>MDTE01124702.1_pt1 | contig 169886 bp, 160 predicted proteins | sample 811231 | NCBI WGS metagenome assembly MDTE01 (sample SAMN05326651, study PRJNA326480) | marine metagenome | isolation source: seawater | place: Indian Ocean: Red Sea | collected 2010 | reverse complement strand
TTAGGCTTACTGCTAAGGGATTAGTAGAAAGGCCGAGCGTAGAGAGATTGCCAATAAACAGCAAAGACTATTCTGAAGCTATAATTGATAATAGAAAGATTTTTGTGGATCTACGCAATGGATTAAAAGAGTCTCCCGTATTAGACTTTGATAAAATTCTTCCTGGAAATGCATTCTCAGGGCCAGTATTAATCCATACCCCTATTACTACAATAGTAATTCAAGAAGGACAAACGGGCCATATGGATGACCTTAAAAATATAATTATAGAGTTTGATTGAGGTCACTTATGGATCCTATCACATTTTCAATTATCAGACATAGGCTGTTTCGAATTGTTGATGAAGCAGTGATAACATTAAAACATGTTTCTGGCAGTGCGATCACTAATGAGGGCCATGACTTAATGGTCTCATTATACAGGGCCGATGGTTCTTTATTGATGGGTGGTGTGGGTTTTTTACATCACCTCACAAGTGCTGCAGAAGCATGCAAGTCTATTATTCGAAATTTTTCTGGCAATATTAATGAAGGAGATATTTTTCTATTAAATTGTCCATACACTGCTGCTCTGCATACATCGGATATTTATCTTATAGCACCTATTCACCATAATGGAGTTTTAGTGGCATGGAGTGCATGTTTTGTTCACGTTTATGATATAGGTGCGATGAACCCAGGTGGATTTAGCCCAGATTCTAATGACATATTTACGGAAGGATTTTCGTCTCCTGGTCTAAAGCTAGTGGATAAAGGTGAGATACGTAAAGATATCATGAATACAATCCTAAATATGGTTCGCTCGCCAGAAATGGTAGCACTAGATATGTCTTCAATGATTGCCTGTAACAATGTTGCAAAGGACCGCATGCAGTCATTGATAGATAAATATACCCCAAAAGTTGTTGATAAAGCATGTTCATTATTAATTTCCCAATCTGAAAAATTATTTAAAGAAAGACTTGCTGAATTACCAGATGGATGTTGGCACTCACGCCAGTACTTTGATGTTAAGGGTCAGACATTTAAAGTATTGTTAAAAATGTCTAAAGAGGGTGAAAAAATTGTTTTCGACTTCTCTGGTTCTAGTGCCCAGTCACAGTATGGGATTAACTGTTCTAGATGGGCATCATGGGGTGGACTATTTGCACCTCTTTTTCCCTTGCTTTGCTATGATATTACATGGAATGAAGGGGTTATAAGGCCTGTAAAAATGATTGCTCCTGAAGGCTCTGTTGTAAATGCAACACGTCCCGCACCAGTTTCCATAGCTACAGTGGGTGCTATACAGGCGGTTAATAATGCAGCATGTGTTTGTATTTCAAAGATGTTATCTGCCAGTGATAAATATTCTAAAGAAGCAACCGCAGTTTGGCATGGTAGTCATTTTGCAATATTCATGTTTGGAAAGAATCAAAGAGGCACACAATCAATTGGAATTTTGACGGAAACATTTGGAGGTGCTGCGGGAGCCAGAGCAATTGGAGATGGAGTTGATGTGGGAGGAGAAGTGCCCAATCCAATTTCTCGCATGGCTAATGTTGAAACAATGGAGGCAACATTTCCTATACGTTATCTCTTTAGAAGAAGACTAAAGGACTCCGGTGGTCCAGGACTCCACCGTGGTGGGACTGGAGCAGAATTTGCTATCACACCACATGATGCCCCTGATGGAGGAATAAACTATGTGATTTCTGGAAAAGGTACGGAATATCCAATGAGTGATGGACTTGGTGGTGGTTATCCTGGTGCACCATCAAATTATCTTTGGGTTAAAACTAACGAGGCCCTGGAATCGGGAGTACCATTAGTTGCGTATCCTAATAGTATAGAGCAAATACCTGGAAAAAAAGAAAAGATATCTTGGGGTGTTTTTCCACTTGTAGGCTTAGATTCTTTATACGTCGGTTGGAATGGAGGAGGAGGTTATGGAGACCCATTATCACGAGATTGTGACTCTGTTGCTAGAGATGTTAAAAATGGAGTTGTAAGTAACGTCATAGCAGAGAAGGTGTACGGTGTTGTAGTTGATAATGGAAAAGTCATACATAAAGAAACTAACTTCTTGAGAAAAAAGTTAAAAAGAGAGCGTTTGGAAATGGGAAAAAATTAATGACATCTAAATTTTCAGCCACACTAAGTATTGATCAAAATGGGACAATCCTCTGCTCTGATTGTGAAAAACAGTTATGTTCAAGAGAGGAAATATGGAAGAATTATGCAATTGTAAGTGAGCAACCAATGGAGAGAACCTGCGGCTCAACATATACTGTAAGTAAGGATGTCTTATTAAGGCAATTTTACTGTCCTGAATGTGGTAGTCTTCTAGATTCTGAGATAGCTTTATCTGGCGATCCATTTTTGAATGATACAGTAAGAGGGTAATTTATTTTAATGCATAATGTAAATATAAGACAGCATATCATAGACAGAGTTATGTCCAGAAGAGGTAAGTTACATTTGTTTGATAGGTTAGAACCTCGAACTACGGCGCTAGTCATAATAGATATGCAAAATACATTTCTCCTGCCTGGTAGCCCAGCAGAAGTCCCAAAAGGTCGTGAAATTGTTAAAAATATCAATTATCTATCTTTAAGACTTAGAAAATTAGGAGGGCATATTGTATGGATTACTCATGGCAATCATAATCATAATGAATTGAGTGATTGGCCAAATTTCTTTAATTATTTCGTGTCTGAAGATATACGTGCACAAACGATTAAGTCACTTTCACCGGGTGGCGATGGCCAAAAACTCTGGCATGATTTAGATGTTTATCCTGAGGACTCTACTTTATTTAAGAATCGTTATAGTGCTCTAACCCCAGGCTCTTCTCCTCTAGAGCGTCGACTTAGAAGCTTTGGTATTGAAACAGTTTTAATTGCTGGCACCAAAACTAACGTATGTTGTGAGTCTACAGCTAGAGACTCCATGATGCTAGATTTTAAAACTATAATTGTTTCTGATTGTTGTGCTGCGTTAAGCGATGAAGAACACAGATCAACTCTAGAGACATTTATTCAACAGTTCGGAGATGTAATGACCTCACAAGAATTGTGTGATATTTTAAATATAAAAATTTGAGTTTTAGAGATTGTAATCTTCTCGACCAAATCATTTATTATAAACGGTGGGTGCCACCGTTAATGTTGAGTGTCATGCCAACACAAAAATCTGCGTCATCAGATGCTAAATAAAGTGCCGCACTCGCAATTTCATTGGGTTGAGCTAACCTACCGATGGGCATTAAGTCAGTTAAGAGATTTGATAGAGTTTCTTCATCTAAGCCAGAGATCATTGAGGTGTCAGTTGGGCCCGGTGATAAGACATTAGCACGAATGTTATCCTCAACTAATTCTAGGGATAAGCATTTTGTCATTGCAATAACTGCAGCTTTAGACGCAGCATAGTGACTTAGGCCAGGATGCCCGCGATGAGCTACTTCAGATGCTATGTTAATAATTCTGCCCCATCGATTTCTTTTCATTGATGGAATAACTTCTCTGCAACATAGAAAGCTTCCCCTCAAGTTTACTCCAATCATTTTATCCCACTGAGCAGTAGATAATTCCTCTAATAAACCACCGTCTGCTATAGCTGCTGAATTAACTAAAATATGAGCCAGTCCAAATGATTCCTTCAGTCGTGAAAAAGTATCTTTGATAGAATCTTCTTCAAGAAGGTTAATATGATCGGCAATGGCAATTTTTCCTTCTGCTATTAATTTAGAGGCATTATGCTTTGCTTGGTCTATGTTCATATCCAGCAAAGCAACATCAGCTCCTTCATTGGAGAATTTCTCTGCTATTGCTTGTCCTATACCGCCTGCTGCACCAGTTATAATAGCTTTTTTTCCAATAAGTTTACCCACAAAGAATCCCTATCTCCTTGACCTAATGAATTATAGTTGTTAACGCATTTATTATATAATTGATATAATGGAGTAAAATAATGACAGATACAAAATCATTCTTTGGACAAATGCCTGGTGTTCCATTATCTGGTGCTGTTAGGGCAGGAGACTTTATATTTGTGTCCGGTCAGGTTCCCTTCGATAAACACGGAAAGTTAGTAAAAGGCGATATAAAAACACAGACACTGATTGTAATGGAAAGAATTCAAGGTTTGTTAGATGAAGCAGGGTGCCATATGGACGATATAGTAAAATGCAATTGTTGGTTGGAGGATGAAGCTGATTTTGAGGGTTTTAATGATGTGTATAAAAGCTTTTTTTCTAGAAACCCACCTGCTCGTGCAACAGTCAAAGCACAGCTAATGGTCGATGCAAAAGTTGAAGTTGATGCCACAGCATGGAAACCATTACATAACTAGTAGACTCATAAAATGAGACTCATCACATGTCTATGAACCTAAAACCGCTTTTAGAGCCAAGATCTGTAGCTGTCATTGGGGCAAGTCATAACACCCAAAAACCTGGTGGCAGAGCTATTCAATATCTTAAGAACTATAGTTTTCCAGGTCATATAATTCCAATAAATCCTAATAGAGAAGAGGTAGCTGGCATAAAGTGTCATGCCAGTCTAGGTGATTTAGACATATTGCCAGATATGGCCATTATAGCCGTATCTGCAAATAAAGTTTGTGAAACTTTAGAAGCTTGCCAAAAAATAGGTATTCCTGCAGTTACAATTTATTCAAGTGGTTTTGCTGAGGCTAATGATGTTGGAGTTAAAATGCAGGAAAAACTTCAAATACAAATAGCAATGTCTGATACAATTGTATGTGGACCCAATAGTCAAGGAGTGGCAAATTTTCATCACCCAATGGTTGCATATTTTAGCTCTGAGTTAGGTCAAAAAGAGAGATCACCTGGGCCTATTGGTTTTGTTGGTCATAGTGGTGTTATGGGTGGAATAGTTGCACGTGAGTGTATTAATAGAGGGATTGGAATTGGTTATTTAGTTAGTCTTGGTAACGAAATTGATGTCGGATTATCAGACATTATTGAACATGTTGCTATGTCAGAAGATATCTCAGTAATCGGTGCTTATGTTGAATCTGTTAAAAATCCCGAACGTTTGAAACAATCTATTCAGCATGCGAGATCTCGAAATGTTCCAATAATAATTCTTAAAGGGGGCAAAAGTGAAATTTCTAGTTCAGTGGCTGCATCACATACAGCTTCAATAGTTGGGGACTGGGAGGTAAATGTTGCGGCACTGCGCCAATGGGGTGCTATTGTGGTAGAGAGTATAGAGGAGTTATTTATCGGATTAGAATTATTTGCCCTCTGCAAGAAAATACCCTTAGGTAACAAGGTAGGTGTATTAACTAATTCTGGGGGCATAGGGGTTTTATGTTCTGACGCTCTAGATACAGCTGGGTTAAGGCTTAGTAAGTTTAATTCAAATACAGAAGAAGCCTTAAAAAAAACCTTGCCACCATTTGCATCCTCACAAAATCCAATTGATGTTACCTTACAATGGTTAACTAATCCTGAAATAATTAGTAAACAGTTACAGCTTGTTGCTGCTGATAAAAATGTTGATATAGTAATACCCTTTCCAGGCGTAATTAGACAACATGCAGATATTATTAAAAGTCAAATTATTTCAATTAGTGAACAAATAGATAAACCTATGATATGTGGATGGTTTGGAGGAAATAATTCCGATCGAATTTCTATCCGAGAGGCGGGTATCCCAGTTTATGAAACACCTAACTCTGCAGCAAGTGCTGCTTCATTACTTATAGGAAACACAGATAATAATAATTCTTTAGAAACTGTTAACAGAAAGTCAAAATATAAAAATATCCTAAATTATATAAAAAAGCCTGGCGGCATATTGTCTGAATATCAGTCTAAACAGATACTTCGTTCTATAGGATTAACTTTGCTGCCTTTTGATCATGCAAAAAATATAGATGATGCAATTGTTATCGCAAATAAAATTGGTTACCCAGTTGCGGTAAAAATCTCGTCTCAAGATATTCAACATAAATCTGATATAGGAGGAGTCAGTTTAGGTGTTGTTTCTGATGATGAGATAGTCCGTCTATGCGAGAACATGAGTGAAAAAATATATAATGATTTTCCAGATGCTAAGTTTGATGGCTTCCTCGTTGAGAAAATGGCAAGTAAAGGTATTGAATTATTTATTGGTATGAAACGAGATCCATCACTGGGACCTGTAATAGCATTTGGTTATGGAGGAACGATGGTAGAATTTATAAATAAAAAAGGCTTGTTAATTCCTCCTTTTTCCAAAAAGGATATATATAAATCTATCAAAAGTAATGGTTTATCCAAAATCTTTGAAGGGTATCGGGGAAATGATCCAATAGATTATAATTTAATTATCGAAGTGCTTTTTTTGATAAGTGATCTTGTTAGGGATGTTTCAAGAATAAAAGAACTTGAGATTAACCCCCTTATTATTTCAAATAATCATTGTTACGCGGTTGATGCAATAATTTCATTAGAAGAATAAATTATTCAAGATTAAGTTTTGATTTAATTGTTTCTTGAGGCTTTCCAGTTGAAAATGCTTCAGCTTGAATTTTCTCGGCTTGTTCAAATACTTTATCAAAATCTGGTTGTGTAATTTCACGAATGCGTTGTTTAGTGTAATTAAAGGCTATTGCCTCTTTTTTGGCCAAATCATTGGCCATTTTTATTGCTTGGTTAATTAAATTATTTTGTTGTGTAAGTTCAGAGATTAGTCCAACTTCTAACAATTCTTTGTATAACATAGAGCGACCAGTATATGCTAATTCGGTGGTTTTTGCTAAACCTAAGGTTGGGAACATAAGTTGTGGGCCAAGTAGACTAGGAAGGCCGACATTTATTTCTGGCTGACTCATTTTAGACTCTTTGCACCCTATCCTTAAATCACACAGAAGAGCTAAATGATAACCAGCACCTGCAGCAGTTCCGTTGATTGCACCTATACAGGGTTTATTAAAAGATCTTATAGATTCATATAGAGTTTTTAGTTTTTTTATCCATTCTACAGCTGAATCTTTATCAAAATCTTTCAGGGTAGATAAATCCATGCCAGCACAGAATGCTATATCTCCCATTCCAGTAAGCACAATCGCTTTACATTTTGAATCTAAGTTAAGTCTTAAAAAGGCTTTCTCTAGTAGTTCGCTCATGGGATAATTTAAGGCGTTACGTTTTGAGGGCCGGTTTAATTTTATCACCACAATACCATCAATATTTTCTTCGTAAATTTCTGTCATAACTGACAATCCCCCATAAATTTACATGATTAAGATGGAAGAACTGTTAAGGAAGCAATACCTCCAACAACCAATAAAATGCCGATCCATTGAGTTTTTGATATACTCTCATTTAAAAAAAACCTAGCTAGTATAACTGTTATAATTGTATATGCAGCACTAGCCACTATTGCATATTCACCATGTTCAGAATCTAAACCAATATATAAAAATAGATGACCGATTGTATCAAGGAGTCCTACTAGAGCCAAAAGCCACCATGAGCTGAATTTTGCTGTCGGTAATTGCCTTTGATAAAAAAACCATCCTATAAAACAAATTATTCCAATAACCCTAACTCCTAAAAGAGATGTTGTCGGGCCATATGACTCTATGGCTATGTCCAAGCTAGAAATAGCAAAAGCAAAAATAGTAGCTGCTGATAATGCCAGTAGAGATGTTTGACCAATATATTTTTTTGTATATTTATCTTCATCATTGGTAATTTTTTTGTTTTGTGTGGCTATCCAAACACCAATAAGTGTTATTATCATCGCAACCCATTCCCATAAGCCTGGTCTAGCTCCTGTTACTATAGAAATTGGAAGTGCTATCGCAGGATATGACGCTACTATCGGGGAAGCTATTGAAACTGGACCTCGTGTGAGTGCAGCGTAAAAAATACCAGTCGCTGAAGTTATCCCTATTCCTGCTATAACTAGAAACCATAATCTATCTAGAGTCCAGTGTATCGGGATACCATCTAAGGCCATATACAAGAGGGTAAAACAAAGACCAGAAAACATCATCCAGAAGGTAGTAACTGCGACACCGGTTCTTTCGCTAGAGAATCTTGCACTGAAGTCTCCAATGCCCCACGCAACCGCGGATCCAGCTCCCCATAATGCAGAATTTCCGCTCATTTCTTTACCAATCTATGTTGTGGGCGATATGATTTTTTTGCATGGTTAGTCTAACTTCTATTCAAAATAGCTATATAATTGTTTTAAGTATTTTACCAAATTTAATTTATAGACTGTGAATACATTATTTGATCAATTATTGTTATTGAAAACTGTTCGTCGTTTAAGGGAAAAATATAATGATAGATAAATTCACAATCGAGGCTGTTGATGAGATGATTAATTATCTCAAGTTTAATGAAAGTGGATTAATACCTGCTATTGCACAACAGTTTGATACACGTGAAATTTTGATGCTAGCATGGATGAATGCTGACTCTATACGATCAACAATTCATGAAAAGCAAGTCTGTTATTGGTCTCGTTCACGTAATAAATTATGGAAAAAAGGTGAGACTTCTGGTCATACACAAAAATTAATCGAATTCAGAGTTGATTGTGATAATGACAGTATACTTTTATTGGTTGATCAAACTGGTCCTGCTTGTCATACAAATCGAATTTCTTGTTTTTTTCAATCCTTGTCTTCAAGTGGAAAATTGAATGTTTTTATAGAACCTTCAATTAACAAGATAAAATAGTATTTAGTTTATCTCTTTGAATCAAAAACTTGGCGATTTTTATTAAATACGATAGCTTATTTTTTAAATGATTTATGAAGTTTAGGTGGGGTTAAATTATGAGATTTGCAGTTGATACAGGCGGAACATTTACTGACCTTGTAGTTGAAGATGATTTGGGCGATGTTAGATTATACAAGTCTGCTACCACACCAGAGAATCCCGTAAAGGGTGTTTTAGATACACTTACTTTAGCGGCAGAAGATTATAATAAATCTCGTAAGGAGTTCTTGGGAGGTGGAGATCTTCTTATTCACGGCACGACACGCGCTATTAACGCTATAGTTACGGAGAATACTGCAAAGACTGCTTTTTTTACCACTATGGGCCATCCAGACATATTAGTGTTTAGGGAAGGTGGACGAATAGAACCTTTTGATTTTAGTGTGACTTTTCCTAAACCTTACGTTCCACGTCATCTTACTTATGAAGTAAGCGAACGTATTCGTTATGATGGAAAAGTAATAGAGAATTTAGATGAATCAAAGCTGATAGAACAGATAAAAGAATTAAAAGAAGCAAAAGTTGAGGCTGTTGGAGTTTGTTTACTTTGGTCCATAGTTAATCCTATTCACGAGAATCGTATAGGTGAATTATTACTTGAACATTTACCAGGTATCCCATTTACACTTTCACATCTTATAAACCCTTCCCTAAGAGAATATAGAAGAGCTTCATCAACAGTTATTGATGCATCACTAAAGCCTTTAATGGAAGACTATTTGGGAGGTCTTTCTACTCATCTACATGAAGCTGGTTTTTTAGGTAGAGTACTTGTTGTCACTACCCAAGGGGGGGCAATGGATGCTGAGGACATGGCAGGGTCACCCATCCATTCAATAAATTCAGGCCCAGCAATGGCTCCTGTAGCAGGACGACATTATTCAAATACTGACTCAGGCATTGATACAGCTATCATAGCAGATACTGGGGGGACAACCTTTGACGTGAGTCTTGTTCGTGGAGGTAGAATTCCCTGGACAAGGGAAACATGGATTGGGCAGCAGTATAGGGGGCATATGACTGGGTTTCCTGCTGTCGATGTTAAAAGTATTGGTGCTGGTGGCGGCAGTATTGCTTGGGTAGATGAGGGAGGTCTTCTCCATGTTGGGCCACAAAGTGCTGGTGCAGTACCTGGCCCAGTAAGTTATGGTAAGGGAGGGAAAGAACCCACAGTAACAGATGCTGCAGTTGTTTTAGGTTGGATAGATCCTGACTATTTCCTCGGCGGGGCAATGACTCTTGATAAGGTTGCTGCAGAAGATGCCATTCAAAATTATGTTGGTGATAAACTTGGACTTGACTTGCATGAATCAGCTTTTGCAATATTGACAGTCGCAACTGAGAATATGGTCCATGCAATTGAAGATATTACTGTCAATCAAGGTATTGATCCAAGAGGTGCTGTTTTAATCGGTGGGGGGGGTGCTGCAGGATTAAATATGGTGGCTATAGGAGCTAGACTTGGCTGCAAACAAGTTATTATTCCTGATACTGCAGCAACATTATCTGCTGCTGGTGCATTAATGTCTGACTTAAGAGCAGAGTTTAGTGCAACACTTTATTGCCATACAGATGATTTCTCGTTTAATTCAGTTAATGAAATTTTATCTGATCTTGAGTCTAGGTGTATTAAATTCTTGGATGGGCCAGGTGCTGACTCTCTTGAACATACAATAGAATATACTGCAGAAGCTAGATATCCTCATCAAATTTGGGAAATAGAAGTTCCTCTTCATCAAGGAAAAATTGAAACACAAGCAGATGTAGAAAAACTAAGAAAAGATTTTCATAGAACACATAAAGAAGTTTTTGCTATCTCTGACGAAACCTCTGAGGTTGAGATTGTCGGGTGGAGAGCTAATGTCAGCTGTAAACTTAGAGAGAATACCAATCTTAAAGTTATGGAAACTATTTCAGGTAATAAAGTTGAAGATAACAGGAAAGCTTTTTTTGGAAGTGTTGGACTCGTTGATTCAAATGTTTATAGATTTGAGGACATGAAAGATAATGTCCGTGTCGTAGGGCCTTCTATAATTGAATCGTCCTTTACGACTATTGTTGTAGACCCGGGATCAGAAGCCTTTAGAAATACTAGAGGAAGTTTGATATGTGAACAGAGTTCATAGAATATCGGAGATATATGATGTTAGAAGACGACAAAAAACAAATCCTATCAGACCATCCATCTTTAGACGGAGTGCAGATGGCTGTTCTAAATAAACGTATGGAAGCAATATGTAGAAAAATGTCTAACACTTTGCTCCGTACTGGTAGATCTGGAGTTCTAAATAGCGCTCGTGATTTTTCTTGTTGTCTTGTTACGGCAGATAATGCACTTCTATCTGTAAATGAAAGTTTACCAATACATGTATTGCGTGGTGCTGATATGATGGCAGCTGCAATGCAGCAGTTCCATACAGAATTAAAAAAAGGTGATGCTTTCATACATAACTCTCCATACCATGGGGGATCGCATCCAGCAGACCATACTACACTTGTACCTGTAATAGATGATGACGGTATACATCGTTTTACGATGGTAGCAAAGGCGCATCAAGCAGATTGTGGCAATTCTATACCTACGACATATCATGGAAGTGCTCGTGATGTTTATCAAGAGGGAGCCTTAATTTTCCCTGCAGTGCGCATTCAAGAAAATTATCAAGATATCGATGATATTGTGAGAATGTGTAAGATGCGTATCAGGGTTCCTGAGCAGTGGTGGGGTGACTATTTAGCTGCTCTTGGTGCTGCCAGAATTGGAGAGCGAGAGTTAATGCAACTTGGTAAAGAGGTTGGCTGGGATACTCTTGAACAATTTTCATTGCAATGGTTTGATTATAGTGAGCAATTAATGATTTCAGCCGTAAAGAAAATGCCTCATGGTGAGAAAACCATACATACGCGTCATGACCCTTTCCCAGGTGCGGAAGAAGGTATAGACATAAAAGTTAGAGTTTTAGTAGATACTGATAAAGCCAAAATAGAAGTAGACCTTCGTGACAACCCAGATTGTTTACCTTGTGGTCTAAATCTTAGTCAGGCTTGTGCCGAAACATCTGCACTTTTGGGTATCTTTAATTCAATTCCTGGAGATGTTCCAACAAATCAAGGTTCATTTCGACGGATTGTTTTGCATCTAAGAGAAAACTGTGTTGTAGGAATTCCTAAACATCCTACCAGTTGTTCTGTCGCAACTACAAATGTAGCAGATCGCGTAGGTAACGCTGTTCAACGAGCTATTGCAGAGCTTGGAGATGGTTATGGGATGGCTGCTGCCGCAGCAATAATACCTCCAAGCATTGGTGTTATATCTGGATCCAGCGAAATGACTGGTGGACCATACGTTAATCAAATATTCTTGGGGTGGGGTGGAGGAGCAGCATCTCCAAGTAATGATGCTTGGTTAACTATAGGACACATTGGAAATGCCGGCCTTTCTTATCTTGATAGTATAGAGTTAGATGAGATGCGTTTTCCTATGATAGTTAAAGGACGTAACTTTGTAATTGATTCAGGTGGTTATGGCAGAACTCGTGGAGGTGAGGGAGTGTTTTGTGAATTTGGTCCTACAGATGGGCCGATGGAAGTAGGCTATGTTAGTGATGGAAATGAAACCCCAGCAGAAGGCGTCAGAGGGGGAGGGTCTGGATCTTGTGCAAATCAATTTAGAAAAGATCCTGACGGGGGATTACACCAATTAGATCCATGTGCACAAGCTATAATTCCAGAAGGTCATACAATAGTTTCATATTCATGTGGTGGTGGTGGATATGGTTCTCCTATAGATCGGGATATGTATGAAGTAGCTAAAGATTTGAAAGAAAAATGGATTTCAAATGAAACAGCAGAAAAAATCTATGGTGTTATTGTAAATCAAAATGGGGATGTAGATGTTTCTGCGACTTCATTAAAAAGAAGTGAGCTAAAGAACGAAACACCTTAAATCTACTAATTTAGAATTAATCTATGGTGTTAAAATTAATTTTCCAAAGACATCGCGATTGGCAGTCTTTTGTGCGGCTATTTTAGCCTCTGCTAAAGGATAGACAGTATCTATAACAGGACTCAATTTCTCTTGAGCGACTAATTTCAAGACATGAGCAATTTCTCTTCTTCCTGCTAGATGGCTACCCTGAATAAGCATATGCTTGCGGAATAATTCTATAATATTTATTGGGACAGTCTCACCTGCATGTGCTCCACAAGTTATGAGTCGGCCATTTAAAGAAACGGCGTTTATGCTTTGAATTAATACTTCTCCGCCAACACTCTCAATGACTAGGTCTACGCCCTTTTCATTTGTTATATCCATTATTTTTTCGAATATATCTTCGTTTGAGTAGTTAATGACTTCATCTGCTCCAATTTGTTTTGCTAATTCTAATTTTTGTTGGCTACCTGCTGATGCTATTATTTTTGCACCATGTAATTTTGCTATCTGTATAGCACTTGATCCGACAACACTTCCTGCAGCATTTATTAATACGTTTTGTCCTGCCTGAATCTTACCTAAGGTGACAGTCATGTGCCAAGCTGTACCAAGTCCGATTACTGATCCTGCAGCTTGTTCATAGGGAAGGTTTTTTGGCAAATTAATAAGTGATGTTTCCTCGGCAACACAATATTCTGCATGGGTTCCCCATCTTGACGCTCCTATTCTCCCGTGGGTGAAATCAACGCCATCAAGTCCTGATAACCACATATCACTTTTTGGGTTTCCTTGGGCAAAATGTATAGCAACACGATCACCAATAGAACTTTGGGTTACTCCGTTTCCTATAGCTGCAACTTCACCTACACCTTCAACACCTAAAACATGAGGAAATTTTACATCTATGCCTGAAACTCCTTCTCTAAGATCATGATCAAGGTGATTTATTCCACTTGCAAAAATTTTTACTAAAACTTGACCGTCACCTGGCTCTGGAGTTTCGATTTCCTCATATCGGAGTTTATCAATACCTCCGAATTCATGAATAACAATAGCTTTCATTTATATGTTCCTCAAGATCCGCTTTTTATCTTAAATATCTTTAATCAGAATTTATTCAAGGATTTTATTTCATTGATTATTATAATTCTTTAATAACCTCGTCTGCCTTGACCACATCAGCATATTTTTGTTTCAGGTCAAAAAGATTAGCTTCATGAGGGCCAATAGCTCTATCACCACATGCGTCAGCCACTACGATAGGCATGAAACCCCAGCACATTGCATCAAGGGCACTTGCTCTAACACATCCACTTGTTGTGCATCCAGTTACCAAGACTGTATCAACACCTCTTGCAGTCAGTTGAGGAGCTAAATTTGTACCAAAGAAAGCAGAGGGCACTTGTTTTCGTATAACAATTTCCCCAGGAAGAGGTGTTAGTGATGAGACAATTTGACTAGATTCAGATGCCTCTGTTAGAGTTTTTAGACTTGGAACTTTCTTGCACATAATATTTAGATCCGAAGAATCATCAGAAAATACTACCCTAGTATGTGCTATCGTAATATTTTTTTCTCTTGCAACTTTCAAGAGTGATTTTGTTGTTTCTATGGCCTCTGGTATATTACCACCTCCGAAAGCATTTGGGTCATTAAAGCCATTTACAAAATCAACAATTAAGAGTGCAGGACTGTTCCCAAACCCCAATTTATTTCCAAAATTCTGTTTTTCATATACATCATTTTCTGAAGTCATGTCTTTTCCTGCGAAAGTTTTAAATTTATGTTTTGGTGATAGGTCTTATGAATTTATAAAAAATTTTTTATACTAAAGGGTTTTCATCACTCATATAAATTGTTACTTTTTGGAAAACCCCATTCTTAATTTCAAAAAAATTACAATTACGCATTGATACACTAGATCCGTCTTCATAATTATTTGCAGCTAGAAACTGCGAAGATATTAGTTGGTTATTCTCATCTACAACATGTGAAAAGTCACCATGGTAAATTGTCTTAGTAGTTGACATAAAATCATTAAACATGCGTGTTATTTCATCATGGCCTGAATGTGTAATTTGTGCAGTTTGAATTGTAAGGGTAGCATCAGGAGCAAAGCATTTAACTGCTTCAGGAAGATTTTTACCGTCCACATTTGCAAAGTATTTTTTTTCAACAAGTTCAATTAATTCTGCAGAACTTAGTAAGGTCATATTTGTCTCCTTAGATTTTAATATTTTGATTAAACACCTTATCGATATAATTCTATATATATATATATATTCAAACGAAGCTTATATTGGTAATTCAATATTTAAGGAATATGCTAATGAATGAAAAGCAAATAGTTTTAAACCTGGTAAATTTTTGGCGTATTCCATTGTTTCTACCTCTATTTATGCTTTTAATTACTGGAGTTGCTTATGGTCTTGTTTATGCTCTGGTTGGTATAGGTGTAAATGGTGGAATTCCTCCACTGGCATTTGCATTCTGGATGAGCCTAGGTGCCGGTTTGATTCTACTTATTTTCTGTCTTCACGGTTCTAATTTCCCTGGTATGAAATTTAGTCACCTTCGAAGCTATTTTGCTACTGGTATTTCAGGATTTGGAGTACCTTATGTAGCTGTAACCATAGCAACATTGGAGGGTGTTCCTGTTGGTATAACCAGTATGTTAGTTGCACTAGCACCTATCCTTACGTACCTGGGTGCTGTGGTCTTTAGGTTGGATGGCTTTAGCTTAATAAAATCTTTCGGTTTTATTGTAGGGGTTGCAGGTGTTTTATTAATAGTTATTCCAGAAGCAAGTCTTCCAAGCCCAGACCTAGTAGGGTGGGTATTACTCGTACTATTGGCACCATTTGGCTACGCTACCAGTGCTCTTGCCGCAGCATTACTACCTCCACCCAAAAGTAATGCTATTCAATTTTCAACAGGTTTTTTTCTTGCTGCATCATGTTTTCTTTTTATTTTTATGGCGGGAAATGGCGATTGGTGGTGGTTTAGCGGACATATGAGTGATGCTGATTGGGCTCTTATTATGTGTGCACCTCTACAAGCATTAGGAATTTATTTATTTCTGGAAATAATTCGTATAATGGGACCTGTATTTTTTACTAGTGTTAATTTTATTACTCCAGTTACAGGAATTCTTTGGGGGATTGCCTTCTTTGGAGAAAAATTAAGTTTCTGGGTTTTAATTGCACTTATACCTCTTTTTATGGGGGTGTTTTTCGTAAACCTAAAAGGAAAAAAATAATTTAAATGTTTTACATAAAATTTTTAGATCGTAACCTATTCGAGTTAATGGTGGCTGAAGATGAATATTATTTGGGGTAGTGAGCCCAACATCATGAGTTCTGATAGTCAGACTCCTCAAGACTGGAGGCTGCTAAGCAAATATCTAAGTCAGCATAATATAAGTTTTGATCCTGCGGAATTTTTTACTAAGCAATTTTCAGCTGGTTTTGGGAATTTAAACTATTTGATTATGATCAATGGAAGTAAGGCTGTATTACGACGTCCTCCAATGGGGAAAATCCCTCCTGGTGCTAATGACATGAAGCGCGAGCACCATATTCTCAGTAGGTTATCTTCATCATTTCCTCTTGCGCCTAAGAGTCTACATTATTGTCCCGAACATCATGTTTTAGGGAATCATTTTCTTATTATGGAATATAGAGAAGGTTCAACTATTGGAGGAAATTTGCCTGATCAGCTGAAAAGTCTTCCTGATATAGGAGTTAAATTAAGTAATTTATTGGTAGATATTCTTGTAGATCTACACAATGTTGACCCTATTAATGTTGATCTAGGAAATTTTGGAAAGCCCGAAGGCTTTTTGTCTAGAGCAGTTTCTGGTTGGAAAAAAAGACTTATGTTCGGATCAAATAATTCCCCATGTGTTGCGGCAATAGAAGTAGTTGAATGGCTTGAAAAGAATATCGTAAGTGATGGAGCACCAACATTACTCCATAATGATTTTAAACTAGATAATATTTTGTTAAATCCTAAAACAATAGATCCAGTAGCTGTTGTGGATTGGGATATGGGATCACGAGGTGATCCATTATTCGACCTAGGTACTCTTTTGAGTTATTGGGTGGAACCAGGCGACCCAGATTCGATGCAAGTAATAAATCAAATGCCAACAGCAAAACACGGTTTTCTTAATAGAAAAGAGATCATTGATTTATATCAAGATAAAAGTGGACGTAATCTGGATAATTTTCTTTTTTATCGTGTTTTGACTCAATTCAAGTTAGCTGTAGTCTTCCTCCAAATTGATGCCCAATTTAGACGGGGGTCTACATCAGATGAACGTTTTGGACAGTATCGTGACCATTTAGATGGCATGTTTGCTTTTGCTCTAGATATAGCTTTAGGGAATATAGATTAATATAATTTTATCTTATTGTTTTTTTATACTGAGAAAGGGTTTTATAGATGGTTGCGGAAAGTAAGAAAGTAGGAGAAAGTACGTATAGGGAAAGTTATGGGCGTTATTTTGAAGATTTCATCGTAGGTGACATCTATGAGCATCGTCCCGGAAGAACAGTTACGGATGTAGATAATACTTGGTTTACTTTGCTTACCATGAATCAGCACCCAATTCATTTTGATAATGAATATGCAAAAGGAAGTGAGTTCAGCAAACCACTAGTCAACAGTTGTTTAACACTATCAATTGTTGCGGGAATGTCGGTAAGTGACACAAGTCAAAAAGCTATAGCAAATTTGGGTTGGACAGATATAAAGTTAACTGCTCCGGTTTTCGCTGGGGATACTATTTATGCTTCTTCTAAAATATTAGATAAACGTGAATCAAAAAGTCGTCCTACTCAAGGAATAGTTAAAATAAAAAGTATTGGTGTAAATCAAAATAAAACTGAAATAATTAGTTTTGAGAGATCTATGCTTATTCCTAAGAGAGGACATGCAGTAGATGATAAGGTTAATTATTAGATTCTGAATAATTAGAGCATGGAGATCACATGACAACACAATTGAGTCCCCATTCAGGTGAGACCATTTCATCTGAATTAGCATCTTTTTGTTCTAATCTAAATTATGAAGATATACCAAAAAATGTAATTCATCGTGCTAAATTACATATTCTTGATGCTTTTGGTATTGCTGTAGCTTCTAGTGTTCAACAATACAGTCGTAAGACGTTTAGAGCATTAGAAGAACTCTCAGATCTAGGTGACTACCCTGTTATTGGATTTGATGATTTGGCTTATCGCGAGGCTGCAATAATGAATGGTTTTTTAATCCATTCACTTGATTATGATGACACACACGTTGCAGGTGTTATACACGCAACAGCAAGTGCAATACCTTCGGTTTTGGCTGCATCAATAAAGTATCAATCTAACGGGCGCCAATCATTGATGGCATATATTGCAGGTATAGAAACAAGCGCACGTGTTGGTATGGCAGCTAAAGGTGGTTTCCATAAAAATGGATTTCATCCAACTGGTCTGGTTGGTTCATTTGGTTCAACACTAGCTGCAGGTATAATTGCAAACCTGAGTCAGCTAGAATTAATACACGCCCAAGGAATAGTTTATAGCATGGCTTCAGGAAACTTAGAGTTTTTAGAGGAGGGTGCATGGACAAAAAGAATGCATCCGGGTTGGGCAGCTGGCTGTGCACTCACAGCTATAGGTCTTGCAAAGCATGGATTTGAAGGGCCCCTATCTCCTTATGAAGGACGCTTTGGTCTCTATAATACTTGCGTTGATAAATCAGTTGAGATTGATTACGAATTAGCTACGCATTCTCTTGGCTCTGATTGGGAAATGTTGAGGGTTGGTATAAAACCCTATCCTGCCTGCCATTTGACTCATGCATGCATTGACTCTGCACTAAATCTAAGAAAAAAATATAATTTATCCGCTAAAAATATAAAAAAGATATTTGCACGCGTTCATCAAGAATCTATGCCTGTAATTTCGGATCCTATTAATGAAAAAAGGCGTCCAAGGAGCGGCTATGAGGCACAGTTCAGTCTTCCTTATCTAATCGCTAGTGCTATTGTTCGAGGTAAAGTTTCTCTGGAAGACCTTAATGAGGATGCCTTTACTGAAGTGCAAGTTCTGGATTTATGCGATCGTATATTTTGTGAACCTATGCAAAGTTCTTTATATCCGAAATATTTTTCGGGTGAAATTGAGATCATTACTACAAATGATGATGTTCTGGTTTATAAGGAAGAAATAAATCAAGGGGCAGATAAAAGACCTCTTAGTGAGGACAAAATTATTAATAAATTTATAGATAATGCCAAATTAGGTTTGCCATTGTCTGAAGCAAATAAAATTGTTGATAAAACTATGGATTTTGAAAAATTTGAAAATATTGTTGAATATTTTAGACTATTTAAGAATTAACAAACATTAAACATTTTATTAATTAGAAAGTGTTCTATTCTATTAGAATATCCCCAGAATTAGAAAGTTCTTGGATTTCTTCTTCGCTAAAATTGTTTTCTATTAATATATCTTTTGTGTCTGCACCCAACTTTGGTGCGGGCCTCCTTGGTAAAACCTTTTCGTCAACAAGTATTGGTTGCCTAACTACTTTAAGGTTAGTCCAATCAGGATGATTTATTTCTTGGACTATATTTCTTTCCTTAGAAAAATTACTGGATAAAGCTGAATCTACATCGTTTACTGGTGCACAAGGAAGTATTCCAGTTAATTTATCTAACCAAAATTCGGTTGTCTTTTTGGCAAACACTTCAGAAAGAAGAGAAATAACAAGAGATCTATTCTTGAGGCGTGATTTAAAATCATGAATCCTTGGGTCATTTGACCATTCAGGTTTACCAATTGCTGAGACTAATTTTGGCCAGAAACTACTTTTATTCGCCATAATAAAAATCCATCCATCTTTTGTTTTGTATAACTCGCTTGGTACTAAGGAAGGATGTCCTGATCTTGGCATTCTGGTAGGTTTATAACCTTTAGTTAGATTCCAAACTGCTGGATAACTTAAATTGCTCATTGCTACATCGAACAAAGCAGTATCATAATCTTGACCCTTGCCAGTATTTCGTGCTCCAAGTATACCGGACAAAAGAGCTATTGCAGCAGTCAAGCCAGCCTGATAATCAACAACTGATAAGCCAAAACGAGTTGGCGTTGAATCAGGTTCCCCTGTGAGAGAGAGATAACCTGCTTCGGCTTGCATGACGTAATCTAATCCTGGCCAAAACTCACGTGAATTATTTCTTCCATATGCAGATAGATGTACACAAACAATTTTTGGGTTTATGTTCTTAATAGAATCATAATCTAATCCAAGCTTGGTTGGTAAATCTCCGCGTAAATTATTTAATATGGCATCTGCATTTAAGGATAATTTCTGAAAAACTGACTTTCCTTTTTCTGTTTTAAGGTTTAGGCACATTGACCTTTTATTCGCACTAAAAGTTTGGAAAAACAAGCTGTCATTTTTCTTTGAATATGGAACAACATGTCTGCCCATCTCTCCTCTGGCCCCTGGATTTTCGATCTTGATCACTTCCGCCCCAAGATCTGCCAAAAACATAGAACCAAACGGTGCTGCTCCATATTGTTCAACAGATATAATCTTTATTCCAACGAGTGGTAATCTAGGAGAATGTTGTTTCATGTATCCTACTATCTCCTCAATATTATGATAATATCAATATATATTTTTATTTAAGCTGGATTACGCTCTATTAGTTGTCGTGCAATAATAATTCTTTGAATTTCGTTTGTTCCTTCTCCAATTAGCAAAAGTGGTGCATCCCGATACATGCGCTCAATTGGATATTCTTTTGAATATCCATAGCCTCCATGTATACGCATAGCATCCAATGCGTTGTCAACTGCAGCTTCAGTGGCAAAGAGTTTAGCCATTCCTGCTTCCATATCAGCACGTTGACCTGTTGCAAATGCTTGAGCAGCTCGTTCCGTAAGAAGTCTGGCCGCTTCTGCTCTAGTTGCCATATCTGCAAGTTTTAATTGGATTGCTTGGTGTTCACATATTGCTTTTCCAAATGTTTTACGTGTTTGGCTATATGCAACAGACTCATCTAAAGTTGCTTGAGCAATACCAACTCCGCGAGCTGCAACATTAATTCTGCCCAACTCTAAACCCCCAAGAACTTGTTGAAGTCCTTTACCTTCTTCTCCACCTATCAGTTTATTGGCGTCTATTTGGTAATTATCAAATACTAGCTCACAACTATCGATTCCCTTATAGCCAAGCTTTTCTAATTTACGGCTCACTTTGAAACCATTACCCTTTTCAGCAATAAAAAGACTCATTCCTTTGTGGCGAGGTTTTGCGTCTGGATCTGTTTTTACCAATAATGCTACTACATGACCTTCTTGGCTGTTTGTGATCCACATTTTTGAACCGTTAATGATATAGGAGCTATTACCCTGTTTTTTTGCAACAGTACGAATTGCCTGTAAATCGGTGCCACAATCAGGTTCAGTTAATGCAATTCCTCCACGAATCTCACCTGAAGCAAATTTTGGTAGGTAATAGTCTTTTTGTTCTTTTGTGCCATGACGTTCTACTGCTGCTGCCATTATTAGATGAGAGTTAATAATTCCACTAACTGACATCCATGCTGCTGAAATACGCTCAACAATTTTTGAATATGTTGTAATAGGCAAACCTAATCCACCATATTCAGAAGAAATTGTAGCACCAAATAGCCCAAGTTGTTTCATTTTTTCAACAATTTCAGTAGGATATATGTCTTTATGTTCAAGATCAGAGACGTTTGGACGTATGTCTCTGTCTATAAATTTATCAATATTTTCTAAAATTAGATTTTCTTCTTCTTGGCTTATATTCGCTTGGCCAGGCTTTTTCATATTTATTTTCCTTGGGTTATAATAACAAAAACATATATTTTTGCATAAATAAGAAATTAAAAATTTGTCCGTACAATAAAAAATAGTTAATATGATTATATAATTTTAAACACCTTTTTTATTGGGGTTCTTGAATCAGCATAGTTCGCTGTTTAATTAATATCTATCTAGGGTGTTTACTTTATAAATACCAGATGTATGCTGTCGTTTTTTAGTGATAACATATATATTTCTACTTTATTTAAGCTCTTTAGTACGTAACATATATCTTGTGGCAAAAACAGTTTTTAGTTTTAAATCAAGTATTATAATACTTGTAAATTATTTGAATTTTTGAGGGTGTTTTATCATATGTCAGAACCTGGTGAAGTTGTAATCAGTAATATTACAAAAGCTTTTGGCGATAATGTAGCTGTAGAAAATATTAACCTAACGATTCCTGATGGAAGTTATTGCTGTCTTCTTGGCCCTAGTGGATGTGGAAAGACTACTTTATTACGTATGATTGCAGGTCATGAGGTGCCAACAGAAGGTGATATAACCATTGGTGGAACTTCTGTAATAGGTGTGCCGACAGGTCAGCGTGGAACCTCAATGATGTTTCAAAGTTATGCACTATTTCCGCATTTAACAGTTCTTGACAATGTAGCCTTCAGCTTAAAAATGAAAAACGTTGGCAAAGAAGATCGCCGCCAGCAGGCATATGAAGTATTAAAAAAGGTTCAACTTGAGCCCCTCGCAACTCGTATGCCAGCTCAATTATCAGGTGGCCAACAGCAAAGGGTAGCTTTGGCAAGATCTTTAATAACAAACCCAAAGGTTCTTCTGCTGGATGAACCTTTATCAGCTTTGGACGAATATCTTCGCCTACAAATGAGAGCAGAAGTAAAACGCCTGCAATTAGACTTAGGTATTACTTTTATCCATGTTACGCATACACAACCTGAAGCATTAGCCTTAGCTGATTTAGTGGTGGTAATGGATACAGGCCATATTGAACAAAGCGGTTCCGCTCGTGAAATATATGATATACCTCGAACGACATATGTTGCTGAATTTATGGGTGGTTGGAATGTTCTTAATGGAAAAGTTTTAATTGAAGAAGAAAGTTATGCAACCCTAAAAAGCCCTCATGGGGAAGAGTTCCGTGTTCCTAACAATGGTAATAAAAAAGGGCAAGATTTGAGTTTTGGTGTAAGGCGAGATAAAATACATCTTCTTGGTACTGAACAACAGAAAGACAGAGGTAACAGTCTCAACGGTAAAGTTCATGCCATTGAATACCAAGGTAATTGGGTAAAAGTGACAATCGATAGGACTGATACGCACCAATTGGTGGCAGTTATAGAGGATAAAGAGTATTTTACTAATCCGGCGAATGTTGGTGACCAAGTTACTGCAACATGGTCAGCTGAGGATGTGCATTTTATGGAAAAAGCAGAAGGTGAGCAAAATTTAATTGGCGAAACTTTCTAAAGTGTGGTTGGGTTGCTAGGTTATCGGTAACACTCCTGTTTTTAGAGCATAAATTTATATTGCTCGTTAGACTTAAATAACGTTTTTATAGGTGAGGAGAATAAAATGACTGAATCGAAAGATATTAAGTCCAAGACAGTAACTCGAAGAAGCATGTTAAAAGGTACTGCTGCTGCTGCCGCTGGCATTGGTGCTGCATCTGCTATTGGAGGATTCCCAACCGTTTGGGCGCAGGACTTAAAAGATATAACCATCAGACAGCTTGGTTTAGCTGTGTCTAATATGGACCCATTTGCAAAAATGGCTACTGACGCTTTAGGCTTTACCATTGAGCAAACCGCAACCGATCTAGGCACAGTTGGTAATCGTGGTATTACACAGCCAAAGTCCTTTGATTTACTAGAGCCAGCATACATGCAATTTAAGTTTGTTTGGCCAACTGGAAACTTTCAACCTGTAGATATTAACCGTTTGACACATTGGGACAAAGTTTCTGGCATTTATAAAGAATCAGGAAAAGGCTGGGATGATGCCTGGCTTGGAGACGGACAACGTCCACATTCTGTTATGTATGTAGACGGATCTGGATCAGATTTTAAAACTCCTGGATCAACAGAACTCGTTGCTGCAATGCCAATTTTGCATAATGCTGATACTATTGGTATACGCCCAGATGAAATTGGACGTCCTATCAATTCATGGGGTGAGCTGTTAAATGATGAGTTTAATGGAAAAACAGCTTTAGTTGGGTTCCCTGCTATCGGTGGAATGGATGCTGCTATGGCTTTAGAAGCTCTTGGTAAAGTGTCATACCAAGATAAAGGTAATATGACCCAAGCTGAAATTGATGAAACATTTAAACACCTGATTGAGTATAAGAAAAAAGGACATTTCCGGGCACTCTGGACTACGTTCAACGAGTCAGTAAATCTAATGTTGTCTGGTGAAGTTGTAATTCAATCTATGTGGTCACCTGCTGTGACAGCTGTAAGGGCAAAAGGTATACCTTGTGTTTACCAGGATTGTAAGGAAGGCTACCGTTCTTGGTCTTTAGCATTAATGATTCCTAATCACGTTGAAGGGAAGAAATTAGACGCTACATACGATTACCTTAATTGGTATCTATCCGGACCAGCTGGTGCATTCTTTGCACGTCAAGGATATTATGTTGTTACTCCAGACAATACCCAGAAAGAACTTCCTGCAGCTGAATGGGATTTCTGGTATGGAGGAAAAGAAGCAACAGTAGAAATCAGGGATCCATTTGGTAATCTTATGGAAAAACCAGGAGCAGTTCGTGACGGTGGAAGCTACAAGAACCGTATGGGTCGTGTAGCAGTTTGGAATTCAGTGATGGCAGAAAATGAATATCTCACTGAGAAATGGAACGAATTTGTTGCATCTTAAAACTAAAACAAAGTTTTGTGCGGGATGTGAAAGCATCCCGCACAATTTTATTAATAAAGTTATATAACTGATTGAATTTATGGCCATTACTAACTAAAGAAACGATGCGGATATTATAGAAATGACCCAATTGACAGATCGATTGCAGCGCTATTCAACAGCACTGCAAATGACCCCACTGGGTATTGCACTTTTGCTGTTTCTTATTGGCCCGATTATTGTAATCCTAATAACCAGTTTTTATAAGTTTAATGGTTTTTTAACTATACCCGATGTTACTGTCAAAAATTATGTAAAGCTTTTTACCTCTGGACTTACCTTAGACAACTATCTTGAAACAATTAGAATAGCAGCAATAGTTTGGATTGTAACAGCTGTCTTAGGTTTTATCATCGCCTACTATCTTGTATTTGATGTTATTTCATTAAGAGCGAAGATGCTTTTGTTCCTGCTCTGTGTTGTACCGTTTTGGACTTCAGGTGTTATTAGAATGATTGCCTGGATACCTTTTCTTGGAAAAGAAGGTGTCATAAACAGAGTATTTATGAGTATTGGGATTACAGATGAACCTCTGGAGTTCCTTTTGTTTTCGGAATTTGCAGTAATTTTATCCTATGTACACGTTTTTACTCTCTTCATGGTCGCACCACTATTTAATACAATGGCACGAATTGACCCCTCACTTATAGAAGCTGCAAGAGATAATGGTGCAAAAGGATGGCAAATATTACTCCATGTAATTATTCCACTTTGCAAACCTGGAATAGCGATTGGGACGATTTTCGTATTGAGCCTGACATTATCTGATTTTACTGCTGTTCGGCTTTTATCAGGAGCAAATGTAGGCACTGTCGCTTTATCTATTTCTAATCAGATAGGCAGTTATAATTTTGCATATTCTTCAGCAAATTCATTATTTTTGTTAATAGTCTTATTGTTAATTGTAGGTGGAATAATGCGTCTAGTTGATGTGAGAAAACAGTTATGAGTGGATTAGTTAAGGTAAAGAGAAGCAATTGGTTCTATTTTAGAAGTACCATTTTCTATCTTTTCTTATTATTTCTTTACGGGCCAATAGCTGTAATGACAGTGTTATCGTTTCAGGGTGAAACTGGTGGGCTTACTTTTCCAATGAGGGGGGCATCATTACATTGGTTTGCTGACGTTTTTAATCCAAGTTATATTGGTGATTTTCGTTGGCCGTGGGGGCGTTCTGTTATACTTGCTTTAATTATAATGGTATTAACAATGGTGATTTCATTTCTTGCGGGTCTAGCATTTCGCAAGGGGTTCCGAGGAAATGTAGTTTTTTTCTATCTAGTTGTAGCAAGTTTAATAGCACCTTCTATTCTTATATCTCTTGGCATAGGAAGGATGTTCACAAGCCTTGATATGCAGAGTGCATGGTGGTCTGGTGCGTTAGGTGCACATCTTACTTGGACATTACCCTTTGGTGTTCTTATAATGTTAGCTATATTTAGCCGTTTTGATCCAAGAACTGAAGAGGCAGCTCGTGATCTAGGTGCAACAACATGGCAAACTCTTAAATCAGTAATAATTCCGATTACCCTTCCAGGACTGGTAGGGGTCGCTTTATTTGGCTTTACCTTGAGTTATGATGAATTTGCAAGAACCTCGCAAGTGTCGGGTGAACACAATACTCTTCCTTTAGAACTTGTTTCTGTAACAGGAACAGCTTCAACCCCTGCCTTATATGCAATTGGAACTATGACAACAATATTTTCTCTACTGGTGATAGGTCTTAGTTTCGTTACCTTATATGTCATTCAGCGTCGACGTGCGGGAGGGGCATAGACTATTTAGTGTTTGTTTATTTATAGAAGTATATTGTTCCTAGTTTGAATTAGTTTTTTTAATTATTAGATTAACAACTTAAATTATTGTTAGAATTTTAAAATTACTCGATCTAAACGAGTAGGTTAGAGGAGACATAACATGGCTTATCGTTTGGGAGTGGATGTGGGTGGAACGTTTACCGACCTTTTGTTAATAGACGAAGGTAATGGAAAAACATTTCGTGCAAAAGTTCCATCAACTCCAGCCGACTCTTCAATAGGAGTTTTGAATGGCATAGAAAGAGTTTGCTCAGATGCAGGTGTAGATTCCAGCTCAATCACCCATGTTATGCATGGAACAACAGTAGCTACAAACACAGTACTTGAAGGCAAGGGTGCTAAGGTAGGATTGGTTACTACTGAAGGTTATAGACAGGTACTTCAAATCGCTCGCTCATTTGTTCCAGGGTTACTAGCTGGTTGGATAATATGGCCAAAACCTGAACCTCTTGCTCCTTTAGAATTAACTGTTGAAGCCAAAGAACGCATGAGTGCTCGGGGTGAAATTGTACGTGAATTAGATGAATCTGATCTAAGAAAACAGATTGAATATTTAAACTCTAGAGGAATTGAAGCTCTTACCGTTTCTTTATTTAACGCTTACACTAACGGAGTTACGGAAGAACGTATCCGTGAAATATCTTCAGAAATCATGCCAGATGTCCCTGTCTCGATTTCATCTGAAGTTCTTCCAGAGATGTATGAATATGAAAGGGCCATTACCACAGTCGCTAATTCATATATTGCTCCTAAAGTTAGGCTTTATGTTGCAAACTTAGACAGTGAACTAAGGAAAAGAGGAATAGAGGCAGATCTGCATATATTACGTTCGGATGGAGGTTTAACATCTGTAGAAGGGGCTAGGAATTCCCCTGTAAATGTTCTTATGAGTGGTCCAGCAGGGGGTGTCGCTGGTGCATTATGGGTTGCAAAAAATGCTGGATATAAAAACTTACTGACACTTGATATGGGTGGAACCTCTACGGATGTTGCACTGATTCAAGAAGGTGTTGCACGTCGAAGGCGTGAAACAACAGTTGGAGATGTTACTGTTCGAGCATCTTCTTTAGATGTAAGAACAGTTGGTGCAGGTGGTGGGTCAATTGCCCATGTTCCAGAATTAACTAAAGCTTTAAGAGTAGGTCCACAAAGTGCTGGTGCAGACCCTGGCCCTGCTGCTTATGGTAAGGGTGGTGACCAGCCAACTGTAACTGACGCCAATGTAGTTTTGGGATTCTTGCCAGAGAGTTTAGTAGGCGGCGATATGAAGATGGATATAGAGGCTGCTGAAAAAGCAGTGCAAACAGTTGCCGATGGTCTAGGTTTAGGTCTAAAAGAAGCTGCAGCAGGCATAATTGATATTGTTAATGAGAATATGTTTGGTGCATTAAGATTAGTATCTGTAGAACAAGGGTTTGATCCTAGGGATTTTGCATTAATTGCCTTCGGTGGAGCCGGCCCTTTACACGGTAATGCTTTGGGTAAGCTTATGGGTTCATGGCCAGTCATTATTCCACCATCTCCTGGTGTCTTGTGTGCATATGGTGATGCAACAACACGATTAACCGATGAAGCAGCACGCAGTCTTGTACGTAAATATTCTGAAACGAATGACACAGAAGTACAGGAATTAATGGACGAACTAACCTCTGCTGCACGGGTTGCCATAGATGAAGCGGGAATTTCTGAGAATGATCAAACTGTTCATTATGAAATAGATTTAAGATATCATGGTCAAGGTTTAGTCCTTCCCATCGTATTTTCTGCAAGCGATTTTAAAAATGGTGGACTGGCTCAAATTTCAAAAAGATTTGATGAAGAACATACTCAGCTGTTTACATTTGCTCTCGATGTTGAGCATGAGATTGTTACATTGCGTGCCATTGTTCAAGGACCAGAGACAATAGTTGAGGCTAGTATTTTGGATAAAGCGGGTGATGATCCATCGTCAGCATTAATAAAGAAAAATATTGTGTTTGTCGATGGGAGAGAGCAAGAGGCTGGCTTATATGATAGAGCAAAGCTTCATGCAGGCAATAAAGTCAAAGGTCCTGCTGTAGTCACAGAAATGGATTCGACTACCGTAATACTTCCAGGACATATTGGTGAGGTAGACCAATACGGTAATATTATTATTCAGCCATCCGGCGCATAAGGGAGGAATCAATCAATGCCAGCAAAAGTAATTCAATCTGATGAAACACCATTTAAGAAGATTGACCTTGATCCTATTACGTTGGACATCATAGAAAGTGCATTAAAAAATGCACGCTATGAAATGGATGCAGTGCTGTACAGAACTGCAATGTCTCCAGGGATTAGAGAACAGCATGATGAGTTTCCAATGATTGCTAATCCAGATGGGGATATGGTCGTAGGTCAATTTGGCTCTTTCATGCATGGATTCAAAAGAGAATATGATGGAACTATTGAAGAGGGGGATTTGTTTCTTACCTCAGATCCTTACAGTTGTGCAGGAGCAATAAGTCATGCAAACGACTGGCTTGTTTTGAGACCAATGTATTATGAAGGTCGCCTTATAGGTTATGCCTCTATGTTTGGCCACATGTCTGATGTGGGTGGTAAAACTCCTGGAAGTCTCCCAACAGATGCAAACCAGATCTATGAAGAAGGGGTTGTTGTTCCAGTAGTAAAAATTTATAAAAATGAGGAATTACAGGAAGATGTTCTTAACGTAATTCTTCATCAATGTCGTATGCCTCACTGGAACCGAAGTGATTTTAATGCATTAATAGCCGGTGTACGTTTAGCTGAAAAAAGAGTTATAGAATTATGTGAGAGATTTGGTGTCGATTCAGTAATTACTGCAATGGATGAGTTGTTAGATAGAAATCGCAGAGCTATGCTCCACCTCATTAGAGAGTCAGTTGGTGAGGATGAAAAAGTTTATTTTGAAGATTATATTTGTGATGATGGAGTAGGTAACGGTCCATATACAATGGCATGCAGCATGTGGCGCGAAGGTGATAAACTTATCTTTGACTTTGAAAAGACGGATCCACAGTCTGTTAGTTCTATCAACTTCTTATTAAATGAAGAAATGTTCAAAATGTTTGTGGGTGTTTACATGATTAATATCTTTGATCCACAGATTATGTTTAATGACGGGTTTTATGAGTATATAGATGTCCGTATTCCTCCAGGATGTATGCTTAAACCATTGAAGCCGGCTGCTTTATCATCAAGGACGCATGCATTGGCAAGAACCTTTGACGTATTAGGAGGGTTGCTAGGACAGCGAGCACCAGATTTTATGGTCGCAGCAGGATTCTCAGATAGTCCACATTTTTTCTACTCCGGTTATGATCGTAAGGGCGAATGGTATCAACTTTATCAAATAGGATTTGGTGGTATACCAGGTCGACCAATTGGTGACGGACCAGATGGACATTCTCTATGGCCATCATTTACAAATGTTCCAAATGAATTTCTGGAGGCATATTTTCCACTCAGAATTGAAAATTATGAGACAATTCCAGATTCAGGAGGACCAGGACTTCATCGAGGAGGCAATGGTGTAAAAATCTCATACAGGGCTCTTGAGCCTGGTGAGATGTCTCTTCATGATGACCGTTGGTTAACATATCCATGGGGTGTTAATGGAGGCCTACCTGGTGCACGGAGTACAAAAATTTTAGAACGCACTGATGGTTCTAAGGAAATTATGCCGTCTAAATGTGACCATGTATTAGTTGAAGAAGGCGATATATTACACTTCTGTACATGGGGTGGAGGTGGTTGGGGAGACCCATATGAAAGAGATCCTGCTCTCCTAGCTTTAGAAGTAGACCGTGGTTTAGTAACTATAGATGGTGCTAAGAGATATGGAGTCATTTTAAAAGATGACTTGTCAGTTGATGAAAAAGCGACAGAACAATTACGAGAAAAATTACGTTCTGAAAGAAAAGAAATACCACTTTTTGACAGGGGTGGAGAAATTGAAGAGCTAAGAGAACGATGTAAAGATGAGACAGGTCTTGATGCTCCAAAAGCTCCTGAGTTTAAAAAACACGTCATCAAGATGTTAAGAGAACGTCAGGAAAGAGTGAAAGCTCAGGCAACTGGAAGTTGAAATTTTTTATATTTATTATAGGCGGGACAAAAGAGCGTCCCGCCTAATTTTTTTTTATAATTAATCGTAAATATTTCGTTTGTCTATTTATTATTACGAGCGTAACGTTTTTCAAAATCCCATACTTCTTCAAAACCCATAAGTTTATGCATTTCTGGTAGTGTGAGTCTTGGAATTGTAACATTATCAGATGTTCCATCGTTTAATAATGTTGTGTAAGCATTATCTAAAGCTCCAGCAGCAGTTAAGAAACTTAATCCTGGAAATATTGAAACTGCAAATCCAAGTTCCTTCAGCCGTTTAGCACTAAGAATGGGTGTTTTGCCAAAATCAGACATGTTTGCTAATAACGGAATTTTTGGAAATGCTTGACCAATCTTACAAATCTCATCTTCCGACTCAGGTGCCTCAATAAATACAATATCTGCTCCAGATTCATAAAAAGCTGAGCCTCTATCAATTGCCTCATTCAAACCATGTTCGGTTCTGGAATCTGTTCTCGCAATAACTAAGAAATTTGAGTCATTTCTACTATCAACCGCTACTTTGATTTTATCTATCATATCTTCTATGGATACAACGCGTCGTCCGGGAGTATGACCGCATTTCTTTGGTATCTCTTGGTCTTCAATTTGAATTGCACTACATCCAGCTTCTTCAAATCCTTCAATAGTATGTTTTACATTTAATAAGCCACCAAAACCTGTATCAGCATCACAAATTAAAGGCGTATTTGTTCCTTGTGCGATCTTACGTACTCTCTCTACAACATCTGTATATGATGCTAGTCCTGCATCAGGTAATCCTAAGTGAGATGCAGCTACTCCATACCCTGTCATATATATAGCTCTGAAATTTAGTCTATCAGCAATTTTTGCAGAAATAAGGTCATACACTCCTGGAGCTAGTACGAAATCCTTTGAATGTATATTGTTTGCTAATGCTTTTCTTTTCGCTGTTGAGTTCATTAATAATGATCCTTTTAATTAGATAAGCTATTAGGTAGTTCTTTATGCCAAGTTGTTACTTCTTGGTAAGTGTGGGCAAAACGATACAATGTACCCTCAGAGAATGGACGCCCAGTTATTTGAAATGCAGTTGGAAGCCCATTAGACGTAAAGCCACAGGGCACTGATAAAGAAGGTACGCCCAAATAGTTTGTAGGTCTTGTACACCAGCTTATAGAAGCGATAGTTTCAGCCATCTTTGGGCTGGCTGCTACATTTGTTTCGTCAATCTTGGGTACTTCAAATGGCATCCCAGGTAAAATTAAGACATCAACATTATTTAACCCTTTTTCAATATATTCCCTTAACAAGTAAGGCCGCATATCTAGGGCCCTAAGATATTTATTAGCAGGAATATGTAGTCCAGGCTCATATCTAGTACGAACCTGTGGTTGATAGTCATCTCTACAATCCCTTAACCAGTTGGCATGAATTGCACAAGCTTCTGATGGAAATACAATATTTGATAAATGGGTAATTTGATGCATGTCAGGGAGTGTTACTTCTATTATATCAACACCTAGTCCCTTAAATATTTTTAAGACAGAATTAATTTTTTCTTTAATTTCATCAGATGCAATTTCAAAATAATAGTTTCTTGGAACTCCTATGCGCATCCCTTTTATATCTAGTCCACATTGCATTTCATAGCTGTCAGTAGTTCTATTAATTGTTGTTGTGTCTTTTTGATCATAACCTTTGATTATATCAGTAATACGAGCATTATCCTTAACATTCCTTGTTAATGGGCCAACAGTATCCATAGAATAACTTAATGGCATAATGCCATATCTGCTAATGAGTCCATGTGTGGGTTTAAGGCCAACGACTCCACAAGCCGTTGCTGGTAATCTTACAGATCCACCTGTATCTGATCCAAGTGAACCGAAAATGGATCTAGATCCTACAGCAGAACCGCTACCACTAGAAGAACCACCAGTAATATATTGATTGTTCCATGGATTTCTACAATGGCCCCAATGTTCATTATGACCTGTTGCCCCAGTAGCAAATTCAGCCATGTTGAGCGTACCCATATTGATAAAACCAGCTTGGTCTAGTTTTGTTAGAACAGTTGCTGTTGTATTTGCTTTCCAGTTTTTTCGAATTTTTGAACCACAAGTTGATATTTGACCTTTTCTGTAATACATATCCTTATGTGCTAAGGGTATACCTCCAAGCGGACCAATATCTTCTCCCTTGGAAATCTTTTTATCTAAATTTTGTGCTTGGGTAAGTGCATCTTCAACTTCTAAAGAAATAAAACAATTTAAATTTGGCTGGCACTTTTCAGCCAAGTTAATGCAAGTTTGAGTTACTTCTTTAGCTGATAAATGTTTGGATTTAATCAATTTGTTTATTTCAATTATATCACTTTCAATTATCGTGCGATCTATCATTTTATTCGCTCCTGAGATAATTCTTCTAGAACGGCAAGAAAATCTGCAGGTTCAGATTCTAAGGGTAGATCTTTAGACACTGAATCTATGGCATTTAAGAGGACACCAAGTGATTTTGCTAGAGATTCTCTTTGGTTAATTTCCAGTTCTTTTTCTGCAAAATCTTGAGATATATTAGCTACTGTATCAGGTTTAACCCTTTGCATATTGAATCCCTCAATTTAGTTAACGTGATGCCTTAATTCTGTATACATTTAGTTATGTGCTATGCAATATTATATATAAAGTACGGACAAATTATGGTGTCTTAAAGGCATTGAAGCAATGATAATTACAAATAATAATAAGGTTATAGATCTTTCCTTGGAATTAGCCAACGAACTTGTTTCAATAAATGCAAGTTCTTTAAGTTCAGCTGATATTTCTCAAGTTGAATGTTTGCTTCTTGATCATTTAGGTGTTTGCATCAGAGGCAGTTCATTACCTTGGATGCAGAATCTAATATCATGGGGCAGTAAATTAGATGGTTCCGGTAAGGCACACATTTTTGGTTCTGAATATTATGTCCCTGCACGAATAGCTGCATTGATAAATGCTACTGGTGCTCATGGAATGGAACTAGACGATACTCATGATACGTCAGTTTCACATCCAGGAGCTATTGTTATTGCTACTGCATTAGCAATTGGTAGCACAATGGATTCTAATAGCGGCGATATTTTATCTGCGATTGTAACAGGATATGAAACTATTGGTCGGGTTGGCCAAGCCACTGGAGCTGCTGATATTATAGAGCATGGTTTTCATCCAACAGCTTTGTTTGGAGGATTTGGAGCTGTTACTACTGCAGCGAGGTTATATAATTTATCACCTGATAGATTATCTAGAGCATGGGGTTTGATGCTTTCAATGGCTGGGGGATCTATGCAATTTTCGCAGGATCCTGAAGGTACTACTGTAAAACGTCTTCATGCAGGATATACAGCCCATAACGGTATAATGGCTGCAGAGTTTTCAAGAATAGCTCTTGACGGTCCTAGCCAGGCATTCGATGGTCGTTATGGTCTTTGCAATATTTTTGGTAAAGAACCTCGAATAGATTTTTTAAAAAAAAATAAAGAAAAACCCCTAGAAATTCATCAGATAAGCATAAAACCTTATCCATGTTGTCGGTTATTTCATTCCACAATTGATGCGTTAAGGGAAGCAACAAATAATTTTAATATACCCCCTGAAGATATTAGAAAAATTAAAGTGGGTGGTCCATCTATTTTGATTGATCAACATATGATGCTACGTCCTACATCTGTAATGGCCGCACAATACAGTCTTCCATTTACACTTGGTGCAAGTCTTATTTCTGGTCCAAATGATTATGAAGCATTTGAAGAGAATAATCTTGATAATCAGGATATATTAGATCTAGCTGATAAAGTTACAGCAAATGTAGATTTTGAACTTAATAAACAATTCCCAGAACATTTTGGTAGTTGGGTAGAGTTAGAGCTTAAAGGTAATCAATCAGAACGTATTACAGTTTTAGATAGTCATGGAACGCCAGAACATCCAATGACAATTGATGACATTTCTGTCAAGATTAACTCTTTATTGAGGCCATTGAGCGATAGACCTCTTACAGAAAATATTAAAAATAAAATCAAACAGTTTGTTAGTGAACCATCTTCAAGTGTTTCTACTTTTGTTAAACAGATAAATAAAATTTAATTATGAAGGTATTTGTAAAAAATGAATAATACGCAAGTTATTAAAGATGCTGAAAATGTCTTAAATATTTTAAATGATGGAGGTGTCGGGGTTATTCCTCTTGATGTTGCTTATGCAATTATTGGTAATTCCGAACAGGCAATACGAGCAATTTTCAAGGCAAAGAACAGATCTTTTGAGAAACCAAGTGGAATGTTTAGCAATTGGGACCTTTTCAATGAAATTCAAATTGTAGGCCAAAAAGAAAGAGATATTGTTAAATGTGTAACAATTGATAATAACTTACCAATGTCAAGTGTAGCACCATTTCGTCATGACCACCCATTTTTTAGTAAGGTTGATCCTTTTGTTCTTCAAAATTCTTCTAAAGCAGGCACACTAGATATGTTGATGAATGCGGGAGTTTTACATAATGAAATGACAACACAGAGTCTTGAGAAGGGTGTTCCAGTTTTTGGGTCTTCGGCAAACACTTCATTGCAGGGTAGTAAGTATAGACTTGAAGATATAGAAGAACCGGTTTTGGAGGCTGCCGATATCAAAATCGATTACGGTACTTCTAAGTATGAAAATGATTATGGATACTCTAGTACTATCATTGATCTAACAGATTTTAAGACTATTAGAATAGGCGTTTGTTACGATTTGATATGTGCTCTCCTTTTAGAACACTTCGATATAGATCTTAAAGCAATAGGAACTGCAAATGAAAGGGCAGCCCTCTTATAGTCTTTAGCTTATTATTGTTGAGAGTCTAGCCACTTGGTAATTTTTCCTCCAAGTGGTTGGTCTACGTATGATTGAGCAACCTTTATGGCATTTTTGAGCTTCTCTATATTTACGCCAGTTTTATATCCACTTTCATTTAACATAAATACTAGATCTTCAGTAGCCAAATTTCCTGTTGCTCCTGGTGCGAAGGGACATCCACCAAGCCCCCCAATAGAACTATCAAATTTTCTTATTCCACATTCTAATGCAGTCCAAGCTAATACAAGACCCATACCACGAGTATCATGAAAATGAGCAGCTAGTATCTTACTTCCATATTTATTTATTAAAGTGTTAAATATTGATTTTACTTGGGCAGGATTCCCCCCACCTGTCGTGTCAGCAATAACTAACTCATCTGCACCTGCAGAATGTAATTTCTCTGCTATATCAAATACTATTGATGGTTTAACTTCCCCTTCATATGGACAGTGTAAGGCAGTAGAGATGTATGAACGTGCTCTTACCCCTTCAGCTTTAGCACGTCCAATAACATTAATATTAACATTTAATGCATGGTCTAGAGTCATGTTAATATTTTTTCTATTCATAGTATTTGTTGATGCAAGAACTAGTGCTATGGTTTTTGCTCCTGCATTTACAGCAAGCTCATAACCTTTTTCGTTTGGAACTAGAGCTTCAAAGTGAATTGAGTCATCTGAGGGTAATCGTGAATATAAATCTGTGGCATCAGCCATTTGGGGTACAGCTTTGGGTGAAACAAAACTAGTTGCTTCAATTGAGGTTATACCAGATGCGATAAGTGCATTAAGTATTTCTATCTTTCCTTGGGTAGGAACATGCTTAGGTTGATTTTGTAGTCCGTCTCTTAGCCCAACTTCATGTACGGTGACTATGTTTGACATAAACTTACCCCCCTTCTTTTTATCCTATTATACCATCATTTCTAAGTTTATTTATTTCTTCTTGGTCTAATCCCAGCAGTTCATTTAGGACCATATTTGTATTCTGACCTAATAATGGTGGTGGTGCAAAATCTTCAGCTGGTGTTCCTGACATTTTAATTGGATTACCAGGCATTTTTATTGATCCACCCTCTGGATGTTGGACATCTACAATCATATTTCTAGCAAGTGCCTGATTGTCTTCTAAAGCATGCTTAAAATCATTTACTGGTGCACACGGAACACGTGCTTCTGTTAATAAATCTAGCCAATGATCACATGTATTTGTTTTTAATTTAACCGACAATTTTTCTTCAATGAAATCCTTTTCAGCCAGACGGTAAGGTTGTGTATGGTATTTTTTTTCCTCAAATTCTGGTATTTGAACCACTTCAAGAAATCTTAGCCAGGCATCATCTTTAATTACTGCTATAATTATCCAACGATCTTTTGTGGGAAAGGTGTTATAAGGCACATGAACAAAATGAGAGTTCCCAATTGGCCCGGGTATTTCACCTGAAAGAAAGTACATTGTTGCCATATAATTCAACAGTGATATTTGGCAATCTTGCATAGATATTTCCACATGTTGTCCTTTGCCTGTTGAGGTTCTAGCATTCAGCGCTCCTAAAATACCTATTGCTGCAAACATTCCCCCGCCAAGGTCTCCAATTGGTATTCCAGCGCGGGTTGGGGGCATCTCAGGTTGTCCAGTTATAGTCATTCCTCCGCCATAGCCTTGAGCCACCATATCAAATGCAGGGCGATTAAATTCTGGTCCAGTTTCACCAAACCCAGTTATTGTGCATGTGACAATTGAAGGATTTATTTTAGAAAGGTCATCATAGTGAATATTCAGGCGTTTAGTTACTCCGGGTGAGAAGTTAGAGATCACAACATCGGCTTTTTTAACTAGATCATAAAAAAGCTGTTTTCCCTCTTGTAATTTTAGATCAATACATACACTTTCCTTGTTTCTATTGAGAGTAAGGAAATAAGCACCCATGCCATTTAAAGAATTTTTAGGGTCATTAGCTAATAATGCTCTTGTAAGCTCGCCGTTTTTTGGAGGTTCAACCTTTATAGTGCGAGCTCCCATATCAGCTAAAACCATACCTGCATAAGGACCAGATAGCATGTGAGTTAAATCAATTATGATAATATCTGATAACGGCTTCATAGTGCTTTTCTCCAAAATCATTTAGTCCTTACAGATAAGATAACTTGTACGGTCAATTTATGATTAATATCTAATGTGGTCAAATGTTGGGTAGCTTTTTAGAAATGTGTTAAATTTATAAATAATTTTATGATATGTCATATCAACAAGGAAAATAATAATGACGGATAAGGTTTATACAGATATTGGTTACGGAGCACGAAAAATTGGATTTGGTAATAGGCCAGGTATTGCAGTTGTAGATTTTCAACTTGGTTTTACTGATCCAGAAGGACAATTTTCATCACCATTAGTTGAGAGATCTATCCAAAACACCTCAAAACTATTGGATTATGCACGAAAAATTGGGATTCCAATAGCGAACTGCTATACAGCTTATCATTCAGGAAAGGATATGCCCTATTGGAAAATTGGGCCAGTTCATGATTCCTTTTATTATGGTCACCCTTGTACAGAGATGGAACCACGTACAAGTGATGAATCTTATGACTTTATTTTTTGTAAGCATGCACCATCTATATTTTTTAACACACCTGCTAATACATTTTTTACCAAATATGGTGTAGATACAATGATTGTTGTTGGATGTATGACCAGTGGTTGTATTAGAGCCTCAGTAATTGACTCATTTTCGACTGGTTATCGTACTATTGTTCCAGAAGATTGTGTTGGAGATGCAGATGAGAGGCCACATGGAGATAATTTAAGGGATATAGGCAGAAGATATGCTGATGTATTAAATTCTTCTGAGGTGCTCAACTACCTAGAGCAATATCGTAAAAAAAACGATAAAAGTTAGGTTTTTTTTGTTAGGTAATTTCATTACAGTTCAGCAAGGCGGTTTTATTTGAGTTGTTAAAAAACAATTTGGATCATTCCCGGCCCCAGTAGCCTGTTTTTTGTTCAAAACATTCCTTTCTTCATATTGTGAATCACGATAGTTTGAAAGTGATTTTGCTATAGTAATTGCTGCTCGTTGAGTAGGGTAGGCACAAATAAAGGAAATTATTTTCATACCTCTGGGGCTAATTTCTTCTCTAGCAACACGCCAAGTTATGAAATCTCCAACAGGTGCAGAGGTAACATAATATTTTGGATTATTTTGTTGAATCTTTTCCATTTTATTTTTTATGTAATACTTCTTATTAAATATTTATAACTAAATCCCATAATTTTTAATGTATGGATAAATTTTTGTAAAATCAGATTCTGGATATTTATCTTTCATTTTAAGCCAGATTCCATTGAGTAAAGTTTCACTTAGAAAATAGGGTGACCCTATCTTTTGAGCACTATCAACATATAGTGTTAAATCTTTAGCCATTAAACTTGTGGCAAAACCTGAGTCAAAAGTTTCAGTTAAAATTCTTTTAGGAAACTTATCTTCTGTTGAGGTGTTCCTCCCAGTTGAAATATTTAATACTTCAATAATTTTTTCAGGATCTAACCCTTGCTTTACACCAAATGCAACCGCTTCACTACTAGCTGCCATCGCCATACCAGAAAGGTAGTTATTCAATAATTTCATTGCCATGCCTTGACCGGGTTCAGTTCCGACATGTCTTGCCTTTTTGGCCATTAAACTAATTATAGGCTCAACATAGCAATAAATATCGTTCGGTGAAGATACCATCATTGACAATGTGCCCGCTTTAGCACCGGTTACTCCACCAGATACAGGAGCATCCAAGTATATGACATTTTTTGAATTACAGACTTCCCATGCATCTTTCGCATCTGCTACACCAGATGTAGTGTTATCTATAATTATTTTCACCTCTGAATTATTGGATTTCAATATTTCATTGATTACCTCTAGAGCTATAGATCCATCAGGCAGACATAAAAATATTATCTCGGAATTATTTGATACATCGTCTATAGATCGAGACCTTATTCCATTATCAGGTAAATCCAAGTCAATTTCACGAATGTCATAACAATAGACAGTATGCTCAGCATTACATAAGTTTTCGGCCATGTGTCTGCCCATATTACCTAAACCAATGAATCCAAGAGATTTCTTCTGCATTACATTCTCCTAATTTTTTAAGAATTCTCCATTTCGTCCAATACTCTTTTACCTATACGAAAAGCTTCGACTGCAGCGGGTACTCCACAATAAATACCAATTTGCAGAAGAGTTTCTTTAATTTCTTCTATTGTACATCCATTTTTAAGAGCACCCTTAAAATGTACTTCAAATTCTGCGGGTCTATTCAAAGCTGCGAGCATACAAAGATTATTTAAACTTCTTTGTTTACGCTCTAGACCTTCACGGCCCCAAACAGCACCCCAACAATATTCAGTCATAAACTCCTGAAATTCCTTGTTAAAATCAGTAGCAGAATTAATTGCTTTATCAACATATTCTTCTCCTAAAACTTCTGTTCTAATTTTTAGACCTTTTTCATACATTTTATTTGGCATAGTTAATTCCTCTAAGGATTTATGAAGTTAAATTTATAAGAATTATAAATTGTTTATTTGATATAATGTTTGAAAATCTAAAGAAATTTATTAAAGACATAAAATATAGGGGTTATTTATGGGAACAAAATTACAATCAGGATCTGTTTTTCCTCAATTTACGATACCTAAGGTAGGGGGAGGCGAATTACAAATAGGCGGAAAAGGACAATGGATGTTACTTATAGTTTATCGTGGGCACCATTGTCCATTATGTAAAGATTATTTAAACAAACTTGAATCATTAAAAGGAGATTTTGACTTAATTAATTGCAAAATAGCTGCAATTTCTTCAGATCCAAGGCATAAAGTTATAATGGACTATGAAGAATTTAAGTGGACATTTGATTTGGGATATGATTTGCAGAAGTTTCAAATGCAACAGCTTGGACTCTATATTTCTGAACCACGATCTGTAGAGGAAACTGATAGGGAATTTCCAGAACCAGGCCTTTTCATTATAAGACCTGACGGTCGTCTTCAAATAGTTGAGATTTCTAACTCACCGATAATAAGGGCGGATCTAAGAAATTTACCTAATAGCCTTAAATGGGTAATAGATAACGATTATCCGATACGAGGAACTGTTGATTAATAGCTTTTATTTTTAGAACAAATATAGAGTTATATTCTGTAGTTTAGTTCAGAAGGCTTTTTACTGGTGTTCCGTGCCAACCATCTTTACGTTTTTTCCAATATAAATCATTTATACGACCAGTTAGTATTCCTGGTGCTCCATTTCCTAGAGGTTTTCCGTCTATTTGTATTATGGATGCGACTGCTCCAGCAGTTGTACTAGTAAAAGCTTCGTCAGCATTTCGTAAATCCTCAGGATAAACCTCTATTTCCGTCGCTTTAATTCCCATTTCGGTAGCAAGTTCAAATATAGTTTTGCGGGTTATACCTTCTAAAAGATTTCCTTTAGGGGTCTTAAGTTCTCCATCTTTTGAAAACCATATATTAAAGCCAGGACCTTCAGAGAGTTTTCCATCAGGTGTGCATAAAATGGCACTATCACCACCTTTATCGTAAGCTTCGAGTAGCCCTCTGGTAAGATCCATCCAATTGAAATTCTTTACGCGAGCGTCTACTGATTCTGACGGCACACGTTTATTTTCAACAATTGAAAGGTTAACACCTTGTTCTGCTTTGTCTTTTGGAATGACATAATAATAAGGTACGGAAACTGCTATAAGTCCATTCTGGCAGGTTCTTGGGTCACGACTTAGGATGTCCTTGTAAGGTCCTCTGGTTCCCATTAATGTTGTACAAGTATCTCTATATCCTGTTTTATCTATACATGTAGCTAGAATAGAAGCTATTTCATTTCTATCATATGGTGGAGATATTTTCATGGATTGACATGAATTTTCAAACCTATCTAGATGGTCATCTAGGCGAAAGACAAGGTCATCTGTGGAAGATATAGTATCGTAGACAACATCACTTTTGGTAAATGTAGGTTCAAGAATTGGTATTTTCGCTTCATTTGCTGGAATATATTCACCATCAATAAAGGCAATTGGTTCTGCCATTTTTCCCCCCTACAATTAAATTTTATTTAAAGCTGCTCTAATAATAAATATATAAAATACATAATTTTATTTTAGATTGATACTGTTTTAAGTTCATATTTTAGAATTGAGTCTTTAAGGTTTTTATCTATTGTCCACTTGTCACCTGTGTCAGGAATGACAAATACAAATGCACCTACACACCAAGCGGCACACCCATTAGTCCAAGCAGAATATTCTAATGTCATACTCGTATTGCCTATTTTTATACAACGAGTAGTTATGAGTAACTTATCGCAATGATTTACTGGCTTTAAGTATTTAATTTCTAATCCCAATAGAAATGGAGAAGGGTGTTTTGGACTACATTTTTGTATTGTTGTTAGCCCGTGTTTAATTAAATATTGTAATCTACAATCTTCAAAATACCTTAGATAAGTAGTGTGATTTAGATGAGCTAAAGCATCCAAGTCTGCAAAACGTGCAGTACGAATCATGCCAAAACGCCAGCCATCGTCTATATTAAAATCTTTAGACAATTCTGATTTTTCGGAAAGGTCAATATAAGAATTACTCATAATCTTATTCTCTTAAGAAAATTACAATTAGTGAAATTTTTAATGATAAATGAAGTATAAGTTTTGGGCAATCTAGAGTATTTGTTATTTTAACCCACATTAGTGTGAAGAATGTAGGCTGACATAGAAACCGTCATGCATTCCTTCAAAAAAATGATTAAGAAAAGGGTGTATAATTGGTTTTTTTAAAACATCTACTTCCATATTTCTCTCAGCAACATAAGTAAAGTGTTCAGCTTGGTGAACCAAAAGATGATACCAAGGCTCATCTTTAGGCGGATGTGAGCGTGCTACGGTTTTATACCATTCCTCTGTACCAGAGTAGATCGCGTCAACATCTATAACGACCCCACGGTAGTTAAACAATTTATGATGGATTAATTGACCTACTTGGAACTTTGCTGTTTTGTTAGTCATGATTTAAGAGTTTCATGTGAACCGTCACAATAAGGTGAGTTTTCAGTCTGTTTGCAATTACAGAGCCAATGCTTGCCATTTTTTTCAGCTTTAAATACTATAGGTTTGAGGTCTGTATCTGTATGAGCACCATCACAAAATGGCTGTTTTTTACTCAATCCACAACTGCACCAAGCATATTTTTTATTACCCTCAAGTTCAATTTCAAAAGGAGAACTGTCTGCTACAACGGGCTTAATCATTTTATGTTTTCTCCAGACTTATTGTCATCTAAAATGTAGTTTAATTAGATATATACTTATCAATAAGATCGCTAACAACTTATAAGGAATATTTTTTTGGTATAAAATTTATTTTCGTCCAACTGTTTACCTAGGTAATAATTTAATCTCACATTAACATGTGAACATAAATATAACTAAATATGTGCCGATTTGAAGATCAGCTTGCGGGCGCAAAATAAATACAGCTAAAGCGGAGGTAATCCACTTAGTCTTTGGCTTAGGTGGTTTTTTTGTGGACTGGTCCACCATATGGTTGGGGATTTGAACATCAGCTTGTGCCCCCTGGCATTTGCCTAAAGCACTAAAGAGAGGAACCAAGAAAATAGGAAAGGTTACTTGGAGGGGCTGGAAAGAGCCTGAGGAAGCGGTCTCATTAAGGGCATCGATAGTAATGGGAAGAAACTTAAGAAAAATCTCCCCAACGAAATCATTTTCAGAAAATGAGGCATCTGGTGAAGTAATTGACACGAATAAGAATATTAAAAAAATAACCTAGCCTTTAAAACCCCGATACGGATTACAATAAGACTGCGTGTCGGGGTTATTTACTCAATTATTTATAAGGTAATCGGTTAGTATATATAAAAGAAATATAAGTTATTATAATCAATAACTTATATAATTACCTTAATATCACTAAATAACGTATTAATTTAACATGTAAAGTAATAATGTATTAAAGTTTCTATTTGGTTATTTTTCATTTTCTGAGAGATATAAAGTTGGTGCCGTAATTAATCTAAAAGTTGGTCGCCGTGTCTGATAACTATATATGAAATAGCTGGTATGATTGGCTCCTCGGGCCGGACTCGAACCAGCGACCCAGCGGTTAACAGCCGCTTGCTCTACCAACTGAGCTACCGAGGATCATTCCAATCAATACTAACTAATTCAACTTGAACCCGCAGAAACCTTCACCTTTTTCTTTGTCACACTTGTCAATGTAACGTAATTTAATTCTATGATACGAACCGTGATTTGGCAATACAAACGTGTCGTCTGAAATCAATCTGCAACCAAAAAACCTTAACGCAGTTGCACGTTTTGGCATTTTTTAAAATTTAAATTGCACGTTTTGATGTTTTTCGTTTGAACTTCAAATACTCAGATGTTTTTTTCGAATTCAAAAAACATGTCACAAATCGTACCTCGCTATCGACTTTTGGATTGGTGATTGTAGTAGAAGGTGGGACCATGTTGCCGCGATGTATATTCCAGTTTACCTAAATAAAGTTCACTGTATTTATAGCTTCTGTTGCTAACCAACCATATGTAGATAGTTTTATAGTAGTTTTTTATATCAGGCATTGTTTTGATTCCGAGCCAATTCAGGGCTTTCTAAAAGACGCTCTTGAACGATTTTTTTAAACTCTTTTGCCATATCCGGGTTGTCTTCTAGTAATCTATCCAAATCTCTTGCCTGAAGAATTAGAAGTTGACATTCCGTAAGAGACACAACGGTAGCCGCCCTTGGGTGCTGCTTAATTACAGCAATTTCTCCAAAAAAATCACCTGATGTTAATCTTAAATGCTGAGTGTCAAGTTCTACTTCTACATTCCCTGTAACTATAAAATACATACAGTCTGCTGTTTCCCCTCTTCTAACGATTGTAAAACGAGGAGGTACGAGCTGAGGCTCTAGAAGGTTCGCAATTTCTGCAATTTTTTCAGCATCTAAGCGTGTAAATAATGGTACCTTTGCTACCATGCTCCATGTAACCATAAATTGTCGTTTATTTAGTTCTTGCATAAATCCACTGGCAACTATACCTGCAGGGAGAGCATACATTGCTATTCCCATGACAGTTACAATTGCACCAAGAACTTTACCGCCTGCAGTTAAAGGTGTAACATCTCCATATCCAACAGTTGTCAAGGTTACCAAACCCCACCACATCGCTGAGGGTATATCAGCAAAAGCTTGAGGTTGTGCCGTATTTTCTATGGCATACATTAGACTTGAGAAGATTAGGAGTGCTAAAGCTAATAAAAATACTGTCATTATTAGTGGTTTTTGTTGTGCTTTTATAACAGCAGAAAACAAAGACCATGCTCCTGAATAACGTGTCAAACGTACTACACGTAACAACCTTATTACTCTAAGTATTCTTAAGTCTAAGCCAATAATGAAACTTAGATAAAAAGGAATAATTACTAATAGATCGATTATTATTAGAGGTTTGATTATATATTTTAAACGTCCGATTAGAGGCTTTTTATATCTTGTGTCTGGGCTTTCAACGCAGCACCAAATGCGAAAAATATATTCTATAGTAAAAATTATAACTGAGGATAATTCAAACCAGAAAAATATTTTACCAAAATTATTACCAATATTTTCTACTGATTCAAGAATAACAGCAATTACGTTAAGGCAGATTAGAAGAACCAAAGCGTTTGTAACTAATTTGCTTAGTCCATCGTCCGCTTCTGGAATATCCAAAACCTGATACGCACGCTTACGTATTCGCACCGAAATACTCTTAACCAAACTTTCTTGTCTCATATTGTAACATTCCGAGATAATGTATTTGTTTTATATTATCACTAGTTAGAACAACTAACTTAGTTTTCATTTAAAACATTGTAGTGAATCTATGGAAATGTTGGGGTTTTAGCAAATTTTAAACCTGTACAGTCTGATTTTTATCAAAAAAATTTATTTTGGATAAATTATTTTGAGTTAAGCTTTTATCAATTTTTAATATGGAGGCCAGGATCGGAATCGAACCGATCTACAAGGATTTGCAGTCCTCTGCATAACCACTCTGCCACCTGGCCTTTTTAAACATATGACTTGATGATATACGGTTCATTAATAGTGTGGTCAATATTGATGAATGTCAAAATTTTTATAAACCATAAATAAACATCAAAATTTTTGATGATCGCGTTGTCAAAGTGCAATGGGAAGTTATATTAATACTAAAGTAGTCATATCTTTTAATGATTTATAATGCGAGACCAAAAGTTGTGAGTTTCTTGGAGGAAGTATGACCAGAGTAGATTATTCAATAAATCGAAAGAATATGGTTGAGAGTCAAATAAAAACCAATGGAGTTACAGATGATCGCATACTGAAAACTCTTAGTATAGTCCCAAGAGAAAGGTTTGTTCCTCATGACCTCGAACGATTAGCTTATATTGATGATAATATTGAGATTACAAGTAAACGTTTCTTGATCAATCCTATGGTATTTGCCAAGCTTATTCAGTCAGCTCACATAGAAAATACTGATATATGTCTAGATGTTGGCTGCGGCAGCGGTTATTCTTCGGTAATCCTAGGACAAATTGCTGGAACAGTGTTCGCACTTGAGTCAGACTTGTCTTTAGCTAAACTAGCTGAAGAAAATTTTGAGGCTCTGGGTGCAAATAATATCTTATTAAAAAATGCAGACTTTAGTGTTGGTTTTCAGGATCTAGGCCCATTTGATGTTATTGTTCTTAACGGTGCTGTAGAGTATATTCCTGAGCTTCTTTTAGAACAACTAAATAGTGGTGGTCGATTAGTTGCTGTCGTTCGCCAAGAAGGTATTGGCAGCCGGGCAAAAATATTTCAAAAACTTCATCGAGGCATCACAGAGCGTGATTTATTTGATGCAACTGTGCCATTATTGAGCAATTGGTTTGTCCGACCTAAGTCCTTCAAGTTTCAATGATATTAATTGCTGTGTAACGTATAGCGGAGTTTTGTTTTGGCGGTAATTAAAACCTTATTTTTATCTATTGTATCTATTTTTATTGTATGTTTGCATACTACTCAAAGTTTACAAGCAAAGTCTTTAAGGGATGCTTTAGCACATGCTTATTTGAACAACCCTAATCTAATTTCCGCGAGGTTAAAACAGAAAGGTTTGGATGAAGCTGTAGCAAATGCATATTCAGGATGGCGTCCTAAAATAATTCTTGAGGCAAGTGCAAGTGTTTCGGATACGGATACCCTTACTAAGGTAGCAGAAAATGCTCCAGAGATAAGCCAATCTGATACAATAAACCCAAATTCATATACTCTATCTGTTATTGAATCTTTATATAGTGGCGGTCGAACAACTTCTGAAATTAAAGTTGCCCGTGCAAACGTTAATGCCGGACAAGCTGATCTTTTGTTATTAGAACAAGATACGCTTCTAAGTGCCATAAGAGCCTATGTTGATGTATTAAACTTTCAGGTATCTCTAAACTTAAGCAAAAATAACTTCGATTTTGTTAGCAAACAATTTCAAGCTGCTAAAGATAAATACTCTGTTGGGGTTGTCACGCAAACAGAAGTTGCTCAAGCTCAAGCAAGATTATATGAAGCAAAAGCAAACAAAGTAAATGCAGAAGGTGATCTGATTACTGCAATTGCTGACTACAAGCATATTTTTAGGGTTTTACCAATAAATCTACAATGGCCAAAACCTGCATTAGGTATTCCTGAAAACAAACAAAACTTATTGGAGATTGCTTTAAGGTCTAATCCTGAGGTTATTAAATCAAAATACAAAGAGGAGGCAGCATCTGAAGATGTTAATGTAGCTCGTTCGGCTCTTTTACCCATTGTGACATTGGAAGCCAGTTATACTCGCCAGAATGAATTGTCTAGTTTAACTGTAGAAAACAATATTGCATCTATAGGTGCTAAAGTGAACATTCCTATTTATCAATCCGGATCTGAATATTCTCTGATTCGAACAAAAAAGCTTATTGCTGCAGAGCGTAGATTAGAGATTGAAATGGCTAAACAAAATGTTTTAAACGAAGCAACTAAAGCATGGGAGGCACTTACAACTGCTTTATCATCAAAAAAGGCTTTTGAAATGCAGGTTCAAGCCTCAAAACTTGTTCTGGAGGGACTAGAGAAGGAAAGTATGGTTGGACTTCGAACAACATTAGACCTACTCGATGCAGAACAAGATTTATTTGACTCAAGAGTTGAGTTAGTAAGGGCCAAAGCAGAGTTTATAAGTGCAAGTTATTGGGTTAAGGCTGTTGAGGGAAGTCTTACAGCCTTAGATTTAAATTTACCAGTTAAACTCTATAACCCTGAATTGAATCTTCAAAAAGTTAGATCAAAGTGGTTTTAGAAAGCTTCAAAAATGACATTAACAAAAAAAGTTCTACTATCTTAGAAAACTTATTTAGTAGGTATTAATATGGTGGAATCAAAAATGCATAATAAACAATCTATGGAAGAAATCTTATCTTCTATCAGACAAATAATAATCGATAGAGAATCAGAGTATATTAGATCAAATAGCTCCTTAGATAACGAAAAAGTTCATGACGAAACTACAAAAGTAAACAAAGTTAACGAGAAGCCTTCAGATGATATTCTTGATCTTACAAATGAAGTCAATGAGTTTGGGAAAATCATTAACATTAAAAATAATCCAACATCTCAAAAAAATGAAATAATCAACAATGAGGTTTTTACAAATAAAACAATTAAAAATAAACAGTCTGAAGAGTTGATTTATTTACTTGAAAATCTTTTAAATAATCTAAGGAACAAATCTATAGATGCCTCAACACAAAATTTTTCCTTAGAATCCCTCGATGAACGTATTCGGAATTTATTAAAACCCATGTTAGAAGAGTGGTTGAATAATAATCTGCAGCTTATAGTTGAAAAAATAGTGGAGCAGGAGATCCAAATCTTGAAATCGGTATTTAAATCTAATAGTTAGGCTATATTGTAGTATTTATTTCGTTTAAATAATTTTTTTAGTTTTCAATATTTTTTTTGAAAGAATCAATCATTTTAGACAAAACGTACAAACCCGCTGAAATAGAATCAAAAGGGTATGAGCTTTGGGAGAGATCCTATGCTTTTAAAGCTATGCCTAACCAAGATTCACTTCCATATTGTATAATGATGCCCCCACCTAATGTGACTGGTAGTTTGCATATGGGGCATGCTTTAAACAATACACTTCAGGACGTATTGACACGTTATCATAGAATGCTAGGGCAAGATGTCCTATGGCAGCCGGGAATGGATCATGCGGGTATAGCCACTCAAATGGTTGTAGAAAGAAAGCTTGAAAATGAAGGTATCAATAGAAAACATTTAGGAAGAGATTCATTTGTTAATAAGATTTGGGAATGGAAAGAAGAGTCTGGAGGTAGTATCTCCACACAATTAAGAAGACTAGGAGCTTCAGCAGATTGGCAAAGAGAGAGATTCACAATGGATCCCGGGCTGAGTACAGCAGTAAGAAAAGTTTTTGTCCAACTATATAGAGAAGGACTTATTTATAGAGACAAGCGTTTGGTTAATTGGGATCCAAAATTACAAACAGCAATATCTGACTTAGAAGTTGAACAAAGAGAAGAAGCGAATAGCTCTTTGTGGTATTTTCGTTATAAATTTGAGTCTGATAAAGAGAAATACATAGTTGTTGCTACCACACGTCCAGAAACAATTTTTGGTGATGTGGCAATCGCTGTTAATCCTAAAGATAGACACTGGTCAAATTCAATTGGCTCAAGAGTGGAATTGCCAATTTCGGGTAGACTAATACCAATTATTGAAGATGATTATGCCGACCCAGAACAGGGGTCAGGGGCCGTAAAGATTACTCCAGCTCATGATTTTAATGATTTTATCGTTGGTAAAAAACATAATCTTGAAATGATTAATATCTTTGATTCTCAAGCTAAACTTAATGACAATGTTCCTGATAATTATGTAGGTTTAGATAGATATGAAGCTCGAGAAAAAATTCTTCAAGAACTTGAAGAATTGAATTTGTTAGAAAAAGTAGAGCAACATACACATACACTTCCTTATGGTGATAGATCAGGAGTTGTTATAGAGCCCTGGCTTACAGATCAATGGTATGTTAATGCAGAAGTCCTAGCAAAGCCAGCTATAGAAGCAGTTAAATCGGGTCGCATCAAATTCATACCAAAACAATGGGAAAATACGTATTTTGAGTGGATGAATAATATACAACCTTGGTGTATTTCTCGACAGTTATGGTGGGGCCATCGTATACCGGCATGGTATGGTCCAGATGGTGAATTATTTGTAGCAAACGATGAGGAGGAGGCACAAAAATCTGCAGAAATCCACTATGGTAAAGCAGTTGATCTAATACAAGATGATGATGTTCTAGATACTTGGTTTAGTTCTGGATTGTGGCCTTTTTCAACATTAGGATGGCCAGAATCGGAAGATTTTCTCAAACGTTATTATCCAAACAATGATCTTATAACAGGATTTGACATAATTTTCTTTTGGGTTGCACGAATGATAATGCTTGGTATGCATTTTATGGGTGATATACCATTCAAAAATGTTTACATCCATGCTCTTGTTAGAGATGAACAAGGGCAAAAAATGTCAAAAAGTAAGGGCAATGTTATTGATCCTATTGAACTCATCGATAAATATGGTGCTGATGCCCTTAGGTTTACTCTGGTAGCTATGGAAGCACAAGGCCGTGATATTAAATTATCAGAAAGTCGAGTAGAAGGTTATAGAAACTTTGCAACTAAGTTATGGAATGCCGCACGATTCTGTGAATCTAATCAATGTATTATTAATGATGATTACGAACCTTCGAGGGTCAAGCTCAGTCTTAATAAATGGATAATTGGAGAATTAATAGAGACAACAAATAATATTGAAAATGCTTTTTCTAATTATAGATTTAATGAAATTGCTAGAGTAACCTATCAATTTGTATGGGGAACATTTTGTGATTGGTATCTTGAGTTTGCAAAAATACCCCTAAGTTCAGGAAGCTCAGAGGAAATAGAGGAAACTAGAAACACTACTGGTTGGGTTCTTGAGAATATCTTGCACCTTTTGCACCCAATTATGCCTTTTGTAACAGAAGAGTTATGGAATAGATCTTCAAAGCATAGATCGAGACCATTGATTTTATCCAAGTGGCCAACATTTCCCGATAAGTATGAAAATAAGTCAGTATCTTCAGAAATTAACTGGGTTAAGAATTTAATTACTGAACTTCGTATTGTGAGGAGCGAAATGAATGTTCCTGCAAAGGCTATCGTGCCTATTTTATTAAGTGGTATGTCACAAATTAATACTGAACGACTAGATAGGTATAAGCATACGATAGCAAAACTTGCACGTGTCTCAGAATTTAAAACAATGGATTGCGATATTCCAAGTGACTCAATCCAGATTATCGTAGATGAAACAACAATAGTTTTGCCTTTATCGGGTATTATTGATTTTTCAAAGGAACGTCTTCGTTTGTCTAAAGAAATAAAAAAATATGAATTGGAAATAGAGAAAATTGACAACAAATTACAAAATAAACAATTTATGTCTAGGGCGCCGCAAGCAGTTATTGAGGAGCAGAAAATACGAAAAGAATCTGCTGAAGAGGCATTGAAAAAAGTACATGAAGCTCAGAAACGTATAAATGTATAACAAAATTTCAAAAATATTTAAAAATTTAATATAATTTTTGAGTCTATTGGGTAATGATATCTGCAAAATTTGATAAAAGTAAGTTACCAAGCCTTTCCTTCAACTGAAGTATACAACTGAAGGTGCAAAGAGCACACCACACAGAGCCTTTTTTATGCTATGGATATTACACGCAAGGCAATGAGTAGACCTATCATAGGAGTTGCCACTACTTGGAATGAAACAGCCTCTTGCAACATTATTTTAAGAAGGAAGGCTCAGGTTACAAAAGAGGGTGTAGAGTAAGTTGGAGGTATGCTATTCGAATTCACCGCAATAACAGTAACTGATGGTATCGCAATGGGGCATCAAGGTATGAAATTTATCTAAGTTCGCACAAGACGGGCGTATGATCAGATGTCTTTGTCCAGGAACGTGGTTTGCGGTCAATAGTACATGTATTTAGTAAGTCTGCTGCTTCTGGTGAGAGAAGGAAGTGATCTATTCTTAATCCTTCATCTCTCTGGAATCTCCCTTTTTGGTAATCCCAGAATGTATACATTCCAGTCTGTTTATTTAATGCTCTAAATGCCTCCGTATATCCCAAGTTAATTATAGCCTGAAATGAAGATCTGGTTTCAGTTTTAAATAATGCATCGTCATGCCAGCTTGAAGGGTCGTAGACATCACCATCAGATGGAATAACATTATAATCGCCACCTAGAACTACTACTTCCTCATTATGTAATAGATTCTTGGCATGTAATAGAAGACGGTCCATCCATTTAAGTTTATACGTAAACTTAGGACTATTGGATGGATTTCCATTTGGGGCATAAATGGATGCCACTCTGACACCTCCAGTAAAACATTCAATATACCGAGCTTGCTCATCATCATTATTGTCAGGTAGGCCACAGACTATATCTTCGATCGGGAACTTACTTAGTATTGCCACTCCATTGTATGATTTTTGTCCATGAATAGCTAAATTATAGCCTAGCTCTTCAAGTTCAAGTTTTGGAAAAGTATTATCAACTGTTTTAGTTTCCTGCAATAATAGGATATCAGGATTTACCTCGTTGATCCATTTACACAAAACAGGAAATCTAGCTTTTATTGAATTAACGTTCCAAGTAGCGATTATCAATATTAAAACCCTTCATACAAAGATCTTTAGAAGGTTAGCCAACTGAGAAAGAAGTACCACAACCACACGATGCAGTCGCATTGGGATTCTTCACAACAAACATTGCACCCATTAACTCATCTGAGTAATCTATTTCTGATCCAGATAGATAATTAGAGGAAATATTATCAATTACAACTTTTATACCTAATTTGGTAATAACAATATCATCGGTATTGAGTGTTTCATCAAAGCTAAATTTGTATTGAAAGCCAGAACAACCTCCACCTAAAACACTTACGCGAAATACTTGATTAGGATTAGACTCTTGATCTAATAGTATTTGGATACGCTTTGCAGCATTTTCAGTTACCAAAATACCCGAATCCAACTTTTCATCGGTATCAACGGATTGATTCTCAAAATTTATTGCCATTTTCCCTCATTTAGGAAATCTACATATGGATATCATCAGATATGAATTGTATATACTTTGTCAAGTTGCAGAATAATAATAAGAGAGATTGCGGCATAGCTTAAGCCTATGTAATGTTTACTTATGGGAAAAACAAATTTAAGCAATAAATATTTTGCCAGTCTTGCAAGTAAACCAGAATCTAGTCGTGGTCGTTTATATAATGAACCTGAGAGTTCCACTCGCACGTGTTTTCAAAGAGACCGTGATAGAATTATCCATAGTGCAGCATTTAGACGCTTGGAATACAAGACACAAGTATTTGTATATCATGAAGGTGATTATTATCGTACACGGCTGACTCATAGTTTGGAAACTGCTCAGATTGCTAGATCTATATGTAGAGTACTGGGTTTAAATGAAGATCTTGGTGAAGCATTAGCACTCGCTCATGATCTTGGTCATACACCATTTGGCCATGCTGGGGAGGAAGCACTTGATAAAGTAATGCAACCTTGGGGGGGGTTTAGTCATAACGCACAGACATTACGTATTCTGACAGAATTAGAACACAAATATGCTGATTTTGACGGATTGAATTTATCTTGGGAGACTTTAGAAGGTGTTGCAAAACATAATGGACCTCTCTTGAATTCGGACATGTCCATTCCAGAGTCTATTTCAAAATATTCTGAAAAACATAATCTTTTGCTTGATACATGGCCAGGTCTTGAGGCACAAGTAGCAGCTATAGCTGATGATATTGCATACAATAATCATGATGTTGATGATGGGCTGCGTGCAGGCTTATTCTCAATTGAAGACGTTTCAGATGTATCTCTGGTAGGGCCTATTTTTGCTGAGGTAAAAAAAACAAAATCATATATAGATGATACACGTTTAATCCATGAAGCCATACGAAGAATGATTGGATATGTAGTAACCGATGTTATTGAAGAAAGCAGACTAAGATTAATAGATTCAGGTTGTGAATCTGCTGATGATGTAAGGTTCTACGGAAAGTCAGTTGTTTCATTTAGTGAAGAAATGAAAAAACATGACTCTGAGCTAAAAGACTTTTTGTTTCGTAGAATGTATCAGCATTATAAAGTGAACAGAATGGCTTCAAAAGCAAAGCGTGTTGTAATAGATCTTTTTGAATTATTTATACATGAGCCGCAGTGCTTGCCAGGAGAGTGGTTTAGGCATTGCGAAGGTCCCAACAACCTGATAACAGCAAGACTAGTAGCAGATTATATAGCGGGCATGACAGATCGTTATGCATTTCTAGAACATAAAAGACTTTTTGAGATTTCTTTATAGATGGATGTATTCAAATATTTGAAAGCTATTATTGACGATGAAGTGAAAGCTTTATCTGATTTAGGTGTGTTGCGGGAAAATTTAAATCTGTCTAAATTCACCGTAGAACCTCCACGTGATAGCAAGCACGGTGATATTGCTTCAAATGTAGCACTTGTGCTTTCAAAACAATCTGAGATTCCACCAAAGGATTTATGTGAATTATTATTACCACGTTTCAAAGTGCATTCTGATATAAGTGAATGCAATATAGCTGGCCCAGGCTTCTTAAACTTTAGAATGCAGGACTCTTTCTGGCATTCTCAGCTTAAGACTATAATTCTTGAAGGTGAAAACTATGGAAAATCTTCTGTTGGTTTAGGCGTCAAAGCAAACGTGGAGTATGTGTCAGCAAACCCAACTGGCCCATTACACGTTGGGCACAGCAGAGGAGCAGTTTTTGGTGATGTGCTTGCTAATATTCTAAACCATGTCGGATTCTCTGTAACTCGAGAATTTTATATTAATGATGCGGGTCAGCAGGTAGATATTCTAGCAAGATCTGTACATTTAAGATACCGGGAGGCCTTAGGGGAGAATATTCCTAGTGAATACTATCAGGATGCGTATCCCGGTGATTATCTAATCCCAGTTGCTCGGGAATTGATAGAAATATACGGAAATAGATTTCAAAAAGATTCCAAGGAGGACTGGCTACCTGTCTTTAAAGAATTTACAGTAAAAAAATTAATGGAAAAGATTAAAGAAGATTTGTTTTTGCTAGGTGTTAAACACGATACATTTACCTCAGAAAAAGAGTTAGTAAAGGGAGGTTATGTTGAACTTGTTTATAATAAGCTTGATGACATGCAACTACTTTATGAGGGTATATTAGAAACCCCTAAGGGAGCAGATAATTTAGACGATTGGGAACCTCGCAAGCAAGTGTTATTTAAATCAACTCATTTTGAAGATGATACAGATAGACCATTGAAAAAAGCTGATGGTTCTTGGACATATTTTGCTACCGATATAGCATACCATTCAAAAAAAATTGACCGTAACTTTGATCAAATAATTAATGTATGGGGTGCAGATCATGGTGGTTATATAAAAAGGTTAAATGCAGCTGTTTCTGCTATCTCCAATGGAAAAATAAAAATTGATGTAAAATTGTGCCAATTAGTCAAACTATTGGAAAATGGCCAACAATTAAAGATGTCTAAGAGAGCTGGACAATATGTGACCCTCAGAGATTTAGTTGATAGCGTTGGGAAAGATGTTGTGCGATTTATAATGTTGACCAGAAAAAATGATGCTCCATTAGATTTTGATTTAAAAAAAGTTCTGGAGCAATCGCATGATAATCCTATATTTTATGTCCAATATGCACATGCACGTATTTACTCTGTAATAAGGAATTTTAAACAAACATTTCCTATAGAAGTTACAAGTGAAGAAGCATTAAATTCTGCGCCTTTAAATATGTTGGATAACCCTAGTGAAATACGTTTGATTAGGTTTTTGGCAAATTGGCCTAGGGTCTTAGAAGGTGCAGCAATTAACCATGAACCACATAGATTAGCTTTTTATCTTCAAGAATTAGCTTCAGAATTTCACTCTCTTTGGAATAATGGGAAAGAAGATCTTAGCTTAAAATTTTTAAGGGACGATAATTTCAAAATAACTCAAGCAAGAATTATACTTATAGCGGGTACAGCTAGTATAATTGCATCTGGCTTAACCCTTCTCGGTATTAAACCAGCAGAGGAGTTAAGGTAAAATGAGTAACGAAGATAATAGAAAAGAGCCAGAGCTTATATCAACTAAATCCATTAGTAATAGTAGTGTAGAAGAAAATAATCAAAATAATGAAAGTAAAATGAAAGACTCTGATTCAGAAACAAAACAAAAGAGTTCAATTGTCAAAGCAAAAACAGCTCCAATGTGGATTCTGATTGCTGCTATAATTCTAGTTGCTGTTATCTGGGTAGTAGGTACGACTAATTCTGATTCTGAAAAAGATGCAACTATACCTCTCATAACATCTAATAAAGCTCCTATTAAAGTTAAACCAGAAAACCCTGGTGGAAAACATATAGAAAACAGAGATAAATACGTATATAAAAGCCTTACAGATTCAGACGCTTCATCTTCAGTAGAACAACTCTTACCACCTGCAGAAGAGCCTTTAGTCGTTGATGATTCTCTTTTGGAGGTTCCTAATTCTAATGAATTGGCCTCTGAATTAAATTCAGATCAAGATGAATCTCCTATTCTAAACCAGCATAAATCAACTGACTCTGATAAAGAAATAATAAAAAATGGTGTTTCAAACATAGAAGAAGAATCTAATGTAACTAAACACACTTCAACTATTAATTCACATGAGGTGTCAATTTCAGAAACTGAGAATGAAGAGGTGTTTGAAACTGAGGGCGAATTATCTAAAGTTGAGACTAAACAAAATTTAAATGAAAAATATTATCAAGTACAAATTGCAGCTAGTAAAAATAAAAACGCTCTTATCAACGAGTGGACAAAATTAAAAGAAAAAAACCCTGATATACTCAGCTCTTTATCCTATGATTTAGTGCCTGTTAATCCAGATAAGAATACATCTATCTTGAGACTAAGGGTCGGAAAATTTAACAATAAAAATGACGCTTCAGCACTTTGTAAGACTTTAAAACAAAGAGGAACAGACTGCTATACAACCTTAAAGTAGGGGAGTAATCTTTGTATCCAAAAAGATATCCTAAAGCTGTAATTTTTGGTATTGAAGGTTCTGAACTCAAAAATGATGAGTTTGACTTTTTTAGATCTGTGAATCCATTTGGATTTATTTTATTCTCAAGAAATTGTATAAATAGAAATCAAATATATTCCCTTACATCTGAATTAAGGAGTTGTGTAGGTCGTCCAAATGCTCCAATCTTGATAGATCAGGAAGGTGGTAGGGTCACACGTCTACCAAAAAACCTTTTCCCTTCTCCTCCGTCTCAAGGGCAAATTGGGACACAAGCCGAAAAACTTCCTCCTGAAATGATAGAACGTTTTGCTTGGCTTTATGGTTTTCTTATAGGATACGATCTCCATAGTCTGGGTATAAATGTTAATTGTGCTCCACTTTTAGATCTATGTTTTAATAAAAAATCAAAAATTATTGGGGATAGATCCTTTGGATCTAAACCGCATTTAGTTACTCTATTAGGAAAATCATATATTAAGGGTTTAAATGCTGCTGGTGTAAATGAAGTCATTAAACATATACCAGGTCACGGTCGTTCATCCATAGATAGTCATTTCAAGTTGCCAATTATTAATACACCAATTCAGAAATTATATGAGACTGATTTTAAGCCATTTAAAAACTTATGTTTTTCTTCATATGCTATGACTGCTCACGTACGTTATGCAACTATAGATAAATTACCAGTAACATTCTCAGAAAAAATTATACAAGAAATTATAAGAGAATATATTGGTTTTAAAGGCCTTTTGATAACAGATGATATATCTATGGGGGCTTTAAAGGGTAATTTATCAAAAAGAGCAGAGTTAGCATTAAATGCTGGTTGTGATTTAGTTTTACATTGTTCTGGAGATATTTCTGAGATGTATAAGATCGCTAGAATATTACCTGAATTTAAATCAAGCTTTGCTAATAAAACAATTATATCTAATATTAGAAAAGATAAAAAAACAATTAATATCAATATATTAAGGGATGAATTTAAACTAATGCTTCATAAATATTGATTCATGTTTGATATCGAAAAAATTCTATTCCTTTTAAGTATTTGGGTCATACCTATCTTAGTAGCTATAACATTTCATGAAGCCGCACATGCCTGGGTCGCATATAAATTAGGTGATAATACTGCAGCAATAGCAGGACGTGTAACTTTAAATCCGATTAAACATATTGATACTGTTGGAACGATTATAATACCCAGTCTTTTAATATTTCTTGGTGCTCCTTATATATTTGGATATGCAAAGCCTGTACCTGTAAATTTTTCTAATATCAAAAATTCAAGAACTGGAATGATTATTGTAGCTATGGCTGGCCCTTTAGCAAATTTTAGCCTAGCTGTTATAGGTACTATTATTTTGCTTCAATTATCAAGTGATGCTTCAGGTTTTGGTAAATGGTTTTTTATTACTTCATATTTATTTGTAAATTTAAATATAGTTTTAGGTGTGTTTAATTTATTACCCATCTTACCTTTAGATGGTGGAAGGATCTTAACTGGTTTACTTCCATTAAAATTTGCAACTAAATTTGTTGCATCGGAACGTTATGGGCTTACTTTACTTATAGTATTAATATTTCTATTGCCATTAATTGGTAATATGATTGGTTTTCAATTAAGTCCTCTTACATGGGTTGTTCTACCTATCGTAAATTGGTTAGAGTCTGGTTTAATATATATCTTAGATATATGATTTAGGGTAATTCATGAAAAAACAGGAAGAAAATAGTTCAGTATTTAATGAGTTAAGCCATGAATCACCTATAGAAGATGAAAATATCCCTTTAATTGTTGATATAGATGGGTATGAAGGTCCCTTGGACGCATTACTGAATCTAGCTAGATTACAAAAAGTAGACCTTTCCCAAATTTCAATACTTCAACTTGCAGAACAATATTTGGCCTTTATTCGATCAGCTCGTGATTTAAAAATTGAGATTGCAGCAGATTATCTAGTTATGGCTGCTTGGCTTGCATTTATGAAGTCACGCCTTCTATTACCAGACCCTTCTCCAGATGAAGAGCCAACAGGTGAGGAAATGGCACAAGCACTTGCTCGTCGTTTAAGGATTCTAAGTGCTATGCGTGAAGCGGCAAAAAAAATCTTTTCTTTACCAAGAGAAAATCATGAATTCTATTATCGTGGTGAAGATAGTGATGTCAAGATTGTAAAAATATCAGTCTTGGAGGCCTCTCTTTTTGATTTACTTATGGGTTATGCAGCTCAAAATGCAAGAGTAAAGAAATCAAACTTAGTTATAAAACCACCTGAAGTCTATTCTATGGAAGATGCATATGATCGACTGACTATGGCGCTAGGATCTGTCCCAGATTGGGAAGTGCTAACCAAGTTTTTGCCTAAGGTTACTGATCAACCTTTGTTAGAGCGTTCTGCAATTGCCAGTACATTATCAGCCAGCTTAGAGCTTGTAAAAGAGGGTAAGATAAAACTAAAACAGACAAAACCCTTTGGCACTATTTATCTAAAGAGATATGGGGATGAGCAATGAATCAATTAGACAATAATTTGCAGCAACTAAATAAAGATAAATCTTTAACTCAAGATGAATTTTCAAAGGAATCCAGACAATCAAGGATTGTTGAAGCACTTCTTTTTGCATCAAATGAGCCCCTAAGTGAAGAATTAATATCTCAACAGCTTAAGGAGGAATTATCTATAATTAAAACACTTATTGAGAATCTTAAGGATTCATATTCTTCACGAGGTATAAATTTAGTTTTTGTTGGTCATGGATGGGTATTTAGAACGGCCCCAGATCTTGCAGAGGATTTGACAATTTATCGAAAGGTTAAACGCCGATTATCACGTGCAGCTCTTGAAACACTTGCAATTATTGCATATCACCAACCAATTACTCGTGCTGAAATAGAAGATATAAGAGGGGTCGCGTTAAGTAGAGGTACTTTAGACCATCTTTTAGAGGCAGGTTGGATAAAACCAAAAGGGAAACGTCATACTCCTGGTAGACCATCAACATGGGTTACAACCCAGGATTTTCTTACTCATTTTGGTTTAGGAACTATTGATGATCTTCCTAATTTAGATGAGCTTAATGCTGGAGATTTAATTGATCTAGAAAGTAAGTTAAAAGAAGTCAAAAATATTGAAGATCCCACACTATTTACTAATTCTGAATCTGATACAAGCATGGATGACTGTTAGTTATGTATTGGAGGTTTATAATCTATGATCTTTCTTTTAACTAGTTTTTACATAATCATAAAGTAACATGAAAACACCAAGTATTCGTATAGAAGAAGTAACACATAGGTATGGTGATATTTTAGCTATCAAAAATGCCACCTTTGAGGTGGCAAGTGGTGAGGTTGTTTGTTTACTCTGTCCATCAGGTTGTGGTAAAACAACCATTCTAAGAGTCTCATCAGGTATCGAACGCTTGCAAGAAGGACGTATAATTATTGATGATGTTATTGTTGCTGATGGCAGTAATTCTCAAGTCTCTGCTGAAAAGCGTGGCATAGGAATGGTTTTTCAAGATTCAGCACTATTTCCGCATTTAACAGTGGAAGGAAATATTTCATTTGGATTAAAAGGTTATTCAAAGAATGTAAGACGAGAGATTGTATCAGAACTACTGAAAGGCGTTGGTCTAGATTCTTATGCAAAAAAGTATCCTCATACCTTATCAGGTGGCGAACAACAAAGAGTAGCTCTTCTACGTGCTCTTGCACCAAATCCCAGTGTCATGTTTATGGATGAACCCTTTTCTAGTTTAGATATTAAACTTAGAACACAAGTAAGAGATGATGCAATAAAAATTCTTAAAGACCGAGGTGTAGCGACAATTTTTGTTACACATGATTTTGAAGAGGCAATGCTTACGGCAGATAGAATTATCCTAATGAAGGAAGGAAAAATTATACAGATAGGTAGACCCGAAGAATTGTATAATAAACCAAAAAATCAATTTGTTGCTTCATTCTTTGGAGATATTAATGTTACTCATGCAATTGTTGATAAAAATGAAGCAAAAACCATTTTTGGAACAATTAAAGTTCCTTTTCCACATGGATCTAGAATATGCCTAATGGTTAGGCCTGAAGACTTATTTGTTGAAGAGTTAGATGATTCTGATGAAAATTATGAAATATTTGTTAAAGAGAAACGTGAATTGGGGGCATACACTTTGTTGCAATTAATTAAAAAATCTAGCTCAGATGTTATATTTGCACGTGTTTTAAGAAAAAATTCACCTAAATTAGGCTCAAAAGTGATCATTCAGCTTGACCAACCGCGTGCTTTTGTGTTCCCTGTCAACTAGAAAGTCTTATTTTTTATGGTTACATTATTTATTGTATAGTTCAATTTGATTTTATATTAAACTTTGTAACCAAGGTTCAATTATTATGGGATAATCGGGAGTGCTAACGCATGAGCATCGGTATTTGGCAAATTGTCCTGATCATAGTAGTGGTACTACTCCTTTTTGGAGCAGGAAAACTACCTAGATTAATGGGTGATTTTGCAAAAGGTATAAAGAGCTTTAAAGCTGGAATTCGTGAGGGGGAAATACCACCTAATGAAGCTAGTAAAGATAGCTCTGTTTCAGAGAATTCAAAAGCAATTGATAATGAAACCAAAGTCTCACCTCAAGAGACTGAAGAAAAAAGGGATGATTCTGCAAAGAGTTAATCTAACCCACAACATCTAACCCCGCTTTAGTCGGCCAATCTCAAAGGTTTTATATGTTAGATATCGGTTGGCAGGAGTTGCTGATCATTTTAGTGATCGCACTCGTTGTTATAGGTCCTAGAGACCTCCCAAAAGTTGTTCGCACTGTTGGCCAATGGACTGGCAAGGCACGTTCATACGCACGCGATTTTCAAAGATCTATAGAGGGTTATGCAGATGAGTCAGATCTTTCAGCTATTCAAAAAGAAATTGCTGAAGCAAATAAAGAATTAAAAGAAGTCCGTCGAGACTTAGATAACGAAGGTAAGAAACTCGATGAAGAAATGAGCGAAGTCGAGAAGGGCTTGCACAATAATGAATCACAAGAAACTAATTCAGTTACCAATGTTAAAGAAGAATTTATAGATGAAAATAATAAAAAGAGTAAGAACTCTTGACTGAGAATACAGCAGAAGGTGCACGTATGCCGTTAATGGAGCATCTAGTCGAGCTTCGACGCCGAATGATGTACTCTGTTGCAACTGTTATTATTGCTTTTATCGGCTGTTATTTTGTAGCTGAAGATATTTTTAATTTTCTTGTTTATCCACTCAGAACAGTCCTAGAAAGTAGGGGGTTTGATGCTAAAGTTGTTTATACCCATTTGCTAGAGGCATTCTTCACACAATTGAAAATTGCATTTTGGTCTGCTCTGTTTTTAGCTTTTCCAGTTCTTGCAATACAGTTCTGGCTGTTTGTTGCTCCAGGCTTATACAGAAAAGAAAAGAAGGCATTACTTCCATTCTTATTTGCAACGCCAGTTTTGTTCTTTGCTGGTGGTGCAATGGTTTATTATTTTATTTTTCCACAGGCTTGGGAATTCTTCGTCTCTTTCCAACAAGAAGGCACAGAATCATCTATTGAGACAGAATTACTACCAAAAATGAATGAGTATTTATCTTTGGTGATGAAGCTTATATTTGCTTTTGGTATATGTTTCCAATTACCTGTTATGCTTACTCTTCTTGGCCGTGCTGGTATGGCTACTTCTGATGGTTTGAAAAGAAAACGTAAGTATGCTGCAATTTGTGTTTTTATTATGGCAGCTATTTTGACTCCACCTGATTTAATTAGTCAGGTTGGTTTAGCTGTCCCTTTATTGATTCTTTACGAAGTTTCAATCTTCCTAGTAAAAATTGCTGAGAAAAAGAGAAAAGAGAAATTAGAAGAAGAAGAGGCAGAAATGGCAAGACTGGATGCTATACTTGCTGCTACAGATGATAGTGAGGAGACTGATTTTAATCTTGGTCGCTAGTGATATATTTATATAATATTTCATAAGATCAATTGTCATCATACACACAATTTTAAGAAATATTTAATATACAAAGTCTATTCCAATGCATGACATCCATTGGATCCGAAAGAATCCTAGAGAATTTGACACAGCTATGGCTAACCGTGGTGCCGATGGTACATCACAAGCTATATTATATTTAGATGAGAAAAGACGTAAAATTCAAACAGAGCTGCAAGGTTATCAAGAGCTCAGAAACACAACTTCAAAATCAATCGGGAAAGCAATAGCCGATAGAGATAAATTGCAGGCAGAGGCCCTGAAACAAGAAGTTTCTGCTATAAAGCACTCAATACAGAACCTTGAATCCCAAGAAAAAATAATTGTAACTGAGCTCAATGATTATCTTTCATCATTACCAAATATTTTGGATTCTGATGTTCCAATAGGTCCAGATGATTCACACAATGTAGAGTTACGAAGTTGGGGGAGAATACCTAAGTTTGATTTTGATATAAAACAACATTTTGATATTGGTATAAATTTGGGAATGATGGATTTTGAAGAAAGTTCACGTATTTCTGGTTCTCGTTTTGTCATTCTATCTGGTTTACTTGCTCGTTTAGAAAGAGCTCTTGGAAATTTCATGCTTGATATTCATATTAATGAATATAGTTATACTGAAATTTCCCCCCCACTTATGGTTCGTGAGGATGCTGCGTTTGGGACAGGTAATTTACCTAAATTTTCTGAAGATTTATTCTTAACTAATAGCAATCATATATTGATTCCAACAGCTGAAATGCCCTTAACAAATTTAGTTGGTTCACAAATAATAGATAATCTTGATAATCCAATTCGTTATGTTGCTTATACTCCGTGTTTCAGAGCCGAGGCTGGAGCAGCAGGTAAAGATACTCGTGGAATGATTCGCCAACACCAATTTAACAAAGTTGAACTGGTTAGTATTACAAAGCCTCATGATTCTACTAATGAACACGAACGTATGACAAATTGTGCCGAAAGTATTTTGCAGCGCTTAGAACTTCCATACAGAGTAATGTTGCTAGCAACTGGAGATATAGGATTCTCAGCAAGGAAAACTTACGATTTGGAGGTCTGGTTACCAGGTCAGGAAACATATAGAGAAATATCTAGCTGTTCTAATTGTGGAGATTTTCAGTCACGTCGGATGGGGGCAAAATATAGAAGAAAAGGTATTAAAGAGTCTGAATTTGTCCATACACTTAATGGATCTGGAATCGCAGTAGGGCGTGCTTTAGTTGCTATCCTTGAAAACTATCAATTGCCAGATGGAAGAGTTAAAATACCATCTGTATTAATTCCTTATATGGGTGGACAGGAGATTATTGGATGAAAGATAAGAGAATACTAATTGTTAATGACGATGGTATCTCTTCTCCTGGGATTAAAATTTTATATAGGATAGCCCTATCTATCAGTAGAGATGTTTGGATAATTGCACCAGAAACAGAACAAAGTGCTTCATCACATTCTCTAACTTTACATAGACCTCTTCGAATTAGAAAATTAAGTTCTCGTAAATATGCTATTGATGGATCACCAACGGACTGTGTTTATCTAGGCTTTAAGAAAATACTCAAATCAAAGCTCCCTGATTTAGTTTTATCTGGAATAAACTATGGAGGAAACCTTGGTGAGGATCTTAGTTATTCAGGGACTGTTGCTGCAGCTATGGAGGCTAGTTTATCAGGGGTATTAGGTATTGCTCTTAGCCAAGAGTACGCTGATGGAAAAGAGATAAATTGGAAAACAGCAGAGAAGTGGGCACCACGGATCATAAAAAAAATAGTCCAAGATGATTGGAGCTCTAAAGTAGTTTTTAATGTTAATTTTCCAGATATTACATATGCTAAAGTCAAAGGTATCCAAGTTACTTGTCAGGGTCAGCACCACGCTCGTGACCTTTATAATGAAAGAGTTGACCCCCGCGGCCGAAAATATTACTGGATTGGAGCTTCTGAAAGAGCTCTAAAAAAAGGCAAACTAGGAACAGACGTTAGAGCTGTATATGATAATTATATATCAATAACGCCTATAGATATGAACCTAACTAACAAAAATATCATAAATAAAATGAAAAAATCTTTCAGGTAAATCTGATGGAAGCTCGAAAAATACGTCTTCTTTTGGAGTTAAGACGTCAGGGTATTTCCGATACTAATGTACTAACAGCGATTGAAAGTATACCCAGAGAGCATTTTGTTGATGAGCCATTTCTAGATCAGGCATATGATAATATTGCATTACCAATTGGATCTGGTCAAACAATAAGTCAGCCATTTATAGTAGCTAAAATGACATCTGCTCTAGAACTTGGCCCAAGGATGAAGGTCTTGGAGGTAGGTACAGGATCTGGATACCAAGCTGTAATTCTATCTAAACTTTGTCGAAGGTTATATTCTATTGAAAGACATCAATATTTAGCTGAAATTGCATCAATTAGGTTTAATAATCTTAGGCTTACTAATATAGTTCAAAAAGTTGATGATGGTAATCAAGGTTGGCATGAGCAGGCCCCCTTTGATCGTATCATTGTTACTGCTTGTGCTCCTACTTTACCTTCTAAACTTATTAGTCAATTGAGCAGTGATGGACTGATTATATTTCCATTAGCGGACATATCCAAAAAATGTCAGCACATTGTTAAAATAAACTTAAATAGTGATGGTGAAATAGTTCAGGAAAAATTACTAGAGGTTAGATTCGTACCACTTTTACCTGGTGTAGTGCCTAATAAGACTAAAATATAGATAGAGAATGCTAAATAAAACTACCTTAAAATTATTGACTAAAGAAGATATAAATTGGAGGTATATTTCAAAGTTTTCTTTTTTTTCTATCTCTAAAATAATCCTTTTATATTGCTTTATGGCTATTATAATGACTGGATGCATTGAATCCTTCAGGAATTTTGATGGAAGCAATTATAATTTTATCAATTCTTTCTCAGAAAATATTCTTCCTGACCCTTCGCCGGTTAGGCCGATAGAAAAAATACAAAATTCAGATATCTTCCTGCCACCAGTGAGGCCAGATATTCTCAAAAAGGATGAGTTTCCCAAAATTATAAAAGTTATTGAGGGAGATACTCTTTACAGAATAGCTCATAGGTTAAAAATTGATGTTGAAGAAATTATCAAATTAAATTCTCTACAGTCACCATATACTTTACACGTAGGCCAAAAATTAGAGATACCTAGTATGGTAGTCTATAAGATTAAATCTGGTGATAGTCTCTTTAAAATATCTAAAAATTTCAATACAAAGATAAGTACACTAATCAAGCAAAATAATTTAGTTGAACCATACCGTTTGATGGTAGGTGATAACTTGCTTATACCTAAATTTACCTCAAATAATGATTATTCAAATCTAAATCGTAAAATTCCAGTTAATTTTATCTGGCCAGTTGTTGGAAAACTCATTAGTAATTATGGAACAAAAAAAGGTGGTATTTATAATGAGGGAATTAATATTAATGCACCTGAAGGTACAACTGTAGTTGCTTCAGCTGATGGTGTTGTTGTGTATGCAGCGGATGAATTGAAAGGCTATGGAAAACTTATTTTAATCAGACACAAAGGAGGCTGGGTGTCTGCATATGCACATAATGCCAAAATTTTTGTCCAATTGGGCCAATCAGTAAATTCAGGCCAAAGAATTGCTTTTGTTGGAACTACAGGTGATGTAACAGTTCCTCAATTATATTTTGAAATACGTAAAAGGGGCTTGGCTGTAAACCCAATTCCTAAGTTAGTTAGATAAATTTGTTATCTTTTAAGAGGTATCCCATGTTGACCAGCTAAATCTTGAACAAATTGCCACGCCACTCTTCCTGAACGACTGCCTCTGGTTGCTGCCCATTTTAGTGCTGCATCTCTAATTATTTTTGGAGGAAGGTCTATTTGATACCAACGAGTATAGCCATTAACCATTTCTATAAATGTTTCTTGATCACAACTATGAAATCCTAGCCAAATTCCAAAACGATCTGACAATGAAACTGATTCCTCAACAGACTCACCCCTATGAATGCCTGTTGCTTGTTCATTTTCAATCATTTCTCTAGACATTAAATGCCTGCGGTTAGATGTTGCATAGAATATTACATTATCTGGTCGACCTTCGATTCCTCCTTCTAATAATGCTTTAAGGGATTTATAAGATGTATCATCCTTTTCAAATGACAAATCATCACAAAATAATATACACCTATAATTAACACCCCTTAGTATTCTGAGTAATATTGGCAACGAAGGTATATCTTCTCTATGAACTTCAATAAGAATTAGTGGATTATCAATATTTTGGTTTGTAGAAAAGTGAACTGCTTTTACTAAAGAACTTTTTCCCATTCCTCTAGCACCCCATAACAGGGCATTATTTGCCGGTCTACCCATAGCAAACCTGGATGTATTCTCCATGAGAGTTTCTTTAGCTTGATCTACACCTTTAAGTAAGGTGATATCGATTCTATTAATGTTTATTACTGGTTCGAGATATTTTGTTTCTGGATTCCAAACAAATCCAGAACTACTTTCCAAGTTTATTTCCTTATGAGTAGGGGGTGAGAGTCTTTCAAGTGCTTCTGCAATCCTAATTAGCACTAAATTGTTTGAATCAGATGTTTTCTTTGAGGAAGTCATTGTTATTTACTTATCCAAATATTTGAAGAAATTTCTTTTAGACGTTATCATAGAGCTAAAAATCGTAAATGTAGTGTTTTTTTTATTACATGAGATGTTGCTCATCTGTGAGTTCAAGCGTATCTTGCGCAGCAATTAAAACATTGCCCGATAATAATTGGGCTCCCGTTAAAAGATCTTTGGAGAAACCAATGAGAAAACTTGCAACTCTTGGCACATCAGCCTTGATATTACTTAGTTTAAGCGCTTGTATGCCAGGCCAGCAAGGTGCTGGAGGTGCCGAAGGTGGTGGGGGAGATATGTTAATGTCAATCTTGCCGCTGATACTTATTTTTGTAGTCTTTTATTTTCTGCTAATTCGTCCACAACAGAAAAAACAAAAAGCACACCGTGAAATGTTAAAAAATGTTGGACGAGGGGATGAAATTGTAACTTCTGGTGGTGTTGTGGGAAAGGTAGTTCGTACAAGAGATGAACAAATCCTACTAGAAATAGCACCCGATATACGTGTTAAACTGATGCGTACTGGTGTCGCAGAGGTTGTAAGACGTTCTGAAGTTGACTTTGATGAAGATGATGACTTTGAAGATGATTTAGAAGATCATATTGAAGAAGATATCGATAATGAAGATAATAAAGATAATGAAGATCAGGAATCAAAATCAGAAAAATAATCATCAAAATTAGAGCGTAAAATGTTGAAAGTTAAACCTTGGCAGTTAGTCACCGTCATACTTGTTTGTATTGCGGGTCTATTGTTCATGGTGCCTAATTTTTTCGACCGTGAAATATTAAATTCAAAATATCCTTCGTGGTTACCGAGCCAGCAAGTATCACTTGGTTTGGATTTGCAGGGAGGATCTCATCTGCTTTTACAAGTAGAACTGGATGGTTTAGTTCAAGAAAAAATGCAAAAGCTTGTATCAGAAGTTAGAAGGGAACTAAGAAAAGAAAAAATTAGGTATACAAAGCTAAGTGCGGCAGACAATTCAGTAACTTTTAAAGTCACAAATAAAACAAATCTATTAAAATTAGATACTGTTTTGTCTGCTATTTTATCAGATCATAATATTGATAAGTCAGAAAATGGACTTGTTAAAATCATGTTTACTGATGAAGCAGTTAGGAAACTTCAAAATTCTGCTCTAAGTCAATCAATTGAAATCATAAGAAGACGTATTGATGAAACTGGCGTCCGCGAACCAACAATTCAACGGCAGGGAGATGATAGAGTAATAGTTCAATTGCCAGGTATTGATGACCCCGAACGTATGAAGGAATTGATAGGTAAGACGGCACGCTTGACATTTCATCTTGTTGACCATAGTGCAACAGATGAAGATATAAGAAATAGGAACATTAGTCCCGGCACTAAATTATTGCCTTTAGAAAGGGATAGCTCTGAATCAGATAATTCACAACCATCTCTAGAAATGATAGCAGTTAGAAAAAGAGCAGAACTTAGTGGCGAATCTCTAGAAGATGCACAAGCAACTTTCCAAGATAATCAACCTGTTGTCAGCTTTAGATTTGATACTGCTGGTGGCCGTAAATTTGGAAAAATAACCAAGGAAAATGTGAATAAATCGTTTGCCATTGTTTTAGATGGAAAGGTTATTAGTGCACCTAATATAAATGAGCCTATACTGGGAGGTTCTGGTATAATCAGTGGTAATTTTAGCGTTCAATCTGCAGATGAATTAGCTATATTACTTAGAGCAGGAGCACTTCCTGCACCAATGAATGTACTTGAGGAGAGGACAGTAGGGCCAGGTTTGGGCGCTGACTCTATCAGAGCAGGTACAATAGCCTGTATTATAGGTTTGGTCGCAGTTATAATTTTTATGTTTATTTATTACGGACTCTTTGGGTTGGTTGCTGATATTGCACTAGTTTTAAACTTGGTAATTATAATTGGCTTGTTGTCATTATTACAGGCAACTCTGACACTCCCGGGCATTGCTGGTATTGTTTTAACAATAGGGATGGCTGTAGATTCTAACGTTTTAATTTTTGAGAGAATAAGAGAAGAATATAAAACAGGTAGAACTCCGTTCTCTTCCATGGAAGCAGGTTATAAGCAAGCATTTAGAACTATTTTAGATTCTAATTTAACAACTCTAATAGCAGCGGTTATCTTATACCTCATTGGCACTGGTCCTGTGAAAGGCTTTGCTGTAACTCTGGGTCTCGGAATTATAACTTCTATGTTCACAGCTATGATAGTTAGTCGTTATATATTAGTTGCATGGCTTCGATATAGAAGGCCATCTAAGTTGCCATTATAGCTAGGATATATTATGTGGCGCATTCGTTTTATACCTGATCAAACAAAATTTCCTTTCTTAAAATGGAGAAAGGGGTTTTTTGTACTTTCAGCATTATTGATTATTGCTTCAGCAGTTTTGTTGGGTGGAAAAGGTTTGGATTTTGGAATTGATTTTTCTGGAGGTGTGCTTATTGAAATCGAGACTAAAACTGCGACCGATCTACCTCAAATTAGATCAATACTAGGTAATTTAGAACTAGGAGATATTGCACTTCAAAAATTTGGCGAAGAGACTCACGCTTTAATTCGAATTGAAAAGCAAGATGCTGGTGGGCAAGCTCAACAGGAGATTATAGCTCGCGTTAAGCAGGCCTTAACAGTTTATCCTGAGTCAATTTCCTACAGAAGAACTGAGTCTGTCGGGCCAAAAGTAGGTGATGAACTAATTCAGGCAGGTATTATTGCAATTATAGTCGCTGTGGCACTTATGCTAGCATATATCTGGTTTCGTTTTGAGCTTCCTTTCGCTATTGGAGCAATAATTGCACTAATACATGACATTGCGTTAACACTGGGCATGCTCTCCCTTACAGGTTTTGAAGTAAATTTAGCATCAGTGGCTGCAGTTTTATTGATAATTGGATATTCCATGAATGACACGGTTGTAGTTTATGACCGAGTTCGTGAAAATTTACGTAAATATAAAAGTATGTCTTTAATAGAGCTGCTTAATCAATCAGTAAATGAAACACTCTCGCGTACAGTTATAACATCTGGAACAACACTGCTGGCACTTCTGGCTTTATTCATCTTCGGTGGTGAAGTAATCAGAGGATTTAGTTTTACAATGATTTGGGGAGTTATTGCAGGCACATATTCCTCAGTATTCGTAGCTGGTGCTCTCTTATTATATGTTAAACCACAACGAGGAAATAAGTCTAAGTCTGATAGCAAGTATGCGAATGCTGAAAGACTTCAAGCTGATGCTGACCTTCAAATGTCTGATTTTCTTTCTAAACAAAATACCTCTGGGAGTAGTCTAGAAAATACTATGAGCAAAGAAGAAATGAATCCAGAGATTAAACGAACCGGAGGCAAGAGGTCCTCTAATAAAAAAAATCGTAGGAAAAGACGCAATCGTCGTAAAGATTGATGGTAAAATGGAAGTTACACCACTCTTAACAATAAATAAGCAGGTTATTAAAGCATATAATTCTAATGGGTTTGATGTTAATGGTGAGCATTTTACTGGGAATATATTTGTATTGCCAAACAAAACAGAATACTGGGAGGTTTCTGTTAATGCAGATAAACTAGAACCTACTGACTTTGAAAAACATTTAAGCAATCAATTAATAGATGTTTTATTAATTGGTACAGGAAATACATTCATTATGGTTTCAGAGAATATTAGATCTAGTATGCGTAAAATTGGTATAGGTGTTGAGAGTATGGATACTTCGGCAGCATGCAGGACATACAATATTTTACTCTCTGAAGGAAGAAATGTAGCAGCTGCTCTGATTGTTTCAGAGTAATTCATAATCTATTTTTTCAACATTATATAAATTTTAGATATAATTTTTTACATTTTCCTTCTTGCACGGATGGCTGCTGTAAGTCCAGACTTGACAGAACCTTCTATTGTTGCGGGGAGCCCAGTATTTGTCCAGTCTCCAGCTAAAATAACATTCTTCCAAGGTGTTTTCGCATTTGGCCTAGATTTCGTCGATCCAGCAGTTTGTGCAAATGTGGCCCTTTTTTCTTTTACAATCTTAAATGGCGGGAGTGGGCTATTTTGTATACTTAATGCAGTACATAGGTCTTTCCAAAGAGATTTTGCAAGTAATTCATTCTTTTCATCTATTAATTCATCAGCAGCACTAACTGTTACAGATAAGACTCTATCACGTAAAAAAACCCAATCCGCAGTTCCTCCAACTATACCAAGAAATTTTGATTTGCCCGGTATTTTAATTGGGTGTTGAGGTCGAAAATGTGCATTTAAGATTGAACGTGTTTCTGATGGATATAAAATATCTGGTAGCAGCTGTGATGCTATATGTGGAGGTACAGCAATAATAATTTGATTTTTTTTGCCAACATCTACTGAGTATTCACCAAAGTTTAAAGATATTGCCTTTTTATTATTAAATTCTATATCCTTTAATCTACATCCATATTTGATACTACCATTATTCTTTGTAATGAAATCAATAGCTGGGTCTATTAATGCAGATGAAAGACCTTCTCTAGCAAAGAATGGTTGAGACCCTTTTGCACCATTACCAAAAGCAATTTTAATTACTGGCCATAATAATTTAGCTGAAGCTAAATGCATCTCTGTATTTAATACAGCTTTAGTAAGGGGTTCCCAAAGCATTTCAGACATAATGGTATTTCCACCTAAACATTCTTTTACAGTAGTAGAGTTGGAGGCAAACATTAGTTTTAAAATTGATAAATAATTAAACCAACTACTATTTGGAACACGCCGGGAATCTGAAAAAATCCACCATGGAATTTTCCCATAGTTTGGACGAATTGCCCATCTTTTTCCTGTGCGGAGGTCTATAAAAGGAATTCTCACATTTGATTGACCTATTAAACCACTTTCATTTCCAATGACCTTAAGATAGGCAAATACACTTTTGTTTGATCCTAATATAAGATGATTTCCATTATCAATAATAGAATTAAGTTCATGATCCCAAAAAGATCTACACCGTCCCCCTGCTTGAGGAGAAGATTCATAAAGTGTGGCTTTATATCCTGATGCTGTTAATGCAACCGCAGCTGATAAACCAGATAAACCAGCACCAATAATGTGAGTTTCAGATTTGTTCATAATTATACGATAAAGAATATTTTAAAGTAACTTATATATAAATAATTTATAATTTATTTTGTTATATGACATGAATCTACTCAAATATATATAAGAGGTAATGTTATTGTTTAAACAGTCACAAAAAAACACTAATAATCCATTTAATAATATCGATCAGGGTTTATTAGACTCGATAGCTTTAAAAAGCCGAAAGTCTGATTATGAACGATATGTATTATTAGGTTTTAGCCCTTTTCATTACAGACAAAAACTACTTATATGTCTGGCATTTAATATTGAAATAGCTGAAATTTCAAAAAAAGTGTCAGAACCCATGCTTGCAAATATCAGATATCAGTGGTGGCGAGATGCATTAGAATCAAGTCATAAAGGGGAACATTATGGACATGATTTATTAAAAAACCTGATGCCAATATTCAGATCGCATGACAATTTACAAAATTCATTATTAACTCTTATTGACGGGCATGAGATGGAAATTGAGGTTGATTTACCCATAGATACTAAAGAAATATTTAATTATGCCGAAAAAACTGGTGGTATATTGAATCAATTATTTGCAGAAATATTACTTGATGATGAACATGAAACATTAGAGGTAGCAAAATATTATGGTACTTTATGGACTATAATAAACGTTATGAAATGTATTGCCAGAAAAGACTTAAAAACAAGATTATGGCTTCCAGAAAAACAATTAATAAAGGAGGGGGTCGAACCTAGTCTTATACTTGATATTAAGAATAGGGAAATACTTTGCAAAATCGTTAAGGAGGTATTACTAGAAGGGCAATATTACCTCAGCAATATCCCTACAAGGTTATCTGGGAACCCAAACGCTCGTTCAGTTTTATTACTTAGGGGAATCATTGTTAAGGAGCTTCACAATTTTAGAAAAGTAAATTACGACCCTTTTTTAATGAGTTCATCTATTAGGCCACTAGCTACATTAGTTATCCTTTCATGGTGGTTAATAATGAGAAAGTACTAATTATCTATACAAAAAATAATGGAAAAGCTGTTATTAATTCAGCCATATATTAAGGTCTGAAAGTGCAAGTTTTGATATGGTTTCTCTTTTTTCTTTTTTCTTAAGTTTTTTGTTAGGAATTTCTGGTATTAAACCAAAATTTATATTCATAGGTTGATATCTTATATCTGATATACTTAATCCACCGTTGACTACATAATTAAGAAGAGATCCTAAGGCTGTAGTTTTAGGTGGAGGTTTAATTTCGTAACTTGATATTTCTGCAGCTAAGAATTTACCAGCTAATAGACCAATAGCAGCACTCTCAACGTATCCTTCAACACCTGTGATCTGTCCTGCAAACCTTAAGTTTTTAGATTTTTTTAACCGTAAAGTAGAATCAAGTAATAGGGGACTATTTATGAATGTATTCCTATGTATACCGCCCAGTCTTGCAAACTTACATTTCTCCAGTCCAGGTATCATAGAAAAAATACGGATTTGATCTTTATGGCTAAGCTTAGTTTGAAAACCAACCATATTATACATTGTAGCTGCTTCATTATCTTGTCTAAGTTGAACTACCGCATGGGGCTTTATGTCACTCCTAGGATTACTTAGTCCTACTGGTTTCATGGGCCCATATCTTAGTGTTTCTTTTCCTCTTTCAGCCATGACTTCTATAGGAAGGCAACCCTCAAAATATGGTGTCTCTTTTTCCCACTTCTTAAATGGAATGGATTCTACAGTACAAATTTCTTTAATAAATGAATTATATTGTTGTTCATCAAGAGGGCAATTTATATATGCTGCATTGTTTCCTGATGGCCCAGGTTTGTCATATCTTGATTGATACCAAGCCTTTGAAAAATCTATAGTGTCTTTATATATAATTGGTGCAATTGCATCAAAAAAATCTAACGAATCTTCACCTGTTAACTTTAATAACTCTTTACTGAATGTTTCAGATGTCAATGGTCCAGTAGCTATAATAAATTTTTCTTTATTTGACTTTGGTATAGTTGTTTGTTCTGATCTAATTAATTCGAATGATTTGTGAGAATATAAATTCTCCTCGACTATTTGTGAAAATTTATTTCTATCAACAGCTAATGCTGATCCTGCAGGAACTTTAGTAGTATCAGCAGCTTTCATGATTATTGAATTGCAGAGCCGCATTTCCTCATGCAGAAGGCCTATTGCACTATTACATTTATCATCAGACCTAAAAGAATTTGAACATACAAGTTCGCATAAATTATCAGTTGAGTGTGCTGGTGTTGATTTTATTGGTCGCATCTCAATAAGTTTTACATAGATACCAGCATTCAATAATTGCCATGCAGCTTCACAACCAGCAAGGCCACCCCCAATAATCGTTACAGATTTCTGCTCTTTCATTAAATCCTCTAATGTAATTTTCATAAACTTTAAGGTTATTCAGGTTGAGTTTGTATTTTTATTTAAAATCTTTTTAAGATAAGAACCTGTATAACTTTTATTTTCCTTTGCTACAGTTTCAGGAGATCCTTGGACAATAATTTTACCTCCCTTATCACCTCCATCTGGGCCAAGGTCAATTATCCAGTCTGCAGTTTTAATTACCTCTAGATTATGCTCTATAACAATAACAGTGTTGCCTGAATTAACTAACGTATGTAAAACATCTAAAAGTTTTTTAACATCTGCAAAATGTAATCCTGTTGTTGGTTCATCAAGAATGTAAAGAGTTTTCCCTGTGGCTCTTCGAGAGAGTTCTTTGGCTAATTTAACTCTCTGTGCTTCTCCTCCTGACAAAGTAGTAGCTTGTTGGCCAATATGGATATAACCAAGTCCGACACGTTGTAATGTTTCCATTTTGGATCTGATTGAAGGTACAGCTGAAAAGAAAATCAATCCTTCATCAACTGTCATATTAAGAATATCCGAAATTGATTTACTCTTATATTTTATTTCTAGAGTTTCTTTATTATACCTTTTTCCTTTGCACCCATCACATTGCACATATACGTCAGGTAGGAAGTGCATTTCAATTTTAATTAACCCATCCCCTTGACAGGTTTCACATCTTCCACCTTTTACATTGAATGAAAATCTACCAGGTTTATATCCCCTTGCTTTTGATTCAGGAAGTCCAGAATACCAATCTCTTATTGGGCCAAATGCCCCAGTGTAAGTAGCTGGATTTGATCTTGGAGTACGTCCAATAGGAGATTGGTCAATATCTACAATTTTATCAAATTTTTCTAGATTAACTATTTCATCATATTTCCCAGCTTGGGTTTTAGAATTATTGATATACATGGCTGCAGCATTGTATAAAGTGTCAATAATTAAGGTGGATTTGCCACTTCCAGATACTCCAGTAACGCAAGTAAAAGTTCCAATTGGTATTTTTGCATTAATGTTTTTTAAGTTATTTGAACTGGCCCCTGATATAATTAATTCTTGTTGATTTTTTGCAGTTCTTCGTTGCTGGGGGATATCTATTACTTTTCTTTTTGAGAGGTATTGGCCAGTAATACTATCTTTACTGTTCATAATATCTTTAGCAGTGCCTTTTGCTATTATATGTCCTCCATGAATTCCTGCACCCAAACCCATATCTATAACGTAATCGGCTGAACGAATTGCATCCTCATCATGTTCAACAATGATAACGCTATTTCCAAGATTTTTAAGATTTGTAAGAGTTTCAAGCAACCTAGAGTTATCTTTTTGATGCAATCCTATGGATGGTTCATCAAGTACATATACTACCCCTGTTAAACCAGAACCAATTTGAGATGCCAATCTAATTCTTTGACTCTCACCCCCTGACAAAGTAGCTGAAGGTCTTGATAATGATAAATAATCGAGTCCAACATTCATGAGAAAATTTAGACGGTCATTTAATTCTTTAAGGATACGTTTTGAGATTATCTTTTCTTGTTTTGTCAGGTTTTTTGGAAGATCTTGAAACCACCTTGATGTTTCAATTATAGATAATTCTGAGATTTGACCTATATGATAATTATTGATTTTAACAGATAAAGCCTCAGGTTTAAGTCTATAACCCATACATTCTTTGCATGACCTGTTTGTTTGGTATTTGGCTAGCTCTTCTCGAACCCATGTACTGTCTGATTCTCTCCATCTTTTTTCTAAATTATAGAGAACACCATCAAAAGGTTTTGTTAATGTGTATTGTTTCTTTCCGTCATCATAGTTAAATAAAATTTTATCTTCTTTGGAGCCGTCCATAATTAATTCTTTAAATTGTGATGATAATTTTTTCCAAGGCTTTGACATTGATATTTTATAATGTTGGGCAAGACACTCCAAAGTTTGCATGTAATATGGTGAATGATTTCTATTCCAAGGTACTATCGCTCCCTCATTTATAGATAGATTCTCATTGGGTACAACTAGCTTGGTATCAAAATATAATTCAGTTCCAAGTCCATCACACGTTGGACATGCTCCATGTGGACTATTAAATGAAAACAATCGTGGCTCAATTTCTTCAATTGTAAAACCAGAAACAGGACAAGCAAATCTAGCTGAATATATTTCTTGATCTCCGCTATCAGCGTCTTCAGAGATTAGCAGTCCGTCACTTAATTCTAAAGCTGTTTCAATACTATCTGCTAACCTACGCTCTATCTCATCATTAATAATTATTCTGTCTACAACTACTTCTATAGAGTGTTTTTCATTTTTATTTAGATTAGGTACTTGGTCAATTGAGTATAAAACACCATTTACTTTAATCCTTGCAAAACCTTTCTTTATCAAAGTTGCTATTTCTTTTTTATGTTCTCCTTTGCGGTCACGTATTAGAGGTGCTAGCAAATAAACCTTTGTTCCATTAGGTTTAGATTTAATTGCATTTACCATTTGAGTTACACTCTGACTACTTATTGGGAGTCCTGTAACGGGAGAAAAAGGAACTCCTATTCTTGCGTAAAGTAGTCTCAGGTAATCAAAAACTTCTGTTACGGTACCTACGGTAGATCTTGGATTACGACTAGTTGTTTTTTGTTCAATTGATATGGACGGTGACAAACCTTCAATCGAATCTACATCTGGTTTTTCCATAAGCTCTAAAAACTGACGAGCGTATGCTGAAAGGCTTTCTACATAACGACGCTGTCCTTCTGCATAAATAGTATCAAATGCTAAAGAAGATTTACCTGATCCAGAAACACCTGTAACAATGACTAATTTATTTCTGGGTATTTTAACATCAATATTTTGTAAATTATGCTCACGTGCACCTTTGATTGTTATATCATCGGTGTTTATACTTCTTTTAGTTTTGATTACCATATATACTATTTAATTATGATCCGTTGTGTATGCAAATATGTTTATTTATGGTGTATGTTAAAGGCGTGTTAAATAATTTATTTATATATATACAATTTTCTAATCTAGTTATGTGACGACTTGGGGGCATAAAAATGGCAGGAAGCGTTAATAAAGTAATATTAATTGGAAATTTAGGGCGAGATCCAGAAATACGCCAAATGCAAGATGGAAACCCAGTTGTAAATTTATCCATTGCTACTTCAGAATCATGGCGAGACAAGGCTAGTGGCGAAAGGCGAGAGAAAACTGAGTGGCATAGAGTAGTAATATTTAACGAACGCCTTGCAGAAATAGCTGAAAAGTACTTGAAAAAAGGTCTTAGAATCTATGTTGAAGGACAACTTCAAACTCGTAAGTGGACAGATGCAGCGGGAATCGAAAAGTATTCAACTGAGATTGTTCTAAATAGATTTCGTGGAGATATACAAATGCTTGATCGGGCAGGGGACTCTTCTGATCATTCACGTGTTTCTGATGGAGACAGTGCTATGGATGAGACGAATCTCTCAAATTCGGAAACTAGTACAGACTCAGCTAATAATCTTGATGATGATATTCCTTTTTAAGTTAAACTATATATTAAATGAAGTAGATATAACATAATTTTCGAATTAATTATGTGTAAACAATCCCATTACGCCATTGTTGAATGTAATAAATTAGTTTAAAATGAAATATGTTTTTTTATTCAACGATTCGTTTCTTTAACTTAATTTCAAAGGCTTAGAGCACGTCATTGAGTAACGAGCCACCAGCCCAACCGCCTGCAGATACGCCGGCTTTCGAGCCTAAAGATTTTCCTCCTGTATCTATCGAGGAGGAAATGAAACGCTCGTACCTTGACTATGCAATGAGCGTCATAGTTTCAAGGGCTTTACCTGATGTTAGAGATGGATTAAAGCCAGTTCATCGCCGAATTTTATACGCTATGCATGAAAGTGGCTATCTATGGAATAAACCTCATCGCAAATCTGCACGGGTTGTAGGAGATGTGATGGGTAAATATCACCCTCATGGTGATGCAGCTATTTATGACGCAATGGTTCGCATGGCTCAAGACTTTTCTATGCGGATTCCTCTCATTGATGGCCAGGGAAATTTTGGCTCAATGGATGGAGATCCACCTGCAGCTATGCGCTACACTGAAGTTAGGATGGCAAAGCCATCTCAGACTTTGATTGCGGATATAGAACAAGATACTGTTGATTTTAATGATAATTATGATGGATCTGCTCAGGAACCATCAGTGTTGCCTGCAGAATTCCCTAATTTATTGGTTAATGGAGCAGGGGGTATAGCTGTTGGTATGGCTACTAATATACCTCCGCATAATCTTGGGGAAGTTATAGATGCATGTTGTGCATTTATAGATAACCCTTCCATTACCTTGGAAGAATTAGTAGAAATTGTCCCTGGCCCAGATTTCCCTACAGGTGCACAAATTCTTGGTCGTGCAGGTATGCGCCAAGCATTAATGACTGGTAGGGGATCAGTTGTAATGCGTTCTCGAACACATTTTGAAGAAATCCGTAAAGATAGAGAAGCAATAATAGTAACTGAGATACCATACCAAGTTAACAAATCCCGTATGATTGAGCGTATTGCTGAGTTAGTCCGAGACAAACGTGTTGAGGGCATAGCAGATCTAAGAGATGAATCGGACAGAGATGGTGTAAGAGTTGTTGTTGAGCTGAAGCGGGATGCAGTAGCGGAAGTAGTACTTGCCCAATTACACAAATATTCTCCTCTACAAACTAGCTTTGGAGTAAATATGCTTGCACTGAATGGTGGCAAGCCAGAATTAATGAATTTAAAAGACGTTATTAAAGCTTTTATTAAGTTCCGTGAAGATGTGATTACAAGACGCACAAAATTTCTTCTAGGTAAGGCAAGAGATAGAGCACATATATTAGTTGGTTTGGCAATAGCTGTAGAAAATATCGATGATGTAATTGCCACGATACGTAAATCAAAAGATCCCTCAGAGGCTCGGTCAACGCTTATTGCACGTGAATGGCCAGTTCGTGAGGTTGGTGAATTGGTAAATCTGATTGCAGACCCAAGACAGGTAATCGACAAAACTAAAAATACAGTACGACTAACCGAAGAACAAACTAGGGCTATTCTTGAGCTTAGGTTACAAAGATTAACGGCTATGGAAAGAGATAAGATTGCTGGTGAACTAGAAGAAATTATGTCACAGATACAAGCATATATTAAAATTTTGCAGGATCCTGATACTCTTAAGGGTTTATTACTTAAAGAACTAAAGACTGTAAAAGAGGAATATGCTGATGAAAGGAGAACTGAATTAATTGATCAAGAATTTGAAGCAGATATAGAAGATTTAATTCAAAGAGAAGAAATGGTTGTTACACTATCTCACACTGGTTATGTGAAAAGGGTAGCATTATCAAAATATAGGTCACAAAAAAGAGGAGGAAAAGGCCGCTCTGGTATGCGCCTTAAGGATCAAGACTTTGTGAGCCGTGTTTTTGTAGTCAATACTCATACGCCAGTATTATTTTTCTCTACAGCAGGAAAAGTATACAAATTAAAAGTATATCGTTTGCCCCTAGCGGAGCCGCAAGCCAGAGGTAAGGCATTAATCAATCTCCTTCCTCTATCTGATGGTGAAACTATTTCGACAATTTTACCGATGCCAGAAGATGAGGGTTCTTGGGGAAATTTACAACTGATGTTTTCAACATCTAGCGGCTATGTGAGAAGAAATAGTGCATCTGATTTCACAAATGTGCCGTCAAATGGGAAAATAGCGATGAAGCTTGCTGATGGAGATGGAATAGTTGGTGTTTCAACATGTAAACCATATGATGATGTATTGCTCGCAGCTTCTGGAGGCAAATGTGTTAGGTTTGCAGTACCTGATGTAAGGCTTTTCAAAGGTAGAAGTTCACAGGGCGTTCGTGGGATGATGCTTGCTGTGAACGATCGTATTGTTTCTATGACAATTTTAACACATGTAGATCTAAGCTCTAGTGACCGTGATGGTTATTTTCGTAGAAAAAGAGAAGGAGAGGTCCCGCAGCTTTCAGAAGAAAGACGTTTAGAGCTTGAGTCAATTGAACAATTTCTCTTAACAGTACGCTCAGATGGTTATGGAAAAAGAACATCTGCGCATGATTATAGGCTAACTAAAAGGGGTGGTAAGGGTGTTATTAATATAGATTTGGGAAAAGAGAGTCATGTTGTGGCGACAACACCTGTTGAAGATGAGGAGGGTGTAATGTTGGTTACAGATGGTGGGCAAATGATACGTTGTGCTGTATCGGATATTAGTAAGGTTGGACGTACGGCAAGAGGAGTAAGGATCTTTCGATTGTCCGAAGAAGAGCATGTAATGGCTGTTGCACAACTCGATGATCAGGAAGATAATGTAAATGAAACAGAAACTAATATTCAAGAGAATCAATCTACGGAACAAAATAATTCGTGAATATCCGACTTCCTAGAACTAAAAATTAATAAAAATTGTGAATGAAGGGTTTGATTGATGAATGATATGCGTATTGGTGTTTACCCAGGTACTTTCGATCCAATTACCAGTGGCCATACAGATATAGTTAAAAGAGCACTAAGGGTAGTAGATCATTTAGTTATTGGTGTTGCAGTAAATACTGGAAAATCACCATTATTTAATGTTGATGAGCGAGTTGATATGGTTATGAAGGAATTAAAACCAATTTGTGGAGATAGAATTTCTGTTCGAAATTTTGATAATTTATTAATGCATTTTGTGGAGGAGGTCCAAGCTTCTATTATTATTAGAGGGCTTAGGGCCTTATCAGACTTTGAATATGAATTTCAAATGACTGGAATGAATGCGAGGCTAAATAATAATGTTGAGACAGTTTTTCTGATGGCATCTGAAAACCATCAATTTATAGCTTCTAAACTTGTGAAGGAAATAGCAGCTTTAGGAGGAGATATTAGTTCTTTTGTTTCACCTGAAATTAGTGCAAGCCTGATTAAGCGCATAAAATCGAAAAATAGTTAACTGTTATGCAAGTTAATAAATGAAAGTTGATCAATTCAATTATGAACTTCCTAAAGAGCTAATTGCTAAAAGTCCAGTAGAACCAAGTGACTCAGCAAGAATGCTCGTTGTTAAAAATTCCATTAAAGACTATATAATCAAAGATTTACCAAATTTTCTATCGGAGAATGACATCTTGGTCTTTAATGATACTCGTGTGATTCCTGCACGTTTAATTGGTTTTCAAGAGAAGACAAAAATAGAAATTACTCTTATAAAAGAGGTAAATCAGAAACATTGGCGTGCATTCGCCAAACCTGCTAGACGTGTAAAAGTTGGTTGTCAAATAATATTTTCACCAAAATTTAAAGCAGATATCTTAAAACGAAATGGTCAAGAAGTAGATCTTCTATTTAATTTTAATAGAGAAGAATTTTTTGACAATCTAGATCTTCATGGAAAAATGCCTTTACCGCCTTACATAAAAAGATCTGATGATTATAACGATTTAGACAGAGAAAATTACCAAACTATTTATGCCAAAGAACCAGGAGCAATTGCTGCACCTACTGCAGGCCTTCATTTTACAACAGATCTTTTCGATGAAATTCAAAGAAAAAAAATAAAATATGTATTTACAACTCTTCATGTGGGCGCAGGAACATTCGTACCTGTTAAGGTAGAAGATACAGATAACCATGTGATGCATTCAGAGCATTACAGAATAGATGAAACCGCTGTTGATGCTATTGAGGAAGCCCGTAATAAGGGCGGGCGTGTTGTCGCTGTGGGAACAACCTCACTACGTGTATTGGAATCTTCTACAGATATTAGCGGTAAGTTAGTTCCTACTGAAGGGATTACAAATTTATTTATTGTTCCTGGTTATAAATTTAAAGTAGTTGATATTTTACTTACAAACTTTCATCTACCACGATCAACTCTTTTAATGCTTGTGTCAGCCTTTATTGGGTCTGATAAAACAAAATTAGTTTATTCTTATGCTATAGAAAAAAAATATAGATTTTTTTCCTATGGAGATGCATGCCTTCTATACAAGAAAGAATAAAACTTCATGGGAATTCAATTTGACATACTTGATACTGAAGGTTTGGCTCGACGTGGACTTTTGAAAACTTCAAGAGGTGTCATTCACACTCCAGCATTTATGCCTGTGGGTACTGCAGCAACAGTAAAAGGTCTTTTACCTTCTCAGGTCGAAAATATTGGAACAGATATTATACTGGGTAATACTTATCATCTAATGCTAAGGCCAGGTGTTGAGATAATCGACCAATTTGGAGGTTTGAATAATTTTATGAATTGGGAAGGACCTATTTTAACGGATTCTGGTGGCTTTCAGATTATGTCATTAGCTGGGTTAAGACAAATTGACAATGATGGAGTTACATTTAAATCACATATAGATGGTTCTTTACATAGGCTCACTCCAGAAAAGGCGATAGAAATTCAAACAATTCTTGGTAGTGATATCTCAATGGTTTTAGATGAATGCGTTTCATTTCCTGCAGATTATAAAACTGCTGCAGATGCAGTTAAAAGGTCCACTATATGGGCTAAGCGCTGTAAAACAGCCTACTATGAAAGTCCTGGTAGGGGCTTATTTGGTATTATTCAAGGTAGTATTTATAAGGACCTTAGGATGGAATCTTTAGAAATGCTAAACCAATTTAATTTTGATGGAATTGCTATTGGTGGACTAGCCGTAGGTGAGGGGCAGGAAAATATGCTTGATATTTTAAAAGGAATCTCTTGCTCACTACCTGATTTAAAGCCCCATTATCTAATGGGTGTGGGAACTCCTGATGATATCGTAAATGCTGTTTCACTTGGTGTTGATATGTTTGACTGTGTATTACCAACAAGATCAGGAAGAACTGGTCGTTTATACACACTTCATGGGCATATTAATATTAAAAATTCTATTCATAGCAAGTCAGAAATGCCAATTGACTTAGATTGTGACTGTAAAATTTGTAATTCATTTTCCAGAAGTTATATTCATCATTTATTCCGCTGCAAAGAAATGTTGGGTCCAATAGTTTGTAGTATCCATAATTTATATTTTTATCAAAATTTGATGAAAAAGATCCGGATTTCACTAGAAAAGAATAATTTTAAAGAATTTCATCAAATATGGAAAAAAACTTATAAGAAATAACAGAACCAGCTTGACCCAGCAGTTAAGCGTTCTTATGTTGATTTTGTGCGCTCATAGCTCAGGTGGTAGAGCAACTGACTTTCGATTGGGAGCCCTCCTAGGAAACTAGGGGGTGAAAAGACGTCAAATTCGGGGAACCCTTAAGATTTTTTATCTTTGGCAATCCCGAGCCAAGCCCAGATAAGACATTTTTTGTAATTCTGTGGAAGGTGTAGAGACTAGACGGCGTCCACCTTCGTCTTGATAAGGACATGGTGAAGGGATAGTCCGGGCTACAAACCCTTTTGGGGCGACGAAAGTCGTGGTAGTGGAGTAATCAGTGGGTCCCAGGTTCGAGTCCTGGTGAGCGCACCATTTTTTGAACTTTTTAAAAGCGGGTTTTATATAACAAAAACAATATCTTAGAAGCACCCTTTGAGAATGAGGGTGCATTTTTTTTGCCTATTTTTTAGGCATATGATACACAGATGATACATTTTTTTTTAAAATGGATTCTTAGTCGTAAGAAAATTTGTGTTGAACGTAAGAAAAATGCTCTACCTCAAATTTACTTTGGCTATTACAGATATACAAATTAACTGTCGTTATAGCCTTGGGTTTTAGAGGCAAATAAGACATGATTTATTACAAAGACAAAATATACTCGTTATATTATACAACTTCTTCACAGAGGCAAAAAAGATGGCTTTTACTTACAAAGGATTTATCAAAGATACGGACCCTCTGTTAGAGAAAGGGTCAAGAATTTTGTCCGGGGCAAACTTGAACAGCGTCTCAAAGATCTCATCATCATCATCATCATCAACGCAGGAGTATAAAATAAAACAAGGCAACGCTGTAAAGAAATCAGATCGAAACCGGTTTATTATTGAGGAGTTTGAGGATGGGGCAAGAATCATTGATATTGCTGCAAATCCATTCGTGAATATAAAATATGCTGCAGTCCGTAGAGTGATTATCAACAGCATGGGGTATAATAATTACAAGAGAATTCTTCATGGGAGAAGCTCCTCATAAGGGAAGAAACCGCTAAACTAAGGATTTAAATCATCAGATGAGGCGGGAGTTATAATTGGATAATCAAATAATATTGGCTTGATTTTTAAAATAAAAACGATTAAATAATAAGCATGTATCAAGATCGGTTATGCCCGAGCCAACCGAGGCAACCCGCCCACGGTGGATAGATGATACGCCACAAGGAAAAACGAGGGACTCCATGTTAAATCTTACTGTTTTAACTCCATAGCAATCACTACACATCCATTTTTACTTCAAGGCTATTTTGCCTTGTAGGAGTTGCGTGGTGAATGGTTCGAAAGTTAGTAGAGCGAAATTGAACGCTATAAGGTTCATCGGTGATAAAGGTTCATCGATGATAAGGCTCATCGGTGGTGCAAGGCCCACGGTCTAGACCTGGTAAAAAGGGCAGAAAATAATTCCACAAAAACGATCCATAAATCCGCGCACTATGAATTTTATAACAATGCAGATTAATGGAGAATAAAAAATGACATTATGTACTAGACGCTTTTTTTTGATTGGATCCTCTGCAGGACTTGCCTCTGCGACCTTAACTCGCTTTATTTCATTTTATGAAAATAATGGTGAACCAATCATCGAAACTCCACAGGTTACTGAAAACACTCTTTACATTTGTGCTGATCAAGAATTTCAGATTGGTCTAAACAGACACCCATTAAAAATTGATCCTCCTAATGGGAGTCTTATTGATTATCTTGTGAAGAATCGTGGGGAGAAATATCCCAATAACCCAGAAGATTTTGAATATTATGACATGGAATATGGATACAGCCATACTGATTTAGAGGGCAGCGTTCCATATGACCTTTGGATTGATGATGCAGCTAGAACAGGACCATCTGCTGATGCTTATACTTTTTTACAACCATTAAATATTGGTGTTGATACTCATACAGATGGGAAAACATACAACGGACTTGAATTTTATGATGGTCCAGTGATGGGCAGTGATTATCTTGGGGTTCATGCTGTAGATGGTCCCAGCATTTCTCTATTGCAGCACCGTCTTAATTTATTGGGTGCTAATGTTTTAATTAAATTAGTATAGGGAGGGGCGTTAATGTTTGGATTACCAAAACATTGTGTGTGGGAAGCACGAGAGTATTTTAATTATTCTAATGATGATCTAAGTGAGTTGAGAAAGTTTATAGTTGATACTTACTACAATGCTTTTGTAAGGCATCGCATTCAAGATGAGATGCTCACTGGGGATTACCGACAGAGAAAAGTCATTGTTAATGGAAAAGTGCGAGATTGGAGAAGTCTTGTATGGAATGATTTTCATATGGAAGAAAGAGACGGACTTCAGGTGATTGAGATCAGGCCTGACGATGAATATGATCTGATAATAACTATGAGTAATTGGGAATTAGAAAGGTTGTGGAAGGAGGCTTGCCATTAGTAATAAATTAACAGATTCTTGTGTGAAATATAACTACTTTAAAACGACAGTCCAACTGGGCTGTCGTTTTTTTAAGATAGTTGTCAATTTCTAAGCCACAGGATATTAAGTGTTATGCAAAATTGTTCAAAGTATGCCAATCGTTAGGCCCATCCCTTTCATACAGATTTGTAGCCGTGAGGCTGCCCGAGAGTCTGACATCAGTGCGTATGATGGTGTAATTACTATAGAAGATACAACTGAGAAAAATCCCTTTCGTGTTGAACTTGATTACCCATTACAGCTAGTTCTGCGTTTTGATGACATTCAAATACCTATTGATCAGTGGGTAGCTGCAGATGAAAGTCATGTGCTCTCTGCACTTAACTTTGCAAGACAGTGGGATCAACCATCATTACTTATTCATTGCACTGCAGGAATCAGTCGATCACCTGCGATCGCATTAGCTATTTTGGCGGATTTTTATGGTAAGGGGAGGGAGGTAGATTCTATTGAGGAACTTTTAAAAGTAGCTATTTTGTGTAAGCCAAATAAAAGGATTGTTGAAATTACGGATACACTACTTGTTCGAGAAGGAAAATTATTAGAAGAATTAAGTCGTGTTCTTGATTGCTAATTTTATTTTAAATAAAAATATAAATTTGCATCAATTATTTTCATAAGTCTATCTTCTAAAAGCTTCCTTTAGGTTATATCATAATGTTAAAGATTAATATATTCATATAATTAAAGGTTGGAACAAATATGGCTAATCTTCAACCAAATATAGATACAATCAAAAGTGGAAATTTAGTTGGAGCAGACCTATCTGGTATGGATTTGCGTAGTTACAAATTTCGTAAGGCAAACCTTAAAGGTGCTAATCTAAGTCATTGTAACATTGTTGAGGTTGACTTTTGGGGTGCTAACCTACAAGGGGCAACTTTAGATAATGCGAATGCAAGATTAGCCTCTATGCAGGGAGCTGACCTGTCAGGTTCTATGTGTGTGGAGGTTAATTTTTGGGGTGTGAATTTTAAAATTGCTAATATGAGCGGAGCAGTTCTTCATAATTCCACCATTGCTCAAGCAGATTTGCCCGGTGCAATTTGTGATGCAGCTAATTTCAGTAGTTCTAATATGTTTGGGGTGGATTTACGTTTGGCATCACTCAAAGAATGTAATTTTGGTAAAGTAGATCTATCTGGTAGTCGTCTCGATAGTGCAAATTTTACTAAATCAAATTTTAGAAATAGCGAATTAATTAATGCTACTGCTCGAGGTGTAGATTTTTCCTATTGTGATTTTAATAGTGCTAATCTCGAGGACGCTAATCTACGGGGAGCAAACCTTTCACATGCAGATTTTACATCTTCTAATCTAAGAGATGCTTCTTTTCTTGATTCAATTATGAAAAATACTGTAATGCCTGATGGTACTATTAACGATCAATCTATTAGAACATGGTCAAACTAAATATGGGATGTTCATCATTATTTAAGGCTTAAAAATGGGACCTAACATTGCTTTTCTTGGTACTGGGCTGATGGGTGCCCCTATGGCAAGGAACTTAATTTTAGCAAAATATAGTCTAAAACTGTGGAATCGTTCTCAAGAAAAATTAATTCCATTAGTTAACATTGGAGGAGAAGCTACAGAATTTTCTGAATCTGTAGTTAGAAATGCCGATATTATTTGTATGATGCTTGAGAATGGACCAGTAGTTGAGGAAGTTTTATTTAATCAGAGGTTACTAGATAATATTAAAAAACATGCCGTTGTAATTGATATGAGTTCTATACCTCCAGAGCTGGCACAAGAACATAGCAAAAAACTAGGACAATTAGGGATATATCATATAGATGCCCCTGTTTCTGGAGGAACAACAGGTGCTGATGAAGGGTCACTAGCCATTATGGCTGGTGGAGATTTTGATGTTTTTAATAAAATAGTAGATTTTTTTACTCCCTTAGGGACAGCCACTTATGTGGGGCCATCGGGTTCAGGTCAAATAGCAAAACTTGCAAATCAAATAATCTGTGGTGGATATCTTACCGCTGTTGCTGAAGGCCTTACCTTAGCTGCTGCAGGAGGTGCTAATATTGCGAAAGTAAGAGAGGCCTTAATGGGTGGATTTGCAGACAGTAAGGTATTACAAATACATGGTAATCGTATGGTAGATAGAAAATTTGAGCCGGGGGGGAAATGTCATATTTTCTTGAAGGACTTAAATACAGTTCTGTCTACTGCGAACAAGCTAGATTTAGAGTTACCTACAGCAAAACTTGTCAATGAAATTTATACTGAGGTCTGTAATCTTGGTTGGGGAGATCTAGACCAAGCTGCTTCTTTACTTGCTATTGAAAATAAAAATTCTAGCATAAAAAAATAACATATATTTTATAAAGACTTATATTTATGAATTAGCTTTAGTTGTTTTCATTCATATAGTCATCAATATATTGATGAATTATGTCTTCAAGTTGAGAACACTTTGTGATTCCAAGACCACTAGCCCTATCAAAAAGCACTTGTGCCGGCCATTTTTCACAAATATTTTGAATTGACATATCAGGTTGATCAATAATTTTACCTAAAGGTTTATTTATTTTAACTTTTAATAATGCATCTATCATTTCTGATACGCTTGTACTTATATTGGGAAAGTTTATTGTTCTGTCATCACCCATAAAATTTTTATCAACTTCATGAAGTTTAACAATTCCCTCTACAGCATCTTTGTAACCACCAATTGCAATTTTTGTACTCCTGCTTACGGGCAGAAAATGATCTTTTCCTGCAAGCGGTTCCCTGAATAAACCACTTGCAAAACTTGAAGCGGCTTTATTCGGCTTCCCTGGTCTTATTATTATTGTTGGTAATCTTGCTCCTCTTCCATCTATATAACCTTTCCGTGAATAGTCGTTAACAATTAATTCGTTAATAGATTTTGTCATACCATAACTATTCTGGGGTACAATTTTAGTGTAATCACTGACAGAATTTGGCATAAATTCACCACCAAATACTGCGAAGCTACTGGTAAAAATAAATTTTGGTTTTTCTGAAAGTTCACGGCAAGCATTAAGTATATTAAGTAATCCTGTAATATTTACCTCAATTGCCCTATCTATGTTTTGTTCCGCGTCAGCACTCACTATCGATGCTAAATGGAATATGGATATTGATTTACCATTACCTATAATATTTATTATTTCTTTAGTGTTACTTAGGTCAGATATAAAGAATTTTAATCTAGAATCTTCATTCCTAATTCTATAAGAGGTTTTATTCCTATCAATTAGTAATATTTCTTCAATAGACTCTTTTGATCCATTGGATGATGTTAAAAATCTCGTTTTGAGTAATTCATCTGCAAGTTTAGATCCAAGAAAACCTGCTCCTCCAGTGATAATTATTTTCATAGTTTTGTGATCCTAGTCATTTTAAATATCTTATGTATTAAATTTATTTTATATTAAAAATAAAAAAAGTTATTCTGTTTTAAACAAGAATATTGGAGTCTATTATGTCTGAGATCTATCCTCTGCAATATAATAAAGGCCTGATAGGAAAGCCTGGTAGCATAAGTGAATTAAATACACCTGCTTTAATCTTAGATTTAGATATTTTAGAAAGTAATATCTTGAAAATGGCACAATTTGCAAAGGAACATCATATTTATCTTAGACCTCATGCAAAAACTCATAAAAGTATTAAAATTGCACATAAACAGCTTACAGAAGGAGCCCTAGGTGTGTGTTGTGCTACTGTAGGTGAGGCGAGTGTGATGACAGAAAATGGAATTTCAGGGGTTCTAATAACATCTCCAATTGTGACATCACAAAAAATACAAGAACTTATGCGCCTTCAATCCTATGGAAATTCGATTATTGTAACTTCTGACAATAATAAAAATATAAGATTACTTAATGATATTGTTGGTGAAGCTGGCCAAAAGTTGGATGTGATTATTGATATTGATGTTGGTTTAAATAGGACGGGTGCCAGTGATATAGAATCATCTATATTATTAGCTAAATTAGTTAATAGTTCTAAAAATTTGAATTTTGTCGGTATACAGGGCTATGCAGGTCATCTTCAACATCTAAAATCATATAATGAAAGAGTTGAGCTAGTTAAGAAAGATTTAGAAATATTACGGAAAGTTCGTGATACCTTAACATCAATTGGACTTAAACCCTCTATAGTAACGGGTGGTGGTACTGGAACACATTTTATTGATGCTAATATTGATATATTTACCGAACTCCAAGTTGGTTCATATTCTGTGATGGACGTTGAATATTTAGAGATTGAACCAGAGGATATAAAGTGGCCTTATGAACCAGCCTTAACATTGCTCTCAAGTGTTGTAAGTTCTAATCAACCGGGTATAGCAACAATAGATGCTGGCCTCAAAGTGTTTGCTACTGATGGTCCGGAGCCAACTATAATAAATGGTGCACCAGAAGACTCTAAATACCAATTTTTTGGTGATGAACACGGAAAAATTATTTTAGGTCAGACAAATTCTTTTTTAACCCCTGGGGATTTAATTGAGCTAATAGTCCCTCATTGTGATCCAACTATAAATCTTCATGATTACTATTATTGTGTAAGAGGTGATACATTGGTAGATATATGGAATGTTGATGCACGAGGTATGCATTGATTTGATGTCACCAAACCATTATGCCTCTAATCAGGTTTTCTGAAGTAAATCAATTAGACTAGATGTATCCCAGCGTCCACCACCACGTTTTTGAACATGACTATAAAACTGATCAATAAGTGCACTGCTTGGTAAAAGAGAACCGTTATTTTTTGCCTCTGTAAGGCATAAATCAAGATCTTTTCTCATCCAATCTACAGCAAAACCAAAATCAAATTTTCCATCCAGCATCGTAGATCCTCTGTTTTCCATTTGCCATGATTGTGCTGCACCTTTTGATATAACATCTAATACAAGGTTTCCATCTAGGTTTGAGTTTTGTGCAAAGGCAAGCCCCTCCGCTAAACCCTGTAATACTCCTGCTATACATATTTGATTTACCATTTTCGTGAGTTGTCCATTTCCACTAGGACCCATATGGGTAATATTATGTGCATATGAGTTCATAATGGGTTGTGCCTTTTTAAAAGGTTCTAATTCTCCTCCAATCATAACAGTAAGTTTTCCATTTTCTGCCCCAGCTTGTCCGCCAGAGACAGGAGCATCTAAAAACTTTACATCAATTCGATTCATTTCCTGATGTATTTCCCTTGCTATATTTGCTGAAGCTGTAGTGTGATCAACAAAAATTGTATTAGTACTTATTCCACTTAGTATTCCAGAATCATTGAATATTATTTCCCTGAGGTCATTATCTGCACCCACACATGTGAATATAAAATCTTTATCTTTGCTAGCTTCTGCTGGTGTTTCTGCAATATTACCGTTGAAGTCTTTAGCCCATGATTCTGCACGTTTAATATTACGATTGTAAACAGTTACCTGATGACCTGTTTTTGATAGATGTCCAGCCATTGGATAACCCATAACTCCTAAGCCTATAAATGCTAACTTTCGTGAAATTTGATCATTGGGCATATTGTTACTCCATAGTAAATTGGTTACTGGATAATGTTTTCTACAGCAGATATAAATCTTTGAATATCTTTCGGGTATACATTTCCTATACAGCCAACTCTGAAAGTTTGAGCTGATGTTAATTTGCCAGGATATATAGTAAATCCATACTCTTGGAGGTCATTATAAAAATTATTGAAAGTATATGAATTTTTAAATTCATCGTAGAATGTGACTATAACAGGTGCTTGAGTTGAGTCAGATAATAATGTTTTAAAACCTAACTCTCTCATTCCTTGTACTAGTTGATTGCAATTATCTCTATAGCGGGCAAATCTACCTGCTACACCGCCTTCTTTATTTAAACCGTCAAGCGCAGTCAATAAACCTGCTACAACATGTGTCGGTGGAGTAAATCTCCATTGTCCTGATTTTTCAAATTCAAGCCATTGTGCTGATAAATCCAGACTCAAACTTTTTGAATTTCCTCTTGAGCTCTCAACTAAATCTTGTTTAGCAAGAATAAAACTAATTCCAGGTATGCCTTCCAGACATTTGTTGCTAGAAGCTATTATTACATCAATATTTAAGTTTAATAAATCAATAGGAATTCCACCAAACGTGCTCATAGCATCAACTAGAAAACATAATTTAGCTTCATTAGAAATTTTTGAAATCTGTGCAAGGGGGTTCAGAACGCCAGTAGTGGTTTCGCAATGAACCATAAAGATATGAGTTAAGTCAGGGTCTTTTAAAATAAATTGCTGAACTACATTAGGTTCAATAATTGTTTTTTCATCAAATTGAAGCTCTACAAAGGGGTGTCCTAATAATTTTAAGATAGATGATGCACGTTTGCCATAAGCACCATTTGACAAAACAAGAATTTTAGAGTTTTTGTTTGTAAAAGTTGTGAAAGCTGCTTCTAAACCAAAAGTTCCACTTCCTTGAATCGGAATACATGTGAAACTCTCCGGTGCCCTGACAATGTTTAAAATATTTTTCCTTAGACTCATTGTCATATCAATAAAAACTGAATCCCGTGATCCCCAATCTTTTAGCAATGATTGTTTTACTTCCACGGATGTAGTTAGTGGGCCTGGTGTAAGTAAAATATGGTTTTTTTGCATACTATTATCTTGCTACAAATCACAGAATATTTTTATTAATTTTTCTAAGGTTTTCTGGTGTATCTATATCAGTGATGACTGATTTATCGCACTCAATTTCATATACACCTTCACTAAACTCTCCTATAAGATGCTTTGCTCCAACATCACCAGAAATTTTTTCAATTTCTTGGAAGTATTGCTTTGACCATAAAATAGGGTTACCTCTTTTTCCTTTTGTAACAGGTACTCCTATTGACTGACCTGCTTGAGGATTGAAATTAGTAATAAGACGTTCAATAATAGAAACATCTACTAAAGGCATATCACCAAGTAGTATTAACACAGCATCAATTTCCTCTGGAAGTGATCTTAATCCCGCTTTAATTGATGTACTCATGCCGTTTTCATATTCTGGGTTATGCACAAAAGTAATATCTTTATTTTTAGTTGCCACTGCAAGAATTTCTTTTTCCTGATACCCAGTAATCACATGAATTGGATTGATTTTTGCCAACAAAGCTGAGTCTATAGAGTGATTAATTATTGGTTTATCATTAAAGTATTCTAGGAGTTTATTTTTATCTCCCATGCGACGAGATTGTCCTGCAGCTAAAATAATCGAAGCAATTTTTTTCTTTCCTGAGTTAGATATATTTTTTTCATTTTTGTATTCAATATGTTTTTTATTTTCTCGAGGCATTGGTCTAGAAGCTATTTCAATTAACAAACCACCCGAACCCATTGACATGATTTCATTAGATCCAACATTAACCCCTGCTAATATTCTATTTAAAACTAAATCAAAACCATTTAGCTTTGGTGAACGTGCACAACCAGGGAGACCAATAATTTTTACATCATTAATGGACCCAAGAAGTAATAAATTTCCTGGGTCTACGGGCATGCCAAAGTGTTCTATTGTGCCACCTGCTGCTACTATTGCAGAAGGTATAATATCTCGTCTATCAACAATGGCAGATGCACCTGCAATTATTATAAGTTCCTGATTTTTTTTAACCTCTGAAAGAATAGAACTTCTAATTTCATCGATATTATGTGAACAACGTATTTCTGAATTAATAGAATTATAAGTTTTATTTAATCGAAATTCTAAACTTGCTGTTGTTGAATCTAAAACACTCTCCTTAGTTCCAGTTAACCTGCTTTGTATAAGTGAAATATTTAGTTTGCTCCATTTATTAACCCTTAGTTTTTGAATTGTATTTTTTGCAGTTAAAATACATTTATCTACAATTTTTTTTGAGGATGAAAATGGAATAACTTTAATTGTTGCAACCATTTGATCTGTTGATACAGCAGTGCAGTGAGGAAGTGTTCCAACGGTTATAGTCTCATTAACAGAATTTATAGAGTTTATGAAATTACTCTCGCCTAAAAATAACCCGTCTTTTTTTGAAAATAAGTTACACCTTCCGGTAAATGGTGATCCAGCATATATTCCATTTCCAGAAATAGAGTCTGCTATATTTTTTGCTGCCATATTTTCTGCAATATCATCATTTTCAAGGACAGCACCAACTATTTCAGTCAGCCCAAAATCTTCAAGATCCTTAACATCTGATTTTGTTAAAACATGACCTTTTTTATAAATATTTTTATCTACACGTATTGTATGTGCAAGAATTGCACCAATAGATTCTTTTATGGGAATTGGTCCAAAATGCATTTTTTATCCAATTTCACGTGTACGTTGATTTTTGACAATTTCTGCTAATGCTGAGAGTGCTATTTCTTCAGGAGTTTTTGCATTAATGGAAAGACCCAAGGGAGAATTTATGCGATTAATTTCTGGTTCTATAAAACCTCTTTCTAATAAACGTTTTATTCTTTTTGAATGTGTCCGGGTGCTACCAAGTGCACCGATATAAAATGCATTTGAACGAATACCTATTTCTAATGCAGGATCATCTATTTTTGGATCGTGGGCAAGTGTCACTATTGCATAATTATTTGTTAATGTGATTTTCTTAAAATAGTCATCTGGCCATTCATTTAAAACTATGTGATTAGGAAAACGATTACCGGTGCTAAATCCTTTTCGTGGATCAACTAATGTTATTTTGAAACCTAATTGGTTTCCTAAATAGCATAGTGACTGTGCTATATGAGTTGCTCCAACTATTATAATATGTTGAGGTGCTTTATGTGTATGTAAGAAATAAGAATTTTTAGAAGTTTCATATAATTTACTATGGTTGTTATTTAATGTCTCTACAGCAGTAATCATACATTCATTGCTAATAGTTGATCCCTCATAGCTACTGTCACGATATACTAGTGTTTCATCCCCATTGTTTATATTTATGCAATATAGGACAGCTTGATCATTAGCTCGGTGTTTATTTAAAGTTTGTAAAATATTAGATCTATCGTTCCCCAAAACATTCACTAATACTTTTATCGTTCCACCACAGGCTAGACCTACTTCCCATGCTTCTTCATTCGAAACTTTAAACTCAAGTATTTCAGGCATCCCGGAATCAATTACTAATTGTGCTTTATCTATAACAACTCCTTCTACGCAACCTCCTGATACGGAGCCCTCAAAATTTCCATCTTTGTCAGTTATTAATTGACTTCCTACTGGTCTTGGTGAAGACCCCCAAGTTTTAATAACTGTAGCAAGGGCAAGTTTTCGCCCTTCTTTTAACCAAGTTTCTGCAATTTTAAGTATGTCGGCTTTGCCATTATTCATTTAAGTCTCAAAAGTATTAAATTAATATCATAGAATATATAATTCATTTATGAATTTAATTGTTTTGTAAATAAGTCACTATTTGTAAGCGTATGAATATCATCTTGATATTTTAGTAGTACACCCATTGTTTCATTAATTATTTTGATATTTAATTTCTGTGTTTCTAAAACAATTAAAGATTTGGCCCAGTCTATTGTTTCAGCTATCCCGGGAGATTTAAAAAGGTCAAGTTGTCTAACAGACTGAACAAATTCAATTATTTCAACAGCAAGTTGCTCAGAAATATCTGGTAGTTGTGTCTTCAATATTGATAGTTCTCTAGATGCCGTAGGATAATCAAGCCAATGATACAAGCACCTACGCTTAAGAGCATCATGTATTTCGCGCGTTCGGTTAGAAGTAATAATGACTATTGGAGGTTTATCTGCTTTGATTGTGCCAATTTCTGGAATTGTGACCTGAAATTCGGATAAAAGTTCTAGTAAGAAGGCTTCAAATGGTTCATCAGCTCTATCAAGCTCATCTATTAATAGAATAGGTGGGCCATTAGCTGTTGATTCTAAGGCTTGGAGTAAAGGTCGTGATATGAGATATTTTTTTGAGAAAATATTTTCATTCAATTTTTTTTGTTCTTGGTCACCAGAAGCTTCTGCTAACCTGATAGCGATCATCTGTCGTGAATAATTCCATTCGTATACTGCACTAGATATATCAAGTCCTTCATAGCATTGAAGTCTCACCAGGTTTCGCCTTAAGGCAATACTAAGTACTCTTGCGAGCTCTGTTTTTCCAACCCCAGCTTCTCCCTCTAAAAAAATAGGTCTTCCAAGCTGGAAGGATATAAATAGGCTGGTGGCAATACTTCGGTCTGCAATATATAGGTTCTTTGAGAGCATCTCTTGCGTCTCGTCGACAGATTGTGGAAGAATTTGATTCACTGGTTAACTCCAGAAATATTTTTATTTATCAGGTTTATAATTTTTTCATCATCACAATTTAGTGGACTAGTATTATTATTTATAGAGAAATCTAATTCGCCAATATTATTTAGCTTTAGGGTATAATCAAATTGAGTTTCACTGTATCCACATACTAATGTTAGATCGCTCTTATTAAAAAATATTAGGTCATCATTTAATTTTTTATTTTTATGCCTCTTTCCGAGAACAACGTGTTTATTAGGAGAAGCGGCTATAGTAATTGCTGCACCTGCCGCTTGATGAGATGAAGTGTCTTTTTTATTTTGATCAATAGATGTAAATGGTTCATATAATAATACATTGATTTTTAAGTTATCTTTCACCAAGTATTTTATAAAAGTTGCAAGAGAATTCTTGTGTCTTATATAATCACCTATTAATTCTATGAGCAGCAATTTATTTCCAATATTATAAAGATAAAATTAATATTATTATTATTGCGGCTCCAGATAATAGAAATGTCCATAATCTGAATGGAATTTTGATGTTCTCAATAAAATTTCTGCTTTCAGATAAATTCTCATTTTCAATTTTTGGTTCAATTTTATTTAAATTTTCTTTATCACCCTCCTGAACATTTTCATTATTATTTGATATTTCATCACAGAAGTTTACAAAAAACTGGTTTGATATTTTTTTTGCACTAGAATCAATTAGCCTAGATCCTATTTGTGCAATCTTACCTCCGACATTGATTTCTGCATGATATATTAGTTTAGTGTTCTTATCTTCTTCGATTAAAGAAACACTAGCTGAACCTGAAGCAAATCCTGCAGCACCTCCTTGACCTTCACCACTAATAGTATATTTATTAGGTGGATCTAAATCTGATAAAGTTACTTTTGCCTTGAACTTAGCTTTTACCGGACCAAGTCTAGTAGTTATTGCGGCAGTAAACTCTTTATCTGAAAGCTTATCAAGTTCTTCACATCCAGGAATTGAAGCCTTAAGGATATTAGGATTATTTAGCCCCTCCCAAACAGTTTGCTTTATCGCTGGTATATGGAATTCTCCTGAAATTTCCATAGTTAATCCTCTTTTATAAAAAATTAAGATATAGACCTATTTTTGATTCAAAAAAATTCTTACCTAAATATAAACTTTTTAAATAAAAAAAAATGAATTTAAAATTATTATCACTTTATAAATAATAAATCAGCAAGCACAAGCAAAGTATTAACAATATCCATAGTGTAGCTACACCTGCTGGAACACTTGAGGTCTTAATAGCTGCCCATGACCCTTGTTCTGAAAAAACAACTAGAAGTCTATTTTTAAAATTGTGAGCTCTTATTTCTTTTTGATGCATCCATTTTTCAGAAAACGATTGAAAGCCTTCTATAAGTAATTTTGCTGCTTTTCTGTAAAACCAATCTGTATCAAGTGTAATTGTTAGAGTTCTTTTCATTTGTGGAAGGAAAATGAAGAATGCAAGTCCAGAAAAAAGTAATAATTGAAACTGTGTCCCTATATGAGTACCAGTATATGGTTCATAGTAAACAGGGTATGGTAAAATATCATAAAGAAGATTTGGGACAACTCCAATCAGGATACAAAATATAGATAAAATAATCATTGGAGTACACATCCAGAATGATGGATCTTTTGCTTTTAAGCCAGAATCTTTCTGGAAGAATACAAACCATGGAAATTTAATACCAGCATGTAAGAATACACCTGCGGAAGCTGCGATTAAGAGATACCAGACTACAGCTAAATGTTCATTCGAAGCAGCATCTGTAATCATTGATTTTGATATAAAACCAGATGTCAATGGAAAAGCTGAAATTGATAAAGCTCCAATTATACCGCATATTGCAGTTAGTGGCATAGATTTATACAAACCACCAAGATCAGTACATTTTCGTTTATGTGTTACATGCAGAACTGCTCCAGCTGACATTAATAACAACGCTTTGTAAAATATATGACAAAAAGCATGTGCTGCAGCTCCATTAACAGCTAATTGTGTTCCTATACCAGCAGCTGTAATCATAAAACCAACCTGATTAACGATGCTATATGCAAGTATTCTTCGCATATCATTTTCAAGTAATGCGTAAATAATTCCATAGAAAATCATAAATAAACCAAAATAAATTAAGATTTCTTCTCCCGCAAAACTTCTTAAAATTACATAAACTGCTGTTTTAGTAGTGAAGGCAGATAAAAAAACCATTCCTCCAGGGCTAGACTCTGGATAAGCATCAGAAAGCCAGGATGATAGGGGTGGGGCTCCAGCATTTATTAGAAATGCAGCTAAAATCAAGAATTCGGGAGCAGTATTTAAATTCATTACAGTAAAGCTAATTGTGCCAGTACTTATCCAATATCCTGCAATCCCTCCAAGTAAGAGGGTTCCGCCTAATAGATGAATTAGAAAGTAGCGTTTGGCTGAAAAAGCTGATGAATTTGTTTTCCCACTTAAAACTATAAAAGTAGATGCAAGTGCCATTATTTCCCAAAAGATAAAAAGTGTTATTAGATCACCAACAAAACATACGCTAATAGCTGCACCAGCATATATATATCCAACACCTAATTCTAATTGACTCATCTTTGATCCAAATCCAAAAATAGATGCAAGAAGTGCCATAATTGAGAATACAGTTCCAAAAAGTTTTCCCAGAGGATTAAGTTCAAGGAGAATAATATTTAACTCTATCCAGTTGAATTGAATTGAAGTGTCATCAGGCATTGACCAGATAAATAGTATGGAGATTATTGGAGCAAATATTGATAATGCTTTGTTGAGAATAGTATTAGGTGAACTGGCAATTAAGATTCCAGCAAGTAAAATAATCAATCCTGGCGGAAAACACATTTTTAAATCCTCCCGCCGTCGTCATTCTTATTAATGTGTTCATTTGAATTATAATAATCTTCTTTTCTTTTAAGAAATATGCCAAATAATTTAGCTGCAAATATCATTACAGTACACGTTCCTAATCCATACCAAACACTAAAGCCAAAAGTATTGTTTGCAACAAAATGTCCATGTGAACTAAATAGAAAATCTGAAAATAAACACAAAACGAGTATTACAATAAATATGACCCATAACCTTATTATTGTTAGTTTCAATTTTTTATTTTCAGTTTTTTTCTGAATAAAATTTTTCAATCTAACCTCCAGTTGCCATTGTAGCTAATTTGATGGCAATTTCTGGATAGAAAAATAACCCAAGTGCCGTAAAAGAAGTAATTATTATGGCCATTGTCATAAAAAATGATTTAGATCCAAGCTCACTAGAAACCTCTTGTGCATCATTTTTTTCAGTATAATCGCTCTTTTGGAACGATATAAAGATTATAGGGATTAAATAAGCAGCAGTTAATAAAGTTCCAATAATTAATACCGCTAATGCAAACCAGTTCTCATGGGAAAAGGTAGCATTTAAAAGTAGCCACTTTGAAGGAAAACCACCAGATGGAGGAAGTCCTATCATCACAAGTGCTCCTACTATAAATGCAGCCATAGTTAAGGGCATCTTTCTCCCAATTCCATATAACTCGGATATACGAGTTCTTCCGCTAGCCGTATAGATAGCACCAGCACAAAAGAAGAGTGTAATCTTTCCAAAAGCGTGTGCAGCTATATGAATTGTCCCTGCGGCAATAGCATGACTGTTTGCTAGTGCTGCAGCTAAAACTATATAAGCTAACTGACCAATTGTTGAATAAGCTAATCTTAATTTTAGGTTGTCTTGTTTAAGAGCAATAATTGCTGCTAGTAAAATAGTTACCCCCGATACATAAATGAGCCAGTCTCCAGAGGCCGTATTTGAAATTGTTTCAAGGCCAAAAATATAGACCGTTAACTTGATAATTGTGAAAACACCTGCTTTCACAACAGCAACTGCGTGTAATAGTGCACTTACAGGTGCAGGAGCAACCATTGCAGCAGGTAGCCATTTATGAAAAGGCATTATTGCGGCTTTTCCGACACCAAATATATATAAAATAAACAAAATCGTAGCTGTTGTTGAAGATACCTGATTAGTGAGAAGTCCACCTTTTATAAAATTTAATGAACCAACTTCTACCCAAGTCCATAGCATTGCAAGTAGGAGAAGCATGATAGAAGTAGATAAAAGTATTCCGAGATATATACGGCCAGATTTTCTGGCTTCTTCCGTCCCAGAATGTGTAACAAGTGGATAAGTAGATAAGGTTAAAGCTTCATAAAATAGGAAAAGTGTAAACATATTTCCCGAATATGCTATCCCAGCTGTGCAACCTAAAGCGATACTAAAACAGATATAAAAACGAGTTTGATTATTTTCAGAATTTGCACGCATATATCCTAAAGAATATATAGTTGTAACTAACCATAGAAATGAACCAATACCTGCAAATAGAGCACCTATCGGTTCAACAGTAAAATTAATAGGCAATCCTGGGGCAACTTCCCAGATAGTAACTGTCAGATGATTTCCTGAAATTATATTTTCAATAACTAAGGCTGAGGAAATACACATGATGATTGATGCTAGGATCGAAGTGATTTCGCGTATATTTGGATTATTCTTGAACAGAAATAATAGAGGTACAATTAAAAATGGTATAAATATATTCAGGAGTATCAGAATTTGGCCAGACATTACTTTATCCCCAAGAGTAAGGTAGCAGCATTTTCAGCTACTGATATAGTAAAGTCTGCATGCAATCCGAAATATATTGAAGCAGCTAAAAGAATCCAAACAGGAATATGAAGTAATAATGGTGCCTCTTTTATTTGGGGTGCTGATTTATCTAATGGTGCAAAATATAATATTTCAATTAGTCGACCTATATATACTATTGTAATTAGTGAACCTAATAATACTACCACTGCAACTGGCCATAAATTAGACTCCAGTGCAGCCGTTACAAGGTACCATTTACTGATAAATCCAGATGTCCCGGGTATGCCAACTAATCCAAGACCTCCAATTACAAGTGCTGCTGCACTAAATGGCATTTTATTTCCTAAGCCCTTAAGTTTCTTAAGATTTGAATCACCCAAACGATAAACAATACAGGCTATGGCTAAAAACATGCTCCCCTTTATAAGTCCATGATTGAAAATATGAACTATTCCACCGGTAAGACCTGTTACTGTCGGGATGCTTATTCCTATAACTAAATAACCAATTTGTGCGATACTTGACATGGCTAATAAACTTTTAATGTCTTTCTGAAGAATTGCAGCAAAAGATCCAATTAGGATAGCCAAAATAGATAGAGCAATCAGAACTTCTGAAATATAAAAATTATCTAATCTTGATGAAATATCAAAGACTGAATAATTTAGCCTTATTAATAAGTAAGCAGCTACTTTTGTAGAAACCATTGCAAGAAATGCAGATACTACTGATGGTGTAAATGTATAGGCATTTGGAAGCCAGAGGTGTAATGGAAATAAGGCAAGTTTAATAAGAATTCCTGCAGTCATAATAGATATTCCAGCAAGGACTGGGCGTGTATCTATTATTGGATCAAGAAGGTTTCTCATATCGGCCATGTTTAGCGTCCCAGTTGCACTATACAAAAACCCGATACCAATAAGAATAAATGTAGCACCTATTGTCCCTTGTATAAGGTATCTATAGGCAGCTGTTAATGCTTGTCTCTTTTTGCCTAAGCCAATAAGAACATACGTCCCAAGAGAAGAAATTTCTAAAAATACATAAACATTAAATATATCGTTCGTTGCGACTATTCCCATTAAACCAGTAAGGGTTAGTAAAAAAATAGCATAGAAGAAATGTCTACGATTCTTATCTATCTCTTTTTCAATACTATTAGTTATGAAAGGAAGTATTAATGCTGCTGAACCTGAAATCAAAAGAAGAACAAAAATGTTTAATGTATCTAAGCGATATTCAATTCCAAAAGGAGGGGTCCACCCGCCAAGTTGATAATTAATCGGTCCATTCTCAAGAATAGCTACCATTAGAAATGAAACTATTCCTAGGATTGATATTGTTGCAACGTTTGCAATAAACCACGAATAACGATCTGAACGTAACAGGATACATAGAGGTGCCGCAACTAAAGGAATAATTATTTGTAATATTGGTAATTGCGAAGAAATCATTAATTTTCCTCCGCCTTATCAATAGACTCAATTTCATCATCTTCGATTGAACCGTATGTGCGTTTAATTAAAATTGCCAGACCAATACCAACTGCAAGTGTTGCTACTGATACTACTATTGCCGTTAAGATCAAAACATGGGGCAGGGGACTAGAATATGATGAGAAATTTGGATCAATTATTGGAGCTGTTGCACCCCTAACTTTTCCAATTGTTATAAAAAGCAAAAATACTGAAGTCTGAAATATACTTAATCCAATAAGCTTTTTTATTAAATGACCTTTGGAGATAACAGTATAAAGACCAATCATAGCTAATGCTATGGATACCCAGTAATTAAATTGCCCTAGAATTTCCATGGTTTAACGTCGGCCAGCTAAACTAAAAAATATTAAAAGAATTACGGCGGCAACAGCTATTCCAACACCAATTTCAATTATTAATATGCCTATATGGTTACCAGAACTGGGTATTGACGAGAGAACTCCATATTCTAAGAAATTACCGCCATAAATTAATGTAGCGATACCAACACCACAGTAAAGTAGAACACCTACACATGATAAAATTGTTAAAAGCCACATAGGCATAACTTTTCTTGCTATACGAACATCAAATACAATTGCATAAAGAATAAAAGCAGAAGCGAAAATGACACCTGCTTGAAAACCGCCACCAGGTCCATAATCACCATGCATTTGAACGTAAAGGCCAAATAACAAGATAAATGGAATTAATAACTTTGTTATTACCCGAAGAATAAGGTAATTCTTCATTCTTGTATTACTCCTTTCTCTCTTTTTCTTCTTTTTCTAAATCCACTTAAGAGTGCTAATACTCCGATACCTGCAGTAAAAATCACTGTTACTTCTCCTAGAGTATCGAAACCTCGATATGAGGCTAAGACTGCAGTCACAGCATTTGGGGCTTTTGTTTCAGCTAAAGAGTTTTGTAAATAATAAGGTGATATATGGATTTGAGCTGGGGCAGATGGGTCTCCAAAATCAGGCATACCAATAGTACCGTATATTAATAAACTACCGGTTAATATTACTCCCAAGATAGCTCCCCATTGTATACGGTTAACTTTCTTTTCAGATTTACCAGTAAGCCATATTGCAAAAAGTAAAAGTGCCGTGGTTACCCCAGCACCAACAGCAGCTTCTGTAAATGCAACATCAACTGCATCAAGAACCACCCAGATTGTTGCCATAATTAAACTGTAAATACCAAGAATTATTGTAGATGCTACTAAATCTTTTAACCAGATTGCGAAACAGCCGGTGACAAATACAAAAATCAAAAGCAGAATATTTATATAAAGATCTATGATTTCTTCTCCTCTTTTGCTGTCTTAAGCCAAGGCCTTTGGCCTCCGAGTATTGCTGCATTAGCAAGTGCATGAGAAGCTGTTGGGCTTGTAAAAATTATAAATATCATTACAAGTGCTAATTTTAAGGTGACAAAACTTAATCCACCTTGAAGCATTAAGCCTAGAATTATAAAGCCTGCCCCGAGTGTATCTGTTATACCTGCAGCATGAATTCGAGAAAAAACGTCGGGTAATCTTATTAAACCTAAACCACCTGTTATTACAAAAAAACAACCCGTGATGACACTAATCCAACTTAATATATTTAAGGTTAAAGACTCAGTCATTAATTATGTCCTTGTTGTCTGCGAACATATTTGAGTACTGCTATTGTCCCTATAAAATTTAAGAGAGCATATAGCAATGCTATATCAGTGAAGTCTGGGCGACCCATCAAAAATCCAAGAGCGGCAATTATCAATACTGTTTTGGTGCCAATACTGTTAACAGCCAAAACTCTATCGTAAATTGATGGTCCCAAGAAAGCTCGTGTTAGTCCTAGAATGATTGTAAAAAGTAGAGCTGCACATAGAACAAGATAAATCATAATCCATCTCTTGAATTCTGTTCAAGTTCGCAAACTTTATTGCCCATTTCATCACTTTTTAAGTCTTCCATTAATGTATGGCTTAATGCATGTATTTCAAAATAATTATCTTTTAAGGAGGTTGTTAATGTACCTGGTGTAAGGGTAATAGAATTTGCGTATGTAACTAATCCTATATCAGTCTTTTGCTTAATATAAACTTTATCAACACAAGGAGATATTGGCATTCGTGGATGCAAAATCAAATAAGAAACATTTATACCAGACTTAAATATCTCAATGGTTAACCACAACCAATAGACAGGAGCTTTCCAAGAAATTTTTATAAATGGATGAAATTGATCAATAAAGTCCATTCTTATACTAATAAGTGCACACAACAGTGCACAAATCCCACCAGCGATAATAAGTAATGGAGTGTAATGCCCTGACAAGGCCAGCCAAATTCCAAATAACATTATAAATAAACGTATCGTGTGTAACAAAATTTACGCCTTCACAAATAAAAATAGATTTTCAGTCAACATAGAATCGATGAAAAATATTATCTTAAATTTATATGTGTTTTAGCTCAATCAACCAAGAAGGTTGTTTTCTGGAATAAGTGCTAGCTTTATGATTTTAAAATAATATTTAACATTAGTATAATCTCTTAGTTAATTATTTCTATTGCATAATTATTAATATCTAATTCATTTTCTATTAATCCACTCCTTAACATAAAATTTTCAAATCTTTTATACCTTGAATGATCTAACGCACTAGGACGCAAAGCAAACCTTGGAATAGTATCATACCAGGCAAGCTTATTGAGTTCATTCTCTAATTCTGGATAGTTTTTTATAAATAAATCCCAACTATTTTTTGGGTGATTAATTATATATTGTGACCCTTTTTCGATTGCATCTAAAAAACTTTTTAAAATTTTATGATCTATAATGTTTGTATTTGCTACAAATATTAACTCATCGTATGGAGGAACGCCTTCTTCTTCTGGGTAAAATGCTCTTCCTGTGTATCCCTCAATTTTAAGCTGGTTTAATTCAAAATTTCTGTATGCTCCTATAACTGCGTCTACTTGGCCGCTAAGTAGTGCTGGAGATAGAGAAAAATTAACATTTATTAGTGTTATATCTGAAATTTTAAGGTCATAATTTTGAAGCATTTTTGATAATAATGCTTCTTCAAAGCCAGCTACAGACACACCTATTTTTTTTCCTTTTAAGTCAGAAAGCTTTTTAATTGGACCGTCTTCTAAAGTTAATAAGGTATTGAGTGGAGTGCTTATCAAAGTACCAAACCGTTTAAGAGGCAGGCCGGCTGCCGATTGAAGGTAAAGCTGCGGTTGATAAGTTATAGCAATATCACCTTGTCCTGCTGCTACTAATTTTGGAGGATCATTTGGATCTGCTGGAGCGATTAGCTCAACTTGTAGATTTGATTCTCTAAAATATCCATTTTCTTGTGCTATGATTAATGGACCATGATCAGGATTAACGAACCAATCTAACAAAACTGTTATTTTTTTTATACTAGAGTTATCAGAAGCTGTTGATATTTGTGGAAAAATTAATGAAACAATAAATACAGAACATAAAAGAGTTTTTAATGAAAAAGTCTTAATTAATAAATGAAAAAACATTATTTATTTTCCTTGTAATCTGTTAGTAAGGATTCTGGCTGCCAGGTAATAGTACGACGCATTATAAAATCGATTGAGAAGTAAATAATTAAGGCGACAATTGCTAAAACTAATAATGATGCAAACATTAGATCCGTTTGCATTCTACCGTTAGCGTGTAACATAAGATAACCAAGCCCAGCACTAGATCCAACCCATTCTCCGACAACAGCTCCAATTGGAGCAACAGCTGCTGCTACTCTTAATCCTGATGACATAGCTGGCATAGCAGCGGGTAGTCTAATGTGTATTAAAATAGATAATTTACTTGCCCTCATACTTTTAGCTAATTCAAGCCAGCCAATATCTGTACGTCTTAACCCATCATATAAAGTTGCAGCAACAGGGAAATATATTATGAGGGTAGCCATGGCTACTTTTGATGCTATTCCATATCCAAACCATAATACTAATAAGGGTGCTATAGCAAAGACAGGTATAGCCTGAGATATTACTAAGAGTGGTAATAACCATCTTCGAATAGTTCTAAACCATATTAAAGATAGTGCACTTATAAATCCAAAAGATATTCCAAGAATCAAACCTAAAATTATCTCTAAAACTGTGACCCCCAAATTCTGGAGTAAAATTGAATAGTTTTCCCAACAACTCTCTAACACCCTTAATGGGCTTGGAAGAATATAATGAGGTACATTAGTTATCGAAACAATACATTGCCAAATAATGATAATTATGAAAATTGATAATAATATTCTTAAAAAGATCATGATGTAGAATCTAGAAATAAGGAGTTTAATAATTTAGCTTGTGCATTTAGAACTTTTTCATCGCTCGTATCTCTTGGAACTTTAATGTCTAGGGGAAAATCCATTTCATATATTTCAGCTGGATTGCCAGCCATTTTGAAGATTCTATGACCTAATCTAAGAGCCTCTAAAGGATCATGTGTGACTAAGAGTACAGTTTTATTTTGTAAAAGCTTTGCTGTAAGTGTTTGGAGTTTATGTTTGGTTAGTGCGTCAAGAGATGCAAATGGCTCATCCATAAGAACAAGAGAACTATTTTCCATAAGAGTCCTAGCTAAAGCTACTCTTTGACGTTGGCCGCCAGATAAACGGCAGGGTTTTTGCTGTGCATATTTTTCTAATCCAACTTTTTCAAGAATCTCCATCGCCTTTAAGACATCTTTTTTTTCTCCTCTTAGTTTTGACCCGAGAAGAGTATTATGAAGAACATTTAACCATGGTAGTAAATTATCTTGCTGTCCCATATATGCAGGTTTTTCTTGAAAACCTGAAAATTTAGAAGGGGGAATTAAATCAACCAAACCGGCAAAACACCTCAACAAGGTTGATTTACCAATTCCGCTAATACCTAACAAGCAAGTAATTTTATCTTTAGACAACTCAAAGTCTATATTTTCAAAAATAATACTCTTGCCATATGAGAAGTGCAGATTTTCTAATTTAATAGATTGGGGAGTTGTTTTTATTTTATCATTATTTTTTTTCAAAGCTCATTTCCTACGCCGGTATAATCCGGTTCAGGTTCAAGGGGTCGTTGATAAAACCTCTCAGCCAATTTTGGCTCCCCCAGGGCTAGGCCAGTATAACCTATTATATATTAGTATTATAAATCATAAATTAAACTAATTAATGATATTTAGAAAACATTTTATCAACATTTTTACTAAATAGTTATCTGTATTAGTAATATAAATACATATATTTTCATTAATATATTATATCTTTATTAACTTGTCACAGTGTTCTAGTTGCACTAAAAACAACATTAAGGAAAATATAACTTCGGGGTGTAGCGCAGCCTGGTAGCGCATCTGCTTTGGGAGCAGAGGGTCGGCAGTTCGAATCTGTCCACCCCGACCATCTTAAAACTTTTCCGCTAAAACATGGAGCATAACTAATGAATCATGCAAAACTATATCGCCCGAGCAAAACTGCTATGCAATCAGGTCTTGCTAATTCTAGGAAATGGGTTTTAGAGTTTGCTAAAACAGGTGAACGTAATACAGATAAACTTATGGGGTGGACGGGTGTTAATAATACTCTTGGTCAAATAAAACTTTCTTTTGAAAATCAAGAAGCAGCTATTGCATTTGCAGAAAGAAAAGGTTTAGAAATTACTTTGGTCAATCCAAAGGAGCGTTTGTTCGCTCCAAAATCTTACGAAGAAAATTTCACAAAAAATATAAGTTAGCCCTTCTAAATGTATGATTTATATATGTTTTATAAAATGCGCCCCTAGCTCAGCTGGATAGAGCGGCGGCCTTCTAAGCCGCAGGTCAGAGGTTCGAATCCTCTGGGGCGCGCCACTTCACCGCCTAACTATAGGTATTATTATATAATTTTATTTTTGCACAAAATCTTTTAGTTTCTTTTAACAGAAAAATTTATTTCTATAACTTTTAAACTTATACTGAGTGAAAAATATTACCAGCTTTTATAAGCCTAAAATTTACATAAGTTATTATTTTTTTTGTAAAATTTTAAAGGATTCCTCTAGGTCGTCAATGAGATCATCTGGATTTTCTAGACCTGCATGTATGCGTAGATGGGGAAAATCAGGATCCCACCTTGAAACGTTTCTTACCTTATTTGGCCATGTTGGTATGGCTAAACTTTCATATCCTCCCCAAGAGTAACCAAGGCCAAATAGTGATAGGCTCTCAAGCATTTTTGTGATACTTTCCTCTGTATGAGGTTTTAATATTACTCCGAATAAACCTGAAGCTCCTTTGAAATCTCTTTTCCATATATCATGGCCAATTGTTGTTGATAGAGCAGGGTGTAAAACTTTACTAACCTCAGAACGAGATGCAAACCATTCAGCTAATTGGATACCTGTTTTTTGATGTTGTGCAAGGCGTACAGATAAAGTTCTCATACCTCTAAGTGCAAGGTAACAGTCATCAGGACTAGGGCATGCTCCAAGGTCTTCAAAAGACCTTTGGATTGCTTCAGAAGCATTTTTATTTGCACTTGCAACACCTAACATAACATCTGAGTGGCCAACAATATATTTAGTCCCAGCTTGAATTGACACATCAACTCCTAATTCAAATGGGTTACAATAAAGTGGTGAAGCCCATGTATTGTCAGTTATAACTGTAAGACCTGAAGAATGTGCAACTTCAGCAATAGCAGGAAGGTCTTGTATTTCAAAAGTGAGTGAACCTGGAGATTCTGTGTAAATAACTTTAGTATTTGGCTGTATCAAGGATGCAATTTCATTTCCTTGTGCCAGTGGGTCATAAAAAGTTGTTGTAATCCCACATCTTTTGAGCAGTGATGTGGCTAATAATCTTGACGGACCGTAAGCACTATCGACCATCAACATATGGTCACCACTATCCAAGAACGCAAGCAGTGAAGATAGTATAGCTGTTTTTCCTGAACTGAACAAACAACTTGTGTCAGCACCTTCGATCTTAGCTATTGTTTCTGAAAGAGCAAAAGTTGTAGCAGTACCGTGCCTACCGTAAGTTATTTTCCCAGGTTTTTTAATATTACTATTTTTAAGTTTTTCTACTGAACTGTGTAATATTGTGGATGCACGAATAACAGGTATATTTACTGCACCGTCAAAACGTTCTGGATTGCGACCGAGGGTTAATAAAAGTGTTTCAGGTTTATATCCATTTAATTTTTTTGACGTCAACCTTATCTCCAATTCTTATCATTTATGTTAGATAATTGACGCTAAAATATTTTTCAGAGTCTATCCAAGACTTTTTTAAATGCCAACCTGCTTTTTTAACCATTAACTTAATTTCATCTAGCGTATATTTATATGAATTTTCTGTATGAATAGTTTCTCCTTTTTTAAAGAAAAACTTATTCCCTTTGATAATGACTTCTTGATTAAGTTTACTTATTAAATGCATTTCTACTCTACCCATGGATTTATTCCAAATAGCTTTATGATCAAATAAATTAACATGAAAATTAGCACCCAGTTCATTGTTGGCACGTAGCAAGATATTACTATTAAATTTAGCAGTTATTCCTTTTTTGTCATTGTAGGCAGCCTCTAGTAATTGAATGTCTTTTTTTAAATCAATGCCGATTAAGAAATTACAATCGGATCCAAGTGTTTTTCTTATATGCGACATAAACTTAATTGCACAACTTGGTGAAAAATTTCCTATAGAACTACCTGGAAAAAAAATTAATTTTGAATTATCCAACTCATTATCAGGTAAAACAAACTTTTTTGTGAAATCAGCATGGACAGGAACAATATTGATATCTTGATAATTATTTTGGAGTTCTTTCGATGAAGAAAAGAGATATTGATGAGATATATCAACTGGGATATATGAATAAGGAGGAATTAAAGCATCAAGTAGTATTCTGATTTTTTTTCCATTACCGCTTCCAAGTTCAATTAATGAAGTGCCGGGTTTAATTAAATCTACAATATGTTTGATGTTATCATGAAGTATTCTTATTTCTGTCCTTGTTGGATAATATTCTTCTAGTTCGCAAATCTCTTCAAATAAGGATGAACCAGTTTCATTATAAAACCATTTAGATGGAATCTCTTTTTGCCTTTTTCCCAAACCTGCAAGAATTTCTCTAAGAAATTCACTTTGATGTTCATCAAAGTTACCTGCTCCTATTTTGTTCATAAATCACTCGCTAATCTTAAACCAGTAAACTGCCAGCGTTGAGAAGGATAAAAGAAGTTCCGATAAGTTTTTCTACTATGGTTGTCTGGAGTCACACAGGAAGCTCCCCTTAGAACCATTTGGTTGCTCATAAACTTGCCATTATATTCACCAATTGCTCCATTAACTGCCTTAAATCCTGGATAAGGTGAAAAGGAGGATTGCGTAAACTCCCAAACATCACCAAACATTTGATTCATGATGTGAGTATTATCTTCATATGCCGCTGGTAGTGGTTTATAAAATTCAGAACCTAGAGTATTATTACTTGAATGAGAGTTCTGAGATGCAATTTCCCATTCAACTTCAGTTGGAAGTCTATTTCCTGACCATCGGGCAAAAGCGTCGGCCTCATAGTAACTAACGTGGCAAACAGGTGCGTTAGGTTTTATTGACTCCATCCCACATAGCGTCATATGCATCCATTTGTTATCATTCTGACACCAATATTCTGGACAAGTCCATCCATTATTTGTCTTTATATCCCATCCATCACTAAGCCAGAATTCGGGTCTTTGGTAACCAGAGTTTTCTATAAACTCAAGCCATTGCCCATTTGTTACAAGAGTATTACTGATTTTAAAATCAGGAATAATTACCTTATGCTCTGGACCTTCGTGGTCAAACCCAAAACTATCACCAGAATGGCCAATGGAATAGGTATTACCTGGAAAATGAATCCATTTATTTGAATTAACATCAGAATCATTGAATGTTTTCGTTTGCTTCCATGCCGGTGATAAAGGATTTTTAGAAAAGAGGTGTAAAATATCTGTGAAAATTAGTTCTTGGTGTTGTTGTTCATGATTTATACCAAGCTCTATTAGGCCTAAGTAATTTGATTGTTTATCTGCATTAGTTATTAGTTCTGAAATAGCATTGTCTACTTGCGATCTATAATTCATAACTTGATTTAAATTAGGACGAGTTAATAATCCTCTTATAGGTCGAGGATGTTGTGAACCGATTTGCTTGTAATATGAATTAAAAAGTTGTTTAAAGGCCTTGTTAAAGAGTTTGTAGTTATTTTTGTATTTTTCCAAAATAAAGGTTTCAAAAAACCATGTTGTATGTGCAAGATGCCATTTTGTCGGACTTGCATCATCCATAGATTGAACAGTCATATCCTCTTCAGACAATCCATCTATTATAGAAATTGTTTGTTTACGGACACGTTTAAACTCTTGCAAAAGACGTTTTTGATCGTATTCGCTGTTAGAGTTTTCAAGACAAAAATTAGAGTGAATCATCTATAAACCAATTTAATTTTAAAATTTATTTGATTAGAAATTTATTTTTAGATGTTTTGTTATTGGTTAATTATTGGTTTTTTTAATGTAGTTATTTATTTTTTATTGTAAAGATATGGGCTAAATTTAGATTTTTTGAGGCCAGAAATATGGTAAATAAAATTTATAATGATGCACTGACAGCTTTGGATGGGTTATTGTTTGATGGAATGACTATTATGGCTGGTGGTTTTGGCCTATGTGGAATCCCTGAAAATTATATTACTGCAATTCGCAACTCAGGTGTGAAAAATTTAACTGTAATAAGTAATAACTGTGGAATAGATGATTTTGGCTTGGGATTATTACTTAATTCTAATCAAATCAAAAAAATGGTTTCTTCCTATGTAGGAGAAAATAAAAAATTTGAAGAATTATATTTGAGTGGAGAACTTGAGCTTGAATTTAATCCTCAGGGAACTCTTGCTGAACGATGTAGAGCAGGTGGAGCGGGTATCCCAGCGTTTTATACCAAAACAGGTGTGGGAACCATGATTGCAGATAAAAAAGAAACAAAAATTTTTAATGGTGAAACATATATAATGGAAACTGCATTGAAAGCTGATATTTCTATAGTAAAAGCCTGGAAAAGTGATAACGATGGAAATCTAATTTACCGAAAAACAGCCAGAAATTTTAATCCTGTTATGGCAACAGCTGGACGCATTACTCTAGCTGAAGTTGAAAGTATCGTTAATACAGGTGAATTAGATCCGGATAATATCCATACACCAGGAGTGTACGTCCATCGGATTATACAAGGAGATTCGTACGAAAAACGTATTGAAAGAGAAACTACAAGTGACTAAACAAAATTAAATGCTCATCTACTGGAGATAAATATGGCTTGGACAAGAGACAAAATGTGCCAAAGAGCTGCACTAGAATTGCAAGATGGCTTTTATGTCAATTTAGGCATTGGAATGCCTACATTGGTAGCAAATTTTGTTCCTCAAGGAATGAATGTAACTCTGCAAAGTGAGAATGGGATGTTGGGAATGGGACCATTCCCTAAAAGGCAAGATTTAGATCCTGACCTAATCAATGCAGGCAAACAAACTATAAGTGAATTACCTGAGTCAGTTTACTTCGATAGCTCAGATAGTTTTTCTATGATTAGGGGGCATCACATGGACTTATCGATATTAGGAGCTCTCCAAGTTGCCCAAAATGGGGATCTTGCTAACTGGATGATACCTGGGAAAATGGTTAAAGGTATGGGCGGTGCTATGGATTTAGTTGCTGGAGTTAAGAAAGTAGTGATTTTAATGGAGCATGTTGCAAAAGATAATTCACCTAAAATTGTTGAATCTTGCACCCTCCCTTTAACTGGCCAAGGTGTTGTTGACTTAATAATTACAGATCTAGGTGTTTTTAATTTTGTAGATAATAATATATCTCTTATCGAATTAGCAGATGATGTAACATTAGATGATATTTCAATGAATACAGGTGCAAAGTTTGAGGTTAATTTAAATTAGTCCTTTTATCATTGACAGAAGAAATTTTATCCTTATGTAAAGGGGACTAATTTAGTCTTCTTTTTGTATTTGGGGATATATATGTTGCGCGTTAGCCGAATGGCTGATTATGCTGTATTACTAGCGACCTATATTGGGCGCCATGAGAATGACCTCCATTCATCGGCAGGTTTATCTAGTGCAACTGGTATACCTGCCCCGACTGTTAGTAAATTATTAAAACATTTAGCTAGAGATAACATTCTTATTTCACAACGTGGAATACTTGGTGGTTACTCACTTGCACGTGCTGCAAAACTTATATCCGTTGCAGAAATAATAGTTTCCATTGATGGTCCTATTGCTATGACTGATTGTCTTTCAGCTGATAAAGATTGTGATCTACAAGAAAGTTGTAATGTTAAAGAGCCTTGGAAAAAAATTAGTGATGCAATTAATAGTACTCTTACAGAATTGTCCCTAGAAAATATTATCCAAGGTAATGATCTAAAAGATTTTGCTCATACTTATGGGGGAGCGAAAGGTAAATGAAAGATTCTGAAATTATTGGCAGAGACGAAGCTGAACTTATAGCGAATAAACCATATGAATATGGTTTTGTCACAGATATTGAGGCTGACTCTGCACCTCCTGGATTGAACGAAGATATTATTCGTTTTATTTCTTCTAAAAAGTCTGAACCTGAATGGTTACTTAATTGGCGTTTAAATGCATTTGATAAATGGAAAAATGCTGTAGATAGTGAACCTGATTGGGCTAATGTGAGTTACCCTCCCATAAAATTTGAAGAAGCTTGTTATTATTCTGCACCAAAATCTAAAGTTGATGGGCCAAAAAGCCTTGAAGAAGTTGATCCCGAACTTCTTAAGACCTATGAAAAACTCGGAATTCCATTACGTGAACAAGAAATGCTAGCAGGGGTAGCTGTAGATGCCGTCTTCGATAGTGTATCTGTGGCAACAACTTTTAAAGATAAGTTATCTGAGTTAGGTGTTATTTTTTGTCCTATTTCTGAGGCAGTAAAAACCCATCCAGATTTAGTCAAGGAGTATTTAGGATCCGTGGTTCCTGTTACTGATAATTTTTACTCAACTCTTAATTCAGCAGTATTTACAGATGGATCTTTCGTTTACGTTCCTGAAGGCGTTAGGTGCCCAATGGAATTATCTACATACTTCAGGATTAATGCTGCTAATACTGGACAGTTCGAGAGAACCTTAATTATTGCAGAGCCTGATTCATATGTGAGCTATTTAGAAGGTTGCACAGCTCCTATGAGGGATGAAAATCAACTCCATGCAGCTGTCGTAGAGCTAGTTGCTTTGGATAATGCAGAAATTAAATATTCGACAGTACAGAATTGGTATCCAGGTGACGAAGAAGGTAATGGAGGAATATATAACTTTGTAACAAAAAGAGGAGCTTGTAGAGGAAATAACTCTAAGATTTCTTGGACTCAAGTTGAGACAGGTTCGGCAATTACTTGGAAATATCCAAGTTGTATTTTACAAGGAGATGGTTCAGTTGGCGAGTTTTATTCGATTGCGATTACCAATAATCTCCAGCAGGCTGATACAGGAACCAAGATGGTTCATATTGGTAAGAATACAAAAAGTAGGATTATTTCAAAGGGCATAGCCGCAGGCAAATCAAATAGTACTTACAGAGGTTTGGTAAGAATGCAGTCTGGAGCATCAGGTTCGAGGAATTACACACAATGTGATTCTCTTTTGCTCGGAAATCAATGTGGAGCACATACAATTCCATACATTGAGTCAAAAAACCAATCATCTGAAATCGAACATGAAGCTACAACATCCAAGATTAATGAGGATCAACTCTTTTATTGTCGCCAAAGGGGGATTGGTGAGGAAGATGCAGTTGCCTTAATTGTTAATGGTTTTTGCCGAGAAGTATTACAAGAACTTCCAATGGAATTTGCTGTTGAAGCACAAAAACTGGTGGCTATTAGTTTAGAAGGAAGTGTTGGTTAATTATTTTTTCTGGGGGTTAAAGATTTTTATGCCGTTATTAAATATTAAAGATTTATCCGTAACAATTGATTCCAAACCAATACTAGATCGCTTAAATCTATCTGTGGGTGAAGGAGAAGTCCATGCAGTTATGGGGCCAAATGGTTGTGGAAAAAGTACACTTTCCCAAGTTTTAGCTGGGCGTGATTATTATAATGTAACTAATGGGAAAATTGAATTTTATGATAAAAACTTGTTTGATTTAAGTCCTGAAGAAAGAGCTGGAGAAGGTATTTTTTTAGCTTTTCAATATCCTATTGAGATACCCGGTGTTCCTTGCGGAACTTTCCTGAAAGAATCCGTAAATGCTGTTAGGAAATATCGTAACGAACAACCTTATGATGCTATTGAATTTTTATCATTAATGAAGGATGCCTGCTCAAAAGTAGGTATAAATTCTGAAATGATGAAAAGAGCACTTAATGTAGGTTTTTCTGGAGGTGAGAAAAAAAGAAATGAAGTTCTTCAGATGGCTCTACTAAACCCAAGACTTGCAATCCTAGATGAAACAGATTCAGGTTTGGATGTGGATGCTCTTAAAATTGTTGCTGATGGAGTTAATTCTCTTCGTTCGCCCGATAGGTCAATTATAATAATCACACATTATCAACGTATGCTTGAATATATAGTCCCTGATCATGTCCATGTTCTTTCCAAAGGAAAAATTTCTCATAGTGGAGGAATGGAATTAGTTGAGATTTTAGAACGCGATGGATACTCAGGTTTGGGTATTGACACAAAATCTCAAGGATAAATTTAAATGTCTACTGGTGTAACAAAATCAAAAAAGATTGAATTTCCATATGCAAATGCTGCATTACTTAAACTAGGTGTCACTGAAGGTGGTTTTCTACCATCTACAGCGGAAGAATCCTGGAAGTATACAAACCTTGCGAGACTCGCAAAAATACCCTTTGAAAATGGAAATACTACAAATTATCATTCAAATTTAGATCCTTCTTCTTCTGATAAATTCAATAACTTTTCTCATCAACTTTTCTTCATAAATGGTAAATTTATGAGCCATGATAATTTTTTCCCACCGTTACCAATGGGTATTAAAGTTGATTTGCTCGATAAGAAATCAAATAACAATGAATATAAAAATAACTCGCTCCTATTCATGAATCAGAATCTTTGTAGTGACAGAGTAAAAATTACAATTGGTGCTAAAATAAAATTTAATGAACCTATATCACTAATTTTTTATAATTATACAAAAGATAAACCTCTGGCTATTTACCCTAATGTTGAAATAGTTTTAGAAGAAGATTCTAATATAACTATCATTGAACAACATTTATCAGAGACAGTATCTACATATTGGGAGAATTCGTTTATTGATATTGATTTGCATAAAAATGCTGAATTAAAACATTATAAACTTAATAATGGTTGTCCAGATACCTTGAGCACTTCTTATTCAAATGTTCTTCAAGATTTGAATTCTAAATATTTATGTTTCAATTTGGCTTATGGATCTACTCTCTATCGAAATGAAACCCATGTATCGTTAAATGGCGAAAATTCTGAGTGTAATTTATATGAGGCACATTTGCTTAATCATAAGCAGCATGCTGACACAACTAGTATTATCTCTCACAACGTACCAAATTGTATTAGTAAGAAATTATACCGTGGTGTTTTGAATGATAATTCTAGAGCTGTAGCTCAGGCTAAAGTTAAAGTTTCAGAATTAGCTCAGCTAACAGATGCTCAACAATTATTTAGAGGTATTCTTCTCTCCCCCAATGCTGAAATTAATACTAAACCTGAGTTAGAAATCTTTGCAGATGATGTCAAATGTAGCCATGGAGCAGCAGTGGGCTCCCTTGATGAGGAACAAATTTTTTACTTGCGTAGTAGAGGCCTTAATGAATCAGCTAGTAAGATACTTCTTATTGAGGCTTTTATGAATGAGCACTTTGCCATGATTGAAAATCCAAGGATAAGAGAATTGATGTTAGGTGTATTTGATAATTGGATAACTATTCACAGAAAGCATAATTAGATATGGCTAATGAGATAAGTGACCAAGTTAATTTAAGGTTTAATAATTGGAAATCAGATTTTCCTTTATTATCATCTAATGCTACCAGTAAAAAATTAATATATTTAGATAGTGCTGCAAGTGCTCAAAAACCTCAAATTGTTATTGATAGTATGAAAAGTTTTTATGAATCTGAATATGCTAATATTCATCGTGGAGTTTATGAATTAAGTGAAAAAGCAACAATTGCGTATGAAGGGGCAAGAAAAAGTGTTTCAGAATTCATAGGTGCTTCAAAAGTAGAGGAAATTGTTTTTACAAAAGGTGCGACTGAATCAATAAATTTAGTTGCTTCAAGTTGGGGTGCTCAAAATTTAACAAGTGATGATGAGATTTTAATTACAACAATGGAACACCATGCAAATATCGTGCCCTGGCACCTTTTACATAAACGCACTGGTGTTAAAATAAAAGCTGTAAATATAGATGAAAATGGAGAATTAGATATTGATCACTTTCACCAACTTTTAACTAAAAAAACTAAATTAGTTTCCATTACCCAAACATCAAATGCATTGGGAGTTAATACTCCCTTGAGTGAAATAATAGATACTGCACATTCTCTTAATGCTCTTGTTCTAGTTGATGGTTGCCAAGGTATAGTTCATAAACGTGTAGATTTGCAGCAACTAGATGCTGATTTTTATGTTTTTTCTGGACACAAACTTTATGGTCCAAGTGGTATTGGTGTTTTGTATGGAAAATATGACATCTTAGAATCTATGCAACCGTATCAAGGTGGTGGAGATATGATTGTAACAGTCACTACCAATGATAGCACTTATGCCAAGCCACCATACAGATTTGAAGCTGGGACACCTCCGATTGCAAGTGCAGTTGGATTAGCTGAAGCAATTAAATACATTTCTAACATTGGCATGGAATCTATAGCTCTACATGAGCATAGTCTTCTGAAATACGCATCAAAATCATTGCAGGACGCTAATATAGTAAAATTATTTTCTCCAATAGATGATAAGGCGGCTATCATCTCTTTTAATTTTGATGATGTACATCCTCATGATGTTGGAACTATCCTTGATAATGAAGGTATTGCTGTGCGTGCAGGTCATCATTGTGCTCAACCTACAATGAGCCATTTTGGTGTTTCTGGGACAGTTAGGGCATCATTCGGTCTTTATAATGATTTTAATGATATTGACGCTTTAATCTCGGGTTTACATAAAGTTAAGGAGATTTTTAAATAATGTCAGAGTTGAGGGATTTATATCAAGAGGTGATATTAGATCATGGAAAATCACCTCGTAACTTTGGTAAATTAGAGTCAAAAACTGCTGATGCACATGGCCATAATCCACTTTGTGGGGATACAATAACTATCTACTTAGAATTAGATAAGGATGTAATTAAGGATATTTCATTTGAAGGAAGGGGATGTGCCATCTCTCTCGCATCGGCCTCTTTAATGACAGGCCTTTTAAAAGGTAAAAATATGGATGATGCTCAGGTTTTATTTGCACATTTTCATAAACTTGTATCGGATAGTAACAAAACTATGAGTGTTAACATTCCTACAGATGATCTGCAAAAGCTCGATGTTCTTGCTGGAGTACGTGACTATCCAATGCGTGTAAAATGCGCAACATTAGCTTGGCACACATTTAATGCTGCTTTACAGAATAACACTGAAGAGGTCACTACAGAATGATGAAAGTTTTACGCAATATACTAAATCATAAGCCAAGTTCTATGGATATAAATAGTACCTCTGATAAAAAACAGACTTATACTTCATGGACCCCAACTGAAACTGAAGATATTTCTAACATTGAAAATAATACAAACGAATATAATGATGATAATTTAGAAGAAAAAATAAATTTAGATGAAGTAAACGAATTCAAAGAAAAAAAATCTGAATCTGAAGGCACAAAATTAGAAACAAAAATTATTGATGCAATACGGCTAGTTTATGACCCAGAAATACCCGTAAATATATACGAATTAGGATTAATTTATGATATTGATATATCTGAAAAGAATGATGTTAATATTCAGATGACTTTAACGGCTCCAGGTTGCCCTGTAGCTGGTGATATGCCTCATTGGGTTTCTGCAGCAATTGAAAGTAACGTTGATGAAATTTCTGAAGTAAATGTAGAAATAGTATGGGAACCACCTTGGTCGACAGAAATGATGTCAGAAGCAGCGAAACTAGAACTGGGATACCTTTAGTAAGAGGTTGAGATGAAAGCACTTTTATCAGTAACAGAAACTGCACTTAAACGTATTGAAAAACTAATGTCTTTATCCGATGACAATGATGTTATAGGTATAAAAATAGGAGTTAATAATGCGGGATGTTCTGGCATGAGCTATACAATGGACTATACTTCAGAGATTGCACCTCATGATGAAGTAATCGAATTCAATGATACTAAAATCATTGTAGAAGCAGCAGCTGTAATGTTTCTTATAGGTACAGAACTTGATTACAAGGAAGAAAAATTAGAGAGCACATTCGTTTTTAATAACCCAAATGCAACCAGCACATGCGGTTGCGGTGAAAGCTTCTCTGTAAATTAGCTACTCAAGAAAATTTATATATTAATAAATATATTCAGTTATATCTGAATTGGTCTAAGAGCTATAATACATTTCAAACTCAACTGGATGGGGCGTTAAGTCATATTTTTCAACTTCTTGGAATTTTAATTCTAAATAACCATTTATTAGGTCGTCTGTGAATACTTCTCCCTTTTTTAGATATTCACGATCTTCATCAAGTGAAACTAATGCCTCATGAAGAGTTCCACAAACAGTATCAATATTATCTAGACTCTCTGGAGGTAAATCATAAAGATTCTTGTCCATAGCATCACCAGGATTAATTTTATTTTCAATCCCATCTAACCCAGCCATTAACATTGCTGAAAATGCAAGATATGGGTTCGCTGTTGGGTCAGGAAATCTAACCTCAACCCTTTTACCATTAGGACTTGATGCATGTGGAATACGGCAAGATGCTGATCTATTACGTGCTGAATATGCCAGCAATACTGGGGCCTCAAATCCAGGGATTAGTCGTTTATAACTGTTCGTGCTTGGGTTAGTAAACGCGTTGAGAGATTTTGCATGTTTAATAATACCACCTATATAGTGGATCGCTGTTTCTGAAAGGTCTGCATATCCTGTTCCAGCAAATAATGGTTTCTTATTTTTCCAAATAGATTGATGTACATGCATTCCTGAACCATTATCCCCAAAAATTGGTTTAGGCATAAAAGTTGCTGTTTTTCCATATGAATGAGCGGTCATTTGAACTACGTACTTGTATATTTGAGTCTGGTCAGCAGTTTTTAGCAAAGTATCAAATGTAAATCCGAGCTCATTTTGACTTGGGGCAACTTCATGATGATGTTTTTCGACCTTAATTCCCATAGAAAGCATATGAATAACCATTTCAGCTCTCATATCTGCCATTGAGTCTACAGGTTGAACAGGCAGATAACCACCTTTTATTCCGGGGCGATGCCCTGAATTACCGCCTTCATATAAACGGTTATTGTTATATGCACCTTCTTCTTGGTCTATTTCATAACCAGTGTTGTTTGATGAAACATTATAACGTACATCATCAAATACAAAAAACTCTGCTTCAGGACCAAAATAAGCTGTATCACCTATACCTGAATATTGAAGATAAGCTTCTGCTCTATTAGCTACTCCCCGTGGACAACGAGAGTAAGATTGCCCTGTTGATGGCTCTATAATATCACATATGACTACAATAGTTGGTTGAGCAGCAAATGGATCAATGCTTGCAGACCTTAAATCTGGCATAAGTATCATATCAGATTCATGGATTTCTTTCCATCCAGCTATAGAAGAACCATCAAATAATATTCCATCAGTGCACATATCTTCGTCAACAGTTTTAATATGCTGAGATGTGTGATGCCATTTACCGCGAGGATCAGTAAATCTAAAATCTACAAATTGAATTGCATTATCTTGTATAAGTTGATTAAAATTTTTAAAATCGCTCATTAATTAGGCCTTCTATTTAAATGTAGAATGTGTAGATAAATAAAATCGATAATTGTTATTTTATTAGTATTAACAATTACCTAATTTTGGATTTAGACTAATCTCAAATAGCTTCCTTACCTCTTTCGCCAGTTCTAATCCTAATTGCATCTTCAATTGATGAAATAAAGATTTTACCGTCACCTATACGATCTGTTCTTGCCGCTAATTGAATTGCTTTGACTGCCTGTTCAACAAGATTATCATCGATTACAATTTCTACTTTTACCTTAGGCAGGAAGTCTACCACATACTCCGCACCTTTATATAGCTCAGTATGTCCTTTTTGACGACCAAAACCTTTAGCTTCAGTCACAGTTATACCCTGCAAACCTAATTCATGAAGTGCATCTTTTACCTCGTCTAGTTTAAAAGGTTTAATAATAGCCTCGATTTTTTTCATTAGATATCTCGCATATCCAATTAAATAAATTTTTTGCAAAAATAATGATTGTTTAAACCCAATCAGGTATGCCCACAATACTAAATTCTAAAAAATATATAAACTAAGTTCCTATAGTACGTATAGTTATTAAAAAATAATAGGTATATTTAATAAATTAATTAAAATTTAATTTTTAAACTGAAGGTAACCCGTGAGAGTAGCAAACCGAATTAAGAATTTAGGCACTGAGTCAGCATTCAATGTACTTGCCAGAGCAAATGAACTTGAAAAACAAGGAAGGTCGATAATAAATCTAGGTATTGGACAGCCAGATTTTAGAACGCCTGATAACGTAGTTGAAGCTGCAAAAAAGGCGTTAATTGATGGACATCACGGTTATACACCTGCAAATGGTATTATAGAGCTTAGAGAAGCTGTTAGTGCAGACATATTATTACGGAGAAAAGCAAAGATAAATCCAGATAATATAATGATTTTACCAGGTGGGAAGGTAACAATATTTTTTTCAGCTTTAATATTTGGACAACCTGGAAATGAAATAATTTATCCTGACCCAGGATTTCCAATCTATAAATCTGCCATTGAATTTTCAGGATCTAAACCTGTTCCCTTCCGTGTAGATGAAAACAATAATTTTTCTTTTAAAGCTGATGACATACTAGATAAAATCACTCACTCAACTAGTTTGATAATTATTAACAGTCCTGGCAACCCTACCGGGGGAGTAGTAAGCCAACAAGAGGTTGATTCTTTAGTCAAAGGTCTGGAGGATTTTCCTAATGTGTTTGTGCTTAGTGATGAGATATATTCTCGTATTACTTATGGGTCAGCAAAACATTATTCACTACTTCAATACCCATCTATACGTAATAGATTAATTTTACTTGATGGTTGGTCAAAAACCTACGCAATGACTGGCTGGCGTATAGGTTATAGTGTGTGGCCAAAAAAACTTATTGAAACTGTCACACGACTTTCTATTAATAATCATTCTTGTGTTAATGCAATGACTCAATTTGCTGCATTGGAGGCTTTAAATGGACCTCAAGACTCAGTTGATCATATGATAAAGAGTTTTGAGGAAAGAAGAAAAATTATAGTAGAAGCATTATCAAGCATTAAAGAATTTAAATGCTCTAACCCTGAAGGTGCATTTTATGTTATGCCAGACATTTCTGCCACAGGTAAAAAATCTAAAGATTTACAAGATAATTTACTTGAGAACGTTGGAGTAGCAACAATATCTGGCACAAGTTTTGGTGATTTTGGAGAGGGTTTTCTAAGATTTTCTTATGCTACAAGTAAAGAGAATATTTTGGAAGCTGTTAATAGAATAAAACAATACTTAGATTCTGTAATTTAGTAGTGTTATAGTTAATGCAATTTCTTGACGATAGCTTATCGTTGCATTAATCAATAATTAATTGCATTTATATTTCTTTAGGGCGGGCGTAGCTCAGCTGGTTAGAGCACCTGATTGTGGTTCAGGGGGCCGTGGGTTCAAATCCCATCGCTCGCCCCAGTTATGCAGATAATATAGTTGTAGATTCCTGTTTAAATTCTTATTCATGTGACAAATATATATCATGGCAAGAAATAGCTTTTTAACTGATATTAATTTAGATGTTTCTAGTTTCTTGGATACATCTCATAATTTTACATTGGTAAAAGTCAGCAATGGTTTTCTGTTAGTTAATTTATCTACTAATCAACAATTAGGCCCTATAACACAATTAGAATTATCAAAAATTCTACAAACTCTTCCCATTACAGTTGATAACTGGCCTAGTATTCTTAGCGAACAACTTTTGACTGCAAATTCTGAAACTATTCAAATTATTGAAATTGAAGCTGGTTTTATTGAGACTATAGAAGGTACTGTTACTGCTACTCATACAAACGGTGAAATTAGAAAGTTAATTTCAGGTGATGCAGTTTACCAAGGGGAGATATTAATAACAGGAGAAGATGCATCAATAAATATTAGTTTTCTTGATGGTTCAGATTTATCTCTTGGTTCAGAATCAGAGATTGTAATTGATGAGTTTATATATGACCCAGATGCAAGTTCGGGAACTCTTGGCCTTGATATAGTTGAAGGGGTATTTGTATTCGTCAGTGGGGAAATAGCAGAAAATGATCCTGAAGGTATTGTGCTTAATACCCCAACAGCATCATTAGGTATAAGGGGAACGACAGTAGCGGGCAGAATTTCATCTGAAAATTCTGGCACTACAATCTCATTATTAGAAGATGAAGATGGTGCTGTCGGTCAAGTTGTAGTTACAAACGATGCAGGAACTGTCGTACTTGAACAACCAAACGCAACAACTCATGTTCTATCATCCGCTGCAATACCAAGAGAACCTATTGTGTTGCCTAATAAAGCAATTGGTATCTTATACCAATCATCATTAAGGTCCTCTGGATCTAATGAAAGAACGATTGAAAGTACTGCGGATACCGGTGGAGCAGAGAGCCAGGAGGATACTCCTGCTGACATATCTGTAGAAAATGATCCTGAACAAGAAAAATCAGATGCTCCACCAAGTCAAAACCAAGAACCAGATGGAGTTCTTGATCCTGAAAATATAGAAGAATTAGAAGCAAATGTTGAGAGAATTAATGAGGATGCTGAATTTGTTGGCTCAGCAACATTTGATGATGATTTAAATATTGATGATGCCAATATTCAGGTGTTTGCTGTTGATGAAAGCACTCGTTTAGAGAGGCCTAACGGAGAAGCAATCACACAAGAAGATTTTGAACAACTACAGGAAGATGCCAAATGGGAAGAACGCGATAAACTTTATGATGCCATTGATGGTGAAGCTAGTCTTATAGTAGCTGCTCTAGCAGATGAATCTGCAGCACCTGAAGCTATATTTCAGTTAGTAGAATCTTCTGCCGAGCGTCTTTCTGTAGAAACTGGTTTTTCAGTTGAAAAATTTGAATTAGGTTCTTTCGATAAAAATATTTATATTGCTGAAGAAGGTTTTATCCCTGAATCATGGGATGATGAAGGCTCAAACCCTGATAAATCTGAGAACTCTGACAGAGAAAGAGAAAAAAGTTCAGAAGAAGATGATTTTGAACAAGGAGATAAGGGGCCTGACCGTGAACCATCTATTGCAGAAGTTGCATCTCATATAAAAAATGCTCTCATTGCAGAGAGCTTAACTGGTGTTGATAAACTAAACTTTGGTGGTCCACTTACAGTAGATATTGAGAGGGAACTTGAGTTTTTATTTCGTCTTATCTCAGGTGAGGAAGATTTTGATGACGGAATTACAGCGGCTGAAGATGAAGCACGTGCCAGAGAAGATGATAATTTTGTTGTTAGCGGAGATGAATTTGATGTTGACCTAATTATATCTGGAACAAATGGGGCAGATATTATTAATGGAACTGATGCAGGAGATGGAATTGATGCAGGTGCAGGAAATGATACAGTTTCCTCAGGCCGAGGCGATGATGCTGTATTAGGTGGACTTGGAGATGATACATTAACATTAGGTACAGGTAACGACAGAGCTGCAGGTGATGGTGACTTTTCTTTCCCAGCAGGAAGTGCATCATCCTCTTTAAGTGCCGCAATAATAAGCATTACAGAAAGTGCAGGAGATGGTGATGATACTATAGACGGTGGAGATGGAAATGACGATATTCTTGGGCTTGGTGGTGATGACTTATTAATAGGAGGAGAGGGCGATGATGTTATAAGTGGTGGGTCTGGAGATGACCAAATTAATTTGGGAAATGGAACTAATGAGGGTGATGGAGGTGATGGAGATGACACTATAACCGGAGGTTCTGGGGTTGATGAAATTATTGGTAGAGGTGGGAATGATACGCTTACGGGAAATGGTGGTGATGACATAATTACTGCGGGGACTGGGAACGATATACTAGACGGTGGAGATGGTAGAGATGAGCTCGACGGCTCTGATGGGAATGATACCATTACTGGCGGCTCAGGGGATGATACACTATTTGCTGGTAGTGGCACAAACTCACTTAATGGTGGAGATGGTGACGATATAATTTTTACAGAAAACGATACCTCTTCAAGAAATACAATCGAAGGCGGAAGTGGTAATGACACTATTAACCCTAGTGGGGGAGTAGATATAATAGACGCAGGAATTGGCGATGACTTTGTAGATGGGTCAAATGGTAATGACACAATAACAGGTGGTAATGGATTAGATCAATTGTCAGGTGGTGATGGAGATGACACTATAACTGGTGGAAGTGGTGAAGATACTATAGATGGCGGTAATGGAGCAGATAATATAAATGGGGGTGATGATGCGGATTTAATAACAGCAGGTGAGGGTGCTGATATTATAGACGGAGGAGGTGCAAACGATATTATACAAGGTCAAGCAGGAGCAGACACAATCACTGTGGGAAGTGGAGATGATACCCTATTCTATAAGTTCAATGATAATGCACTCAATGTAAATTCAAACGTTACAACAGCAGCTAATTCAAGTGATAAAATCCTAGATTTTGGTACAGGTGACAATAATTTTACTTTTTCTAATTCAGACTTCCTAGGCGGAGAGCTATCAACTGGAACTCTATCCAGTTCATTATTTTTTTCAATATCACAGCAATATGATGGTACCAATTCAGGTGCATCTTCGTCTCAAGGGATTTTCATCTTCGACTCTGTGAAAAACCTATATTTTGATGAAGACCCTGCTAATTCTGCTGGTTACACTCTAATTGCAACTGTAGAAAATTCAGCCACAATAACAAATAGTGACATTATTATAGTATCTTAGTCATTTTTTTTAATATTCTTTATTAAGAAAATTTTGACTTTATAACGAAATTATATGGCTTGTCATTTATAGGCAAATGCACAATTGCTGCAAAAACTCCTAGTGCAATAGAGATATACCATGCAAAGTCATAGGAAGAAGTAAAATGAAAAAGTTTTCCTCCAATCCAAGCACCAAAAAAACTACCAACCTGATGACTCAAAAATACTATTCCAAATAATGTTCCTAAATATTTTGATCCAAAAATATTTGCCACTATTCCACTCGTTAGAGGAACTGTTCCTAGCCATAGTAGACCAATAAGACCAGCAAATAATAAAACTGATAATTCAGTTTTTGGTGACATAACAAAACATAAAATCACTATAGACCGGAATAAATATAAGCCACTTAGTAAAAGTTTTTTGCTATAGTAACCACCTAACCAACCAAAAATTAGTGTGCCAGCAATATTTGCAAGACCAATTAATGCTATAGCTTTAGCACCTAGCATTTCATCTAGACCAAGGTCAGAAACATATGAAGGAAGATGTGTAGCGACAAATGTAACATGAAACCCGCATACAAAAAAACCAGCTATTAAAAGTAAATAACTTTTATGGCGTACTGCTTGATTTAAGGTTTCAGTTAAATTAGTTGACTCTTGTATTTTTTCACTTTGTTGATTTTTGCCCTTGAGTGCAAAGGCAAGAATAACAGCAAGGCCAGTAATAACAGCTATTATAAATAGAGCTGTCGACCAACCTTCTGTTTCAATTAACCAACCACTTAGTAGAGCCATAGAAAACTGACCAAATGAGCCGCCTGCAGTGGCTATACCTAAAGCAAGGCTTCTACGATTCTTTGGAACAACCCTTACAACTGGAGCTAAAACTATAGCAAAGCCCATAGCACTCGTCCCTAGACCAACTAAAGCTCCTGCACCTGTGTATAGATCTACTGGGCCCGATGACAAACCCATAATTGTCAAACCGCATGCATATAAACCTGCCCCTAAAACTATTACTTTTGCAGTGCCATAAAGATCTGCTATGGCTCCAAAAATAGGCTGTCCAAACCCCCATACCAACATTTGAATAGCTATTGCAATTGAGAAAACTTCACGACTAATCTGCAAGGAATTTGTAATAGGTGTCATATACAAACCGAAGCTGCCTCTGATTCCTATACTTATAACCAAGATAAGACTAGCTGCTCCAACAACGACTATAATGTTTGTTGTTTTTTGATTCATTAAGTTTTTATACATAAGAGAGTTTGATCATTTAGATTTTTATAACTTTTAAGACTATATATAGTTGTCTACTTTTATAACGTGCACTATACATGGTGCATTATTATATTTTTAAACATTGAGTTTCATCATTATGGCTGACACATTGGACCTCTTCACTACAAACCATGATGCTCCTGTATCAAGGGGTGACAAACGTTTGAATAAAATAAAAAAACATAAGAAATCACAAAAAAAATTAATACAAGCTAAATCTAACAATGATGATGACTATACGGCGAAAGATATTGAGGTTCTAGAAGGTCTAGAACCGGTCAGAAAACGTCCTGGAATGTATGTTGGTGGCACCGACACACAAGCACTTCATCACCTTTTTACTGAAACCTTAGATAATGCTATGGATGAAGCCATTGCAGGATTTGCCTCAATTATTCAAGTTAAACTAAATGACGATAATTCTATCACAATTAAAGATAATGGACGCGGTATACCTATAGACCCGCATCCAAAGTTTAAAAATAAATCCGCACTTGAAGTTATATTTACTACATTACATTCTGGGGGAAAATTCGGAGGAAATAATAGTTATGTAACTGCAGGTGGACTTCATGGAGTAGGGATTTCGGTAGTAAATGCATTATCTGAAGATTGCAGTGTTGAAGTAATTAGAAATAATATGAGTTGGCAAATTTCATTTTCACGAGGAGAAGTAGTTAAACCTCTTAAGTCTGAAAAAGCTCAGAAAGGAAAAAAAGGAACTAGTGTAACTTTCAAGCCAGATATAAATATTTTTGGCAATAATGCAAAATTTAACCCAAAAATAATCTGGAATATTATAAGAGCTAAGGCATATCTATTTAAAGGTGTTACTATAAATTGGGAATGCCCTAAATATCTCCTTGAGGCAATAGGAGATAACAATACACCCATTAAAGCAAAAATATCATTTCCAGATGGATTGATTAACCACTTAGAAGATCATTTTGGAAAATCACAAAGTTCTTCTGTCAGATTATTTTCTGGCGAGACTAATTTAAATGATAATAAAGGAAGAATAGAGTGGGTAATTGCATGGGATTATAGCACAAAAAACGAAATTCTTTCTTATTGCAATACAATTTTTACCCCACTAGGTGGAACACATGAAAATGGCTTAAAAAATACATTGTTGAAAGGATTTAAGGGATATGGTGAATTAATTGGTAATAAAAAATCTTCTTTAATAACAGGTGAAGATATATTGGCAAGTACGTGTGCCATTTTATCTTTGTTTCAAGAGAATCCTGAATTTCAAGGTCAAACAAAAGAAAAACTTACATCTTCTAATGCTGCTAAATTAGTTGAGACAGGATTACGTGACCACCTTGACCATTGGTTATCTGAAAGTCCTCCACAGTCAAATTCCTTACTTAATCATTTTATTGAAAAAGCTGAAGAACGTATAAGAAAAAGAAAAGAAAAAGAGGTTTCTAGAAAACAAGCATCTAGAAAACTCCGGCTCCCTGGAAAACTAGCTGATTGTTTAAATGAAACATCTGAAGGAACAGAGTTGTTTATTGTAGAAGGTGACTCAGCTGGCGGATCAGCAAAACAGGCAAGGTTAAGAGAAACTCAAGCAGTATTACCATTAAGAGGAAAAATATTAAATGTAGCAAGTGCTAGTAGTGAGAAATTAAGAACCAATCAGGAATTAGCTGATTTGATCCAGGCTTTGGGATGTGGGAGTAGAGATAAATTCAATTATAATAATTTAAGATATGAAAAAGTCATTATAATGACTGATGCAGATGTAGATGGTGCCCATATAGCATCATTACTTATGACATTCTTTTATTTGGAAATGCCACGTCTTATTGAAAAAGAACACCTTTTTATCGCCCAGCCACCTTTATATCGGCTTACACAAGGAGGAATTACAGCATATGCCATGAATGACTCACATAAAGAAGAGTTATTACTAAAAAGTTTTAATAAACGCGGTAATGTTGAAATAAGCCGCTTTAAAGGTCTAGGTGAAATGCCTGCAAGTCAATTAAAACAAACTACCATGGATCCAGCAATAAGAACATTAATCAAAGTTGTAATCCCTGCAGAAACAAAAATTAAAACTGATAAGAGAGTTAATGAACTAATGGGTCGCAAACCAGAATTAAGGTTACGTTTCATTCAAGATCAGGCATCATTTGTTAAAGATGATACTCTTGATATTTGATTATGAACTTTTATTAGAGTAGTTATAATTTAAATAAAAACATAATTTGTTAAATCTAAAGCTTAGTAGATTATTTTAACTAATAACACATTTTATCATTAAGCTAGTTGTGTCTGCCAATTAGTTTTTCAACAAATATTTATATCTAAACAAATCATAGATATTTTAAATTGAGGATACTCTTTATAAAGTGACAGTTGATAAAACTCCAACTTTTCTAGAACTTGGTCTTAGCACCGATCTATTAAAATCATTAAAAGAAGCTGGTTATAAAACCCCAACACCCATACAAGAAAAATCAATACCTATAGTGTTAATGGGGCGAGATGTTCTTGGCGGAGCCCAAACTGGCACAGGCAAAACGGCTTCTTATGCATTGCCAATAATTGATGTTTTAGCTTCTGGTAATTCTAAGGCGAGAATGCCACGAGCTTTGGTCTTAGCCCCAACAAGAGAATTGGCACAACAAATAGAAAATAATTTTAAAACTTATGGTAAGAATCATAACCTTAAGCACGTGATTTTAATTGGTGGAGAATCGATGGGTGATCAGGAGCGTGCCATTGCAAGTAATCCAGACATAATTATTGGAACTCCAGGCCGACTACTAGACTTGTTTGAACGAGGCCATCTCATATTAAGTGGAATAAAATTTTTAGTCATAGATGAAGCAGATAGAATGCTAGATATGGGCTTTATTCCAGACGTCGAAAAAATTGTTGCTTTGCTGCCTAAAATCAGACAAACATTGCTTTTCTCAGCAACATTGGGAAATGAAATCCAAAACCTTGCACATAAGTTTTTGATTAATCCCCGTGAAATAAGAGTATCTCCCTCTGCATCAGTCGCGGTGACGGTTGACCATACAATGGTATCGGTTACTGTAAATGGAAAGAAAAACACCTTAAAAAAGATTATTAAGAGCCTAAATATTAATAATGCAATAATATTTTGTAATCGTAAAAAAGATATCGATGTTTTAGCTATTTCTCTACAAAAGTCTGGGTTAAATGCACGTGCATTACATGGGGATATGGCTCAGAATATTAGATCCAGTACTTTATCCGATTTTAAAAAAGGCATGATAGCTTATTTAGTATCCAGTGATGTTACTGGTAGAGGAATAGATATAGATAATGTTTCACACGTTTTTAACTATGATGTTCCAATTCATGCAGAAGACTATGTGCACAGAATTGGACGCACTGGACGTGCAGGAAAAAAAGGTACAGCTTTCACCTTGGTAACTAAAGAAGAAGAAAAATTTGTAGATTCAATTCGTAAATTGACTGGTCAGGAATTAATAATTAAAGATTATTTTTCCACAAGAAAGCCTATAAGTAAAACAGCACAGTCAAAAGAATCAAAAATTATTGGTATGGGAGATCATATCCCAGAATTTATGAAAACTTCCAAAATAATTAAATAAATATATTAAAAACGAAGGCTGACAGAATATTTATTCTGCCAACCTCCATGTTATAATTAGAAAATCAAATTATAATGCTTTTCCCTCTATGGTATTTAATTTTCTATCGTCAATGTGTACTTTCCTAGGTTTAAGTTCATCTGGAATATTTCGTTTAAGCTCTAAAACTAGAAGACCGTCACTAATATTTGCGTTCTTTACTTCTAAAAATTCTGCAAGATGAAAGCTTCGTTCAAATGATCGTGCAGCAATACCACGATGCAAAAAATATGAATCATTAGTTTTGAGAGCTTTAGGTTCTCCCTTTATTATGAGGTTTCCATCATGCTCTGTAACTTCAATATCTTGTGCGGTGCACCCTGCAACTGCCATAACAATTTTATAATTATCATCAGATAACTTTTCTATATTGTATGGTGGGTAAGTTGATCCATTGGTATGAAATTTTGAAGCTTGATCTAATGTGCTAGTTAAACGATCAAAACCTACGGATGAACGAAATAATGGTGAGAAATCTATTGTATTTAACATATTTGATATCCTCCTATGAGCAATATCAGCGAGTACAAAGGGACTAAAATTTTTAAAAACGAGCCTCAGGGCCTCGCCGTGTTAGTGGTCCCAGGATTGGCAACCACACTATTTATTTATAATCAAATTATTATTTTTCAAGTTACAAATAATAATTATATTTATTAATCATAATGAGGTGTAATTAGATTCTAGCCATTTTGCAGTAATCACAAGTTCAGAATCAAATCTTGGAAGTCCAATTATTTGTAGTCCTACAGGAAGTTTATTTTCACTTTTTACGATTGGCCAATTAATGACTGGTAATCCAAATGTTGATGCAGGTATCATTGGAACACGACTCCCTGTATATTTTAATCCTTTTGGGGCATCTCCAAGAGTACCAGGAGTAATAATTCCATCGTATCCCTCAAATAATTCTATAATTTTCTTATTCATTAATTTTATCTCGGCAGTTGCAAATTTGTAGTCATCTTCACTAATAGCCAAGCCCAATGCTATCCTATCCATGAGAAAATCAGACGCCTCAAATGATTTATTCTTAAAAAATTTTTTCAGGTTTCGTGAAGATTCAAAAAATACAATTGTGTTATGGATTTTCTCGAGGTTTTCATAAGATTCATCCAAGAAAATCTCATCTGTACAAAAATTATTTCTAATTTTTTCAAATGAAGCACGAGTGACTTTATCTAATGCATGCCAAAAATATGGCTTAAGAAATATTAATCTTGGGGCAGATCTTTTAGCATGTAAATTAGAAAGAATATTTGTTTGCTCGATTCCCCTTGATGCTGGATCTTTACTGTCACAGCCGGATGTAGAATCGATTGCTCTGGCAATAAATTCTACATTACTAGCAAAAAAACCAGGATGATCAAAACTTTTAGAAAGTTCGAGCATGCCAGTTCTTGGAATGCAACCATATGACGGTTTTATCGCCCAAACACCACAGTAGCCTGCTGGTCTTATTATAGATCCTGAAGTTTGACTACCAACTGCGAGAGGTACTTGTCTTGCTGAGACTGCAGCAGCTGATCCACTAGAAGACCCTCCTGGAGTACGGCTTAAATCGTGTGGGTTACGAGTTTTACCACTAGCTCCAAAGGCACATTCAGTTGTTACGGTTTTACCCACAATTATTGCACCAGCAGATTTAAGCCTAGAAACAATAATAGAATCTATATTCTGAGTGCTTTGTGGAATTAATTTAATTCCATACCTAGTTGGCATGTCTGAAGTTAGAAATATATCCTTAACACCTACAGGTACATTTAAAAGCAATTTATTTTCATTTATTTTTTTAGGAACTTTAATACAAATATCTTTAGGATCTATTCGAGTTTCAAAAGCACCAATAGGGTCTTGAAATTTTAATAATTCGTCAATATTTTTTGAGGAATATGAATAATCATCATAAGTAATCAAAGGTATTGCCAACTTTCATATCGATGTTATTTAAAAAATTTAAACTAAAAAAAAACTTTTAGTTTAAACACCTGTATACTGCATTTATAAAAACTTTTAATTACAACATTATATAAAAATTAGAATATGCAGCCAATATTTTCAATCGATGAAATGATTAGAACAGACACTAATGCTATTGCATCAGGCATATCTGGTGTAACTCTTATGGAGAATGCTGGAAGGGCGGTTGTAGAAGAAATAACCAGACGTTGGCAAAATAAAAAAACAGTTATTTTGTGTGGGCCAGGAAATAATGGTGGTGATGGATATGTAATTGCTCGACTTCTGAGTGATTTAAATTGGCCTATAAAAATTTTATCTACAATTGACCCATCTAAATTAATTGGCGATGCAAAAAAGGCTGCATCAAAATGGAATGGTGAGGTTGATTTAATATATGATATAAAAAAATATCCAAAATCTGAACTATTAATTGATTGTCTGTATGGAACGGGTTTGTCTAGGACAATTGAAACAAAGATAAAAAAATTAATAAAACATTACAATTCTAGTAAATCAAAAATTATTTCAGTAGATATACCAAGTGGCATTCATGGTGACACAGGTCAGGTTTTAGGTGCTGCAATATGTGCTGATTTAACAGTTACATTTTGTGTCCCCAAAAGAGGACACTTTTTACTTCCGGGCAAAACATTATGTGGAACAATTATAATAACTGATATTGGTATACCAAAAAATATTATCAATGATATAGATACAAATGTTAGACTCAACTTGCCTAAAAACTGGAAGGCACATTTACCAAAACCCAAACCAGAAACCCATAAATATAGTAGGGGACATACATTTGTTTTAGGTGGTAGTGTATATTCTACAGGAGCATCTAGACTTGGTGCTGAGGCTGCTTTGCGAATTGGTTCAGGAGCTGTTACTATTTTGGCTGACAGTAAATCGCTAGATATATACGCTTATCACACGACTTCAATAATGCTAAAAAAAGTAAGTCAACTTGAGTCTATTCTTTCATATAAAAAACACACGAAATCAATCTTAATTGGCCCAGGCTGCGGTGTAGACTATCACACAGAAGAATACTTGAAGAAAATTTTAAAATCTAAAACACCGTGTGTAATTGATGCAGATGCTCTCACACTTATAGCTAATAAACCAAATTCTTTTATACCTCAATTGCATCCTAATTGCGTGTTAACTCCCCACGAGGGAGAATTTAAAAGGCTATTCGATCTATCTTCTGATAAAATTACCTCAACACAAATAAGCTCTAAAATGACTGGTTCTGTGATTGTGTTTAAGGGTGCTGATACAGTTATATGCTCACCCTCAGGTAGAGTTTGTATAGATAATAACTCAACACCTTGGCTTTCAACTGCTGGATCTGGAGATGTCTTAGCAGGATTAATTTCAGGATTATTATCACAGGGCATGGATCCATTTGATGCAGCCTGTGCAGGTGTATGGATACATGGGGAATTAGGAACAAGATTAGGCCCCGGGTTAATCTCTGAAAATATATGCACAGGACTCCCAAAACTTCTTAGCGACCTTATTTAATTAGATTAAAATGACTTATTACATTTAGCTAATCTTGATAGTTATCATTTTTAATAAAAATATTGATGTAAATATATTTTTTCTAATATAAATCCCGTTATAGTAGGACTTATAATATTTTAAATTTAATATAGAGCACATATCAAAAACCTATGCTATATGCGTGCATGATTAGAATGATTGAACTGAAATTGCTAAATAGATTATTAAACGATGAGCGGGCGTGGCGAAATTGGTAGACGCGCGTGGTTTAGGTCCACGTGGTGAAAACTGTGGGGGTTCGAGTCCCTCCGCCCGCACCAACTTAATATTTAATAAGGGTATATTTGCCCAACAACTAAGAACTTGGAGAAAATGAATCCATGCAATTAAATGAAACTAAGTCTGACGGCTTAAAAAGAGAATATAAAATAGTTGTTGAAAGTGCGGAATTTGACTCTGCAGTTGATAATCGCCTTAAAGAAATTGCAAAAACTGCAAATATAAAAGGGTTTCGCCCCGGCAAAGTGCCTATGAGTATAATTAAGCAGAAGTATAAACAGGGTATTCTAGGAGAAATTCTTCAACAAACCGTTCAAGATTCCACGCGTCAGGCTCTAGAAGAAAAATCCATTCGTCCAGCCATGGAACCAAAAATTGAAATTACAAAATTTGACGAAGGCCAAGATCTTGAATTCACTGTAGCAATTGAAGTTATGCCTGATTTTGAGATAAGTGATTTAAGTTCCTTACATTTAGAAAAACTTAAGACTGATGTTTCAGAAGACTCTATAGAAGACGCTTTAAAAAGAATATTAGAAGCTGAAAAAAGATTTGCAAAAACTACAGAAGAAAGAGCTGCCAAAAATGGTGATGCACTATTAATAGATTTTTCTGGACAAATTGACGGTAAAACAACTGAAGGCTTAAGTGCTAAAGACTATGAATTAGAACTCGGAAGTGGTTCATTTATTCCGGGCTTTGAAGATCAGCTAATTGGAAGTAAATCTAATCAGGATCAGACTGTCTCTGTTAAATTTCCAGATTCATATGCTAATGAAGAGATGCAAGGGAAAGAAGCAATCTTTAATGTTTCCATTAAGGAAGTGCGTGAGAGAATTACATCTTCACTAGATGATGAAATGGCAAAACGACATGGTTTTGATGATTTAAAATCATTGAGAAATGGTGTTACAGAGAGATTAAAACAGGAATTTGAGCAAGCTAGCCAAGCACGTTTAAAAAGAACTCTTCTTGATAAACTGGCTGAACAGCATGACTTTAACGTACCTCCTAGTATGGTTGATCAAGAATTCCAACAAATTTGGAAACAAGTAACAGCTGATGTCGAGCGCGATGGGCGTAGTTTCAAAGAAGTCACTGGAGATGATGAAGATCAGGCTAAAGAGGAATACCAGCAAATTGCGACTAGAAGAGTTCGATTAGGCCTAGTTCTCTCAGAAATTGGTCAAAAGAATAATATTACAGTATCACAGCAGGATCTTGCACAGGCAGCAATGGCTAATGCATCTCATATGATGAGCCCAGAACAAATTGCTGAATTTTACAAAGCTAACCCTCAAGCCTTAGAGCGATTCCAGGCTCCAGTATATGAAGACAAAGTTGTAGCTTTTATCGTAGAGCTTGCTACTGTTTCAGAACGTAAAGTTAGCCGAGACGAACTATTCTCTGATCCTGACGATGCAAAAAATACAACAAAATCTGAGAAAAATAAAAAGAGTAAAGTGAAGGATAAGGATGTAACCAAAAAAAGTAAAAAAAATGAATCCTCAGGTCGCAAAAAAAAATCAAGTAAAATTTCAGATGGTAAAGTCACAGAGAAAGAAAAAAATAACCCTAAGAAGACAAAGGCAAAAAAAGCTACATCAACAAAATCGAAACCTAAAGTTAGCACTAATCTAAAAAAATAAAGCGATCTGAATTTAGGAGATATTTCATGGCCGACATTTTAAATACATATGCGAATACACTCGTGCCAATGGTTGTCGAACAAAATAATAGGGGAGAGCGAGCCTATGATATATATTCTCGTTTACTGAAAGAACGTATAATTTTTCTTACAGGCCCTGTTGGAGATGAAATGGCATCACTGATTACCGCTCAACTATTATTTCTAGAATCAGAAAATCCTAATAAGGAAATTTCTATGTATATCAATTCACCAGGAGGACTTGTAACAGCTGGCTTAGCTATATACGACACAATGCAATATATAAAACCTGAAATATCAACACTTTGCGTTGGCCAAGCAGCGTCAATGGGTAGCCTTCTATTATGCTCAGGTAATAATGGTAATCGTTATGCCCTTCCAAATTCTAGGATAATGTTGCACCAGCCATCCGGAGGTTTTCAAGGGCAAGCTACAGATATAGAGATACATGCGAAAGAAATTCTTTCATTAAGACAAAGGTTAAATGAAATATATGTTAAACACACCTCACAAGCCATTAAAACTATTGAAGAAAATCTAGAAAGAGATAAATTTCTTACACCAGGTGAAGCAAAAAAATTTGGCTTAATTGATGAAGTGGTTACCAGCAGAGAAACGGGACCAAATTCTTCTACAGATCAATCAGAAAACTAAGATTAAGTAAAATTTAATATATACTCAGAGTATTTGAAAAATATCAAAATTATTTTTAATCAGGTTAGAATTTTAATTATTAGGGCTGGACAATACTGTTTAAGACAGCCAACCTGTTTGGCTTTAAATCGATTCGTTTTTGTTAATGTGCTTGAGTAATTGTCACAAAGACATATTTGGAACATAAATGAAGCTTATGCTCTAAACTGAATTTAACCACTTTATAGTGGGGTGAATATGAATAAAAGTAATAATGGGAATGGTGACTCAAAGAATACACTCTACTGTTCTTTTTGCGGGAAAAGTCAGCACGAAGTTAGAAAACTTATAGCTGGACCAACAGTATTTATCTGTGATGAATGTGTTGAGTTGTGTATGGATATTATCCGTGAAGAACACAAATCAGCTAAAGTTAAAAGCAGAGATGGAGTTCCCACACCAATAGAAATAAATGAAGTTTTAGATGATTATGTTATTGGGCAGAAACACGCAAAACGTGTCTTGTCTGTTGCTGTTCATAATCACTATAAACGTCTGGCTCATGGAGCAAAAAATGTGGATGTTGAATTAGCAAAATCTAATATAATGCTGATTGGACCAACAGGTTGTGGTAAAACTCTTTTAGCCCAAACCTTAGCAAGAATTCTAGATGTTCCCTTCACAATGGCAGATGCAACTACACTTACTGAAGCTGGCTATGTAGGTGAAGACGTAGAAAATATTATTTTGAAACTTTTACAAGCAGCTGATTATAACGTTGAAAGAGCCCAAAGAGGTATTGTTTACCTTGATGAAGTAGATAAAATTGCACGAAAATCAGACAACCCATCCATAACACGTGATGTATCTGGAGAAGGAGTTCAGCAGGCTCTTTTAAAAATAATGGAAGGCACTGTCGCATCTGTTCCGCCCCAAGGAGGACGTAAACACCCACAGCAAGAATTTTTACAAGTAGACACGACAAATATCTTATTTATATGCGGGGGGGCCTTTTCAGGTCTTGAAAAAATTATTTCAGAACGTGGTCAAGGTACGTCCATAGGGTTTGGTGCAAACGTCCGTAGTCCAGATGATCGTAAAACTGGGGAACTACTTAGTGAGGTTGAACCAGAAGATATGTTAAAATTTGGTTTAATACCTGAATTTATTGGTAGGGTACCTGTGTTGGCTACCTTAAATGACCTTGATGAAAAAGCTCTGATTGAGATCTTGACAGCACCTAAAAATGCTCTAGTAAAACAATACCAAAAGCTTTTTGATATGGAATCAGTTCAATTAACTTTCACTGACGATGCATTGTCAGCTATTGCTCAGAAAGCTATAGCAAGAAAAACTGGAGCCAGGGGTCTACGTTCAATACTTGAGAGTATACTGCTTGACCCAATGTTTGACCTGCCAGCCTTTGAAAACGTTCAAGAGGTAGTTATAAACAAAGAAATTGTAGATTCAAAAGCAACACCATTATTAATATATGGTGAAAGTTTGGACGAAAATAGCTCTTCAGCATAGCTTAAACTACTTGATATCTAAAAAATATTTATTACCTGTTTGAATATCCGTATACTATTAATATACGTTTCAGAAGGTTATGATATTTTAATTCAAAAGTTATCAGAAGAGGACTTATAAATTGGTATCTTTACAATCTTATCCTGTGTTACCTCTCAGAGATATTGTAGTATTCCCGCATATGATTGTACCTTTATTCGTGGGTAGGGAAAAGTCTGTTCGTGCACTAGAAGACGTAATGAAACATGACAAAAAAATTCTTCTTCTATCTCAGAAAGATGCGTCTAATGATGACCCAAATTTTGATGATATACAGAAAGTTGGAACAATAGGATCGGTCCTTCAATTATTAAAGCTTCCAGATGGAACGGTTAAAGTTTTAGTTGAGGGAGATGTCAGAGCAGAAGTTGTTGAATTCACAGAAAATGAAAATTTTTTTCAGGCTCTTGCACAGGAGATTATAGAACCAGACGAAGAAAATGATGAGCTAACAGCATTATCGAGGACAACAGCAGAACTATTTGAACAATATATAAAACTTAATAAAAAAATTCCTCCTGAAGTAATATCTACAGTTAATGAAATTGAAGATTCATCTAAGTTAGCTGACACAATAGCTTCTCACCTTGCAATTAAATTACATGAAAAGCAGAATCTTCTTGAAATTTCATCAACTTCTGAGCGTCTTGAAAAAATATGTAATCTTATGGACTCAGAAATTGGAGTTTTACGGGTAGAGAAAAAAGTACGCGGAAGAGTTAAGCGCCAAATGGAAAAAACTCAACGGGAGTACTATCTCAACGAACAAATGAAAGCTATCCAAAAGGAGTTAGGTGAAGGTGACGATGGCAAAGATGAAAATGCAGATCTTGATGATAAAATAAAAGAAACAAAACTTTCTTCAGAAGCTAAAGAAAAGGCAGAATCTGAATTAAAGAAATTAAGAACTATGAGTCCTATGTCAGCCGAAGCAACAGTTGTCAGAAATTACCTTGATTGGCTTTTAGGAATTCCTTGGAAAAAACGTACAAGGCTCAAAAAAGATCTTCTACTAGCAGAGAATATTTTAAACGACGATCATTATGGACTTGAAAAAGTAAAAGAAAGAATTCTTGAATATTTAGCTGTTCAACAAAGGGTAAAAAAATTACGAGGTCCTATACTTTGTCTAGTAGGCCCTCCTGGGGTAGGAAAAACTTCATTAGGCAAATCTGTTGCTAGAGCTACTGGAAGAAACTTTGTTCGTTTTTCCTTGGGTGGTGTTAGAGATGAAGCTGAAATTAGAGGACACAGGAGAACTTATATAGGCTCTATGCCTGGTAAAATAATTCAATCAATGAAGAAGGCCAAATCTTCTAACCCATTATTCCTTTTAGATGAAGTTGATAAAATGGGCTCAGACTTTAGGGGAGATCCTTCCTCAGCATTACTGGAAGTTCTAGATCCCGAGCAAAATAGTTCATTTAATGATCATTATTTAGAGGTAGATTATGACCTCTCAGACGTTATGTTTATAACGACTGCAAATACTTTAAGAATGCCATCTCCTCTATTAGATAGGATGGAAATAATTAGAATACCTGGCTATACCGAAGACGAAAAAGTGGAGATCGCAAGAAGACACTTAATACCCAAACAAACAAAAGAACATGGCCTGAAAGATAAAGAATGGAGCATATCAGACGATGCTCTAATAGACATTTTACGTTATTATACGAGAGAAGCTGGAGTAAGAAATTTTGAACGTGAAATTGCAAGATTAGCAAGAAAGGCGACAAAAGAAATTATTCGTGGTGAAAAAACCAACATCAAAGTAACAAAAAGAAATTTAAAATCTTATCTTGGTGTTACTAAATACAGATATGGTCAAGCAGAAGAAGAAAATCTTGTTGGTGTTACTACTGGTTTAGCTTGGACAGAAGTTGGTGGAGAATTATTATCAATTGAAGCAGTTACTGTGCCAGGAAAAGGGAGAGTAACAGCTACTGGCAAGCTTGGTGAAGTTATGAAAGAGTCTGTTCAGGCTGCTGAAAGCTACGTTAAGTCACGAGGTGCAACTTTTGGTATAAAGCCTCAAGACTTTAGCAGACGTGATATTCATGTCCATGTCCCAGAAGGGGCAACTCCAAAAGACGGTCCCTCTGCAGGTGTTGCAATGGCTACTTCAATAGTATCTGTTTTAACTGGAATTGAAATTAGTAGTACTATAGCAATGACGGGCGAAATTTCTCTAAGGGGAAGAGTTTTGCCTATTGGTGGTTTAAAAGAAAAACTCTTGGCAGCTCTTAGAGGTGGAATAGAGACTGTTTTGATTCCAAAAGATAATGAAAAAGACTTAGAAGATATTCCTGAAAATGTAAAAAAAGATCTATCTATAATATCTGTAAATACTCTAGATGAAGTATTGAAAAATGCACTAGTAAAACCTTTGATTCCCACCGAATGGAGTGATGGTGATTTAGAAGAGGCTGGATCACTACCAGGTTCTAAGGAAAATGATAGAGATGGTGTCTTTAAACACTGATAGATTAACCCGAATCGATTAACTTTTTCTGAAATCTGAGCTTGTTTTCATACTAGTTTGTGATCATTTGCCTAGAAATCACATATTTTCCGTGTTTTTTTTAAAAAATCTGAGGATTCTTTCTAGTTTTTATGTTTCGATCATTGACGCTAAACTACCTCCACCCGTAAGATACAAATACTCGAGCATTTGCCCTGAGTATATTTTTAGGCTGTTTTATTATGGCCACCACCCACCACTCACTTATGGGGGCTTCAACGTGAATAAAAATGATTTAATTAAAGCAGTAGCAGACAGTGCTGATCTTACCAATGCCCAAGCAGGCAAGGCAGTAGATAGCGTAGTAGGTTCAATTACTGGTTCTTTGAAAAAAGGACAGGAAGTAAGACTTGTTGGATTTGGTACATTTAGTGTTGCAAAACGTAAAGCCTCAAAAGGACGCAATCCGCGTACTGGAGAGGAAATCAAAATTCCTGCTTCAAAACAACCAAAATTTAAAGCAGGAAAAGCTCTTAAAGAGGCTGTTAATTAGTTCATAGACTTTAAAAGAGTGGCGTCAGCAATATACCAACTGCTGGCGCCATTCGAATTTAAGCTATTAATGATGTTAAAGAAATTAAGGGCGATTAGCTCAGCTGGCAGAGCGTCTCGTTTACACCGAGGATGTCGGCGGTTCGAATCCGTCATCGCCCACCATTTTTAAATTAATTTCTCTATTTTTATATCTTTATGACCATTTATCTTGACCGATTATCGGGTCTGTTTTAAACCATACTGCCGATAATATTAAAACAGGGGCATAACACTATTGGGGGTGTAGCTCAGTTTGGTTAGAGCGCCGGCCTGTCACGCCGGAGGCCGCGGGTTCAAGTCCCGTCACTCCCGCCATAGTATTATTATAATTATATTACTGTTAAGGGGGAAATAATCAATTAAATGACTGCATCTTCCTCATTATTGCTGGAATACCTTCCAATACTTATTTTCCTAGGGCTCGCCGCTTTTATCGCTGTAGCTGCAGTGGTTGCTCCTTTACTTCTGGCACCAAGAAAACCAGATAAAGATAAAATAGCAGCGTATGAATGCGGATTTGATGCATTTGATGATGCAAGAGGAAGATTTGATGTGCGTTTTTATCTTGTTGCAATATTATTCATAATTTTTGACCTAGAAGTTGCATTCTTGTTTCCATGGGCAGTATCTTTTTCAAATATCGGATTATATGGTTTTTGGTCAATGATTGTATTTTTAGGTATCCTTACAATAGGTTTTATATATGAATGGAAAAAGGGTGCATTGGAATGGGAATAACTTCTAAAATTACTGGTTTTCCCAAGAAAAGTTTGGAACCTGGAAAAGAGCAAGATGATGCCATTAAAATGGTTAGCGATGAACTAAGTGATAAAGGTTTTCTTGTAGCAAATCTAGATAAACTGATTAATTGGGCAAGAACTGGTTCACTATGGCCCATGTCGTTTGGACTAGCCTGTTGCTCTATTGAATTTATGCAGGTTATTGCACCACGCTACGATATAGAGAGACTTGGCATGGTACCTAGAGGAAGCCCAAGACAATCAGATGTAATGATAGTAGCAGGAACTCTCTGTAATAAAATGGCACCTGCGTTTAGGCGAGTTTACGACCAAATGCCTGAACCACGTTGGGTAATATCAATGGGAAGTTGTGCAAATGGTGGGGGCTATTATCATTATTCATATTCTGTTGTGAGAGGATGTGACAGGATTGTACCAGTTGATATTTATGTTCCTGGTTGTCCACCCACTGCAGAAGCACTTTTATATGGAATAATGCAATTACAAAAAAAAATTCGCCGAACCGGCACTATCGCCCGTTAAGTAATAACTTTAAGATTTTCTGATTCAGATAATGACCAATTTAGAAACTACTGAAATAAGCGAACACATTACTTCTGCAATGAGTGATTCTATAACACGTACAGAATTAATTAATAATGATTTAACTATTTACACCTCAGCAGACAACATTGAAAAATTACTTAAATTTCTCAAAGACGACACACAATGTAGATTTGAAATTTTATTAGATATATGCGGTGTTGATTACCCAGAAAGAGAATTTAGATTTGAAGTTGTCTATCATCTGTTAAGTATTTCGAATAACCAAAGGGTTAGAGTTAAAGTTTCTGTTCGAGAAGGTGAATATGTTCCTTCTATCGTTTGGATTTTTAGTTCAGCAGGTTGGTTTGAACGAGAGACTTGGGATTTATTTGGTATTTACTTTGATGGCAACCAAGATTTAAGAAGAATCCTAACAGATTATGGTTTTGATGGTCATCCCCTGAGGAAAGATTTTCCCCTTACTGGCTTTGTTGAACTTAGATACGATGACGAGCAAAAAAGAGTTGTTTATGAACCTGTCCAATTAATGCAGGAATTCCGTAGATTTGACTTTATGAGCCCATGGGAAGGTGCTGAATATATACTCCCTGGAGATGAAAAGGCCGAGGATAAATAACTAAAATGAGTGAACGATTTATTGACAATTATACTATTAATTTTGGCCCACAGCACCCTGCTGCACATTGTGCTTCGTTTGGTTTTAGAAATGGACGGTGAAATTGTTGAACGTGCTGACCCTCATATAGGCCTTCTTCACAGAGGAACAGAAAAACTAATAGAACATAAAACCTTTCTTCAATCAGTACCATATTTTGACCGCCTCGACTACTCATGTCCTATCAATCAAGAACATGCATTCGCACTCGCCGTTGAAAGTTTGTTAGATTGCGAGGTCCCAAAAAGAGCACAATATATAAGAGTGTTATTTAGTGAGATTGGAAGAATAGGTAATCATTTATTAAACCTTAGTGCTATGGCTTTAGATGTAGGAGCTATGACACCATATTTTTACGGATTTGATGAAAGAGAAGAACTCATGCAGTTCCAAGAGAGGGCCTCTGGAGCTAGGCTACATTCCGCATATATTAGGCCTGGGGGTGTAGCAATAGATATACCCGACCAGTTACTTAAGGATATATATACATGGAATAATAGATTCCCAAAGTTTATTGACGACTTTGAGGGATTGCTTACAGAAAACCGCATCTTCAAACAACGTACTGTTGATGTGGCACCAGTGACAGCTGAGGATGCATTGGATTGGGGATTTACTGGTCCAATGCTTAGGGCAGCAGGCGTAGTATGGGATCTTAGAAAAAATCAACCTTATGAAGTTTATAATGAGCTTGATTTTGATATTCCAGTAGGCAAAACAGGTGATTGCTACGAAAGGTACTTAGTACGGGTTCAAGAGATGCGCCAATGTGTACGTATTATAAACCAGTGTATTGAAAAAATACCTGATGGACCCATCAAAGTAGATGACAATAAGATAGCTCCACCTAAACGTGAAGAAATGAAGAAATCTATGGAAGCATTAATCCATCATTTTAAACTATATACAGAAGGATATCATGTGCCTGCTGGGGAGGTATATAGATGCGTGGAAGCACCCAAAGGTGAATTTGGAGTTTATCTTGTGACCGACGGATCAAATAAACCCTATCGATGCAAGATAAGAGCACCTGGTTTTGCCCACCTACAGGCTATGGATTATACAAGTAGAGGAACAATGTTAGCAGATACAGTAGCAAATTTAGCCAGTATGGATATTGTTTTTGGAGAAATTGATCGGTGATTGAAACTAAAGAAAAATTTGAATTTTCTAGCAAAAATCAAATAAAAGCTGACCAATATATATCTCGTTATCCAGCTGGCAAACAACAAAGTGCAGTGATGCCTTTGCTATACCTAGCACAAAACCAAAATGGTGGCTGGTTAAATCAGGCCGTTTTAGAATACATTGCTGATTATTTATCAATGTCAGCCATAAAAGTATACGAAGTTGCTACCTTTTATACTATGTACAATTTAAAACCTGTTGGCAAACATCATATTCAACTTTGCAGAACAACCCCATGCTGGCTTAGAGGGGCAAATTCAATTGCAGAAGCAATTTGTGAAAAACTTTCTATTAAACATGGTGAAACGACACCAGATGGAAAATTTACACTTACAGAGGTTGAATGTTTAGGAGCTTGCGTCAATGCACCAGTAGTTCAAATAAATAACGATTTCTATGAGGATCTAGATAAAAAAAGTATGAAAAAAATATTGGAATTGCTCCAAGAAAACTCAACACCTTCTTCTGGTTCACAAAAACAACGACATACGTCGGCCCCACAGTCAGGCCCCAAGACCTTAATTACTTTAGGTGAAAAATAAAATGTTAAAAGATCAAGATCGTATATTTACTAACTTATATGGCTTGAATAACTGGTCACTCAAATCTGCCTTTATAAGAGGTGACTGGGATGGAACAGCTAATTTAATTTCAAAAGGACAAGATTGGATTATTAATGAATTAAAAGATTCAGGGCTACGTGGACGAGGGGGTGCTGGGTTCCCAACAGGATTAAAATGGTCCTTTATGCCTAAAGAAGAAAAAAATGACAGACCACATTATTTAATTGTTAACGCAGATGAATCTGAGCCAGGGACTTGCAAAGATCGCGATATAATGAGGCATGACCCACATAAATTGATTGAAGGATGTCTTTTGGCGGGGTTTTCAATGAGAGCACACATAGGATACATTTATATAAGAGGTGAATTTTACGAAGAGTCGCAAAGACTACAAATTGCCATTGATGAAGCATACGATGCAGGCTTAATAGGCAAAAATGCATGCGGTTCAGGATGGGATTTTGATCTATACTTACATCGTGGAGCTGGTGCATATATTTGTGGTGAGGAAACTGGACTGATTGAGAGTCTTGAAGGAAAACCAGGCCGACCTAGGTTAAAACCACCTTTCCCAGCAGGTGCAGGTCTTTATGGATGTCCATCTACAGTAAATAATGTGGAAACTATAGCTGTCACGCCAACGATACTTCGTAGAGGTGCCGGGTGGTTTTCAAGTCTAGGAAGGCCAAAAAATTCAGGAACAAAATTATTTTGTATTTCTGGACATGTAAACGAACCCTGCAATGTTGAAGAAGAAATGGGTATTCCTCTTAAAGAATTAATCGATAAACATGCTGGTGGAGTTCGTGGTGGTTGGGACAACCTATTAGCAGTGATCCCAGGTGGTTCATCCGTGCCAGTAATTCCAAAATCTATTTGTGATGAAGTACTAATGGATTTTGACAGTCTCATAGAGGTCAAATCGGGTCTCGGTACAGCAGCAGTTATTGTTATGGATAAATCTACAGATATTATTGAGGCGATTGCCCGATTATCACATTTTTATATGCATGAAAGTTGTGGCCAATGTACTCCATGCCGTGAAGGAACAGGATGGGTTTATAGACTAATGCAGAGACTTATAATTGGTGATGCTAATATAAATGAAATTGATAAATTAGAAGATGTGGTTGGTCAAATTGAAGGTCATACTATATGTGCTTTAGGAGATGCAGCAGCTTGGCCTGTTCAGGGATTAATTCGTCATTTTCGACCAGAACTGGAACAGCGTATAAGGAAACGGGCAAATGACACCATCTAAGGAAGGATCTAAAATATGCCAACCTTAATTATAGATGGCAATGAAATTGATGTACAAGATGGCTCAACAGTACTTCAGGCCTGTGAAGAAGCAGGCATAGAGATACCGCGATTTTGCTATCATCAGAAACTTTCAATAGCGGGTAATTGCCGCATGTGCCTTGTTGAACTTGAAAAGGCACCCAAACCAATAGCTTCATGCGCCATGCCTGCTGCAGATGGAATGATAATTAGAACCAATACGCCATCAGTAAAAAAAGCAAGAGAAGGAGTAATGGAGTTTCTACTTATCAATCATCCTCTTGACTGTCCAATTTGTGATCAAGGAGGAGAGTGCGACCTTCAGGATCAGGCAATGGCATATGGACGTGATTCTAGTAGATTTGGAGAAACAAAGAGAGCAGTAAAAGACAAAGATATTGGGCCTCTGGTTGGTACTATTATGACACGCTGTATTCATTGTACAAGGTGTATTCGGTTTGGGGAAGAAATCGCTGGGGTGGAAGAGATGGGTGCTATCTATAGAGGAGAGCATATGGAAATTGGAACATTTCTCGAAAAATCTGTCAAATCTGAATTATCTGGGAATCTAATTGACCTATGTCCTGTAGGAGCTTTGACTTCTAAACCGTATGCATTTACGGCTAGACCATGGGAACTAAAAAAGACAGAAACAATAGATGCAATGGATGCAGTAGGAAGCAGTATAAGAATTGATACTAGAGGAAGAGAGATAATGAGGGTTCTTCCTCGATTAAATGAGGAAGTAAATGAGGAATGGATTTCTGACAAAACAAGATTCTCATGTGATGGTCTAAAATATAGCAGATTAGATAGACCGTGGGTTAAGAAGGATGGCCAACTTACAGAAGCAACTTGGGATGAGTCATTCAATGCAATAAAAAATAAACTATCAACTTTAAAACCTACTCAAATAGCAGCTTTGGTAGGAAATATAGTTGAGTGTGAAAGTATTTTTGCACTTAAACAACTAATGACAAATCTTGGCAGTCCACACATTGACTGCAGACAAGATTCAACCCCTTTTGATAACGAATATAGAGCCAGCTATATTTTTAACACTGGGATTGCAGGTATTGACCAGACAGATGCAATACTCTTAGTTGGTACAAACCCTCGTCTAGAAGCACCCATAATAAATGCAAGAATAAGAAAACGATCTCTTCAAAGTAATTTTTCTATTGGTCTAATTGGAAATGACGTAGATCTCACATATAAATATGATAATCTTGGAAATACTCCTGCCATCCTTGATGAGATTATTAAAGGTAACAACCCATTTTCTTCAATTTTAAATAAAGCAAAAAAACCAATGCTTATAATTGGACAAGGTGCTTTGTCTAGAGATGATGGCCGAGGAATTCTTCAAAAATGTAGAATAATAGCTGAAGAAACTGGCATGATACAAGAAAATTGGAAAGGCTTTAATGTTCTTCACACAGCTGCTGGTAGAGTTGGTGCATTAGATATAGGTTTTCTGCCTGGTACAAATGGTTTCAATACTAATGAAATTCTAGATCAAGCACAAAAAGATTCAATAAAATTAGTTTATCTACTCGGTGCAGATGAAATAAAAACTAATACATTAGAAAATACTTTTGTTATTTATCAGGGACATCATGGCGATGCAGGTGCAAAGGTTGCCGATGTTATCTTGCCCGGTTGTGCATACACTGAAAAAGATGGAACTTGGGTTAACACTGAGGGACGAGTTCAAAAAGCAACTGCTGCATCACAACCACCGGGTGATGCAAAAGAAGATTGGTCTATAATTCGTGCTTTATCTGACTATATAGAAGGTGAATTAAGTTTTGATTCCTTGACTGATATCAGATCTACAATGACAAAGGAAATTAGAGTTTTAGGTCTTATAGATAAACAAAGCCCTGGTAATTGGGGTACATTTGGCGAAGATTGTACAATTCAAAATAAGTTACCTTTTAAGCTACCTATTGACAACTTTTACCTGACTGACCCAATTACTAGAGCTTCTCCAACTATGACAAAGTGCACAGAAACTTTCTATTCTAACCGAATTCGAGAGAATGTAACCGATGGCTGAAACAGGCTTTTGGTCAGGCTACGCATTACCCTTCCTATTAATACTTGGGTATATTTTAGCTATTGTAGTGCCGTTACTAATCTCTGTGGCTTTTGTTACCTACTTTGAACGAAAAATCTTTGGCCTGATGCAAATCAGAAAAGGACCAAATGTAGTAGGGCCTTTTGGTCTATTACAGCCCTTCGCAGATGGCCTAAAGATGCTAATGAAAGAAACTATTGTTCCTGCTGGTGCAAACCGCAACTTATTTCTTCTAGCACCGATAATCACCTTTACTCTTGGCATGATAGGTTGGGCCGTTATCCCATTTGATGAGCATTTAGTTCTTGCAGATATAAATGTTGGAATATTATATCTATTTGCCATTTCCTCGTTAGGAGTTTATGGAATAATAATAGCTGGGTGGGCTTCAAATTCAAAGTATGCTTTCTTGGGAGCCCTGAGATCTGCTGCACAAATGGTGTCATATGAAGTTTCCATAGGTTTTGTACTTGTAACTGTTCTCTTATGTGCCGGCTCTCTTAATTTAAGTGAGATAGTTCTTGCTCAAACAGAACTATGGTATTTTATTCCATTAGCTCCCATGTTTATTATTTTCTTTATTTCTGCGCTGGCTGAGACAAATAGAACTCCATTTGATTTACCCGAAGCAGAGGGCGAATTAGTTGCTGGTTACCAAGTAGAATATTCTTCCCTTGCTTTTACATTATTTATGTTAGGAGAATATGCAAATATTCTATTAATGAGTGGACTCTGTGTAATTTTATTCCTTGGAGGTTGGCTTGCTCCATTTGACATAGAACCATTTACTTGGCTTCCAGGTATAGTCTGGTTCTTTCTCAAAACTGCAGTTGTAATGTTTCTTTTCACATGGACACGAGCAACTTTTCCTCGTTACAGGTATGATCAATTAATGAGACTAGGATGGAAAGTCTTTCTTCCTATATCTCTTGCATGGGTTGTAATAACAGCTGGTGCTCTACATGTTTTTGGTTGGATGCCATGATACTTATATATAAATGGGGGATAATTAGATAATGAGTCTGGTTACTAATAGTGTAAGGTCTTGGTTCCTAACAGAACTTGCCTCAGGAATGTCTATAATTTTCAAGCATATGTTTCATAATAAAGCTACCCTTAATTATCCATATGAGAAGGGAGCAATAAGTTCGCGGTTTAGAGGTGAACATGCATTAAGAAGATATGCTAATGGAGAGGAAAGATGCATTGCATGTAAATTATGTGAAGCGGTGTGCCCTGCACTTGCAATAACAATAGAAGCCGAGCCACGTGACGATGGTAGCAGGCGAACAACAAGATATGACATAGATATGCTTAAGTGCATATATTGTGGGTTTTGCCAAGAGGCATGCCCTGTAGATGCAATAGTGGAAGGACCAAACTTTGAATTTGCTGCAGAAACACGTGAAGAACTTTATTATAATAAGGAAAAACTCTTGGCAAATGGCGATCGCTGGGAAAAAGAAATAGCTGAGAACTTATCTCGAGAAGCTGCCTATAGATAAGTATTTTAAATAACTAAATACTCATCAAGTCTAAAGATGAATTGTAAAAATGTATATGAAATGAATGTGATTAAATGATTGTAGAACAGATAACTTTTTATATCTTTGCGGTTATAACTGTAATATCTGGGGTTCTAGTAATTGGCTCCCGTAATCCTGTTCATTCTGTGCTCTTCCTTATACTTGCTTTTTTTAATTCCGCGGGATTATTTGTACTGATGGGTGCAGAATTTATTGCGATGATTCTTATCATAGTATATGTCGGAGCAGTAGCTGTTTTGTTCCTTTTTGTCGTAATGATGCTTCATATTGATTTTTCAAAACTAAGAGCGGGATTTACTAGATATTTACCAATAGGCTGCGTAGTAGGTATCATTTTGCTAGTAGAATTAATTCTGGTGTTAACAACCGGTACAGTAGATTTTAATATTCCAAAAAATGTCATTTCCCAAATCCCCAATCCAGAAGCAATTTCTAATACTGAGGCGTTAGGGAATCTACTCTATACTCAATACGCCTATTTATTTCAAATAGCTGGCTTCATTCTCTTAATTGCAATGGTAGGAGCAATTGTTTTAACGCATAAAAAACGAAATGAAGTTAAAAAACAAAAAATATCAGATCAGGTTAACCGGGATCCTAATACTGCAGTAACATTACATAAAATTGAGACTAAGGAGGGAGGCACATGGAAATCGGATTAACGCACTATCTAACAGTAGCTGCCATCCTTTTTACACTGGGTGTTTTTGGTATTTTTTTAAACAGAAAAAACGTCATTACAATCCTCATGTCAATAGAACTAATGTTGTTAGCCGTGAATATTAATCTAGTTGCTTTCTCCACATACTTAGGAGATATGGTTGGCCAGGTTTTTGCTATGTTAGTGTTAACTGTAGCAGCAGCCGAGGCCGCAATCGGACTAGCAATTCTAGTTGTATATTTTAGAAATCGTGGAACCATTGACGTTGAAGATGTCAATGTAATGAAGGGTTAAAAATACTGTGGCGTTATACGTTTTACCTATTTTTTTACCATTAATTGGTTCGCTCATATCAGGCGTTTTATGTAGAAAATTAAGTGATCGACAAGCTCAAGTTATCACGTGCCTGCTGATGGGTACTTCTGCTGCATTGTCTATAGTAATATTTCACAACGTTATTTTAGATGGAAATATTCAACAAATTAAATTATTTGATTGGATTTCTTCTGGTTCTTTTTACGTAGATTGGTCAATTAGAATTGATGAACTAACAGCTGTAATGATGTTTGTAGTAACATCAGTTTCTTTTTTGGTTCATATTTATTCAATTGGGTATATGTCTCATGATGCACATATCCCAAGATTTTTTAGTTACTTATCACTATTTACATTTTTTATGTTAGCTCTGGTTACCTCAGATAACTTCCTCCAACTGTTTTTTGGATGGGAAGGTGTGGGTTTAGCTTCATATTTGTTAATTGGCTTTTGGTTTAAAAAACCAACTGCGAATGCTGCAGCTATTAAAGCTTTTGTTGTAAATCGTGTCGGTGATTTTGGTTTTGCTCTTGGAATATTAGCAATATTTCTTACTTTTGACTCAGTTTCTTACGATATAGTATTTAATGCCGCACCAGATATCTCTGGAACAAATTTTGTATTTCTCGGTCATAGCTTCGATGTTTTAACTGTTATCTGCATACTTTTATTTGTCGGGGCAATGGGCAAATCTGCTCAATTCTTACTACATACATGGTTACCTGATGCCATGGAGGGACCAACTCCAGTATCAGCCCTAATACATGCAGCGACAATGGTAACTGCTGGTGTTTTTATGGTTGCTAGATGCTCACCAATCTTTGAATTTGCCCCAATAGCATTATCAGTAGTAACTTTCTTCGGTGCTACAACTGCAATTTTTGCAGCTACTGTAGCACTTACTCAAAATGATATTAAGCGTGTAATAGCTTATTCGACCTGCAGTCAGTTAGGTTATATGTTTTTTGCTTGTGGGGTATCCGCTTATTCTGCCGGAATTTTTCATCTAACTACTCATGCATTCTTTAAGGCTCTTTTATTTCTTGGTTCTGGGGCAGTAATACATGCAATGTCAGACGAGCAAGACATGAGAAAGATGGGCGGAATATGGAAAATGATTCCGCTAACTTATGTTATGATGTGGATCGGTAGTTTAGCATTAGCAGGGGTTCCTTTTTTCTCTGGTTTTTTCTCTAAAGATATCATTCTTGAGAGTGCCTTTGCAGCTGAAACAGGTTTGGGACAATATGCATTCTGGCTGGGTATACTTGCAGCAGCATTAACTGCACTTTATTCTTGGCGTCTTATAATTCTTACTTTTCATGGGAAACCAAGAGCAGATGAAAAAGTGATGGCTCATGTACACGAGTCACCTAAAACAATGACTATACCTCTAGTATTATTAGCACTTGGAGCCATACTCTCAGGGTATTTCTTGTTACCTATGGTGAGTGAATATCACGATTTTTGGGGCACATCTATTCTTGTTTTACCTGAGCATAGTGCACTTCATGATGCTCATCATGTTGCATTTTGGGTTAAAGCTTTGCCTACCATTGCAGCAGTTATTGGTATAGGTTTAGCTTATTACCTTTATATGTTTAGGCCAGACCTTCCTCCAAAAATTGCCAAAACATTTAGACCTCTTTATTTGTTCTCATACAATAAATGGTATTTTGATGAACTCTATAACTATTGCTTCATCAAACCTGCAAAGTATCTAGGTTATGGACTCTGGAAACAAGGAGATAAAGCACTGATAGATGGTATAGGCCCTGACGGTATGGCAAATGCAGCTGTTCACATAGCCAAACGTGCTATCAAGTTGCAATCAGGGTATGTATATCATTATGCGTTTGCAATGTTAGTGGGCCTAGCTGCAGTCATCACTTGGTTCCTATTTTCAAGAAGTTGAGTGAAAAATAATGAGCGATTGGCCAATACTTTCTACAATCACATTCCTCCCCTTGATAGGAGCTGCATTTATATTATTTATTCGTGGGGATAAGGAAACAGTTGCCCGTAATGCACGTCATCTAGCTCTATGGACTTCTGTTGTTACTTTTGGTCTTTCCTTACTTCTTATCGCTTACTTTGATATATCGACTGCAGACTTCCAATACGTTGAGTCAGTCCCTTGGTTAAGTGATTATAATATTGGATATCATTTAGGTATAGATGGTATATCTATATTTTTTCTCCTACTTACAACTTTTTTAATTCCAATTTGTATTTTAGCCTCCTGGGATGCCATCAAAGACAGAGTTAGAGAGTTTATGGTTGCGTTCCTTGTAATGGAAACACTAGTTGTAGGTGTCTTCTCCTCACTTGATTTTTTGATGTTTTATATTTTTTTCGAGGGACTACTGATACCCATGTATCTAATTATTGGTATTTGGGGAGGTTCTAGAAGAGTATATTCTGCTTTAAAGTTTTTTCTATACACATTAGTGGGATCTGTTCTTTTTCTCATAGCCATACTCTGGATTTATCTAGAAGTAGGAACAACAGACATACCAACAATAATGCAATATAATTTCTCGCCAGAAGTCCAGATATGGTTATGGCTAGCAATGTTTGCGTCATTCGCTGTCAAAGTACCAATGTGGCCTTTCCACACTTGGCTTCCCGATGCCCATGTTGAAGCACCTACTGCCGGCTCAGTGATTTTAGCTGGTGTACTTCTAAAAATGGGAGGTTACGGCTTTTTAAGATTCTCATTACCAATGCTTCCAGAAGCAAGTGAATTTTTTACCCCCTTGATATTTACTCTCTCAGCAATAGGGATTATTTACACTTCACTCGTAGCATTAATGCAAAAAGATATGAAAAAGCTCATAGCTTATTCTTCAGTTGCTCACATGGGAATAGTAACCATTGGCCTCTTCACCTTTAATCAACAAGGTATTGAAGGTGGAATTTTCCAGATGTTAAGTCACGGTATTGTTTCAGCTGCATTATTTCTCTGTGTAGGAGTGGTCTATGACCGAGTACATACCAGGGAAATATCTGCCTATGGTGGGGTTGTGGGGAGAATGCCAGTGTATGCAGTTACTTTTTTGGTATTCACTTTAGCATCTATAGGATTACCAGGAACTAGCGGCTTTATAGGTGAGATGTTGGTTTTTGTTGGAATTTTTAAAGTAAATACGTGGATTGCCTTACTGGCACTTACTGGAATTATTTTAGGTGCTGCATACATGCTTTGGTTATATAGAAGAATTATATTTGGTGAACTAACAAAAGAAAATCTTAAATCTATGAGAGATATGAACTGGAGAGAAATTAGTATATTCGTTCCTCTCATTGCCCTTGCTCTTCTAATGGGTATTTATCCAAGCCCATTTTTGTCTGTTCTGCATACTTCAGTTGAAAATCTTTTAATTCAAATTAATCCAGACACTACAACAGAGGTATTAAGTTCTATTGATATCCACTCTATTTTTAACCCAGCTACAAATATTGATAAATGAAGCCATGACAGAATTTTCAGCACCAGATTATTTACCTGCATTACCGGAAATATTTCTTGGCGGTATTTCACTTATATTGCTGACAATTGGAGTTTTTGTTGGAAATAGAATTACAACATTACTTACTTGGGTTACTTCATTAGTACTTATTGCTGCAGTAGTTATAATTCTCTCTCTAAATATAAATGATCAGATAACCTTTGGCGGTTTATATATTGCAGACACTTTTGGAACTTTTATGAAATGTTTAGTTTTAATAGGTGGAGCAATAACACTCATAATGGGTATGAGCTATGTCAAAAATGAAGGGATGAAACGTTTTGAATTTCCAATTCTAATTCTCTTTGCAACAACAGGCATGCTGTTAATGATTTCAGCGAACGACTTAATATCTTTATATGTAGGATTAGAGATGCAAAGTCTAGCACTTTATATTGTTGCTGCATTTAAAAGAGAAAGTATCAGATCTACAGAGTCTGGATTGAAGTATTTTGTTTTAGGAGCTTTATCATCTGGATTACTGCTTTATGGCGCTACATTAGTATATGGTTTTGCTGGAGGAACAAGCTATGAGGCAATTGGTAATATTATAGAATCTGGAGATTTATCATTAGGGTTATTAATAGGATTGGTGTTTATTGCATCTGCATTAGCATTCAAAGTTTCTGCAGTTCCATTTCATATGTGGACACCTGACGTATATGAAGGTGCTCCAACCCCAGTAACAGCCTTCTTTGCTGCTGCTCCAAAAATTGCAGCAATGGCGGTATTAATTCGTGTATTAATAGGTCCATTTTATGATGCGTTTGATCAATGGCAGCAGATTATAATCTTTATTTCTATTGCTTCTATGGTATTAGGTGCTTTTGCAGCGATAATGCAAGCTAATATTAAACGTCTTTTAGCATATAGTTCTATTGGACATGTAGGATATGCTCTAGTCGGTTTAGCGTCAGGGAATGAAGAGGGCATACGTGGTGTAATTATATATTTATCAATATATATGGTTATGACACTAGGAGCATTTGGTTGTGTCCTTGTTATGCGTAAACGGGGCCAAATGATTGAGAATATTAATGACCTTGCTGGGCTTTCAAGAAGCAACCCACCTTTAGCATTGGTTTTCTCTATATTTTTGTTCTCTATGGCAGGTATTCCACCATTAGCAGGTTTTTTTGGAAAATTTTATGTATTTATGTCAGCAGTTAATGCTGACTTAATTGGATTAGCAGTTATTGGCGTTCTAACTAGTGTTATTGGAGCTTTTTACTATATACGCATAGTCAAAATTATCTATTTTGATAAACCTAAAGACTCTTTTGATAAGCCAATTAATATAGAGATAACTGCAACACTTACTTTAACAGGTATTATAACAGCCTTCTTTTTTGCATATCCTTCCCCGATTATTTCAGGTGCAGCGATAGCTGCCCGATCACTTCTACCTTAGTCAGGAAGAGGCAGTAATGCCGAAACCTATAATACCTTCAAATTTTTCTATTAAATATTTTAATTCTGTAACCAGTACAAATAACACTGCTTGTCTAGAAGCTGATCAAGGAGCAGCAGCTGGAACTGTTATTCTTGCGAAATCACAAACTTGTGGAAGAGGAAGGTATGGTAGAAATTGGGAATCTCCTGCAGGTAATTTATATGCATCAATTTTATTGAGGCCAGATTGCCCGGTAATTGTTGCTGCACAAACATCATTAGTTACCTCTATTGCTGTTTGGGAAACTGTATCAACTTTTCTTCCTAAAAATTGTGAAGTTCTATGTAAATGGCCAAACGACATACTTGTTAATCAAAAAAAAATATCCGGAATATTATTAGAATCACAAATTCTTAAAAATGATACATCTAATCCAATTATCGAATGGTTGATCATTGGCATTGGAATTAATATTTCAACTTACCCCAGAATTAAATCTAATTACAAAGCTACTTCTTTATCAAAAGAATGTGGATTTCAATTAAACGTAGATAAAGTTTTAAGTTTATTATTATTAAATATGGAAAAAATGTTAAATCTTTGGGCAAATAAAGGGATGAGTCCAATTATAAAATTATGGATTTCAAAAACATGCCCATTTGGACAAGCACTAATAGTAGAATCACCCAATGGAACAATTTCTGGTAAATTTAATGGCTTAAATAAGCAAGGGGAATTAAAAATTATAACACATAATAATCTTGAAAAAATAATATCTGCAGGTGATGTTCACTTTTCAAGCTCAAGGAAAGATAATGCTTCTAGCAATTGACGTTGGTAACACAAACACTGTTTTTGCTGTTTATCGCGATGAAGAACTTTGTGGACAATGGCGTGCAGCTACAGATCCACTTAGAACAGCTGATGAATATGCGGTGTGGTTAAATCAGTTATTTAAAGAGTCAAATTTATCACTTAGATATATTAAATCTTCAATTTTATCTACTGTAGTACCACAATGCCAATACGCTGTTGTAGATATGTGTGAACGATATTGTTCATGTACTCCAATAAATGTGGGTGATGAAAACGTAAATCTTGGCATAAATATTCATGTAGATCGGCCATGGGAGGTCGGTGCTGACCGTCTAGTTAATGCAGTAGGTGCACATAAAACTTATGATAAAGCTGCTATCATTATAGATTTTGGTACTGCTACAACATTTGATGTTGTAGGAACTGATGGCTCATATGAAGGAGGAGTGATTGCTCCAGGAGTAAACTTGTCACTTGAAGCATTACACCAAGCCGCTGCACAATTACCAAGGGTGGCAATTAGAAAACCTAACAGAGTAATTGCTCGTGAAACTGTAACTGCAATGGAAGCAGGAGTTTATTGGGGTTATTTAGGCCTCATTGAAGGAATTGTAAGCCGTATGCAAGAAGAATATAATATACCTACGATGGTTATTGCGACAGGAGGATTAGCATCACTTTTTTCTAACGGAACATCAATTATTAATACAGTAGACCTTGATTTAACAATAAGGGGACTACTAGAAATATATAAACTGAATAGCGACCAAAATTAATTATGCAAACTAATTTATCTGAAGTGCCAGCTCTTTCTGACGATCATATATATTTTATTCCTTTAGGTGGCACTGGTGAAATTGGAATGAATCTTAATGTTTATCAGTTAAATAACTCACTCATTGCCGTTGATTTAGGAATGACTTTTGCGGACGAATCATTACCTGGTATCGACCTATTAGTTCCTGATCCAGAATATCTAGTTAAAAATAAGAAAAAACTATTAGGACTCTTAATAACACACGCTCATGAAGATCATATTGGAGCAATACCTTACATATGGCCGGAATTACAATGTCCAATTTATGCAACTCCCTTCGCCGGAGAACTGATTTCTCAGAAGTGCAATGAATTCTCTAATATAGAGAACATACCCTTAAATATTGTTTCTAATTCTAAGCCAATAAAACTAGGCCCTTTTGAAATTAGTTATATTCCTATTACTCATTCAATACCTGAAGCCAGGTCACTACAAATTAAAACTCATTTAGGAACCTTAGTTCATACAGGTGACTGGAAATTGGATAAAGATCCCTTAATAGGCCCAAAAACTAAAGAAAAAACATTTCGTACTATTGGCAAAAAAGGTGTGATAGCGGTTATAGGTGATTCCACAAATGCGCCGCAGGAAGGTTGGTCAGGCTCTGAACTTACAGTTAAAAAAACTTTCTTAGAACTCTTTCAAAATAAAAAAGGAACTATTGCTGTAACACATTTCTCATCAAACATTGCGCGTCTAGTATCTATCATAAGCTCAGCACATTCAGTAAATCGAGAAGTAGTTTTGGTTGGTCGTTCTCTTAAAAAATATTTTAACGCTGCTAAAAAAACAGGGGTTATAAAAGATCTAAGAGTTTTATCAGAGGAAGAGGGTAAAAATCTTCATCCTGATCAAATCATACTTGTTTGTACGGGATGTCAAGGTGAACCTAGAGCCGCCATGTCAAAATTAGCTGGTGAATATCATCCATGCTTATCGTTAGAATCTGGTGATACTGTAATTTTTTCTTCAAAGATTATTCCAGGGAATGAAAAGCCTATTGCTGTTCTAAAAAACAAATTAAACCAAAAAGGCATCAAAATAATAGATGAAAATTTTAAAGGTATACATGTATCTGGTCATCCTCATAAAGATGAGATAAAAGAATTATATAGTTGGTTAAAACCAAAAGCTGTAATTCCAGTCCACGGAGAAAATCGACACTTACAATCTCACTCTAATATTGCATTAGATGCTGGAATTCAAACATCTCCTATAATTAAAAACGGAGATATATTAAAAATTGCACCTGGCAAAGTTGAAGTTGTATGTAGTATTCAATCAGGAAAACTTGCTGTTGATGGCTCTAGACTTTTAAAAGTAAACCACCCCTCCATTAAACGAAGGAATAAACTAAAAGAAAACGGTATTGTTTTAGTTGCTATGGCAATAACTAAAACTGGCAGATTACTTGGTGAGGTTTCCATTACTGGCCATGGAATATTTGACTCAGAAGATGAAACATTATTAATAAATAAAGCTAGAATATTAGCAATGAGAATAATAAACGAGGATAAAAAATTAAGTATTTTTTGTGCACAGAATACTAAAGAAAAAATTCGTTTGGCATTAAAAAAATTTTTTAAGGACCATTATAATAAAAAGCCTCGTATAGAGGTGCAGCTAATTTTAACAAAACACACACATATCTAAATACTAAATTGGAGACTAAATATGATCGGACAACTTAACCATGTGGCTATAGCTGTCTCAGATATTAAAAAAGCATCTAATTTCTATCACTTTAATTTAGGTGCTGATATTTCAGAACTGCATGAACTTCCTGAACACGGTGTCCAAACTGTTTTTGTTGATCTACAAAACACTAAAATTGAATTAATTACCCCGCTAGGAGAAAACTCACCTATTAAAGCTTTTCTTGAAAAAAACCCTGAGGGTGGAATTCATCATGTTTGCTATGAAGTCTTAGACATAAATAAGGCCACTAAAAAATTAAGTTCTGAGGGATATAGAATACTTGGAGATGGACAACCAAAAATAGGTGCTCATGGTAAGCCAGTTATATTTCTTCATCCAAAAGATTGTTTTGGTTGTCTTATTGAACTTGAAGAAAAATAATTAAAGGAAAACCAGTGAATATTTTTACAGCAATATTAGTCTTTGTAGTTGTATGGTGGTTAATATGGTTTATAGCTTTACCAATAGGAGTTAAAACATCAGAAAATGTAAAAATTGGCAACACTGAGAGTGCACCCGATAAGCCCAGACTTTTATTAAAAGCTTCTATTACTACTTTTTTATCACTCATAATAGCTGGAATTATTTTATACTTAATTAAATCTGGTGTATTTTCAATTATAGATTAAAACAAAATTCTTTATCTCTGTAGTAATTTTGGTGACCTTTGCTGTTTGCTAAAGATAAAAGTATCTGTTTATGATGATCTATTGTTGATGCACAGTTTTGCCTAGTTTTAAAACAACTATTAGGTATAAATACTTTATAGTAGTTAAAACTTAATTAATTTAATAAAAAAAGATTATTTCCATGAGGTTATCAAAACTATTCTTACCGACTCTGAAGGAGAATCCAACAGAGGCACAAATACCTTCACACAGGCTAATGCTCAGAGCTGGAATGATTAGACAGTCATCAGCAGGAATTTATACATGGTTGCCACTAGGCTGTACTGTTCTAAAAAAAATAGAAACTATTGTAAGAGAAGAAATGAACCAGACTGGGGCACAGGAAGTTCTTATGCCAACAATACAGCCTGCAGAAATATGGAAAGAAAGCGGAAGATATAACGACTATGGTAAAGAAATGTTAAGAATTTCAGACAGGCATAAGAGAGAACTATTATATGGTCCAACACATGAGGAAGTAATCACTGATGTTTTTAGAAACACAATAAAAAGTTATAAAGATTTACCTTATAATTTATATCAAATTCATTGGAAGTTTCGAGATGAAGTAAGGCCACGTTTTGGTGTAATGCGAGGCCGTGAATTTTTTATGAAAGATTGCTATTCTTTTGACATTGATAAAAGTAGTGCCAAGCATTCATATAACAAGATGTTTATGGCATATCTTAGGTGTTATGCTCGTCTTGGGCTTAAGCCCATACCAATGCAGGCAGATACAGGAGCAATTGGAGGTGACCTATCACATGAATTTATTGTACTAGCTGATACAGGAGAGAGTGAAGTTTATTGTGATGTAGATTGGTTAAAGATGGATCCGCTTAGTCTGGATATAAATTATGAAAATAATTTGGAGCAATATGTCGAAGAATGGACAAAATTATATGCTGCTACCGACAATAAACACTCTTCTAAAAACTGTCCATTACCAGATTCAAGACTGCATAAAGGGCGTGGCATTGAAGTTGGTCATATCTTCTACTTTGGCACTAAATATTCTGAATCTATGGGAGCAAAAGTAACAAATGTAAATGGTCTAGATATTCCTGTTGAAATGGGTTCATATGGGATAGGTGTATCCCGGCTAGTTGGAGCAATAATTGAAGCAAATCATGATGATGCAGGAATTATTTGGCCAGATTCTGTAACGCCATACAAGATTGGAATAATTAATATTAAATATGGTGATTCTAAATGTGATCAAATGTGTGAAAAAATCTACAAAGAACTGAAAAACAAGAATATTGAGGTTCTTTATGATGATCGACCAGAAAGAGCCGGCGTGAAATTTGCAAATATGGACTTAATAGGACTTCCATGGCAAATTACAGTCGGACCACGTAATACTAAAGATGGCTTGGTTGAACTTTGTAGACGTGGAAACAATGAACAGAAAATAACTTTATCTATTGACTCAGTTCTTTCAAGGACATACTGAGAATAACCATGTTCTCTTTATTTGAGCGTACAATTGCTTTTCGCTACTTACGATCACGTAAATCAGAAGGTTTTCTGTCTGTAATAACAGCCTTTTCTCTAATTGGAATAGCCCTTGGTGTAGCTACTTTAATTGTTGTTATGGCTGTCATGAATGGCTTTCGCGATGAATTAATTACCCGTATTGTAGGCCTAAATGGTCAGATATCAGTCTATGCTACAACCCCAGAAACCTCTTCAGACTTTAACTCTCTTGCAATAAAAATTCATAGTTTAGATTCAGTAAAAAACGTTACCCCAATTCTACAAGGTCAAGTGATGGCTTCAAAGGGAAGAAAATACACCGGAGCTATTGTTAGAGGCTTTCAAGGTTCTGATATTGAAAATTTTAAACTTTTAACTAGTAATATAATTTCAGGATCAATTGAGGAATTTAAGGCAAACAAAGGTATTCTTATAGGTTATGAGTTTGCACGTAAACTCAATGTGAAAACAGGTGATAATTTAGGTATAATATCCCCACAATCAACATCTACAGCGTTTGGTTCAGTTCCCAGAGCACGCAATTATAGAATTGCTGGCGTATTTAATTCAGGAATGTTTGAGTACGACAGTGGGTTTATATTTATGCCCTTATCATTAGCTCAGCTACATTTTAAGATGCCAGAATCAATTACAAGAATTGATGTAGATTTGAATGACTCTAGAAATGTAGAGAAAATAAGTTTACAGCTACAAGAAATAGTTGGAAAAAATTGGTTTATCCAAAATTGGAAACAAAGACATTCGCAATTTTTTAATGCACTAAAGGTAGAGAGATATTTAATGTTTATAATTCTTGCCCTGATTATCCTGGTTGCTGCATTTAATATAATTTCAGGATTAATAATGGCAGTTAAAGATAAGGAACATGACATAGCAATACTCAGAACAATGGGGGCTACTCGTGCTCAAATAATGAAAATATTTTTTATTAATGGTGCGTCTATAGGCGTTTTTGGAACCTTAATTGGAGTTTTGCTAGGAATTGTTTTTGCGATTAATATAGATTCTATAAGAATCTGGGTTGAAAGTTTGACAGGAGTAGAGTTATTTGCGGCTAAAATCCGTTTCTTATCTGAATTACCAGTAACAATTGCTTGGGAAAATATATTACCTGTAATATTGATTTCTCTATTATTATCCTTCTTAGCAACGCTTTATCCTTCTTGGAAAGCTTCAAAAGTTGACCCTGCGAAAGCCCTAAGAGATGAATAATAAAACTCTTGCATTAAACATGAATAAAATTACTCATGTATATAATCAAGGAGATACTGAGATTCGGATTTTTTCGGAGGCAGATTTCTCTCTTAGCCTTGGTGAAACCGTAGCACTAGTTGGACCATCAGGGTCGGGTAAATCCACATTTCTTCAAATTGGGGGTTTACTAGAAAAACCTGATAAAGGAGATATCTTTATATCTGGGCATAAATCTTCTCTAACTTCAGATAAACAAACGACTTTATTACGTTCAAGATATCTTGGTTTTGTATATCAACATCATCATTTATTAAATGAATTTAATGCATTAGAAAATGTTATTATACCTCAATTATTATTAGGGAAGTCAAAAAAAGACTCTACTCATAAAGCAAGGTTTCTTCTAAAACGATTAGGTTTAGGTGATAGAGAAACTCATAGACCAAATAAATTATCGGGTGGTGAACAACAACGGGTTGCTATAGCAAGAGCACTGTCTAATGATCCACAAATTATCTTAGCAGATGAACCGACAGGGAATTTAGATCAAGATACAGCTGATCTGGTTTTTGATTTCTTACTAGAAACTATAGATGAAAACGGCTTATCTGTAGTAGTTGCAACACATAATTTGGAATTTGCAAAACGTATGAATCGGACAATAACTATCACCAATGGTAAAATTGCTGAAGTCTAAAGCATACTGTTAATAAAATTTAGTAAGCTTTTGTTATATTTAATACATCTCTGTTTTATAGTTCTCTTCTACAAATTCATCTGCCTCTATAATTTCTTGTTCACTTGGAGGATTATCGTCTGAGGCGGTCTGCTCCAAAATCATTTTAGCTAATGAGGGCATGGCAGTGCGATCCTGCTTACTAGATTCATCCCATAATTTAGAGCGCTTGAACGCTTTAGCACAGTGTAAAAATGCCTCATTTACTTTGACCAAAATGCCTGCCTTTGGAATCTTTCCGTTTACAATACATTGATTAAGAATTTCTTGATCTTGCACTACAGTAGCATTACCATTTACTCTAAGTGTATCATCAAAACCTGGTATAAGAAAAAGTATGCCCACATTAGGATTCTCAATGATATTTGTCATTGTATCTAGTCTATTATTACCTGGTCTATCAGGAATAAATATTGTTTCACCATCCAGCACTTGAACAAAACCAGGGGGATCGCCTCTTGGAGAAACATCTGCCTTGCCATCACTATCTGAAGTACCCAAACATAAAAAAGGTGATTTTGATATAAATTCTTGGCAGTATTTATCAAGTTTTGGAAGACATTTTTGCTCAGCTATCTCCATAGTCTCCCCATATGCCAAACGTAACTCACTCTCTGTTCCTATTTTTACATTACTTGGTTTGTCACTCATAAAATAGCTCCAATCACAACAATAACTCACTGACAAAAATTATTTAATATATACTATAACAGTATAGATTAATTTTAAGCTACATCTTAGATTCTACAACGGCTGAAATCATATTAATTATAAAATTAAAAATCACACAATGCCTCACGGAAATTTTGTACATCTTCGGACACATTCAGCATACTCCCTCTCTGAAGGAGCTATAAAGATATCTAATTTGATTGAGTTAGCTCTTCAAAATAATATGCCTGCAATAGGCCTGACAGATAAAGGTAATTTATTTGGGGCGATGGAGTTCTCTGAAAAAGCAAAGGAATCTGGCTTACAGCCAATACTTGGATTAGAACTTGCCATTACAGACAAAAATAAAGGGAGCCTCGTCCCTTCAAAGAAAGAAGAAAACTTAAAACCAAACTGGATTGTATTATTAACACAAAGTGAGATAGGTTGGCAAAACCTTATGGCACTTTCAAGTAAAGCATATCTAGATACCCCTCCAACTGAAGTACCACAAGTCAACTTTGAAAAACTATCCTGCCACTCAGATGGATTAATTGCACTATCTGGGGGACCCGATGGACCGATAGGCCAACTGATACAAAAAAATAAAATTAAGGAGGCTTATAATATTACTGAATCTCTTTCAAAAATTTTCAAAGACCGTTTTTATATCGAGATTATGCGTCATGATAGGCAATCTGAGATAATTACAGAACCACATTTTATAAAAATTTCTCAAGAATTAAAGTTACCTATCGTTGCGACCAATGATATTTACTTTTCCGACACACAGATGCATGAAGCCCATGATGTGTTAATGTGCATTTCACAAGGAGCACATATAGATCAGCCGAATAGAAATAGAGTAACACCCCAGCATTACTTTCGCTCAACTGAAGAAATGGAAAAGTTATTTTCAGATATTCCTGAAGCTATAGAAAATACTTTAACTATCGCTAAAAGAACTGCGTATGCAACTCCATTAAGAGACCCAATATTACCTAAATTTGAAGTTAGTCATGGACGTACTGAATCACAAGAACTTAAGTATCAAGCTCAAAAAGGTCTGGAATCTAGATTTTCTGAGAGTTTTTTCTGCAAACAAAGCAAAGATAAAGGGAATGAGAATATAAAGAAAATTTATGTTGAGAGACTTAATTCTGAACTAAAGATTATTAGCGATATGAATTTTCCTGGTTATTTCTTAATTGTGGCTGACTTCATAAGATGGGCAAAAGAAAATAAGATTCCTGTTGGTCCAGGTCGTGGATCTGGTGCAGGGTCTCTTGTTGCATGGGCACTTACTATAACAGACATTGACCCTATAAGGTTTGGATTATTATTTGAACGTTTTCTAAACCCCGAGAGAATATCAATGCCTGATTTTGATATCGATTTTTGTCGTAATCGCAGGGATGAGGTCATTGATTATGTTTGCCAACGATATGGTCAAGAAAAAGTTGCACAGATTATTACTTTCGGAAAGTTGGAAGCCCGAGCAGTTATAAGAGATGTTGGCAGAGTCTTAGGGCTTCCCTATGGGCAAGTAGATAAAATTAGTAAACTGGTTCCATTTAACCCTGCAAATCCGATTAGGCTTGAAGAAGCCATTAGGGAAGAACCCCTTTTTCAACAAATGAAAGATGAAGATCCTAGTGTTGCACGATTATTAAAAATAGCTCTAAAACTCGAAGGTCTCTATCGACACGCTTCAACACATGCCGCCGGACTGGTAATTGGTGATAGACCATTAAATGAACTTGTGCCTCTCTATAGGGATCCGCGCTCTAGTATGCCTGTAACTCAATTCTCAATGTATTTTTCTGAAAATTCAGGTCTAGTAAAATTTGATTTTCTTGGCCTAAAAACTCTTACCGTGATTGATAATGCATGTAGATTAATAGAAATCGATGGTGAAATTATAAATCTTAGTAATATTCCCTTAGATGACCAACTTACATTTCAATTGCTAGCATCAGGACATACTGCTGGGGTATTCCAACTTGAAAGTACTGGTATGCGTGATGCATTAAGAGGATTAAGACCTGACAAATTTGAAGATATTATAGCTATAGTTGCACTATATAGACCAGGCCCAATGGAAAATATACCCCAATACGTTGCAAGAAAGCACGGAACAGAAAAACCAGATTATCTGCATAAAATGCTTGAAGGTATTCTACGAGAAACTTATGGAGTAATTATTTACCAAGAACAAGTAATGGAAATAGCCAGAGTTCTGTCTGGCTATAGCCTGGGATCTGCTGACATTCTACGTAGGGCGATGGGTAAAAAAATCCAATCAGAAATGGATGACCAAAGAGAAATTTTTGTAAATGGTGCAATAAATAATGGAGTAGAAAAAACACAAGCCTCACAAATTTTTGACTTAGTAGCACGTTTCGCAGGGTATGGATTTAATAAATCACATGCTGCAGCCTATGCTTTGGTCGCATATCAAACTGCATACCTAAAAGCTAATTATCCAGTCCAATTTATGGCAGCGACTATGACTCTTGACCTTAATAACACTGACAAATTAAGTGGATTCAAGCAAGAACTTGATAGATTAGGGGTTACATTACTTCCCCCAAATATTAATTATTCAAATTCTACATTTAGTGTGGAGAAAATATCTAATGGAAAAAATGCAGTCAGATATGCCCTAAGTGCCATAAAAAATGTAGGTGAACAGGCAATGGAGATCTTGGTAGAAGAACGTAAGAAAAATGGCTTGTTTTCTGACATGTTCTCTTTAGTAGCTAGGGTAGGGTCACATGCTCTCAATAAAAGACAACTTGAAAATCTTACAAAAGCCGGAGCTTTTGATGATCTTAATAAAAATAGGAAACAAATATTTGAATCAATAGAAATACTTGTAAGATATGCTGAATCAGCAAGAAGAGATATTAATCAGGCTTCATTATTTGACAATGCCAAATCTGGCACAATAGAAAAACTTACACTACCAACTCAAACTGATTGGAGCATTAGCAACAAACTACAATTTGAGCAAGACTCTCTGGGTTATTTCTTATCTGCTCATCCACTTGATAATTTTGAAAAAAAACTAGAGAAATTAGGTGTGATACAATATGCATCATTACAGCAAGATAAGACTAACCTGACCACAGTTAGGCTTTCAGGAGTTATACTAAATATCCAAGAAAGATCTAATGCAGATGGTAAATTTGCATTTGTTAGATTTTCCGATCCATCTGGTAGTTTTGAAATAGCCTTCTTTAGAGATATTTATACACTTTATAAAGAACAACTCAAAATAGGGGAAAAATATTTAATTAAGACAAACGCTAGAAGAGAAGAGGATCAATTTCGTTTGACTGCAGAGAAAATAGAAAAACTCAACTCAATAATGGCACTTCAAAAGAATAAATTTGAATTACATATAAATTCAAATCAATCCATAATTAAATTACATGAAATTTTAAAACGCCAGTGTGTCGGTGACACTACTATTTTGCTGATTATACATTTAGAAAATCAAATAATAGAAATTTCAATTCCCCAAAAATACAGTATAACCCCAGATATAATAAGTGAAATTGATAACCTAGAAGGTATTATAAAGGTAATTGAATGCTAAATAAATTTTTTTTAAATCTTTATGCTTGATTTCATACTATTAAAAAGATATCACACACTAATATTTAGTTAAAATTCTCACGCGAAACTGGGCTAAAATTATTAGAAGCCCGTCCGGTGCCCATACTAAGGGACGATATTTCGCGGATGTATAACCGGAAAAAGGAAAAAATCTATGGCGTTACCAGATTTTACTATGCGTGAACTGCTAGAAGCAGGCGTTCACTTTGGCCATCAAACCCGTCGCTGGAATCCAAAAATGTCAAAATACATCTTTGGTGAAAGAAGCAACGTGCATATTCTAGATCTACAACAGACAGTCCCTTTATTACACCAAGCCTTACTGGCAATAAGCGATACTGCCTCAAATGGAGGTAGAGTACTTTTTGTAGGAACTAAACGCCAAGCTCAAGAACCTATAGCTGAAGCAGCTCTACGTTCAGGACAATATTTTGTTAATCATCGTTGGTTAGGGGGCATGCTTACAAATTGGAAAGCTGTTTCAAGTTCCATAAAAACTTTAAATGAACTCGATTCTACGCTTGCTCAAGAAGAGATCGGACTCACAAAAAAGGAAACCCTTCAACTCACAAGACGACGAGATAAACTTGAAAGAGCTCTTGGGGGCATACGAGAAATGGGAGGTGTCCCAGATATCATAATAGCTATAGATACAAATAAAGAAGAAATAGCTATATTAGAAGCACGCAAACTTGGAATACCCGTTGTTGCTATTTTAGATAGTAACTGCAACCCAGATTTAATTAATTTTCCTATACCAGGAAATGATGACGCAATTCGCGCAATTCGACTTTATTGTGATTTGTTTGCACGTTCTGTACTTAACGGGCTCCAAAAAGAAATGGAAGCCTCTGGGGTTGATACCGGAGCAGCTATTGAGACAGCTGAAGAAAACTTACCTAATGAAGTTTCAACTGACCCTAAAGAAGAAGTTTCAACTGACCCTAAAGAAGAAGTTTCAACTGACCCTAAAGAAGAAGTTTCA
>MDTE01155568.1_pt1 | contig 170204 bp, 157 predicted proteins | sample 811231 | NCBI WGS metagenome assembly MDTE01 (sample SAMN05326651, study PRJNA326480) | marine metagenome | isolation source: seawater | place: Indian Ocean: Red Sea | collected 2010 | reverse complement strand
GAACCAGTCAATGGCATCGCCAGAAGCTGTTCTTGTTAACTCGTTTTTGATTTGGAATCTGTGTCCTTCTACATTAAATGCAGGTGGAAGTTTAGATGGTAGATATGTTAACTGCCATTCTGAACTTGCAACGTCAGGACGTGTGATAACTTTCATGTTGAATTTACCCCAGTCAGTTTTACCATAGAAATATGGTGGTTTAACTGGTGCATCATCATATTTACCTTGCTGTGCTGTTAAAAGGTAACCATTTCTAGTCATTGAATAACCGAAATAGTCATCGCCTTTTTCACCGCCATGCTCAGTAACTCTGATGTAGGCCATTTTTTTAGGGAATCCTAAAACACGACCAGCATCAACAGCACTATCACTAGTTAGGTACATATATGGATAGTAACCTGCTTTCCATGTATTACCTTTTGAGTCAGTGTGTGTTGCGGAGATTGTTACTCCGAACTCAAGATAAGGGCCTAGCATTGTGTTAAGGTGGTTAACATACCAATACTCAACAAGTTCTGCATCCTCTCCATCCCAAATTGTTAATGGTGGATTTGGACATAGTCTTTGTCTAGCATCGCCTGGTACGTCAACAACAAAAGCTGACCATCTTGAATTAGTATAGGTTAGAGGAAGAACATCAATATCCCATAGAGGATCGGAAGGGTTTCCGATAATCCATGTTTTAATGTCTCTCTCAACCGGTGGATTTGGAATCTCTTCTGTGAGAGTCCAATACTTTGTGTCTACATTAAGATGACTTGGCATCGTTAGAGACCTCCTTCTTTTGGATTTGCGTTAGTAAGGTAGATTGCTGGTGAGAAAACCACTTGAATTTTCTGCACCCCGTTACTTAATATTAAAGCAAAGTGCCATTAATTAGTCAACGATTTTTTTATTAAAAGGAGCAAAATTTATTCAATAATTTAGCATATTTTGCCATGTTGCCTGCTCGTCTAATGTCTGTCGAGCACAAATCTGGACATTCTTCACAAATTCTTCACAAAGCAAGCTTTTTTTCCAGCATTTCAGCAACCAGGACTGCTCTTTCGTTGATAACAAGATGGGCCCTGGAATCAAAAGGGGTGCTCATCAAATCTACAATTACTAGCTCAGAGCCAGTTTGAAGAGCAATGTCTGGCAAGCTATTTGCTGGGGAAACTTGCAAAGATGATCCAATTACAATCATAAGAGCGGTCTCTCGGGATTTATCAACCGATGCATCCCAGGGTGCTTTTGGAAGAGGTTCTCCAAAAAAAACCGTTGTGGGCTTAATAAGCCCTTGGCAAGGATTACCTTCAAATTCTTTACAGATAGGTGGATTCTCACCTTTTTCTACTCTTTCCATTATTTCGTCCATTGAATAAAGTTGTCCGCATTGTAAACATGAAGCTCTTCTTGTAGAACCATGGAGTTCATGAACAGTTCTGCTTCCAGCCTCAAGATGAAGACCGTCAACATTCTGAGTAATGACCCCATTTATAAATCCTTCCTTTTCGAGTTTCGCTAGCAACAAGTGTGCTTTGTTTGGCTTTGCAGATCTTCTTATGGGATACATCTCCATAGCATATTCATAATATTGAGTTGGATCGTTAAGGAAGCCGGGTATTGAAACAATTGAGGAGTCATACTTAGTCCAGGCTCCAGATCCAGGTGTTCTATAGTCTGGGATCCCTGAATCAGTGCTAATTCCTGCTCCAGATAAAGCAACAGCATTCTTGTGCTCCTTAATCATAGAAGCCAATTGATCAATTTTTTGGACTGTGGTCATGCTAATAAATTAAGGGGGCTTTAAGCCCCCTTTTTATTTATAAAATTAACCGTTTTCGTCAGTTCTAGTTGGTAGACCCATAGCTTCAGCAGCTTTGTTTACATCTGCAAGTCTTTGCGGTGTAAGCGCTGATGGCTCTCCCATCATGCCGAGTGCTTCCAGCTCTTTGTCGACGGCTGGGTCTGCGACAGCAGGAACACCACATTTTTCTTTGTAAATGATATCTCCGTATGGCGATCTTGGTCTCCATCCCATGGACTCAACTGTTTCTCCTGGGTAACCAATAGCCATTGCCCAAACAAACTGCATCGATTCTCTAAAACCTAAAACTTCAGCAATTTTTGGTCCTTGTCCAGCATAACAACAACTTCCTAAACCTAAGGCTGTAGCCATTAACTGAGCTGACGCCATAGCCATTCCAGTTTCACATGAAAGAAGATAGGCAACTATCTCCGGTGGAAACGTTGTTAGTCTTGGTAATGTTGTATTTTCAATATTGTCCATACTCCATCCATGACTTGGATTAACACCACCCATTTTGAATAGTGCTGGAAGTCCTTTTGGTAGCCCGTTGTACCATAAATCCCTATCAAGAGCAAAAACTAGACTCACTGGAGCCATTTTTGCCATTGGGATGTTAAACGCTGAAACAATCTCAGTAAACTTGTCTTTAGTTCCCTGATCTTCAACGATAGTAACAGTTATACAATTGGCGTTACCCATATGTGAAGCATTTCTAGCAGCTTGACATATAGCTTGTGTTTTTTCAGGCTCAACCGGTCTCTCTGGATCATAAAATCTGCAAGAACGTCTTTCGCCTAAAACTTTAATAAAATCTACGCTTTGATAATTTAAAGGCATTATATTCCCCTCCTGTTTTGATAAAATTATTTAAAGCAACTTATTAATAGTACAATTTTTGGTCTTTTTTTGCAATAAGTTTAAAAGGCTTTAAGGCTTAATTAAAACTAGAGAAAATGCTTATTTAACCGGTCTAAACTTGTAGGAGTAGATGTCGGTACCATCTTTTGTTTTTCTAACAACCCCGACAATTGTTTCTACTTCTATATCTAATTTTAAATCATTTTCTAAATCATCGGCTTCAATTTGAGCCATTACTCTCACTTCTTGCTCTGGGAAGTCGATTAAACCTAATCCAAATGGAACGGGGAAATCGGGCAAGCTTCTTCGAACAATTGTAAACGAATGCAGTATTCCGTTTCTTGGAAGTGGAACATGTTCTATATCATCTTGAAAAGAAACTGGGTCTGCCAAGTATGGTGGGAATGTATAATTGCCAGATGACTTAGATTTTCCTGCAATAAGCCTAGGCTCTGGGTCTTCTGTAAAAAAGTCTTGGTGTAATACTCTTCTTTCTTCTGATTCGCTCATATTAATCTCCTATAAGTTGTTTCTATTTTCCTAGAATGCTAACTACGCATGTTATGCCATCCATAGCAGGCTGTGCGCCTCCCATAGTTTCTATAAGGCCAACATTGGCATCTGGAACTTGAAATCCTGTTGCCTCTCCTCGTAGCTGGTTTACAATTTCTACGGTCTGGAGAAGTCCTGTTGCGCCAACGGGGTGGCCTCTTGATAACAGCCCACCGCTTGGGTTGATTGCAATATCTCCATCATAATTTGATTTTTCTTCTTCGATTAGCCTTGACCCTTCTCCCTTTCCTACAAAACCTAGTGCTTCCGCGACTATTATTTCTGCAATAGCAAACGCATCATGAATCTCGGCTATGTCCATGTCTTCGGGCCCTAATCCTGCTTGTTCATAAGCCATCTTAGATGTTCTTGTAACATTTTCTGAAGGATCACAAGTTAGACCAGTAGACGATGAATAGCCTCCTGATTGGGCTGCGCAACCGAGTACTTTTATTGGCATTCTATTTTTGTCTCTTTTAATTTTATCTAGCATGTCCGCTGAAACTAAGACTGCAGCGGCAGACGAGTCTCCAACGGGGCAACACATACTCCTTGTTAGGGGATCTGCAATAACAGGATCTGCCATTACTTGTTCTACGGTAGTTTCTTTCCTAAATTGAGCTATTGGATTTTGAGCTGCGTGCTTTCTGCTTTTGACCACAACCTTGGCAAGTGTTTCGGCAGAAATTCCATATTCTTCCATGTATCTTTTTGCTCTCATCGCATACAATCCTGGCATGCTCATTCCTAGTGCAACTTCAATATCGTCTTCTTCTAATGGCAAAGGTCCTCCCGACATTACTTTGCTTAAGTTTTCTACTCCCCAGGCCAAAATAATATCACTTTGCCCATAGGCTATAGTTCTCCAGGCTTCCCAAAAAGCTAGTGTTCCGCTTCCGCAGGCTCCCTCTATATTAATAACTGGTTGGCCGACTAGTCCGAGATCTTTAAGCGTTCTTTGTCCAACTCCCATTCCTTGATAAACATGTCCACAAAAACCCATTTGGATATCTCTGGCATATATGCCAGCATCTTTTATAGCTGCCCAAGCTGCTTCTCTTCCAAGAACGTGAGCGGCTTTAGTAGGAAATTTGCCACATGGGTGTTGACCTACTCCAATAATATAAACATCTCTTAAATCAGCCATTTTAAGCCCCCTTGTATGATATCAAGCTAATATAAAAACAAGCTCGAAGAGAAATTGTAAATTGAAAAAGTTAAAAAGGCAACAAGTGTTAAGACCAGTCTAGTTTTTTTAAAAAGGCATCTCTAATCTTGGGAAATAGTTTGGCCGTTCTTGTTGGCTGTATGACATTGTCTATGTTTGTTACCTCAGTGAGTCCTTTTGATGAATTGGTAACAAAAACTGCTTCTGGAAACAAGATTGATCCTAATTCATAACTTCCTTCCTCAACTTTAATTCCTTGGTCTTGGCAAGTTTCGATTAAAAGTGCCCTGGATATTCCTGGAAGCATACCGCAGGACAAATCTGGAGTGAAAATTGTCGACCCCTTAACCCAGAAAATGTTTCCAGAGGTAGTTTCTGAAACAAAATTATTTGTATTTAAGTAAAGAGCTTCGTCGAAGCCTTTTTCTAATGCATTCTTTCTTTCTATTGAATTAAGCAAATAGTTGTTGGTTTTATGATAAATAATTGGGTTGTTTGGATTGATAAAAACATCAGAGACTGTTAAGGAAATCTCGGGTTGGTCTTCAACATCTGTCTTAATCGAAACGCAAACTGTTGTGACCTCTGATTGACCATAATATTGAGAGCTTCCTGTGCTAAGGAGAGAAATTTTGACTATTAGATTTTCGTCCGGGTGGTTCTTTGTTGATTTTTTAACAAAACTTTCTATATATGCATCCCCTGGGTATTTGATTCCTATAAATTTTGCTGCTAGTTGTAATCTATCTAAATGTCTCTTGAAAAAAATTGGAAGAGTTTTCTTGTATGCAAATGTTTCAAAAACTCCCTCCCCGAACATATAGGACCTGTTTAGGGCTTCGATTTTTTCAAAATCTTTATCAAAATATAGTTTTTCTTTCATCTTTTCTCTAGTGACAAACGAAACGCTTTAGCTTTTAACATTGTTTCGTTGTTTTCTTTTTTTGGAACTGAGTCCCAAACTATACCTGCTCCTGTATAAAATCTTGCATCATTATTTTTTATTTTACATATCCTAATTCCAACTGAAAAACAAAAATTTCCATTGGGTTCGAACATGCCTATGGCGCCACAGTAGGGACCTCTATGGTGTTTTTCTATCTCCCTTATTATTTCTATTGCTCTGCTTTTTGGAGCTCCTGTTACTGAGCCGGGGGGCATAGTGTTTTTAAAAATACTAGTTGTTTTAATATTCTTTTTCAGTTTGCCTTCAACTTCGGATTCTAGCTGATAAAGGGTGGCGTATTTTTTCTTCCTAAAAAGTTTTTTTGAAACGACCGAACCTGTTTTGCATACTCGTGATAAGTCGTTTCGCATTAAATCTACAATCATTAAATTTTCTGCTAATTCTTTTTGATCATTGTTGATTTGATTTTTTGTTTTATTGGCAACGCTGGCTGTTCCTTTGATTGGCTTAGTCTTGATAGTGTTGTTGGTTTTTTCCAAAAAGAGTTCCATTGATCCACTTATTAGAACATGGTCTGGAAATTCTATGTATGAAGCATAGTCAACTGGCTGCTGAGAATAGTATTGTAAAAATAGATTGTGGGGGTTGTTTGGTGGGGCAAACGAAAACTCCCTTGTTAAATTAATTTGATAAATGTCACCGTTTTTTATGTAATTCTTTGCTTTCCTTATTCCATCTAAAAAATGTTTGTCTGTTTGCAGTTTTTTTAATGTGTCTTTTTTATTTAAATGTGTTGTGTGAGGCGTTTTTTTTAATATGTTTTTTCTTTCATATAAATTAAAAATCGCCTTGTATTCCGTTTTGTTGATTTTTTTGTTTAAAAACTCAAAAGAGAAATAACCGCAAGCATAGTGCCCTTTTTTTAAAAATTTTTCTATCAAGCTTATACAGGAAATGTTTTTTTTCTTTTTTGTTTTACCTTTATATGTCAGAAAAACCCCTTGTTTGTTTTCGTAAATACATCCAATTGGTTCAGAAAAATTTATATTAGAATACTGTTTTTTACCAAGCTTCCAACTTGAGCTTCTAGACTTCAGATGTGTTGTCATTGTCTTCTGATTCAGGTGAATCTGATGCTAATTCTTTGAAATTAGAATTATTAACCGGCAAATCTATAGAGTCTTTGAGAAGCTCTGATATGTCTTTAATTTTAATTGTTTCATTCCCATGAAATTTGGCTGCATCTTCAAACATGGTGCTACAAAATGGGCAAGCGGCAGCTACGGTTTCTACTCCGTGGTCTTGAATTTCTTCAAACCTGTTCCAGTTAACCCTTGGGGCTTCTTCTTCCATCCAAACCTTTCCTCCTCCTGCTCCACAACAAAAACTATTTTCTCTAGTTCTTTCTAGCTCTTTAATTTTTAATCCTGGTATTGCCTCTAAAACCTCTCTGGGCTCGTCAAATATTCTATTGTGTCTCCCAAGATAACATGGGTCGTGGTAAGTTATTTCTTCTTCTATTGCATGAGTTGGGGAGAGCTTTCCTTCTTTGATTAGGTCGTTTAAAAATTCTGTGTGGCTTACAACCTCAACATTCGCTCCAAAATCTGGATATTCATTTTTAAGTGTATTAAAACAGTGTGGGCAGTTTGCTATTATTTTTTTAACATTAAATGTGTTTAAATTTTCTGCATTCGTCATTGCTAGTTCTTGAAAAAGCGCTTCTTCTCCTAGTCTTCTCGCAGGGTCTCCGGTACAAGTTTCGTTGGGGCCCATTATGGCAAAACTAACTCCGGCTTTTTTTAAGAGTTGGGATATTGTCTGGGCAACCTCCTGTCCTCTTGGGTCATATGCCCCAAAGCACCCGGTCCAAAAAATTACTTCATAGTCTTCAGCGTTGTCTCCGCCACCGTTCCCTAGCACGGGCACCTCTTCTTCTTTGGCCCAAGGAGACCTGTCACTGGTTTCAAAACCCCAGGGGTTTCCATGACTCTGGAGCTTCTGAAGTGTTCTGACTGCTGTTCCTGTAAGTTGACCCTCCATGGTTAAAAATCGTCTCATTTCAAGAATTTTTCCCATCTGATCAATCAACAATGGACATTGTTCAACACAAGCGCTGCAAGTTGTACACGCATAAAGCTCTTCTGGCGTTACCCATTCTTCGCTAGGCAAATACTCTGTTGTCATTTCTTCTTTTTCTGCATTTTCAGAAGCAAAATGTCTTAGCTTAATAACTATGTCTCTCGGGGAAAGAGATTTGTCTGTTGCCCAAGCTGGGCAATTGTCTGTACATCTTCCACATTCAGTACAGGTGTAAGAATCAAGAATGTCTTTCCAGGAGAAATCTTCGAACTTCCCTGAGCCAAAATGCTCTTGGTCTTCTGGCGCATTCTCAAAATCTATTTTTGTCATTTTGCCTCTTGGTTCTAGGTTTTGAAAAAAAATATTCGGCACAACGGTCAAAACATGGCTGTGTTTTGAGTAGGGCAAGTAGTTAAGAAAAGCTAAAAGTAAACATACGTGGAACCACCAAAAAAACTCTGCTGTAAACGCAGCGGTTGTTACATTAATGTTGGAAAAGAAAAAAGAGGCCCACAAGGTAGAGATTGGCAGCCAGTCTGATGGTTCTAGTCCCATTGAAATCTTAGATGCTCTGAAACCAAAGTCGGTAACCATTAAGCCAAAAATCATCCCTAAAATAACTACGGCGTCTATGCTGTTTACCTCTCTTCTTTTTCCGCTTGGGATAACTGTTCGGTTTAAGGCTCCCATAATCAGAGCTACTATTACCAAAGATTGAACTATGTCGAGTATCAGAAGGAAGACTTCTTGGGCATGACCTCCTAGGAAACCAAAAATTTCAAAACCTGGCACATATCCCATTATTAATACTTCTAAAGAACCAAATGTTATAATCATAAATCCCCAAAACAACATGAAGTGCTCTACGCCTGCCCAGGTGTAATTTTTAAGTATTCTTTTTTGTCCTAAAACGTAAACAAATATTCCCTTAATCCTGTTGATTATTTGATCTAGTCTTTCTGCTGGTCTTTTGGCGGACAACATTATTTTAAAAAAACCAAAAACGTTCCTGAGTAAAAAAAGGAATGCGAACACAACTAACAATGTCAAAATAGCTTCTTTCATTAATTAAACCACTTCCGTGAAATTCTTTAACGCGTAAATAAATATTAAGTAGCCTGCCTTAAAAATCAAGGCTTTCGGGTTGTCTGATTAATTGCCTTTAAAATCTGTCGATTATTGTTTTTTCTAATGGCTTTCTCAAGGTCAACCAAATACCTTTTGAATAAGGCTATGTCAGCCAAAAGGTTCTTTTTGTTTGACATAAAAATCTCTGCCCAAAGGCTGGTTGAGCTTGAAGAAATTCTTGTTAAATCTTTATAGCTGGTGCCAGCATAACCATCAATTTCCTTTTTTGATAATTTAGAATTCGTAATTTTTCCGAGACCAAAAGATAAAACATGAGGTGTGTGGCTTAACAATGAAAAGATTTTGTCATGTTCTTTGGGAGACATATTGACAACCTTGCTCCCAACCCCTTTCCATATTGACTTTATTTTTAAAATTCCGTCCCTTCTTCCTTTTGCGCCTGCGGCAATAAATATCTTTTTTTCAAAAAGCTTGGGGTTGGCGCTGAGAAAGCCGCTTGCCTCTGATCCTGCTATTGGGTGGCCACCAACAAAAGTTGTTTTTTTCGGCAAAAACTTTTTCGCAAGGCTTAGTATTTCTTCTTTTGTGCTAACCACATCTGTTACTACTGCGTTTTGTTTTAATTTCCTTTTAGATAAGCTTTTTAGTATTGTTGGAATTTGCTTTATGCTTACGCACAAAAAAATAACATCGCTGGCTTCGACCTCTTTGGCCCTTGGAGCGGAAAGAAGCGCAGCGAACTTTTTTGTTTTTTTTGCTTGCAACAGTGTTTTTTTGTTTCTGTCTACGCCTATTATTTTTACTTTGTCTTTGTAAGTTTTTTTAATTGCAAGCGACAGGGATCCTCCTATGTGTCCCAACCCCACTATCATTATAGTTCCTATTTTGTCTTTGTTCATCAAACTGATTCCTTTAGGGCTTGCACGAAAAGCTTGTTTTCCTCTGTCGTTCCAATTGTAACACGCAGGTGGTTCTTCATGCCGTACTCCTCTAGGGGCCTAACAATTACCCCTCTTTTTAGAAGCTCTTCGTAAATTATTCTGGCCTCAGCTTTAAACTCCAGCAACAGAAAGTTGGCGTATGAGGGGTAATATTTAATTGAAAGCTTGTTTAGTTCGGACTTTAAATAAACCATTCCTTCTTGGTTGTTTTTTATACATTCGCCTATATACTCTTGGTCTCCCAATGCCTCAATCGCTGCGCTTTGGGCTATGGAGTTTACATTAAAGGGCTCGCGCGCTCTGTTTATTGAGTCTATTAGTGCTTTGTCTGCAACACAATAGCCGATACGTAGTCCAGCAAGACCATAGGCTTTTGAAAAAGTCTTTAATATAATTAGATTCTTATGTTCTTTTATAATTTCTGAGGGCTTAAGTCGGTCGCCTTCCTTCACGTACTGACAATATGCTTCGTCTATGACTACAACGGTTTGTTTCGGTATTTCTTTTATAAAGCTTTCAAGTTCTCCGCGCTGAACCTTGCTTCCAGTTGGGTTATTTGGGTTCGCAAGGAAGACGACTTTTGTTTTTGAGTTAATCTTGTTTGCCATGTCATCTAAGTCGTGAGACATGTTGGGCATCTTGCTTCTAACTATGGTTGCCCGAGCAAGGGTAGAAACAATAGGGTAAACAATGAAACAATACTCTCCCATAATTGCTTCGTCCTCTTTGCTTAAATATGCGTGTGATATAAGCTCGAGCAGTTCATTTGAACCGTTTCCAACAGTAATTTCGTTTGGCAAAACTTCTTCGTGCATTGATATTTTTTGTTTCAAATAAAAACAATTTCCATCAGGGTAAAGACCTACTTGTGGGGCCTGATTTTTTATTGCTTCAACAACCTTCGGAGATGGTCCATGCGGGTTTTCGTTAGACGCTAACTTAATTATTCTTTCTAGTCCGAGCTCTCTTTGTAGCTCTTCTACTGGCTTTCCAGGAACATATGTTGGCAGATTTTTAATACGTTCAGATTCCGAAGGCATTTCTAAAATGCTCCTAAAATTTTAAAGTAGGAAGTTGTTTTTTGTAATTTCTCAATGCAACGAGCCGCCTCTTTTTGTTTTCCCCTTACTACGAAATCTATAAAAAACAAATAGTCCCATTGGAGCTTACGGGATGGTCTAGATTGTATTTTGGTTAAATTAATTTTTGCATTTCTGAAAGGTTGGAGGCATTCATAAAGCGTTCCGGGTTTGTGGTCCAAAGAAAAAGCAACTGAAACCTTTTGGGCTGATGCTAGTGTTGGCTTTTCCGTTTCTTTGGTTATTAAAATAAAAATAGTTGTGTTGTTTTTTTCGTCTTGTATGTTCTTTTTTAATAAATTTAGTGAATATATTTTTGCGCAGCCTTTTGGAGAGATTGCGGCGCTATTTTTAGTTTTTCTTGCCAATATTGCTGCTCCTGATGTGCTCGGCGCCTCCACTTCTTGGGCCTCTGGCAGGTTTCGCTGAATCCATTTTTTGCTTTGGGCCAATGCTTGTGGGTGCGAAATTATTTTGGTAATTTTTTTTAGATTTTTCTCTTTCGATAACAAACAGTGTTCTATGTTTTGCGAAATTTCAGAACATACAACTACTGTGCTATCGGTTAAGCGATCTAGGGTTTCACCTATGGGTCCCTCAAGCGAATTTTCAATTGGAACCACGCCGAAGTTGGTTTCTTGTTTCTCCACAGAGGCAAAAACATCGGATATGGAGCCTTGGGGCATTAGGGTTGTCGATTCACCAAAAAGTTTAATGGTTGCCTCGTTTGTATTGCTCCCCTGTGGTCCCAAATAAGACACGAGAAGGGGCTGTTGTACTTCTCTGCACGCCGAGAGGATTTCTTTGTATATTTGTTGCAAGCTGGTGGTTGATATCGGACCTTTGTTGGCGGACTTTATTTTGTTGAGTATTTCGCTTTCTCTTTTTGGGTCAAACACCACATCTCCTTTAAGGCCGGTGGTTTGCTGGGCAAGCAGAGATCTTTTTAGTAAAAGTTTTAATATTTGGTTGTCTACCAGGTCAATGTTTTTTCTTATTGCTGCAAGTGTTTTATTGTTCTTCGTCATCTTATACTCTCATTGGCATAATAACTGCCAACTGTTTTATTTCGCCTTCTTGTTCCGAATAGATACATGCTGGGCTCACTTCGTCGTTTATACAAACAGAAACCTCTTCCTCGGTAAAAGAGGATAGTGCGTCAATTAAATACCGGACATTAAAGCCCACCTCTAGCACGGCGTCTGTTAACTCGCTAGCCCTCTCTTTAATGCTGATAAGCTCTGTTGTTTCTCCGTCGTCTGACGTGGTTTTAATTTCAAGTTCTTGTGGCCCTATTGATATTCGGGCCCCCTTGGTTTTTTCCGATAGCACAACCGACACCCTTTGGAGCAAAGAGAGCATATCGTTTCTATCAACCCTAAAGGTGTTTGTTTTGGCAGATGGTACAACCTGCGCATAGTCTGGAAACTTAACATCTATCAGCCTTGAAAGTATTGATGTTTGTCCGTTATCACAAATAAAAAAGTTTTTGTTTGTTCCTATTTGAACAACCTCGCTCTCTAGAGCAAACTTTTTTAGCTCAGTGGCTGCTTTTTTTGACAAAAGAAAAGACTCTATTTGGCTGTTGTTTTCAAACTCGTCTTCAACTGTGCTCATTCTGTGGCCATCTGTTGATACAAGTTTGATCTTTTTGTTGTTTGTCATATCAAAAAATATTCCTGTTAGGTTTTTTCTTAAGTCGTCTGATCCTATAGAGTAAGATGTTTTTTGTATTAGGTCGTTTAGCATTTGGCTTTTTATTGCTGTGTAAACAAAATCGTCGGGTTTTGGTATTTGTGGAAAATCTTCTGCGGGTAAACATTTGATTTTGGTTTTTCCTTTTTTGTAATCAATCTCTATTTGGTTTGAGTTGTTTTTAGATATTTTTATATCCTTATCCGGTATTTTGTCTATTATGTCTAATATTTTTTTTGCTGGTAAACAAACATCCCCTGGCTCTATTATGTTTATAGGGAGAGAGGTGTGGGTTGATGACTCTAGGTCTGTTGAGGAAAGAAAAAGTTTGCCATCTTTCGCTGAAAACAAAATGTGGGATAAAATTATCAGTGTTGATTTAGAATCAACCACTCCTTGGGTGTAAGACAAGTGTTTTAACAGCTGGTTTTTGTCAACAGAAAAATTCATCTCTTCTTCTCCTATTATATTATATTTATATATTAAATATATAGTAGTAGTAGTATGTGTGTTGATTTGTTAACAAACTAAAAAAACCCCAAAAACAATGAAAAAAAAACTAACACCAAACAACACTAATTAACACTTGTTTAAAAAAAGAAAAAAAAGTCAACACTAATCGTCAATTTTTCCACCAGCAATCTTACGAATTTTAGACAAAAGAATGCGGATGGGGTTTTCTTGAGAAGGGTTTTTTGCCAAAAGATCCTCAATTGTGGCAACAGAATGTAAAACGGTAGAGTGATCGCGACCACCAAATTTTCTTCCTATTTCTAAAAGAGAGTCATCGGTAAAAACTCGCGACAAATATATACCAACCTGTCTGGGCCTAACAACACCCCGGGTCCTCTTTTTAGAGCAAATATCAGCAATAGTTGTTCCATAGTAGGCCGCAACCTCTTTTTGTATTAATTCCACGTTAACAATATCAACACTGGTGTTTGAAGAAAGCCTAGAGGCAACATCGTTAACAAGCTTTTTGTTTAACGGGGCATTTAACATAGCAGCTTGGCCCACAACATTGTTAAAAAACCCTTCGAGCTCACGAATAGAGCCGCCAGATTTTTCAGCAACACTAAACAGCACATCTTCTTCTAAAACAAGACCCATTGTTTTTGCCTTGGTTTGCAAAATAGCCACCCTGTGTTCTAGGTCGGGAGGAAGAACCTCTACAGAGAACCCCCACTCAAAGCGCCCAATAAGCCTTTCTTGCATCCCCGAAAGTTGGTGAGGGGGCTTATCGCAAGTTAGCACAATTTGCTTGTTTAAATCATAAAGGTTGTTAAAAGTGTGAAAAAATTCTTGCTGTGTTCCTTCTTTTCCGGAAATAAACTGAATGTCGTCAATCAAAAGAACATCACATCCGAAGCGAAAAGCATCTCTAAGCTCTCTTTGTTTTCCTGATCTAATTGCCGAAACAACACGGTTAGTAAAATGTTCAGCCGTAAGGGATATAATTTTAAACTCTTTATTGTTGTCGTAAACATTGTTTCCTATGGCATTTAAAAGGTGGGTTTTTCCTAGCCCTGTTCTACCATAAATAAAAAGCGGGTTGTATGATTGACCAGGCCTTTCCGCCACTCTCTCTGCAGCAATACCAGCAAGAGTGTTTGATGCTCCTTTAACAAAGTTGTCAAAAGTTTGTCTGCCATTAAGTTGGCCTTCTTTTACCCTTGTTAGGCCGCGCTTTTTAGGTTTCTCTTTTTTAATATGTATTCCGGTGGCAACAGTGGCATCACGTGCGTCCACATGAATCTTTTTTATTCCCAAGTCTTCCTCAGACTCTTCTCTAAAAACTTTTTCTAAAATGTGCATATAGTGGTTATTTATCCACTCTGATGTCATTACATCAGTAACAGAGAAAAATGCTTCAGACTCGGTTAACGATACAAGCTTAAGAGTGTCAAAAAAATGGGTTATGCCAGGATAGTTTTCAGCTATATTGTCCACGATCATCGCGGCTAAAACATTTTTGTCTACCAAGTCTGAGTCAACATGGTCTTGTTGAGACAAATTGCGCAAGTTGTCGGCTTCGTCAGCCATTAAAACACCCCCGAGTTTTCCACAATTTGTGGAAAGATGTGGATAAAAATGTTAATAATTTGAACAAGTTAAGTTAAGAAATTATCCACACTCAGAGCTTAATATTATCAAATAAAAGACGAGTCGTCTAGGAAATATTTTTCTTAAAAATTTTTATTCAATAATTAGAAAGGATTAAAAATAAAATTTTTTATTTTTGTTTAACGAAAGCAGAAGCAAGAGAATTAATTTCATCACCAAGAGTTTTTTGACTAGATTTGTTTACAATAAATTTACAGTTAATGTTTTGAATTGTTTTAATTATTTTTAAATTATTTTTTTTTATTGTTTCGCCGGTTTCTGTTATGTCAACTATTCCATCAGCAAGACCAATCACGGCAGCGAGTTCAACAGAACCGCTAAGATAAATTATTTCCGGGAAAATATTTATAGTTTCGAAAAACTTTCTTGTTATGTTCGTATATTTTGTTCCAATTGTTAACATTGACCCAGCGGTAAGGTCTAGCTCTTTTTCTTTGGGACAAGCGAGTACCATTTTGCATTCGCCAATAGGTAAAGAAAGGGGCTCATAAACATCGCAAGCAGCTTCAATTATACAGTCCGAGCCAACAATGCCACAATCTGCGGCTCCAAGCTCAACATATTTAGGCACATCAGCTGGTTTGCAGATAAGAATTCTTAGCTCGTCGAGATCAACAACAAGTTCTCGTGACGCTGCCCTAATTTTGGTTGTAGAATAGCCAGACTTATCCATAAGCCAGAGCACTTGTTCAAGAATTCTTCCTTTTGCTATTGCCAGCTTTATTCTTTCTCTCGCCAAACCTTCCCTCCTATTTCTTTAAGTTTATTATCAATTGATTCATAACCTCTATCAAGGTGATAAATTCTATAAATTTCACTTTTCCCCTTTGCCGCAAGAGCTCCTATTAACAAAGAGGCGCTTGCCCTTAAATCGCTAGCCTGCATTTTTGCTCCCGTTAGAGAATCAACCCCTAAAATAGTAGCAACATTGGCCTCGAGGTTGATTTTGGCTCCCAGCTTTCTCAACTCGGCTGCATGGATAAACCTGTTTGGGAAGATGTTCTCGGTTATTTTAGAGGTCCCACTCGCAAGACATAACAGCGCCATAAACTGAGCTTGTAAGTCAGTAGGAAAGCCAGGGTGAGGGCTTGTTTCTATTTCAAGTGGCCCAACTCTATCTGGGGGAACGACTTTAAGTTTAAACACAGAAGGCCCTTCAGCCCGACTTTTGTCATAAGTGCTCACCACAGCACCCATCCTCTCAAGCATAGCACACGGGGCATCCATTTCGGCGGGGTCGCAATTCGTTATTGTTATTTCGTTTCCTGGCATACAGCCTAACGCCATGAAGGTTCCGGCCTCTATCCTATCAGGTATTACATAGTGCGGGTGAACCTGTTTCCCCAATGACGAAACTGGCTCTATGCTAATAGAGTTCCCATATAAGTCTATTTTCGCACCTAAAGAAGTTAAAAACTTTATTAAATCTAAAACCTCAGGCTCTATTGAACAATTATTAAGCTCGGTGGGACTGTTTGATAATATTGATGCCAAAATAAGATTCTCGGTTCCCGTAACTGTAACAACTTCAAAATTATAAGAACCTCCTGTGCTAACAGCAGAGGCAGACTCCAAGTATCCAGAAACAATATCGGTTTTATACCCCAAAGCCTCAAATCCTTTTAAGTGTTGATCCACGGGTCTATCGCCTATAGCACAACCACCCGGAAGAGAGATTTTTGCTCTGCCAAATCTTCCAAGAAGGGCTCCCCATATTACCACAGATGCGCGCATTGTTTTAACTAAATCATATGGCGCCTCCCAGCTGTGAATTTTTTCAGTGTTTATCTCTACTGTTCCGCTGTTGAACGAAAAACCAGCCCCTAGCTTTTCAAGCAACAAAAGCATTGTTTTAACGTCGCTAATATTGGGAACGTTTTTTATTTTGTATGTGCCGCCATGTAATGCCGTTGCGGCAATTATTGGCAAGGATGAATTCTTAGAACCCGAAATTTCAACGGAACCAGTAAGGCGACCACCACCTTCTATAATTAATTTTTCCACTTTGCCTTAACCACTCTGTCAATTTTATTCAAGTCAGGTAATAATTCAACCTCAGAATAACCAAGATCAAAAAGAATTTTCTTAGCCGCCAGACCTTGACAGGCGCCAATTTCTAAAAAAATTCCGCCATCTTTTGGCAAGAACCTTCTACCTTCAGAAGCTATTTTCGTAAGGTGCCACAATCCCTCATTTGAAGACAACAAAGCTTCAATAGGTTCATAATTTTTTATGGACTTATCGAGATGCGCAAACTCTTTTGCGCTTACATAGGGAGGATTGGAAACAATATATTTAAAAGCAACAGAAGGAACAGAAGAAAATAAATCGGATTCAAAAATCTCTGTTTTTTTCTCAAGCCCATGCAGAGTTTGATTTTTTTTTGCACAGCTGATTGAATCAGGTGCGTTGTCAGCTAAATAAATTTTTTTAAAATTATGGAGATGAGCCAAAGACAAGCCTACACAGCCGGTTCCACAACACATATCAAGAACTATCAAATCATACAAATCATACTTTTCAGCTTCTGACAGTACGGCATCCACCAAAACCTCAGTGTCTGATCGAGGAATAAAAACTCCTCTGTCAACACAAAACTCTTTAGAGTAGAAAGAACTTTTTCCACAAATGTAATCAAGAGGCTCTCCGCTAACCCTCCTTTCCAAAAGAGTAAAAAAATTTTTTTTTACATTTTCATTTGCGAGAATCTCAGGGGAAGAAAAAATTCTTTCTAAAGATCGCCCTGCAGATACTTCAAGGAGGCGGTTGACTTCAAGGCCAGGATTTACTGCCCCATTTTCGCGAAGAAGACTCCTTGCTTTAATCAGTTCGTTCTCAATAGAAACATTCATTGTGAAAATATATAATATATTAATTTTATAATTATGAACGAAAATCTTAAAACTAATTTTAAAGTCTTTTTTCAGGAATTTAGCTCATATTGTTCTGCTAAAAATAGCAATGCAAAGCTTCTAGCCGTCTCAAAGACAATGCCTTTGTCCGACATTGTTGCTCTTACAGAAGAAGGCCAAAAGATGTACGGAGAAAACTATGCCCAAGAGCTTAGAGACAAGAGTTTAGAAAACCAAAATAACCACGCCCAAGACATTGAATGGCACTACATAGGGCAAATACAAAAAAACAAAATCAAATACATCGTTGGTACAGCAAAACTAATTCACACAGTTGATTCCTATGAAAAAGCAAAAATAATAAGCGAAATAAGCGAAAAAAAAATCCTACAACAAAACATACTTTTGCAAGTAAACATCTCCGAAGATTCCAACAAGGCAGGGGTTCCCGCCATCGACCTTAAACATCTAATCCCAAAAATTAAAAGCCTTGGCAGCATAAAACTAGACGGGCTTATGACTATTACGGAGAATTTTAAAGATCCCGAGAAATCCAGAGATTGTTACAGAAAAATGAAGGCCTTGGGCCGAGATTTTGCTGATAGCTTTGACAAAGAGCGCCATGATTTGTCCATGGGTATGAGCAATGATTACAAAGTCGCGATTGATGAAGGAGCCACAATTGTAAGAATAGGAACTAAAATTTTTGGAAAGAGAAAAAAGATATTATAATCAAATTATGCGAGTGGGAATAATAGGGGCCGGAAATATGGCAAACGCGATTTTATCCGGTATTTTGAATACACAAAAAAATATACAAATTACATGTTCAGATATTAGCTCAAAGCAGCTAAACAAAATAAAAAAGAACAGAAGAGTCAAAACCACAAAAAACAACCTTGGGGCGGCAAAAAACAGCACTATTCTATTTATATGCGTCAAACCCAATGTCGTTGAGAGCGTGGCACAGGAAATCAAACAATATTTAACTAGAAATCAAATATTAATATCCGTAGCCGCTGGCGTATCCATGAAGTCCCTACAAAGCTTTTTCGGCAACGATAAAAAGATTATAAGATCAATGCCAAACCTTCCTTGTCTAATAGGAAAAGGAGTGGTTGGAATTATGCAGAATTCAAAATGTACGAACAAAGATATGAAAGTTGCAGAAAATCTTCTTTCTTCAATTGGAAAAATTTTTCGACTTAAGAAAGACACAGATTTTGATGCTGTTACTGCACTAAGCGGGTCGGGACCAGCCTTTTTAGCCCAGCACATCGAGTCTAATTTGTCTTTTGCCAAGCAAAAAGGTTTCAGCAAACCAGTGTCCAGCCTGCTGGTTCTTGAAACTATATTGGGGACCGTTGAATTTTTAAAGTATAGCAAAATAGACATTAACAAATTTATATCCATGGTTGCTTCCCCAGGAGGAACTACCGAGGAAGGCTTAAAAAGTCTTAGAAAAAATAAATACTCAAAAACAATAAAAGACTCTCTTTTTGCAGCAACTAAAAAATCCTCCCAAATAAGCAGACAAATTCAAAACAAGAGGAAACAAAAATGACAAATCTACTATTAGCAATAGCAGGCATTTTAAACGCAGTGTTTGAAATAATGTTTTGGCTTATCCTCGTCCGGTGTCTAATTTCTTGGGTGAGCCCAGACCCTTACAATCAAATTGTATATTTTTTGGAAAGAATTACTGAGCCTATTCTTCAACCAATTAGAGGCGCCATTCCTTATTTCGGAGGAATCGATTTGTCCCCAATTATTGCCGCACTTCTAATACACTACATTGGACAAATTTTTTTGGTAAGGTCGTTGATTGATATGGCCTATAGTTTTTAATTTTGAAACTCAAAGTTTTAGTAAAACCACGATCTAACAAGTCCGAAGTTCTTTCTTACAAAGAAGAGCTTCTGATAGTTAGAGTCGCAGCAATACCTCACAATCAAGAATCCAACAAAGAGCTAATAAGAACTTTGTCAGATTTTTTTAATGTTTCTAAATCCAAAATAAGCATAGTTGCAGGCCACAAATCAAAAACAAAAACACTAGCCATAGACGCTGAAACCGAAATTGTTGTTGAACATCTAAAAAAACTGTTATAATTAAAAACTAATTGTTTGCTCGTTTTTACGACACACACTCAATTTTGTTATAGGAGAAGAAAATGAAGATAAGTTTACTTGGAGGAACAGGGGCTTTTGCGGAAGGTCTTGTAATAAGATGGGCCAAGGTAGGGCACGAGATTTTTATTGGTTCTAGAAAACAGGAAAAGGCAGAGGGCATTACACAAGAAATGCTTGAGAAGGCTAAATCCGTAGGAGTTGATGCTAATATTACTGGCCTCTCAAATGAAGATGCTGCTAAACAGTCAGAGGTTGTAGTTGTTTGCCTGCCCCATGAATATACAAAGTCTACTCTAGAAGGGATTAAGGATTCCTTTACAAACCAAGTTGTTATAACTCCGGTTGTGCCAATGGTTAGAGATGAAGAAACAAAAAGCTTTTTGTTTGAGGAGCCCGAGTCAGGATCGTCTGCTGCAGAGATTAAATCAGTATTGCCTGAAACCGTAAGTATTGTAAGCGCGTATCACAATATTCCTGCTAAAGGCTTAGCAAATTTTGAAAAAGAACTAGATTACGATGTTGTAATTTGTGGAGATGACGAGGAGTCAAAAGCGCTTGTTGCACGACTAACAGAAGAAATGCCAAAATTAAGAACAATAGACGCTGGTCCTTTGGCGCTTTCTGGGATGATTGAGGCGATAACTCCTTTAATTGTAAATATGAACATTAAGCACAAACATGAATTTTCAATTAAATTTGTTTGATGTCTTGAAAGTTTATTTTTTATGATTAGTTTATAAGAAGTTAATTTTATTAGGAGATAAAAATGGGTAAATCTAAAAAAATACGACCACTAGGAGATAAAATTCTAGTAGAAAGAAACGAAGCACAAGAGATGACCGAAGGAGGAATAATAATTCCCGACGCTTCTCAAGAAAAGCCACTTGAGGCAACAGTGGTTGCTGTAGGCAATGGAAGAGTTGACAAAAGTGGAAACGTAACACCCCTTGTTGTAAAAGAAGGAGACAGAGTCCTTTTTAGCAAATATGGAGGAGCAGAGCTTTCCATTGATGGCAAAGACTTGTTGATTCTAGAAGAAACGGATATTTTGGCAGTCCTTAATTAATTAAATTTAAAATTGAGGTTACCGCCAAACTTCTTTTGGCCAACAATCCTAATTCTTTTAAATCTTCGCCTGAGTCAACATCAAAACCGATGTTTTCATTTTTAACTACGGAATAGTCAGCGCCTTTTTCTTCAAAAGCAGCTATATGTTTTTCCATGCTGTTAGAACCAAAAAACGATGGAACAATTTCGGGGGGGGAACGCAAAAATGCGTTAGTTCCCAGCCCGCTTCTAGAAGGCACCAGAATGCTGCTGTTGGTTTCATTTGAACGCTCGAATATTTCGTCAACGTCTCTTGATTCTATCAAGGGTAAGTCGGCAGGTAGCCTTAAAACCGAGCTCGCACCCATCTCGTATAATTTTTTTGATGCCCAGTCCACAGAAGAGCTTTCACCAGATTGCTTTTCTTCCAAAAGAACATCAAAGCCAAATTTTTCAGCAAGCTTAACAGCCTCTTTGTCTTTAGTGACAATAAAGTTTTTGTCAGATTTCTTTGAGTTTTTGATTTCAGACAATACATGCTCCAGCATGATTTTTACAATTTTTATTGTTGTGTCGTAAGACACTGTCTTTCTCATTCTAGACTTAGCCTCTAAGAAATTTTTAAAAGGGACGATGACAAACTGCATAATTACTTTAATATTATAAACTAGTTATATGAAAATCTTTTCTTGGAATGTAAATGGTATTAGAGCAGTTCAAAAAAAAGGATTTTTAGGCTTTGTAAAAAAATTTAAACCAGATATTTTATGCCTCCAGGAAATCAAAGCAGAAAAAGAACAGTTGGACGACGAATTAATTAATATGCCAAATTATTTTTCATATTTTAATTCTTCAAAAACAAAAAAAGGATATTCTGGTGTAGCGATATATTCAAAAATTAAACCAACCAAGGTATCAACAAGCCTAAAATCGGATAAAGAATTTGATGTTGAAGGTAGGTTGTTGAGCTTAGAATACAAAGACTTTGTTCTTCTAAATTTTTATTTTCCAAACGGACAAATGAACGAAGAGCGACTCGCCTACAAGCTAAGATTTCATGAGGCCGTTTACGATTTAACAGCAACTCTTAAAAGAAAAAAGAAAAATATTATAGTTTGCGGTGACTACAATATAGCGCACAATGAAATCGACTTAAAACACCCCAAGCCTAATGAAAACACATCAGGCTTTCTCAGGATAGAGAGAGATTGGTTAGATAAATTTGAAAAAAGTGGATTTGTAGACACTTTTAGATACCTTCACCCAAAAAAAGTTAAGTATTCTTGGTGGACATATATGAGAAATGCCAGATCAAACAACGTTGGATGGAGAATTGACTACTTTTGGGTTTCCGATATTAACAAAATTAAAAAAGCATTAATACACAACGACGTGCTCGGGTCAGACCATTGCCCGGTATCTATAGAGCTTTAAAGATTGTCCCCATCCCCATTAGGGAGTTCGTTATAATAATCGTCAGATAAATTTTCAAAACCAGGGACTCCTTGTTGGTCTAAGAAGGCAAGAGAAACTGTTCCTGTCGGACCATTTCTTTGCTTTCCAATAATAACTTCAGCGATACCATCGCGTTCTTCAATGTTTCTTTTGTAAGCATCTGCACGGTGGAGAAACAAGACCATATCAGCATCTTGTTCGAGCGCACCACTTTCTCTTAAGTCAGACAATTGCGGCTTTTTGTCTGTTCTTGTTTCAGTTTGTCTGCTTAATTGAGATATTGCAATAATTGGAATGGCAAGCTCTTTTGCCAATGCCTTTAGGGATGAAGATATTTCGGCAATCTCCCTTTCCCTGTTTTCTGCTCTTGTTGCACCTCTCATAAGCTGCAAGTAGTCAATAACTAACAAGTCTATTCCTTTTTCACTCATAAGTCGCCTGGTTTTTGATCGCAGCTCTAAAACGTTAATGCCCGGAGAATCATCGATATGAATATTTGCACGCTGGAGCGAATCCGCAGCGTCTATTACTTTTTTGAATTCGGAATCTGACAAATAACCGGTTCTTATTTTGCCGAAATTAACTTTAGACTTTGAAGACAGCATTCTCATCATCAATTGTTCTTTTGTCATCTCCAAAGAAAAGAAGCCTATGCTAAGATCATGACTTAATGCCGCATGAACAACCATGTTTAAACTTATAGAAGTTTTCCCCATTCCCGGTCTTGCAGCAAGTATTATTAAGTCCGAGGGCTGGAAACCAGCAGTCAAAGTGTCAAGTTTTTTAAAACCACTAGCAATTCCAGTAACAGCTTCTTTTCTTTGTGAAAGCTGTTCTATAATTTTAATAGTTTCTTTAACTAGCTCAGGGGCCGCGGAAAAACCAGTTCTACGATTATCCTGGGTAATATCAAATAGTTTTTTTTCAGCTTGATCAACAAATTCGCTAACATTTACTTGGTCAAGCTGTCCTTCTTGAATAATTTGAGTAGCGGTTTTAATCATATCCCGAAGAACGGACTTTTCTTTGACTGATTTTGCATAGAAAGATACATTTGATGCACTAGGCACAATCTCAACTAATTGTGAAAGATACGAGCTACCACCTACATCTTGCAACAATGATTTTTTTGACTTTAGCTTTTCAAATAACGTTAGAACATCTATAGGCTTGTTTTCTGAATCCAAATCAAGCATAGCGGCAAATATTTTTTTATGATTTTCATCATAAAAGTCATTTGCTGATATTTCTTCAAGAGCAACATTGATTGCTTGTTCATCCAAAAGTATAGAGCCTAAGACGGCTTGCTCGGCCTCTTTATTCTGAGGTAAAGATTTTATTAAATCCGCCATCTTTAAATTTTATAATAATTAAACACCTAATGAAACACCTGCTTTTATTCCTTAACGATGAGGGCCAAATAAGCAGCCTTTACACTTGTGTTTCTAGGCCCAAATAATTTCTTAAGTATTTTACTCCTGCATATAGGATTGGAGTATCTAGTACAGCAAAGAAAAATTTAAAGACATACGCATTTATGATTAAAAAAGCTAATCCTTCAATTTCACTTTTTTCTTCTGGCAGTGGAATAGAACGAGTTAAAATGTGTGTTATCAGAATCACTGAAACTGTGTCAACAAACTGACTGAACATTGTTGAGGCATTGTTTCGAAGCCACAAGTGTTTCCCCTTTGTTTTTTCTTTAAAAAAATGAAAAATTCTTACATCAGAATATTGAGCAAGAAAATAGGCAATCATAGAAGCAACTATTGTACTTAACGACAATTGCCGAATAACCATAAAAGCATTATTAGAAGACTCGCTAAGCTCAGTTGTTTTGAAATCAGGAAGAGCACCTGCTAGCCAAACAATAAAGGCAAGCCAAATATTTACTATTAATCCAGCCCATACAACTTGAGAAGCTTTTTTTCTTCCAAAGATTTCAGATATAAAATCAGTACAAAGAAAAGTTATTGGATAAGGCAGGACTCCGACAGCTACAATTACCGGTATCTCTATTCCAAGCAATTCAAAGCTTAAATCCAGGAATCTTGATGTTCCAAGGATGTTTAACATGGTCATCGAAGCAATAAAGACAGAAGATAGTAAAAGAAAAACAGCCGCTCTTCTTTCTTCAAAAACCTTTTTCGAAATCTGTGAGCTCATTAACGAATAGCTTACCATTCTTGAAAGTCTTTTTTTGCATGATAAACTCAAAATCCATTGGCCGTGTAGCTCAGGGGTAGAGCGACGCTCTCATAAGGCGTATGTCGGTGGTTCAATTCCACCCACGGCCACTAAACTATACTAACCATTCTGTCTATTGCTAGTTTCGCCTTTGATGCGATTTCCGGGGCAACTTTTATTTCAGGAGTTTCTTCCTCCAAGGCTTGGAGAATTTTATCAAGAGTAATCATTTTCATATATTTACAAGTAGCATTTGGACTGATAGGAATAAAGTTTTTCTCTGGCGCAATCTTTTTCATCTTGTGAATAACTCCTGTTTCTGTAGCCACAATTAAGTTCTCAGAAGTCGAAGTTCCTGCTCTCGAAATCATTGCCTCTGTGGAGAGAAAATGAACATCTTTGTCTTTATTTTTTTCTGAGTAATACATGGCTTGAGAACCACAAGCACATTCAGGATGTATAAGAATTTCTGAATTAGGAAAATCATCACGAAGATTTTCAATTTCCTCATATGTCATGGCAGCATGAACATGACATTCTCCTGGCCAAATATGGATTTTCCTTCCAGTTTTCTTTTGTGCATAGGCTCCCAAAAACATATCAGGCAAAAATAAAATTTCCTTTTCTGGATCAATTGACTCAACGACTTTGATAGCATTGGAAGAAGTACAACAGTAATCACTTTCGGCTTTTACTTCGGCTGTAGTGTTTACGTAAGAGACAACAACTGCTCCAGGATTTTTTTTCTTCCATTCCACTAGCTGGCTAACATTTATTGATTCAGCAAGTGAGCATCCTGCGTCAGCATCAGGAAGAAGGATTTTCTTGTTTGGGCACAATATCGATGCAGTTTCTGCCATAAAATGAACACCGCAAAATACTATCATGTCAGCATTAGAAGATGCAGCCATTTTAGATAATCCAAGAGAATCACCAACAAAATCAGCCATATCCTGTACTTCAGGTATTTGATAATTGTGAGCTAAAATTACAGCATTCTTCTTTTCTTTTAATTTGAGAATCCTAACGGTTTTTTCTAGTGCACCCATAAAATTATCTTAACACATCCATTGAAATATCTAAGAATTGTGCAGAATGTGTAATGCGCCCTATTGAGATAAAGTCTATATCGTATTTAGCCATAGATTTAATATTTTTTAAATTTATGTTGCCAGAAATTTCTATTTTGGCAGAGCTAGATTCTCTAATTATTTTTGTAGCTTTAGGTATATCTTTTTCTTTGAAGTTGTCCAGCATTATTTGGTTAATTTGAAACCCAATTATTTTTTTAACATCCTTTATGCTGGATGCTTCCACCTCAACTTTTTTCTTCCTTTTATTTTTAAAAACTTTTCTTAGTGTTGTATCAATGTCCCCAGAAATTTTTATATGGTTGTCTTTAATTAGAATTGATTCCGCCAAGTCTGTTCTGTGATTTTTTCCACCGCCAATTTCCACTGCGTATTTTTCTAAATGCCTCCAGCCAGGAATAGTTTTTCTAGTATCGAGTATTTTAATCTTCTTGTTGTCCAGTTTTTTAACAAACAATCTAGTTAATGTTGCAATCCCACAAAGCTTTTGTAAAAAATTTAATATTACTCTTTCGTTTGAAACAATTGTATTGCCCGGACCCGATATGATTGCCACAGTTGACCCTTTCTTAATTTCTTCTCCTTCTTTGTAGTTCCATCGTATTCGTATATCTTTATTTATTTTTTTAACTATTTGGTTAACTATCCCCTTCCCACACAATACACCAGTCTCCTTAAAAAAAACTCCCATTTTAATTTTTTTTGAATTAAGCAGAAACTTGGTTGTTATGTCCTCTTTGGTTTTGTCTTCTTTTGTAGCTATTCTGAGAACGATATCAACACTTCTTTTTAAAGCATTGTTCATTAGAGGATTACTTAACTTCCCAGGTGTCCCCAGAGGAAATTAATTTTTCTAAGTTAGGAGGGAATTTTGTTTTTGCTGAATCAATTTGATCTTTTACAGACTGCTCAAAGCAGGGCTTTTCCACTCTCTTGATTATTCCCATTGGTACGGGGTATTCAGGGAACCTCATGTTTGCAACCATTTTTATCAATGCAGGATTAGTTTCATCATAAACAATAACATTGTCCGGTATGTTGCCTGGCTCAAATTCAATTATCTCTAATCTTCCTTGGCCCATAATCAACCCCTTATTCAAATCGTTTCCAAAAACAAGAGGTTTTCCATTTTCAATTTTTATATTGTTGTCATCTCTAATCGATCTTTCTGTGAAACCATCAAAAACACCATTGTTATAAATATAGCAATTTTGATAAATATGAACAAAAGAAGTTCCTTTGTGATTATATGCTTCTACTAATATTTCAACCAATTCCTTAACATATGCTGCTGCTATTTGAGCAACAAACGATGCCCCGCACTCTACTGCTAAACCAGTTGGGTCCACAGACTCTTCTAGGGTTCCGTAAGGAGCAGTTTTGTTAACCATTCCTTTGTCGCTTGTTGGAGAATACTGGCCTTTTGTAAGACCATAAATTTTATTGTTGAACAAAAGAATGTTTAAGTCGGCATTTCTTCTTAATGCATGAATGAAGTGATTTCCGCCTATTGATATTCCATCCCCATCTCCTGTAACAACCCATACTGCTAAATCGGGATTAGAAAGCTTAAGTCCGGTTGCTATTGGAAGAGGTCTTCCATGTATTGTATGAAAACCATATGTCCCCATATAATATGGAAATCTTGAGGAGCAGCCAATGCCAGAAACAACGGCATGTTCATTTTTAGGACGACCAATTTGAGCCATCGCGGTCTGAACAGCTTTTAATATTGCATAGTCCTCGCATCCCGGACACCATCTAGGTTCGGCCGGTGATTTAAAATCTGTAGCTTTGTATTGGTTTTTTTCTGTAGCCATTTGATCAACCTAATGCTGTTTCAGCATATCAAGCTCCTTAGTTATAAAATCTATTAATTCACTTACAGCTATTGGTTGCCCAGTAACTCTACCAAGAAAAGAAGTATCAATGAGAAATCTTGATCTGATTATCATATTTAGCTGACCTAAGTTTAATTCTACCACAGCAACCTTCTTATAGCTTCTCAATATGTTGGCAAGATTTTTAGGTAAAGGATTCAGGTATCTAATATTAATCATAGCGACTTTTTTCCCAGATTGATTAACGGCTTCTACTGCGGCACGCATACTGCCGAGAGAGCTACCCCAGCCCACCAAAAGTAAATCCGCATCTTCTTCTCCTATAATTTCTAAATCAGGTATATCGTTAGCAACTTTTTGAACTTTTTCTGCTCTTAGACGAGTCATCAAATCATGATTGTCAGGGTCCTGAGTTACACCACCAGTTTCATTTAGTTTTTCAAGCCCACCAATTGTATGCTCCAATCCTTGTGTTCCAATTCGAACCCAATCTCTAGCCAATGTTTCTTTGTTTCTTTTGTATGGAAGATAGCCTTCCACTTTATTTCTAAATGGAGATTTTATTTTTGGTATTTTTTTCAAATTAGGCAATTTCCACGGCTCAGAAGCATTAACCAAGAACCCTTCTGACAACACTACCACTGGTGTCATATATTTGGTTGCTAGCCTAACTGCTTCTATGGAAATCCAAAAACAGTCTGCCGCTGTTGAAGGGGCCAGCACGATAACGTGGGAATCCGACGGTCTTCCAAAGAGAGCCATCAATAAGTCTCCTTGTTCAGTTTTTGTAGGCATTCCAGTTGAGATACCAGATCTCATAAAATCAAAAACAATTAATGGCAACTCTGTCATTACTGCTAAATTTAGCGCCTCAATTTTGAGAGCTAAGCCTGGGCCGGAACTGCCGGTTATACCAAGAGAGCCACCATATGCAGCTCCTAGAGCCATTGTAATAGCAGCAATTTCATCTTCTGTTTGAACAGCTGAAACATCAAATTGTTTTAAAGCAGAAAGCAGATGCAAAACCTCACTAGCCGGGGTAATTGGATACCCAGCATATACTATTGGTAAATCAATTTTTTCAGCAGCCGTAAGAAGACCATAAGTAGTAGCAAGGGCACCATTAATATTCCTATATGTTCCAGGCTCTAGTTTAGCAGGAGGGACCTTGTACATAACTGGAAAAATTTCCATAGTATCACAAATATTAAATCCGGCATGAAGAACTTTTGTATTAGCCTCCAGAACCATTTGTTTTTTTCCAAACTTTGCTTTTAAAAAGTTTTCTATTGGCTCAAGCGATCTAGAGAAAAGCCAAGAGACTACACCTAATGCCAGAAAATTTTTGCATCTAAGTTTGTCCTGATGACCCATTTCCATATCAGCTAATGCTTCTAGAGTAAGTGTTGTAATAGGAATCTTGTGAACAGTGAAATCAGATAGTAATTTGTTTCCAGGCTCTAAAGGGTCACTATCAAAGCCAGCTTTTTTAATATTTTTTTCATTAAATTCATCTTGATTGACTACTATAATTGCACCTTTGTTTACGACACTAAGATTAACTTTCAATGCGGCTGGGTTGAAACAAACTAAGACATCCGGCCTATCACCCGGAGTGTAAATATCTTTTGAAGCAAACTGAATCTGATAAGAAGAAACCCCATAAGTTGTTCCAAGAGGCGCTCTTATTTCAGATGGAAAGTCAGGAAACGTTGCAAAATCATTTCCAGCAATAGCCGTAGTGTTTCCGAATTGATCTCCAGTTAATTGAATACCATCACCAGAGTCGCCAGCGAACTTTACCGTAATTGTTTCTAGTTCCGTTTTATCTACAGCCATCCGATTTTCCAACAATTAAGCACCGATTATCACTAATCGGTAATGCACAGAAGTGATTATAGCATTATTTTTTTCTAATACAATTAGATTCATTGGTTGTTAAGCAACAATTGAGAGTAAGCCATTTTTTATCTCAGAAAGGTTGTCCTCATCTGATAATTTATCCCCACTTCTTTTTCTAACATAGAAAGAATCTTCAACAGACCCTCTTTTTGTGGCAATTTTTACAAACCCAATATCTAAATCAAAACCTTTTAATCCTTTGGAAATATCATACAAAATCCCAGGCCTGTCTCTAGCCACTAATTCTATAATTGTAAATTTTTTAGAAGACAAGTTGTCAATCTTGATTTTTGTTGTAATTGTCCCTCCCGCAGAATTAACGTACTTTGTTTGATTCGGCTTTGGTAGAGACAAAGTATTTTTATCTTTAAGTATCTTTTCAATAGAGCCCCAAACCTCTCTTTCTCTAAAAGTAGAGTGGCCAAACCTATTAACCTCAAATGTGTAAAGAACGAGTTTGTTTTTTAAAGGAGTCACTCGACCAGAGAATATATTAATATTAAATGAAGACAAAGCAGAACAAATCTCTTGGAAGCCAATTTCTTTGTCTTTGGACCATATAGTTAATTTGTCTATTTCTTTTTTCTGACTGTACTTTAATCCCAAAGATAAGAGTTCAGGATTTTTAGGCAAAAGATTAACCTGATACACAATGTCTTCAACAGAGTAGTTGTCAAAGTAAGACGAGTGCCTTTTGCCAGCAATTCTCTCAAACTCATTTTTGTTTATTTCATTAAAAATCTTTTTTTCCTTATCGTTTCTGGACGAAGGTCTTGATTTAGCTCTCCCCCCCTTTTTCGTGTCAGAAATTAGTTGCGTTGTTTTTTTATAAAGCGTTGACAACAAGTTCCCTTTCCAGGGAGACCAAACATCAGGACCAACACTTCGGAGATCACAGAAGGTCAATATAAAGAGATAGTCCAATCTTTCAACTGTTTGGATTCGTTCCTTAAACTCTTTTATTAGCTCGGGGTCATCCAAATCCCTTTTTTGAGAATAAGAAGACATTGTTAAGTGTTCACCGACTAAGAATTCTATCAATTCGTAAAAAGACTTATCTGCCACGAGCCTTGAACAGATTTTTTTACACATACTAGCCCCACGTTTAGCATGATTATTGCCGTACCCTTTTCCTATATCGTGAATCAATGCAGACAGATAAAATATTTCACGCTTCTTTAGCCCATTTGCGATTTTTGTTTCCAAGGGAAATTCGTCTTTGTAAGATCCATCGAGCAACCTCTCAAATTCATTAACAATATAGAGAGAATGAATATCAACAGTGTAAATATGAGAAGGATCCGCAACAGCTAAATTTTTTATTTTTTCAAATTCAGGAAGAAAAAAATTAATTAAATCAAAATCGTTAAGGTTGCGCAATACTGTATAGATATTTTTCCCCCTTTTTAACAAATCAAGGAAACTAGTAAATAAGATTTTTTTACCCTCTATAGAAAACTTGAAAGATTTTATTTTTTTTATTTCATCAACAACTTCATCCGATAGCTCTTTGGAATGATTTGCAGAATGTTCAAATGATTTAAGAATATTTTTTGGTTGTTCTAGAATAAAAGCAGGATTAATTGCTCTAATCTTACCCCTGTGGATTATATAAAAGTCATCTAAATTCTGAATTCTTCTCGAAGTAAAAATTTTCTTTTCCAGGGTCCTCTCTATGATTTTATCAGTTAAGAGAGAAATCCTATTCGTTGTTCCATAAAAAATTTTCATAAAAAGATTTTCTTTTGTTAGAAAGTCGTCGTCTTTTATTTTGAAAAAGTCTGCCGCATTACTCTGGAAGCCATAATCAATTACATCAAAATCTGTCGACTTCTTTAAATGCAAATGATTTCTAACTTTCAATAAAAAATCTAACGATTGATTAATTGTATTAATTTCTTCCTTATTTAAAAAGCCACCATCTAAAAATCTATCAATTTCTATTTGACAATAAAAAGCTCTGAGAATCCAGAAGCAGCTATGTATATCCCTGAGACAACCTTGACCCTCTTTTATATTTGGCTCTAGAAGAAAGTTTGCACTGCCATATTTTTCATGCCGGTTTTTTCTTTCAACCATTTTTTCATTGATAAAATTTTTGGATATGTTGGGAAGAAGTTTCTTGTTAAGCTCATTCTTTAGTTTTGTATGTAAGATTGAGTCACCGGCTATAGCTCTTTCGTCCAGGAGTGAGGAAAGGATTGTGGAATCTTGCATACTTGCAAGCTCAAGACAATCATTGATTGTGCGAAGAGAATTCCCAACCTCAAGACCAGTGTCCCAGAGTTTATACAAAATATTTTCTGCTAGTATTTTTGCTTCACTAATTTTTGACTTTTCATGAAGTATTAAAATATCAATATCTGATTTTGGACAGAGCTCTCTTCTTCCGTATCCACCGAGGGCTAAAACAACAATACCTTTTGATTTATAGTCTAAATCAAGTTCGCTTGATATTAATTTATCAATTTCATTTGAATATTTATTTGCCACATCAAGACCACCTGGCTTTCCAGTTAAATGAAATTTTTCAATATTTTCAAAAAGAAGCTTAAAGCGCCGACTAAAATCTTTTGAGTTATTGTTCATTTTTTAAAATTAACAAACACTTCTCCTTCTCCATTGAGTTTGTTTTCGTATCTTGCCAAAACAAACAGAAGGTCAGATAGCCTGTTAATATAAATCAACGAGAAAGAATTGATCCATTCTTTTTTTTGCAAAGACACAGCTGACCTCTCAGCTCTTCTACAAACTGTCCTTGCAAGATGAAGCGTAGAGCCAGATAGTGTGCCAGCAGGTAAAACGAATTCTTTTAATGGACCGACTTCTTCTACGTATTTATCGATAGTATTCTCGAGCCAGGTTATTTTTGACTTCTTTATTCTAGGAACATTTACATCCTTTGTTGAAGCTAGGTCGGCACCCAAAATAAACAAATCGTTTTGTATCCTCGTAAGTATTGTTCTAACTCTTTTGTTTATTTCAGTGCTAAGAACAATTCCAAGTATTGAATTTAATTCATCTATGTCGCCATACGCAATAACTCTTTCAGAGTCTTTAAAAACAATTTTTCCATCAACCAGCATGGTTTTGCCCATGTCGCCAGTTTTTGTATAAACTTTAGATATTCTAGTCTTTTTGGCCATGCTCTATTTTAACCAATTTGATACACCTAAACAATTTGAGCCATATTTGTTATGGTTTAGTAATGTACAAACACTCGCAATCTTTTTCTGATTTTGTAACAGAAGCTCTTTATAGCCCTAATGGATACTATAGAAAAAAAGTGGATATAGGCACAAAAGGAGATTTTTATACGTCACCTTCACAGACCCCTCTTTTTGGCAGAGCACTTGCTTCTTCGTTTTCTAAAACCATTATTGAGAATAAAATTTTAGGAGAAATTAGTTTAATTGAGATTGCCCCAAACGATGGAAGCCTAATGAAGGATGTTCTTGATTTCTTCTTAGAGAGGCATCCGGAAATTTACGATCGATTAATTGTTTATCTAGTCGAAACAAACAACTCGAAGAAAAATGATATTTTAATTAAACTAAAAAAACATAAGAAAAGATTTTCTATTAAACGAAGTATTGCAGAAGTCAAAACCAAGACAACTGGGATTATATTTTGCAACGAGCTCTTTGATTCCCTACCATTCGACAGATGTGTTTTTAGAGAAAATAAGCTTTATCAAATTAATATAAGATACGACTCTAACAAAAAAGAACCAATTCCGGGAAGCAATATAGATGGAATTAAAGAGTACGAAGAAGAAGCATGCAAAGATTTGATAAAAAAGGTTTCAATGTTAAAACTAAAAGCAAAAGAAAATTTCTTTTTTGAATTTCCAAACTCTAAAACAACAGAGTACAGTTACGAAAACTTTTTTGACAGCGTTTCCAAAAATTTTACTAGAGCATTTTTTCTTATAATTGACTATGGAAACAAGTCCGAATTTTACAATACAACAGAGGATCCATTTGGAACAGCCCGCTGTTTTTACAAACACAAAGTATCAAGAAATTTTTATGAAAATATTTATTCTCAAGATATAACTCACGATGTAAATTTTTCTCTTTTGTCACAAATTGCAACTTCATATGGATTTAAAGAACTTCTTTTTAATTCTCAAAGTAAGTTTCTTATAGAAAATAATATTCTTGATATTTATCAGTCAGAAAGTAAATATATGAAAAAAAATTCTATTGAAAGAATGAAAAATCTTTTACTCCCTAACTCGATGGGTGAAAAGTTTAAAATACTTTTGTTAACAAGATAAATATCTTGTTTGAAGTCGAGATTTTTTATGTTTAAATTAACGCAACTATGAATATTCAATGGTCAGACAGAATAAGCAATTTGCCCCCCTATTTATTTGCAGAGATTGATGCAAAAAAAGATGAATTGATAAAGAAAGGGGTGGATGTAATTGATTTAGGTGTTGGAGACCCAGATATCCCAACCCCAGAAAGAATAATTAAGGCACTACATCAAGCTTCTTTAAATCCAGACAACCATACATATCCATCTTATGCTGGGATGATGTCTTTTAGGAACGAGGTTGCCGCGTGGTATAAAAAACGTTTTAATGTTGATGTAGAAGGAGATAAAAATGTAATTATATTAATTGGATCCAAGGAAGGGGTCGCCCACGCACCATTGGCATTTATTAACCCGGGCGATATTGCGCTTGTGCCGAACCCCGGATACCCAGTTTACTCAATAGCAACTACCTTTGCTGGAGGAATTCCTTATCAAATGCCACTTCTTGAATCAAATGGATTTATGCCCGATTTAGATTCAATACCACAAGACATTGTTAAAAAAGCTAAGATTATGTTCTTAAATTATCCCAATAATCCCACTACTGCATTTGCTACTGACGAATTTTTTAAAAAGACAATTGAATTTGCAGACAAAAATAATATTTTAGTTTGTCATGATGCAGCATATACAGAAGTTTACTTTAACGAAAAACCAAAAAGCTTCTTAGAGTATGATGGAGCCATAGATGTAGGAATCGAATTCCACAGTTTGTCGAAAACTTTTAGTATGACCGGGTGGAGACTCGCACACGTTGTTGGAAATGAAAAAGGTGTTGCAGGTATTGGAAAAATTAAAACTAATATAGACTCAGGAGCATTTCAGGCCATACAGGAAGCCGGCATAGAAGCCTTAAGAAACTATGAAGATGGTTTGCAGGATCGAGTCGCAATATATAAAAAAAGATGTGAGCTTCTTTCTAATGGATTAAACTCGATAGGAATTGAAGTTTATAAGCCTAATGGAACTTTTTATGTTTGGTTTAAGAACCCAAAGAATCTTTTATCAAGCGAATTTGCTAACATTTTACTCGAAGATGCAGGAATTGTTATGACACCAGGAACTGGTTTTGGTGAATATGGTGAAGGCTATACAAGAGCTTCTGTCACTATAGAAGATAATAGACTTATCGAAGCAGTCGAAAGAATTAAAAACTTATCTATTTAATTATTAAGTTCAGTAATCTATTTTCCACATAGACCGTTTTAATTATTTTCTCTTTTTCTAAATATTTATATAGCTTAGGATTTTTATTTACATCCTCAAGAATCTTTTTCTCGTTAATGCCTTCCGCAGAGTAGGATAGTGTCCCCCGAGTTTTCCCGTTTATTTGAATAACAATTTGTATTTCGTCTTGGTTGATTATCGACTCATCCCAAGTTGGCCAAAGCAAGTTGATGTCCTTTTGATTTTCTTTGCTTAGAGACCATAGTTCATTTGAAATATGGGGCACAAATGGATTTAAAACCAATAAGAACTGTGAAACAAAAAAACCTATCAAGCTATCATTTTTATTTTTCTCCAAAAATTTGTATCCAGCATTCAATAATTCCATTAATGACGCAATAGCAGTATTAAACTGCATGCTTTCGATATCATTAGTAACTTTCTTTATTGTTTTGTGTATCTTAATTAGTAGACTTTTTTCCTCGCTGTTTAATGATTCGATGGGCTCATTGTAGGTCGTATTTGCTAAAGCAATATTCTCATTAACGAAATTCCAAATTCTTTTAATAAACCTATTTGATCCCTCAATGCCTTTGTCGCTCCACTCTAAATCTTTGTCTACAGGTGCAGAAAACAAGATAAACAATCTAATAGTGTCAGCACCAAACTGTTCAATAATATCTTCTGGATCTACTGTGTTTCCGAGGGACTTTGACATTTTTGCTCCATCATTAAGAACCATCCCTTGTGTAATGAGATTATCAAAAGGTTCTTTTATTTCTGATTTCCCAAGCTTATGAAAACAATGCATGAAAAACCGCGAATAAAGCAAATGAAGAATTGCATGTTCTATACCGCCAATATATTTATCCACAGGCATCCACTTTGAAAAACCTTTGTCAATTATTGAGTTTGATTTGGGAGAGCAAAAACGAGCGAAATACCACGAAGATTCAAAAAATGTATCAAAAGTGTCAGTTTCTCTAACTGCTGGCTTGCCAGTGTTAGGGCATTTCGTATGTTTCCATGTTGGATGATTGTCTAACGGATTTCCTGGCTGCTCCCAGTCAATATCCTCTGGAAGCTCAACAGGCAAATCTTTTTCAGGAACAGGAACCGCGGTTCCATCCTCAAGATACATAATTGGTATCGGACATCCCCAGTATCTTTGCCGTGACACACCCCAATCTCGCAATTTGTATTTGACCGTTTCTTTTCCATAACCCTTTTTTTCTAAATCAGTAAGAACTTTTTTTTGTGCATCCTTAATAGATAAACCATCTAGAAAATCAGAATTAACAATTTTGCCATCTCCCGTATATGCTTCTTTTAATTCTGCCACCGAATCCTCTCCAGCAACCACTTGTGTAATTTCCAAATTATATTTTTTAGCAAATTCAAAATCTCTTTGATCATGAGCAGGACATCCAAATATCGCACCTGTCCCATAATCCATCAAAATAAAATTAGCAATGTAAACAGGCAAATGAACTTTATCGTAAGGATGTTTTGCTCTTAGTCCAGTATCTATACCAAGCTTTTCCGCTTTCTCAATCTCAACAATGCTCGATCCAGTTTTCTTACAAGTTTTTATAAAGCTGTCTATATCAGAATTTTCCTTAGCCAATTTAGAAGAAATAGGATGGTCAGGAGACAATCCTATAAAGGAAGCACCAAAGATTGTGTCAGGCCTAGTTGTGAAAACTTCTATTCTGCTTGTGGAACCAGATACGTCAAAATTTATTAATGCTCCTGTTGATTTACCAATCCAGTTCTCTTGCATTGATACAACTTTCTTAGGCCAATTTGTCAGTCCTTTTAAGCCTTCGTTTAAATCATCTGCAAAATCAGTAATTTTTAAGAACCATTGAGAAAGTTTTTTTTGTTCAACTAGTGCACCAGATCTCCACCCTTTACCTTCAATAACTTGTTCATTTGCCAAAACTGTTCGGTCAACAGGATCCCAATTCACATAGGCTTCTTTCTTGTATGCCAATCCTGCCTGATAAAGCTCAAGAAAGAATCTTTGTTCATGTACAAAATATTCTTTATCGCACGTTTTGATTTCCCTAGACCAATCATAGGAAAGACCCATTTGTTTCAACTGAGACTTCATTGTCTCGATATTTGAATAAGTCCATTTTCTAGGATGAACATTATTTTGGATAGCAGCATTCTCAGCGGGCATACCGAAAGCATCCCACCCCATGGGATGAAGAACATTATAATTGTTCGCTGTCTTGTACCGCGCTATTACATCTCCAATAGTATAATTTCTTACATGACCCATATGGATCCGCCCAGACGGGTATGGAAACATTTCCAATATGTAGTACTTCTTGTTTTTTTTATTTTTGTCAGCCAAAAATAACTCAGACTTATCCCATTCGTTTTGCCATTTTTTTTCTATTGCTAAATGATTGTATTTCATTACCCTTTTTTAAAAAAAAACATTATAGTTTATTTTTAATATATACATCATGAATGAAGAAGATAAAAATCTACAAATGAAAAAAATAATAAGGCGGGCAAGAAGCCTAAAATCTCTAGGAATCCAAGGGGTTTTTTTAAAGAAGGAAGATAGAGATAAAGTTGCAAATTTGATCCAAGGAAACATTGAACCTAATTCTCAATTTAACAGCTTGGAGGAAATTAAGACAGCAGTAGAAGAATGCACATTATGCCCTTTGCATAAGGATAGGAACAACACTGTCTTTTCTCGAGGAAACGATAAAGCCGATATAATGTTTATTGGGGAAGGCCCAGGAAGAGATGAAGATATGGTAGGTAAGCCATTTGTAGGCAGAGCAGGCAAGCTTCTTGATAAGATTATGTTTAATGACGATGCTATGAATTTATCAGAAAATGATGTTTATATTTGCAATATTGTTAAATGCAGGCCTCCAGACAATAGAAAACCAGAGCTTAGCGAGATGGAAGCATGTTCCAATTATTTGGCAACACAAATTTCTTTTGTCAATCCAAAAATAATAGTATGTCTTGGCGCAACAGCAGCGGAAGGAATACTTGGAACCAAGGATAGAATAATGGACTTAAGGGGAAAATTTTTTAGCAAATACAATGCAAAAGTTATAGTAACTTATCACCCTGCAGCATTATTGAGAGATGGTTCAAGAAAAAAACTTGTTTGGGAAGATATGCAATTAGTGATGAACGAGATGAACAAATGACCAATAAGCTAAATAAAGAAAATAGCCCCTACTTGCTTCAACATGCAGAGAATCCTGTGAACTGGTATCCGTGGTCCGAAGAAGCATTTACATTAGCTAAAGATAAAGATTTGCCCATATTTCTTTCTATAGGTTATTCGACATGTCACTGGTGTCATGTTATGGAGCACGAATCTTTCGAAGACAAAGAAATAGCATCTTTATTAAATTCTAATTTTATTTCAATCAAGGTTGATAGAGAGCAAAGGCCAGACATAGACAGTATCTATATGGCTGTATGTCAAATGATGACTAGTAGAGGGGGCTGGCCATTAACAATAATAATGACACCAGACAGAATACCTTTTTTTGCCGGAACCTATTTCCCTAAAACGAGCAGAAATGGCCTGGTAGGGTTATTAGACTTGCTTCCAAAGATTGATGAAGTGTGGAGAACAAAAAGAGACGAAGTACTTAAATCAGCTGAAAGCATTATAGGCTCTCTTAAAAGCGTGTCCAACCCAACAATTAAAGACAGCTTTATTGTAAAAGAGGACATGGAAAGCATATTTGAAAGCCTGAAAGATTTTTTTGATGAAAAATATGGCGGCTTTGGAGAAGCCCCCAAATTCCCCAGCCCTCACAACATGATTTTTTTATCAAAATTTACTTGCGATACAAACAATAAAGACTCACTAAGGATGGTTGACCAAACTTTAACTTCAATGATATTAGGAGGAATTTATGACCATATAGGCTATGGATTTCATAGATATTCAACCGATGTTAAATGGCTTGTGCCACATTTCGAAAAAATGTTATATGATCAAGCTCTTATGGTTGAAGCTCTTGTAGAAGGATATAGTTTAACAAAGAAAGATTTATTCAAGCATACAATTCAAGAAATATATTTTTATATAAAAGATATTTTGCTTTCTGACAAGGGAGGACTTTTTTCTGCAGAAGATGCTGACAGTGAGGGCGAGGAAGGATTATTTTACTTATGGACCAGCGACGAACTAAAAGAAATACTAACTAGCGATGAGTACTCATTTTTTGAACATATTTACAATATTGAATTAGATGGAAACTTCGAAGATGAAACGACTAAAACTAAAAATGGGAAAAACATTGTTTATTTAAGAAACGAGCTTGATTCCTTTTCTTCAACATTTTCTTTAGATGCAGAATTGATTGTATCTGAGGCAAGTCGTATTAAAGATAAATTAAGGAAAGAAAGGAACAAAAGAATAAGACCATTGCTGGATGATAAAATATTGACCGATTGGAATGCGCTAGCAATTTCTTCTTTTGCTAAAGCTGCAAGAACTTTTAGGAACCACCATTATTTAGATATTTCTTTAGGCGCATTCAATTTTATTAAAGAAAACATGATATTAGAAGACCATAGCTTGCTTCATTGTTATAGGAAAGACAAAGTATCCATTGAAGGAATGATAGATGACTATGCTTTTACTCTAAAAGCATGTCTAGATCTTTATGAAACTACATTGAACCCAGAAATTCTTAAACACGGAGTGAATATTTGCAACAAGATGATTGAATTGTTCTGGGACCAAGAAAAAGGCTGCTTCTTTGCTACGAATAACAAAGATTTAAATATTATTGTAAGACAAAAGAATTTGCTAGATGGAGCAATACCATCAGGAAACTCTATTGCCTTGTATGGATTATTAAAAGTTGCTAATTATACTGGAGATGATGAACTTGGTACCAAAGCGAATAAGCTATCTTCTCAACTAGGAGAAATGGCAAAAAAATTTCCAATTAATCTAGCACAGTTTTTAACTAGCCATTATTCAATTTTGTCCGACAAGCTTCAGATTGTTGTTATGAATAAAAATAAGGAGCCAAATTTAGATAACGAGATAGTTAATTACATTATTAACTTTAACCATTTAAATAAATCTATTTTCTATATTTCTTCAGATGAAGATAAACAAATTTATTCAGAAATTATTTTAAATTCTGATTTCATTCCAGAACTAAATGATGAATTTCAAATATTTGTTTGCAAAGACTATACATGCACGATGCCCGTTTCTTCTTTAGAAGAGCTTAAAAAAATTCTACTTACCAACTAAAAGAGCTTACAAAGATTGATGGAATTGTTATATATTTCTTTGGTCTACTAATTCATTTTTCTTGATGTATACCATTAAAATACTTAGTGCCGCAGGTGTAATTCCAGAAATTCGTGATGCCTGACCAATAGTTTTCGGCTTTACCTTTAAGAGTTTTTGCTTGAGTTCATTTGATAGCCCAGGAATAGAATCTATCTTTAACCCCGACGGTATAAGAGTTTCTTGAAGTTTGGCAACCTTATTAATCTCCTCATTTTGTCGCTCGATATAACCCTCGTATTTAATTTCATTTTCAATTAAGGATTTTAATATTTTGTTATCAGTAATTTGATAATCTGGATTAAATTTAATTAAATCATCATAGCTTACCTCAGATCTTCTCAAGATTTCTTTAAAAGATGAAGGTTTCTTTAGTCCAGGAGTTCCAATTTCCTCCAAAATTTTATTATTTTTCTTTGTAGGAACAATTTGAGCAATTTCAATTTCTTTCATAATTTTCTTATATTCGCTCATTTTCTTTTCAAATTGTTCAAATCTCTTATCATCTATCAATCCAATTTGGTAACCAATTGGAGTAAGTCTAAAATCAGCATTATCATCACGAAGTAAAAGCCTATGCTCTGCTCTAGAGGTAAACATCCTATAAGGTTCGTCTACACCTAATGTTACAAGATCATCAATCAAGATACCTATATATGATTCCGATCTTTTTAGAATCAGAGGAGGGAGATTCTTGATTTTAAGAGATGCATTAATTCCAGCAATTAATCCTTGAGCTGCTGCTTCTTCATAGCCTGTAGTTCCATTGATTTGACCCGCAAGAAAAAGATTTGATACCTTTTTACTTTCAAGAGAATAATTAAGATCTCTTGGATCACAATAGTCATATTCAACTGCATATCCAGGACGCATCAATTCAGCTGCCTCAAGACCAACCATACTATTGACAATTTCAATTTGAACATCAATTGGAAGACTTGTAGAGATGCCATTCGGATAAACTTCATTTGTATTTAAACCCTCAGGCTCTAAAAATATTTGATGTCTTTCTTTCTCCGGAAATTTTACTATTTTGTCTTCTATCGAAGGACAATATCGAGGCCCCACTCCTTCAATTGTTCCAGAATACATAGGGGATTTATCAATATTGTTTCTAATTATTTCGTGAGTTTTTTCATTTGTGTAAGTAATATGGCAAGCCAGTTGAGGATTCCTAATTTTAAAATTCTCAAAAGAAAATAACGATGGATTTTTATCACCTTCTTGAATTTCGGTTCTATCCCAATCAATAGTTTTTCCATCTAACCTGGGAGGCGTGCCTGTTTTAAGCCTTCCTACTTCGAGCCCCAAATGTCTAAAGGAGTTTGCAATTTCTTTCGTTGGAGCTTCGCCAGCCCTGCCAGCGCTGATTTGAGTACTACCAATGTGAATAAGCCCATTTGGAAAGGTTCCAGGAGTTATAACAACGCATTCCGAATATATATCTTCTCGTTGATTTGTTCTTACACCTAAAATTTTCCCTTCTTTTTCTATTAACGAATGAATTAATCTTTGTTTTAAAATTAGATTTTCCTCAGATTCAACTACTTGTTTCATGTAGTTTTTATATAAATTACGATCAGCTTGAATTCTTGTTGCTTGTACGGCCGGCCCCTTGCGTGTATTTAGTCTTCTATATTGTATTGAAGCAAAATCCGCAGCCTTTGCCATTTCTCCTCCTAGAGCGTCAATTTCTCTTACCAAGTGACCTTTCCCTACTCCTCCCACTGAAGGATTGCAAGACATAACTCCTATCGTGTCTAAGTTTCCGGTAATAAGAAGAGTTTTTGTTCCCATTCTGGCAGAAGCTAGAGCTGCTTCACATCCAGCATGACCTCCCCCTACTACTAAAACGTCATACTTTTCGGCTTTCATAATTTTCTAATCTTATATTATTTATTTAACAATTAAAAGATTTTCAATTAATTAAAAATAAACAATAATAGTAATATGGGAAAAACTGTGGTTGGCATAACCTGTGATATTAAAGGAAAATTTTTTGAATCAGAAAAATTTTATTCTGAGATGATTCTTAAAGCAGGTGGGGTACCTTTTTATCTTCCTATGGCTATTTCTAAAAAAGATGTTGAATTACTTGCAAGGAATATCGATGCTCTAATAGTATCCGGAAGCCGAGATATTGACCCTCGCTTTTATAGACAAAAGGCAACTAAAAAAATTAACCCACTAGATTTAAATAGGACAAAAAGTGAAATTCTATTTATAAACGATATAAGGAAAAAAAATAAAAAAATTTTGGGAATATGCGGAGGAATGCAACTTATAAATGTATGCTTAGGAGGAACACTTTTTCAAGACATAAAATCCTTAGTTCCAAATTCAATCAAACATGCCGGAGGCAAAAAACATGTTGTAGAGATTGAAAAATCTTCTTTGTTGAAAAAAATTGTAAAAAAAGAAAAAGTATCCGTTAATAGTTTTCATCATCAAGCAGTTGATAAAATCCCAAGACCCTTAGTAGCATCCGCACAAACTTCAGATTCTATTGTGGAGGCAATCGAAAGCCCTAATGGAAAAATTTTGGCTGTCCAGTGGCATCCAGAGCTCTCAAAGTCCAAATTCGATATGGATATCTTCAAATGGCTTATACGAAAAAATTGATTAGGACTAGCCGTGAAACAAATAACCCTTAAAGGAGTAAAAGAAAACAATTTAAAAGATATCGATATCGATATTCCCAGAGGCGAGGTTACTATCTTAACCGGAATAAGCGGCTCGGGTAAATCTACTCTAGCTTTTGATACAATATTTGCTGAAGGCCAAAGAAGATATTTAGAGTCCTTATCAAATTATGCACGACAATTTGTTGACAGGTTTAAAAAACCAGACTTGGAATATGTATCAGGGCTTTCCCCTTCAGTTTCAGTTGATCAAAAAACTTTTATGCGTAACCCACGGTCAACTGTTGCAACTGTAACAGAGATTTACGATTTTATTAGATTAATGTTCGCTAGGTTGGGAACTATAAATTGCTACGAATGCAACAATCCAGTTCAAGAAACAACTTTACAATCAATGCTTGACTCTTTAACAAAAAACTTACAAGGTCAGACCATAGAGATTTATTTCCCTATTGCTATGGGAAAGAAAGGCGAGTTTAAAAATGAGATTTCCTTCGTATCTAAGTTGTTTTCTAGCGTAAGAATTAATGGCCAAATAAGATATCTAAATGAAAATATAGTTTTAGAGAAACAAAAGAAGCACGATATCCATGTCTACGTCGATAGCGTTAAAGTAGCATCGAAAAACTATAAGAGATTAGCTGAATCAATTGAAACAGCATTAAAGTATGGAGAAGGAATTGTTCTTGTAGAGACAGAATTAGAAAGAAAGATTTTTAACCAAAGTTTAGCTTGTAGTAATTGCGGGATTTCCTTACCAGAAGTTTCCCCTAGACTTTTTTCTTTCAATAGTCCTTATGGTTGCTGCAAGAAGTGTGATGGAATTGGTCAGTTTGAATATTTTGATGAGGCGTTGATTGTTCCTGATTTAAATAAATCTATAAAAGAAGGAGCAATTCAACCAATAAAAGATTCACAATTGTATAAAAAATTATTAAAAGACTTTATTGATAAAAATAAAATTAAGGATGATATTCCATTTGTTGAATTGTCAGCGAAAGACAGAAGTTTGATTTTTTACGGAGCTTACAATAAAACAATAGCAAGCTTTATAAAAGAATATGAAAATGAAAAAAACAAATTCAATGGAATTATAAACATTCTACAAGAATGGTATGATTCGTCACGGTCCGAAGAAACAAAAACTTTTTTAAAGACTTATCAAAAAACAGAACCTTGTGATGAATGCAGGGGTAGCAGATTGAACAATTATGCGCTTAATGTATTTATAGATAATTTAAACATATTTGATATTTGTTCCCTCTCAGTAAAAGATTGCTATAAATTTTTCCAGAAAATAAAATTTAAAAAAGAGAAACAAAAAATATGGGACCAACTTCAAAGCGAACTCTTAAGCAGGCTAGAATTTTTATCTAATGTTGGATTAGACTATCTAACTTTAAATCGTACTGCACCAACATTATCAGGAGGTGAAGCACAAAGAATTCGATTGGCTTCACAGCTTGGAGCCAAACTTACCGGTGTAACATATGTTCTTGATGAGCCAACCATTGGCCTACACCCTAGGGACAATGATATGTTGCAAAAATCTCTTAGGGAATTAAAGAAACGAGGTAATACCGTAATAGTGGTTGAGCACGATGAAGAGACTATTAGGACCGGAGACTACATTATAGATATTGGACCCGGAGCCGGAACCAATGGTGGAGAAATTGTAGCAAAGGGAATGATTGCTGACATAGTAAAAAACAAATTATCTATTACGGGACAATATCTATCAGGAAAGAAAAAAGTTAATATAAATCGATCTAATAGTTTAAACGAAGAGCATTTAGAGATATTTGGTGCAAGTCTTAACAATTTAAAATCAATTGATGTTCGAATACCTATTGGAAAAATTTCCTGCATAACTGGAGTCTCGGGTTCCGGAAAAAGTTCTTTGGCTGTAGATACAATTTTTAAAATTTTATCTATGTCTCCAAAAAAACTAAACAAAAAGATCTTCCCCTTTGTTGAATCCATTCAAGGTTTTGAATACTTTGAGAAAATAATCAATATCGATCAGTCACCTATAGGAAGGACCCCGAGATCCAATCCCGCAACATATACGGGAATTTATTCCTCGATAAGAGAAATTTTTTCATCTTTGCAAGAATCACGTATGAAGGGATTTTTGCCAGGTAGGTTTAGTTTTAATATTAAGGAAGGAAGTTGCGAAGAGTGCTCTGGAGGAGGAAGCATTAAAATCGAAATGAACTTTTTGCCTGATGTTACAGTGCAATGCGAATCCTGCCAGGGTAAAAGGTTTGATCTTGAAACTTTAAAGATTAGATATAAGGATAAAAACATAGCAGATGTTTTAGATATGACTTTTGAAGATTCCGCAATTTTTTTTAAGGGATTCCCGTTATTAAAATCTAAAATAGATTTAATTAATTCAGTAGGTTTGGGGTATTTAAAAATAGGCCAACCCGCAACAACTTTATCTGGAGGAGAAGCACAAAGGATTAAGCTTTCAAAAGAATTAATTAAAAAAAATACCGGCAAAGGTCTTTATATCCTTGATGAGCCAACAATCGGTTTACATTTTTCTGACGTAGATAAATTATTGAATGTAATTTATAAATTGAGAGACGCAGGAAATACTATAATTATAATTGAGCATAATATAGATATTATAAATGCAAGCGATTACATTGTTGATTTAGGACCACAAGGTGGAGAAGAAGGCGGGCATGTAATTTTCCAGGGGAGTACTAAAAATTTTGAGAAATGTTTAGATTCTGCTACTGCGAAATATTTAAAGAAGCATGTAAATCGGTTAATAAGAGAAAGTAAAATTCGAAATAATAAAACTGAAAAGAACCATCAATAAAACAAGTCCTATCATCACATAAGAATGTGAATGCGAAACCCCTTTTTTTGAATTCGGAACTCTATCAGGATAGGGCAATACTTCTTCTATTCCGCTTGATTCATCTTCGGTAGAAGCTTCACTATCAAAAGCTTCATCCGCTTGCTTGGCTTCAAGACCATCTTCTAGCTCTGTTTGGTTTCCATCGTCTGACATATCTGAAATGATATACAAAAAAATGAGAATTTTAAATAAAAATTTGTTAAAAATAAAAACTGTTGTATCATTAGTTTCTAGCGTTTTTTTATACTAAATCATCAATTTTTAGGTCAATTTAGACTCAAAATTGTAAAGGGGGGAAGAAAAATGGCAGATTATGCACATCCTGAGGTTCTTGTTACTACCGATTGGGTTTTAGAAAACAAGGACAAAGATGGAATTAAAATTGTAGAATCAAACGAGGACATACTTCTTTATGAAGTTAGTCATATTGAAGGAGCAATTAAGCTTGATTGGGAAACCGAACTTCAAGACAGCCTTGTAAGAGACTATGTAAATCAAGAAAATTTCGAAGCATTGTTGTCATCAAAAGGCATTACTAACGATGACACAGTTGTTTTTTATGGAGACAAGAGTAATTGGTGGGCATGTTATGCTTTGTGGACCTTTAAAATTTATGGACACGAAAAATGTCTTATTATGAATGGGGGAAGACAAAAGTGGATAGACGAAGGTAAGCCAGTAGTTAAAGACAAGCCTGATTTTCCAGCGTCAAATTATAAAGTAAGCAACCTAAACACTAAAATTAGGGCTTTTAGAGACGATGTAAGGGCTCATAGCGATCAAAATAAGCCATTGATTGATGTTCGTTCACCTAAAGAATATTCTGGTGAACTACTTCATATGGAAGCATATCCACAAGAAGGAGCATTAAGAGGAGGACACATCCCTAATGCTGCTAGTGTTCCTTGGGCTACAGCTGCTAATGAAGACGGTACATTTAAATCAGCAGATGAATTAGTTGAAATTTATCAAAACGGTGCAGGACTTAAGACTGGAGATGATGTTATTGCTTATTGCAGAATTGGAGAAAGATCTTCGCACACTTGGTTTGTTTTAACTTATCTACTTGGGTTTGAAGATGTTAAGAACTATGATGGCTCGTGGACCGAATGGGGCAACTTAGTTCAAGCACCAATTGAGAAGTAGCAGGAAAGATAATGTCCGACGAATCACAAGAGAAACAGGAGTTAATGGACTTCATCCTAGACCATTATGAAAATCCTAGGAATACAGGGACTATTGAAGATGCAGATGTAGAAGCAGGTCGCTGTGATGTGCTCCAGAAGGGAGGCAATCCAGGATGTGGTGACATAATTAGCATTTGTCTTAAAGTAGATGATGATGGAGTCATAAAAGACTTCAAGTTTGAAGGTGAAGGATGCATAGTTAGTCAGGCTGGAACATCTATTATATCGGAAATGGTTATAGGAAAAGACATAGAAGAAGTCCTAAATATGGGGCCAGAATTAATGTCGGATATTTTAGGAGAAGAATTAACGCTTTCTAGACCCAAATGTTCTACTTTGGGCATCTCTACCTTGAAGCTCGCTATCAAAGAAATCAAGAGAAACCAGCTAAAACAACAAATTTAAAAAGCCTTTTTTCTCGTTTTTACCTTTGCTATAATAATATAAGAAGGGAGTGTGATTTATCATGGCAAAGAAAAACGGAAAAACCAATGGGAAAGTTAATTACGATGCAGCTTTAAACTATCCTTTGTTTGAAGCAATATTTAATAGAAGATCAAGAAGATTTGGAACAGGAATGGAGCTACCATCCGATAGCAGCTTGGCTCACAAATCTGATATTCCACCAATACCTTTGACAGAGTTTCAAGAAGCAATGTTGGTATGGGCTGGAACTGGATTAACAGGTTTGTGTCTAGCAGACTTGCCTCCAGAAAATGGGATTGATTTATTGTGTCAATGGACAGGAAGAACTTGGCCGTCTGCGTGTAACAATCATGGAACAGAATTGTTCTTTACCAATGACTCTGGCTTATATTATGTAGATGTAAAGCACATGCTACCCAAAGACAAAGAACTTGATATGTTCTTTCAACTTGATAGAAACGATAAAATTGAAAGATTGCTTGAGCTATATAGAGAAGGCCTGGTTAAATTAGAAGATGGAAGAGCAAATTTACCTGACAAAATGCCTGGCTTGTTTGATTTTAATCAATGGAACACCAATAAGCCCGGAACAACAACATTTATTCCAGTAACTGACATAACAGAGGAATATTTAAACCTCTTAACCCTGTATTGTAGTAGCACCTATGCCTTCAATATTTGGGATGACAAGAATAACCGTTCCTGCGGACAAGATAAATGGATAGAAAAAGGAAGAATAAAAGAAGAAGTTAAAATGTCACTTTATGATCTTGAAGTAAGAATATTGACAGGTTTAAATGTTGAACAAGCATTTATTTGTCAAAATATGTCGTTAGCACTTCAAGCTCTTGGATTAGGCGGATGGACTTTTACAGGACTGATTCCTCGTTTTACCCTTGGTTCTAATCCAGAGCTTTTCAAAGGGCTTGGATTTAGATTCGAGCAGCCAAAAGCTGGACCAACAAGACCAGTTGGTAAAGACGGAATATTTGAAGGATATTGTCCACCGTATTATAAATCAATGTCGGAAGCTTTTGATAAGATGGATGAGCATAAATGGGCTGCCTGGAAAGATACAAAGCCTTTTCCATATGAGGAACCAGATAAGCATTTAGTTAAGGCTCCGAAGCCTACTGACACAACAAAAGAAATTGTGAAGTCGGTAGCTGAATACATATATGAAACATATGGTTCATTTCCAGCATTTGTCGACCCTATGTATATGAGGTTAGTTTTTCAGGCTCAGAATTTGGACTTAGATTTTTATGATAAATATTATCCTCCAGGTTCATATACTGATCAGCATGTAAATACATTTAAATATTTTAATCCTGATATGAAAAATCCTTACAAGCAAAAGCCTGTAAAAAAGTATCCTTGGGATAAGTAGTATTTCTAGCTGCTGAGTTAAATTAGCTGGTACAACTAATACAAGAAGAAAGCTCTATTTCTTTAATGCGTCCCAGGTGTCTTTGGTTACACCTTCTTCTCTAAGTTTGACTTTCTGAACTCGATTAGTTGGAGTTTTTGGAAGAGCATCTCTAAATCTAATGAATCTTGGAATCATAAATTTGGGCATTATTGGTTCCAAGAATTCTATTAATTCCTTTGGGTCAAGTTTTTCTCCTTGTTTTAAAACAATGACGCTCATTAATTCGTCTTCCGAATGCCTACCTTGTTCGTCAAGCTTTACTGCAATAGCAGCAGATTCTTCAATCTTAGGGTGAGTTGAAATAAGATTTTCTACTTCAAAGGAGCTAATATTTTCTCCTCTTCTACGAATATAATCTTTTACTCTATCCATAAAGAAAATATATCCATCTTGGTCCATTCGACATAAATCACCGGTATGAAACCATAAGTTCCTAAAATCAGAAACAGTTTTTTCTGGCATCTTATAATAATAATGCAAGCATATGTTTGGTATGCGAGGCCTTAAAACAAGTTCCCCAGGTGTATTACGAGGTAGTTCCTCATCTGTATCAGGATTAACTATCTTAATTTCATAGCCAGGAGACTCCTTCCCGCAAGATCCTACCCTAAAAGGTTCGCCTGGTCTCATAAAGGTACATTGTCCAACTTCAGTTAAACCGTACCCTTCCATAAAAAGTATATTAAATCTTTCCATAAATTTTTCTATTATGTCATGTGGTGCAGGACTGCCTAAAACAAGTTTAACTTTATGTTCTTTTTCTTCAGGGACTTCTGGAGCATTCCACATAAAATAGGACATTACCCCAACGAGATTAAATTTTGTTATGCCAAAATCTTTCATCCATTTCCAGAACTTACTAGCAGAATATTTTTCTTCAACAACAACTTTTGCCCCCCTAATCATAGCAGGATAGACTCCCATCACCATTGCATTGGAATGAAACAGAGGAAGACAAGTAAAAACAGTATCATCCGGATTGATGTCCATTATGCTTGAATAGTTTTGAGCTGATGAAAAATCAGCAGCACAGGGCCTTACTACCCCTTTTGATTTTCCAGTAGTGCCAGATGTGTACATAAGTCTTGCATGGTCTAAGTGAGTAATTTCAACTTGTGGTTCTGAGTCTTCCCCTTGTTCTATAAACTTCTTCCAAGAAATACACTCCTTTGCATTGTAGCCCATACTATCAAATTTGCCTTTGCCATTTCGTGTCCAGACAACAACATTATCTATTAGAGGTATTCTTGTTTGAATGTTTGCTAGCCTTTCCATATATTCTTCGGCAATAATAATTAATTTTGAATCAGAGCTTTCAATTATATATTGTAAAAAATCCATAACATATGCAGTATTGATAGGGACCATTACAGACCCATTTTTGAGTATTCCGAACCAGGCTAAACAGATTTCCAAAGAGTTAGGCATATAAACCGAAACCTTGTCACCCTTTTTGACACCCAAACTCTCAAGAGAATTTGCAATTTGATTAGCTTTTTTGTTTACCTCGGAAAAGGTGAGAGCTTTGTTGTAGCTAAATTGAAGAAACTCTTTATCAGGAATCTTTTTTGCCTGTTCTTTTAATACTTTAGGCAGAACCCAGTTCTTCTGGTCACTTTTAGTATTCCAAGCATAATCAAAGTCATTTATCCATTTGTAAGTTACAGGATGGTTTAAATCGTTAATTGGATATTTCTCGTCGGACATTATTTATAGGCTCCCTTTGTCGGAACGGCAATCAGCATCTCCATTGTTAAAACTCTTATTAAATTATCGTGAATCTTTGTTATACCTTTAAATCCAGTTTTTTCGTAAGCCCTTAAGCCAGCTTTGGTTACAATTTTATCTCCACGCAACTCTATTTTTAATACACCACAATCATCTCTATCTTTAATTTGAATTTTTTCTTTTACTTCAAAGCTACCTATAATTTTTTCATCATCATCATCATCTGAATTAAACGACGATTGAACTATGTCAATTGGATATGTGGGCGCATCATGAGACCCAGAATTCATACCTAAGAAATAAGCATATGGTATGTTATGACTTACTTCGCCTTCGACTAATGATTTAACTGCTCCCCCATAGCCTATAAAGTTTGATGAAGGAGTATGATGTATGCTTGCGTCGTTAAGAGTACTAATTTGTAGCCAACTGAAGTCAACTAAATTAATTGCCTTTGAAAAATTTCCTTCGTAAATCTCTCCCTCTTTAAATTCCTCAAAAGTTTTAAAGTTCACAACTTTTCCAGGAATGACCTCAGTATCTCCACCTACTTTAGTATCTCTAGGAAAATTAAACTCTCTGTTTAAATCTTTATACTGTAAGGGAATATTAATTTCATTAATATCAATACCAGAAGGTTGCTCTTCTGTGGTTGTTTGCGCATCAATAGTTACTCCTCTTCTCGTTCTCACAAGAACCTGTCTAACGTACTCCAATACTACTTCATCTCTTTGGTTAGTAATTACCGTTTTAACTTGTACGGAACCATTGCTAGCACCATCTTTTTTTACTTCAATACCCAGTACTTCTGATTTAGCATAAAGTATGTCCCCCTCAAAAACTGGTGACCCATATTTTAAATTCTTATAAGACAAGTTGGCTATAGCATTAAATGAGATATCATGAACACTTAAACCAAAACCAACATTGAACAAATATCCCTGACTAACAAATCCCGGATTATCTATATTGAATTTTTTTTTCTTTAAATCTTTGTCAGGATCAATCAAGCCAACTTTTTTCATGTCAGACCCATCTATTGAAAGAAGATAATTTTTATTAAACTTTTTAATATATTCTTTATGTCTAAAAGGAGTAATTTGAATAGAGCCATGATACAAAATTTCTCCCTTAACAAAATCCTCAATATGCTTTGATGACGGATTAAGTTGCAAATTCCCAGACACAAAATCCACTAGCGGTGAATCCATTTTAAGCCCCCTTGTTGATTTATTAAGATTACTATTATTACGATTCCTTATCAATTATCTTCTTTGTGAAATAGATACGCTATTAATACGCCAACTTCATAAAACAACAAGAGGGGTAAAAGCATAAACAACATTGAAATTACATCGGTAGTGGGAGTAAGGATTGCAGAAAGAATGCAACACAATAGAATAGAATATTTTCTTTTTGATGATAAAAAAGCAGCAGAAGTTAAACCAAACCTGGATAGCAGAAAGATAATAAGTGGATACTCAAAAATTATTCCAAAACTAAGTATTAAAGAAGTTAAAAATCCCAAAGTATCACTTATATTAGGAAGAGGGGTTATTGTCTCAGATGAATATTGATTTATTAGTACATCAAATGCTACAGGTGCAACAAGAAAGAAGCAAAAACACGCTCCAGCAAAGAATAGCAGAGACCCTACCACTATAACTATTGAAGAGACAAGCCTCTCGTTTTCATAAAGAGCGGGTTTAATAAAGCTCCAAATTTCATAAATAATTATTGGCATTGTCATAATTAAACTAGCTAAAAAAGCAATCTTAATATTAGCTGCCAGTCCTTCAGCAGGTTTTGTAAAGATTATATTTGAATCAGGAGGTAAAGATTGATTCATTGGCATAAGTGCAAAGTCCATCAGAAGGTCGCGGAAAAAAAACGCTGGGATAAAGAGAATAACTAAGAATAAAATAACTTTGATAAAACTTTTACGTAATATCCCAAAATGCTGTAAAAAACTCATTTTGCTTTCTTGATTCACAGATAAATCTTATACTTACCCTGTAATTTTTACAATTATTACTATTAATTGACATTAATCGATTACTAAAATATATTTTTATTTCGTAGGCCTTGGAGGATATATTTGAAAATTTTAATAACGGACGGTCTTTCCAAAGAAGGGCTTGAGCTCTTAAACCAACACCCAAACATTGATGTTGATTTACGAAAGAAGACCGAAAGAAAAGAATTAAAAAAAATTATTAATAATTACGATGCTGTAGTAATTAGAAGTGCAACTACAATCGATAAAGAAATAATAGAAAATTTGGGGGAGAATTTTAAATTAATTGGTAGGGCAGGAATAGGTGTTGACAATGTAGATGTAAAAGAAGCATCTAAAAAAGGAATCGTAGTCATGAATACTCCTTCTGCAAATGCAATTACAACAGCCGAACATACAATTGCCCTCTTATTTTCCCTAGCTAGAAATGTTCCACAAGCTTATTCATCAATGAAAGAAAAAAAATGGGAAAGATCAAGTTTTCAAGGAAAAGAGCTTTATGGAAAAGTTATGGGAATTATAGGAATGGGAAACATAGGAAGGCTAGTTGCTGAAAGAGCAATAGGGTTAAAAATGAAAGTAATTGCCCATGATCCGTATATATCCAAAGAGACCAATCTTAATCTACCTATTGATTTAGTTGCAATGGATGAGATTTTTGAACGCTCTGATATTATTAGCGTTCATACACCTTTGACCGGGGCTACTAAAGATTTAATTTCCAAAGGGACTATAGGTCTAATGAAAGACGGAGTAATTGTTATTAATTGCGCAAGAGGAGGAATTGTTAACGAGCATGATGTAGTTGATGGAGTTAAATCAGGAAAAATTGCTGGAGCCGCAATCGATGTATTCGAAGAAGAGCCTCCTGATTTTAAATCTCCAATTTTTAAAGATAACAATAAGATTATTTACACACCGCATCTTGGAGCATCAACAGAAGAAGCTCAAGCAAAAGTGGGTATAGCAATGGCCGAACAAATAATAGAGTATGCAAACAAAGGAGTAGTGTCTAATGCTGTAAATATGCCTTCAATGAGTGAAGAAGTAATATCAGAATTAAAGCCTTTTCTTGAATTATCTGAAAAATTAGGAAGCTTTATGGGTCAGCTTTGTAAGACTAGCGCAAAAGAAATTATAGTAGAATACACTGGAAATATTGCGGAAATGAATATTGCACCTTTAACTGTCTCTGCCCTTAAAGGTTATCTCTCTCCAATGATGAGCGCCCCAGTAACTTATGTTAATGCACCTCTAATTGCAGAAGAAAGAGGAATAAAACTAAAAGAGGTTAAATTGACAGCAGAAGAAGACTTTTCCAGTTTGATGACACTCATTGTCAATACTGAAGCAGGGAATTTTGCAGTTTCCGGATCAATCTTTGGTAAGAAGAAACCTATTCTAACTAAGCTTAACCAGCATGCCATTGATGTCCCCCCTGAAGGCAATGTTTTAATTATAGAAAATGATGACAAACCCGGAGTTATAGGATTGCTTGGAGAAGCATTAGGAAAAATGAATATCAATATTGGTAGACTTTATTTAAGTAGAAAAGATGATTCAACCAATCAAGATTCAGCCCTATCGTTTATCTCGGTGGACTCCCCAGTATCAGAAGAGACATTAGAATATATCGCCAACTTGCCTCAAGTTAAGAGTATCGAGCAGGTAATATTTTGATGTCAGAAAGGTTTTTGCTTCCAGTAGGACTAAAAGATTACAGAACCCAAGATGTTAAAAAGATAGACTTTGTATCAAGCATTTTTTTAGATGAGGCCGAGGTTTGGGGATATAAAAAAATACTTACCCCAATATTTGAAAAATTAGACTCTTTAGAGGTAGGAACAAAACAAGAAGAAGTTCCTAATATTGTTAAATTTATAGATCCTTTAAATGGAGACGTATTGGGTATCAGGTCAGATGTGACTCCGCAAATAGCAAGATATATAGCAACCAACTACAAGGAAGAATCTTCACCTTTTAGACTTTGTTATATTGAAAGAGTTGTTAGAAACCAATCGAAAGACATTAGGAACAAGAGAGAAATTTTCCAAGTAGGATGCGAATTGATCGGATCAGACGAAATCGAATCAGATTTAGAAATAATTTTATTACCATCACGAATTCTTAACAAGCTGGGATTCGATAGACAAACAATTACTCTTAATTCCTCACTTTTTTTAAATTTTATTTTCTCTAAACTTCCTACAGTTAAAGAGAAGATAGCCCCATTGTTTCACAAGAAAGACTTTGACTCAATTAAAAAATTTCTTAAAGATAGAAAATTACCAAAAAAAGAAGGAGATTTTTTAAAAAATTATGTGGTTCCGTTAATTTCTCAAAAAAGCGTCAACATTAAGGGCTTGCCAGCAAATGTACAAAACGAATTAAAAAAAGTGGAATTCTTATCTGATTCCTTAAAGTCATTAAATCCTAACCTCAACGTAGCAATAGATCTTCTAGACGTAAAAGATTTTTCTTATTATTCAAATATTACTTTTGATATAGCTATACCAGGTGCAAATCAAATAGTTGTTTCTGGAGGTAGATATAATGAATTAATTAAAAAATATGGAAAAAATTTGCCGGCAATTGGATTCGGGATAAACATTTTACCTCTTCTAGCAAAAATTGATTATAAAGATCTCGGGATTCCGGTAGTTGTTATCGAACATTTAATCCCTAAGAACTTATCATTGTCATTTGAAGCAAGGGACTTTTTTAATTCCCAAGGATTTGTATGCATTTTATCGAATCAAAAGAATCAATACAAAGGCGAGTTTGATATACGGGTAAAGGTCAACAATAATCAATCAATTGATTTATATAACAAGTCAAACAAAAAGACCAGGAATTACAAAACTTTATCTCAACTTAAAGAAGAGGAGCTGTAATGAAATCCAAAGATAATATTGTAGTGGTTGGAGCTCAATGGGGAGACGAAGGAAAAGGAAGAATAATAGATTTGATTTCCGAAAAGTTTGATATTATTGCCCGTTTTCAAGGTGGAAGCAATGCTGGTCATACAATTATAATCGACAAAAAGAAAATCGTGTTACATCACATACCTTCAGGGGTATTACGAAAGAAAAAAGTATCAGTAATAGGAAATGGAACAGTTATTGATTTGGAAATCTTAGTTCAAGAGATAAAAGCTTTAAGACGCCTTGGTTTTGGTGTTACAAGCAAGAACCTAAAAATAAGCTCGTTGGCAAATATTATTCTTCCCTATCATAAATCTATTGAACGAGGAAGAGAGACTTTAAAAGGTAAAGATGCTATAGGAACTACAGGTAGAGGAATAGGGCCAGCATATGAAGATAAAGTATCAAGACAAGGAATAAGAGTGATAGATTTAAAGAACAAAAAAGAGCTAACAAAGAAGATTAATTTTATTCTAAGAGAAAAAAATGGAATTTTAAGAAAAGTGTTTAACGAAAAAGGAATTAAATCTGCAGATGTTCTTAGTCTTATTTTGAAGAATTATAAGTATGTAAAAGAATTTGTGTGTGATACGCAGGAGTATTTAAATAAAGAGATAAAGAAAGAAAAGAAGATATTATTTGAGGGCGCGCAAGGAGTTATGTTAGATATAGACTTTGGAACTTATCCTTTTGTTACCTCCTCTTCAACAATTTCTGGGTCGGCATCATCCGGCACTGGTGTTCCATTTAAAGATTTAGGCAATGTAGTGGGCATTACAAAAGCCTATACTACAAGAGTTGGCCATGGCCCTTTTCCGAGCGAAATGTCCGATGATCAAGGGTTATCATTAAGAGAGTTTGGAACAGAATATGGAGCTACAACTGGACGTCCTAGAAGATGTGGCTGGTTGGACTTAATAGCTCTAAAACATTCTATTCAAATATCAGGCATTAGTTCACTAGCTATGACAAAAATTGATATCCTTTATATGTTTAGCTCTGTGAAAGTCTGTATTGCATACAAAGTTAAAAATAAGAAAATAACTTCAATGCCTCAAGATTTAGAAGATTTGAATAGTATCGAGCCTATATATAAAGAATTTGATTCATGGGATTTAAATGAATTAAAATCGAAAAAAGTGCCAAAAAATTTGAAAACTTTCATCACATTCATTGAACAATTTTTGTCTATACCAATTACAATGATTTCTGTTGGACCAGAAAGAGGCGAGATAATTTATTTATAAGCATCAATTATCTTCTTTGTAAGAGGGTGCCTTACCACATCATCATTATTAAAAGAGCAAAAGCTAATTTCTTCAATGCTTGCAAGAATGCTAACAGCTTCGAGTAGACCAGATTTTGTATTTTTATCAAGATCAATCTGTGTAGTGTCACCAGTAACTATAGTTTTTGAATTGAAACCAAGCCGAGTTAAAAACATCTTCATTTGTGAAGAAGTAGTATTCTGAGCTTCATCCAAAATTATAAATGCATCATTAAGAGTCCTACCTCTCATAAAAGCAAGAGGAGCTATTTCAATAACATTTTTTTCTATAAGAAGGGAAATTTTTTCAAAATCCATCATTTCGTTTAACGCATCAAATAGAGGCCTTAAGTATGGATCAATCTTTTCAGTTAAATCTCCAGGAAGAAATCCTAATTTTTCCCCAGCTTCTACTGCTGGTCTAGTTAGCACTATTCTTTTAATTTTTTTCTGGTTTAGATATGATACTGCTGTAGCAACAGCAAGAAAAGTTTTTCCTGTACCAGCAGGACCTGTACCAAAAACTATATCGTGTTTCCTTATAGAGTCTATATAAAGCTTTTGATTAATACTTTTTGGAGCTATCGTTTTTTTATCCGTGGTTAAACAAACTGTATCTAAAAAAATTTCCTCAATTGAATGACTCTTTTTTTCAAGAATTTTTGCTCCAAGTTCAAAGTCGCTTTCAGTGGGCAGATATCCTTTAGATATAATTTTATAAAAACTTTCTATTAGCATTAGCGCTTTTTCTACTGCTATTGATGGACCAACAATTTTAATTTCACATCCTCTTGAATGTATTTTAATCTTGTAGATTTTTTCTATATTTAAGAAATTGCTTTGATTGATGCCGGACAGAAGCTTAAAAAAGCTTATATTTTGAAATTCTATTTTCTTTTCATCTACTGAATCTAATATAGCGCTCATACAATTCTTACAAATAAATAGTAAATAACAATCAAGAAAAGTCCAAGCCAATAAGGAATCCTTACTTCATTGTTTTTTAAGCAGCAGATACAAAGCAAGAAGGCAAGAATCTCAGCCCCAAGAAGAAGACCACCGCTAGCGAGTAGAGTGTTCTCAGAACCTATATTAATATTATAAAATAGACTTATTAAGCCAAATCCAAAAATATTCGCTATATTGCTCCCAAGAACATTACCAAGAACCAATGTACTTTTTTTGAATTTTATTATTGCTACAAGCGATGTAAATATTTCAGGGGCAGAAGTAGAAAGTGCAAAAAACAGTCCTCCTATTGTAGCAGATGACACTTCGAAAGTTTCCATAAGTATCTTGCCTAGTGAGGTTACGCAAAAGGCTCCAAAATATATTACACATATTGATGCAATCAAAGCACCGGCATCCTTTGCTAACTGTTTGTATTTAGGTTTTATTTTTGCTACATTTTCAACAGAGGATTTATTATATGATGTGAAAATATAAAGAATCATGCTCCCCGTCATTAGTAGAGATAATAAAAGAGCAAGTTGGTTATTGGTTGATTTAATTAATGGATATCCAACCAGACACAAAGTAGCAAAGAAAATAATTGTGAAACGAGTACTAAAATTTTCAGCCTTTGCTATAAAATGTTTACTAGAGAACAAAACCCCAAGCCCTAGAACCAAACTTATATTTGCAAAATTGCTGCCAATGATAGTCCCATACATTGCCGATGAAGGATCACTCTTTATAAATATAATTGAATTTATTAGTACAAAGATTTCAGGCAAAGAAGTAGCCCAGGCAAGCAAAGTCATTCCTATAAAGAGTTCTGACAAGTTTAGTTGTTTACCTATTTTTAGAGAATACTCGATTAACGAAAAAGAACCTTTCCAAAGTAGACCAATCCCAAATGCAAGTTGCAAAAAAGGTAAAAGAATATCAAGTATGGAATCAAACATTAGGCAGTTAGCAAGCTTAGAGCCTCAATGTACTTATCACTTGTTTTCTTTGCAATATCTTCCGGAAGATCGGGAGCCGGTGGATTCTTATCCCAGCCTACTGAAGTTAGATAGTCTCTAACGAATTGCTTGTCATAACTTTGTTGACCTCTTCCTGCCTCATATAAATCTTTTGGCCAGAATCGTGATGAATCAGGAGTAAGAACTTCATCGATTAAAATTAACTCATCATTGTCAATTAAACCAAATTCAAATTTTGTATCAGCGATAAGGATTCCTTTTGATTCTGCATAATCTCGTGCTTTAGAATATATCTGAATCGAATAATCTTTAACTTTGTTTGCCAAATCTTCACCAATTATATTCACACATTGCGCGAAATTTATATTTTCGTCGTGCTCTCCTTGCTCCGCCTTAGTAGAAGGAGTAAAGATTGGCTCTGATAGTTTCTCTGATTCAACCAAACCCTGCTTTAATTCGATTCCGCAAACAGTTCCATTCTTCTTATATTCTCCCCAGCCTGATCCGGTTATATATCCACGAACTATACATTCAACAGGTAAAGGTTTTGCTTTCTTCACTATCATTGATCTTCCATTGAGAACATCAAAGTGTTCTTTTAAAGATTCATAATGGGAAAATACATCTTCAGTTATGAAATGATTTCCTACTATGTCAGATGTCAAAGCAAACCAGAATTTAGAAAGTCTAGTTAGAACTTCGCCCTTACCTAAAATTCCTGTAGGAAGAACATAGTCGTAAGCTGAGATTCTATCAGATGAAACAATTAATAGGGAATCGCCCATATCGTACAAGTCCCTAACTTTGCCTCTATTTATAAGATTTTGATTTTCCAGATTCGTTTCTAAAACAACATTATTATTTGAAATCATATACATATATATTACAGCATTTGATTTATATTTTCATGTATTTACAATATTTTCGTTAAGCTAATTGAGCGCGTAGCTCAGGGGGAGAGCGCTTGCTTGACACGCAAGAGGTCGGTGGTTCAAATCCACTCGTGCTCATGTACATATATGAAGATAGATATTAAAGGCAACATTTCCGAATTTGAAGATACTTTGAACGTCGGAGAGATTTTATGCAAGCTAGAGTATGACAATTCAGTGATCGGAGCTCTGGTTGATGGAGAATTGCGTGACATGAAGCATCAACCAAGAAAAGATGTAAAAATTGAAGTTGTTCGAGAGGACTCTAAAGCTGCTTTGGATTTAATACGTCATACTGCTGCACATATTTTAGCTGAGGCAGTTCAATCTGTTTATCCAGATACCAAGGTTACCATAGGCCCAGTTATCGAGAATGGATTCTACTATGATTTTTATACTGAGAGAACCTTTACTGAGGAAGATCTTGAACTTTTCGAAAAGAAGATGTTGGAAATAATTAAGCAGGAAAAGCCAATGACGAAAGAGATTTTGTCCAGAGAAGATGCGCTTAATAAATTTAAAAAAATGGGTGAAAGTTTTAAAGAAGAAATAATTAATGATTTAGATAAAGCCGAAGAAATTTCACTCTATTTCCAGGGTGAGTGGTTTGATTTATGCAGAGGTCCCCATGCACCTAGGACTTCTTATGTGAAGGCATTTAAGTTGTTAAGTGTCGCGGGTGCCTATTGGCGAGGAGACGAAACGAGAGAATCACTACAAAGAATTTATGGAACAGCTTTCTTAACCAAAAAAGATTTAAAAAAACATCTACTACTAATCGAAGAGGCCAAAAAGAGAGATCATAGAAAACTAGGAAAGGAATTAAATTTATTCTCAATAACAGACGAGATAGGCCCAGGACTTGTAATGTGGCATCCCAACGGAGCAACTGTAAGAAATATAATAGAAGATTATTGGAGAGAGCAACATATAAAAGCTGATTACCAAATCGTTTACACGCCGCACTTGGCAAAAGCTGATATTTGGGAGACAAGTGGACACTCAGAATTCTACAAGGAAAACATGTTCTCCGAAATGGAAATCGATAAAAATAGATATCAAACAAAACCAATGAACTGTCCTTTTCATATAATGATTTATAAAAGTGAGTTAAGAAGCTATAGAGATTTACCTGTAAAATTTGCAGAGATAGGAACGGTCTATAGATATGAAAGGTCAGGAGTTTTACATGGACTATTTAGAGCACGAGGTTTTACTCAAGATGATGCACATATTTTTTGCATGTTAGATCAAATCGAATCAGAAGTTAATGATGTAATTGATTTAACAATTAAATTTCTCGAGGCGTTCGGATTCAAAGAGTATGAAATATTTGTTTCTACCAGACCAGGAAAATTTGTTGGCTCTGAAGAAGACTGGAACGATGCAACAAATGCTTTAAAGGCAGCTCTAAGAAATAAGTCATTGGAATTCAGCATAGATGAAGGAGGAGGAGCTTTTTATGGACCAAAGATTGATTTAAAAATTAAAGATGTTTTAGGGAGATCGTGGCAGTGCTCAACCGTACAAGTTGATTTTAATTTACCAAAGAGATTTGACCTTAATTATATTTCACGGGATAATGATAGACTTCAGCCGGTAATGATTCATAGAGCTATATTTGGCTCCTTTGAAAGATTTTTTGGTATCTTAGTTGAGCATTACGGAGGAGCTTTTCCTTTTTGGTTAGCCCCAGTTCAAATAAAGATACTAACCGTGTCTGAAGAGCAATTTGATTATTCGAATAATTTAATTGAAAATTTTCGAAGGCTTAAATTTAGGGCAGAGGTTGATCAAAGAAATGAAAAACTAGGTCTTAAAATTAGAGAGGCTGAAATTGCAAAGGTTCCATATATTCTGACTATAGGAAAGTCAGAGATGGAGAATAAGACGGTTAGTGTAAGGAAATACGGAGGAGAGCAAATCGGGGAAATAAAATTAGATGATTTTCTCTCAATAATTAATGGAGAAATCCAACAGGAGGATAGCTTATAAGAAACAAAGTATTTGGTTCTAGAAGAAAGCCAAGCGGAAATAGAATTAACAAATCCATCAGGGCTTCCGAGGTTAGAGTAATAGGCCTAGATGGTTCTCAGGTTGGTATTCTTTCTATCGGCGATGCTCTTGCAATGGCACAACAGAATTCCACAGATTTAGTTGAAATATCCCCAGATGCCGAACCCCCTGTTTGTAAAATTATGGACTATGGAAAGTTCAGATACGATCAGAAGAAGCAAACATCTCTTAGAAAAACTAAAACTCAGGCGCTTAAAGAGATTAAGTTTAGACCAAATATTGGAGAAAATGATTTTAATGTTAAAATTAACAGACTCAAAGAGTTCCTTACTGATGGGCACAAAGTCAAAGTTAGGCTATGGTTCAAAGGTAGAGAAATTGTTCATAAAAATTTAGGTCAGCAATTAGTTGATAAGATAATTGAGCACTCAGCTGAGTTTGGAGAACTAGACAATGATCCAAAATTTGAAGGAAAAAATTTAACTATGATTGTTCTCCCAAAAAAGACAAAGGCGGTAAAAAAATCAAATGGCAAATCAAAAGATGAAGTCCAATAGAAGTGCTGCAAAAAGATTTAAACTTAAATCAAATGGCAAGCTCAAGAGAATAAAGGGAAATAAGCATCATGGAAATGTCCATAAAGCTGAGTCAAGAATACGAAGACTGAGAGAAGCAAGTACGGTTGAAGGTAAGAAAGCCCGAAATCTAAGAAAAGTCATTTTTGCATAAAGGAAAGATAAATGAGAGTAAAAACTAGTGTTGCTAGAAAAAGAAGAAAGAATAGGTTGCTCAAACAAACTAAGGGTTTTTGGGGTCAAAGGAAAAATGTTTACAGACGAGCCAAAGAAACTATATTGAGAGGAATGGCATACTCTTATCGTGATAGAAGGGTGAAGAAGCGAACACAACGCGCTTTGTGGATTGTTAGAATTAATGCAGCATTACGAGAAGAGGGACTGACTTACAGTAAATTTATACATTCGCTAAAACTAAAGAATATTGATTTAGATAGAAAAATTCTTTCCGAACTTGCTATGGAGCATCCAGAGAAATTTAAAGAACTTGTTTCAAGTATCAAGTAAATTTTATCAAACATATTAAGAAAATCCGGTAAAATAATTAGTAATGAAAACTACCCCCCTTTATGAATTCCATGACAAAATGGGTGCAAAGTTTGTAGAATTCAACGGATGGCATATGCCCGTATGGTTTGAAGGACTGAAAGAAGAGCATCTGTGTGTCAGAGAGAGCTTAGGCATATTTGATGTAAGCCATATGGGAGAAATAGAGATTTCAGGAACAGACTCCGAAGTTTTTGTTGACTATATTTTTACGAACTCAATTTTAAATTTATCCGATGGGCAGGCTCGTTATGGATTCATTTGTAATCAATCAGGTGGAGTGGTTGACGATGTAATTATATACAAAATGCTTAATGGTGCTTATTTCATATGTGTAAATGCCGGTAATGTATCCAAAGTATTTGATTGGTTGTTAGAAAATTCCAACACATATAATGTAGAGATAAAAAACCTATCTGACTTCTATGGGCAATTAGCAATTCAAGGACCTAACTCAATTGATTTCATGGACGAATTGTTTCCTTTGTCAGAAATCAAATCAATTAAAAAATATCGTATTGCATCTATTCTAGAGCTAGAAGAAAGCTACGCGGATAATCTTAAATGGAAATGTCCGAATGGAAACAATTTCTTAATTGCTCGTACTGGATATACAGGAGAAGAAGGTTTTGAGTTATTTGTCCCAAATGAGATGATTAAGGATGTATATAAAACTCTAATTGAGAACAAAAACTTGACACTAACACCTTGTGGATTAGGTTCCAGAGACACCTTAAGGATTGAAATGGGTTTCCCACTTTATGGCAACGAACTAAGTGAGGAAATTTCTCCCATAGACTCAGATTTAGAAAAGTTTATAGATATGACAAAAAAGGACTTTATTGGCAAGGATAGCATAGCAGAGAAAATTCAAGAAAAAGAATTTACTTTGATAGGCCTAGAGATGAATGACAAAGCTATCCCTAGGCATGGATACAAGATATTTAATGAAAATAAAATAATAGGACATGTGACTAGTGGAACATTTTCTCCTATACTTAAAAGAGGGATTTGTTTGGGATTGATAGAAAATAAATTTTCAAATCTTAATGAATTCCAGGTCGAGATTCGGAAAAAATATGAGGATGCACATAAGGTCACCTATCCTTTTATTAAGTGAGGTCTAAATTGTCAGAAGTCAAAGATGAATGTAAATACACAGAAGATCACGAATGGGCTCTAGAATCTGAGGGTTTAGTAACAATAGGCATAACTGATTATGCGCAAGAATCACTTGGTGAGATTGTTTTTGTTGAGTTGCCTAAAGTTGGAACCATGTTAGACAAATCAGGAACATTTGGAGTAATAGAATCGACAAAATCAGTTTCTGATTTATATTCTCCTATCGCTGGAGAAGTAGTAGAAATAAATAATGCAGTAGAAAACGAACCAGATTTGATTAATACAAGCCCTTATGATTCAGGGTGGATTATAAAAATCAAACCAAAAAGATTGGAAGATTTAGATGCCTTGCTTAGTCCGAACGACTATAAGAAGCTTATTGATGAATAAAGAAGAACAAAATAAAAAATTAGATATTAATTTGTCCGAAGGAAAAGATTATTTTTCTTTTATTGATAGACATATAGGAAGTTCAGATTCTGAAATCACCTATATGTTAAATTTTTTAGAATATAAAAGCTTAGAAGATTTAATTTTATCTGCAGTTCCAAATCAAATATTGCTTGATGTACCATTGGGAATTGACAAACCTCTAAGTGAAACCGAAGCAATTAATTTCCTTAAAGATAAAATAGATGAGAACGAAATTTTTAAAAGTTTTATCGGAATGGGATACCATAATACAACTACACCAAATGTTATCTTAAGAAATATATTAGAAAACCCTGGTTGGTATACAGCCTATACTCCTTATCAGCCAGAAGTTTCACAGGGCAGATTAGAGATGTTAATCAATTATCAACAAATGATAATGGATTTTACGGGGCTGGAAGTGTCTAATGCATCTTTGCTAGATGAAGGTACATCAGCAGTTGAAGCCATGATGGTAGCCCTTAGAGCTTGTAAAGAAAACAGAAATGTTTTTCTTGTCTCCGATTTATGTCACCCTCAAACAATTAGCTTGCTTGAGACAAGAGCAAAACCGCTTAATATAGAAATTAAAATAGGAAATCTAGATTTATTATTACAAGAAAACGATAATGCTTTTGGATTTATAGCTCAATACCCAGACACCCTTGGCTCGATTGATAATTACGAATTCTTGATTAAAAAAGCCAAGTCTAATGGAGTAATTACAATATTAGCATCCGATTTGCTTGCTCTATCTATAATTAAATCCCCCGGAGAGCTGGGTGCAGATATTGCAATTGGTAACTCACAAAGATTTGGAGTCCCAATGGGTTTTGGAGGACCGCACGCAGCCTTTATAGCATGCAAAGAAGAATTCAAAAGACTACTGCCCGGAAGAATTATAGGAAGATCCGTAGATAAAAACAACAACCTTGCATATAGAATGGCTCTCCAAACTCGAGAGCAGCATATCAGAAGGGAAAAGGCTACAAGCAATATATGCACTGCCCAAGCTTTATTGGCAATAACTGCAGCTGCATATGCAATCTACAATGGACCAAAGGGAATAAGAAGAATAGGGCTGAGAGTCCATAATCTTGCTCGTATTCTTAGCAAGAGTTTGGCAGTATTAGGTTTTGATTTACTTAACAAGGTTTATTTTGACACCATAGCAATCAAAGTCTCTAAGAAGAAAATATCATCAATAAAATCTCAAGCACAAAAAAACAGATTAAATTTTCGATATTTTTCGAATGAAATAATCACAATATCTCTTGATGAGAAAACAACCAGAGATGATTTAAAGAAAATTCTTAGGTGTTTCTCAGGAGGTAAAAATTTTGAATTAGATGAGATAAGCAATTCTTTATCTTCTGATTTGGAAGTAATACCGAAGAATCTTGTTAGATTCGAAGACTACCTTCTTCACCCTGTATTTAATTCATATAAATCAGAGACTGATTTTGTTAGATACATAAAGAATTTAGAAGACAAAGACATTGCTTTAAACAAGTCAATGATTCCTTTAGGTTCCTGTACTATGAAATTGAATTCCACTAGTGAGATGATTCCAATAAGTTGGGAAAAAATTAACTCTATACATCCATTTGTTCCAAAATCTCAAGCTAGAGGATATGAATTTATAATAGAAAAATTAAAAAAAATGTTATCTGACATTACAGGTTTTGACTCAGTATCACTTCAACCAAATGCAGGGGCACAAGGAGAGCTTGCTGGCCTAATGACTATAAGAGCTTTTCAAGAAGCGACCGGAGAGTCAAAAAGAAATATATGTCTAATTCCAAGCTCTGCTCATGGAACAAATCCAGCTAGTGCGGTACTAGCTGGACTCGAAGTTGAAATAGTGGATTGCGACGATAAAGGAAATGTAGACACGACTGACTTAGCAAATAAAATCCAGCAGCATCCAGACAAAATCTCTACTTTAATGATTACTTATCCCTCTACTCATGGTGTCTTTGAAGAGAATATTGGTAAAATATGCCGCATGGTTCATGATGCAGGAGGACAAGTTTATATGGATGGAGCCAATCTCAATGCAATAGTTGGCATATCAAAACCAGGTCATTTTGGACCAGACTTGTGCCACATTAATTTACATAAAACATTTTGTATACCACATGGAGGAGGAGGTCCTGGAGTAGGGCCTATAGCAGTCAAAGAGCATTTATCAAATTTCCTTCCAGGCCATAGTGTAATCAAGAATGCAGGACCACCATCGAGTTTTGGTCCCGTTTCTTCTGCTCCTTGGGGAAGTGCATCAATTTTGCCAATATCTTTGATGTATATCATGATGATGGGACCAGCAGGAATTAAAAAAGCAACGCAAATTGCAATTCTAAATGCCAATTATATAGCAAAAAGACTAAAACCCTACTTCCCAATTCTTTACTCTGGAAGAAACGACAGAGTTGCACACGAATGCATAATAGACTTAAGAGACATAAGGAAAACTCATGGGGTAACAGAAGAGGATATAGCAAAAAGACTTATTGATTATGGATTTCATGCTCCGACTATGTCCTTCCCAGTAGCTGGTACATTAATGATAGAACCAACAGAGAGTGAGTCACAAAAGGAGCTTGATCGATTCTGTAATGCATTAATATCTATACATGCAGAAATTATAACTTACTCAAATATTTCAGAAGCAAAGGACTCCCCACTTAAGAATGCCCCCCATACTTTTTTTGATATAATGAATAATAATTTTAATTATTCGCTCGACGTTGCCTTCCCTTTGCAAAGTGCTTCTCAAGATGTTGTTAGATATATTTCACCTGTAGGAAGAGTAAATAATGCATACGGAGACAAAAATTTTGTCTGTAGCTGCATACCTATAGAAGAATACAAAACCGGTTAACTACTTATCTTGGTTTATATTCTGATTGATATATAAGCATTGTCTCTTAACTCTTGGAACCACTTCTGAAGCAGAGTTAAAGATTTCTCTTGGTATATGGTTTCATAGATTTTATCTTTGTTCTTTATGTAATCAACATCCCCAAATTGTTTTTTTCCAACAATAATAAATTTTATTATATTCTCAGAAACATATGGACCAATTATATCGCCTTCTTTTGATGAGTTAATATCAGATTTTACTTTTTTATCTAAGTTCTCAGGATTAACAAAACCCAAACTTCCTGATGATGGCTCAATTTGTTCACTTATTAACAATTCATCAACTAGAGAATCAACATTGTTTGATGCCCTTAAATTCTCTTCTATAGATTTTATTTGACCCTCTTTTATCTTGTTGGTGTCTATTAAAATCATTGAAAGGTTGACTAGATTTTCTTCCTGAATATTCCCATAAGTTTTTTGGTATTTTTTAATTATTTCTTTCTCTGTTATAACAATTTTATTTCTTAGTACTACCGATCTAATACCTTCTTGGAGCATCTGATTTTTCCAACCAAAACGAAGCCTGTATACACTTAAACCATTCTTTTTTAATTCATCTTCAAAGACTTTGTCTCCGTTTTTCTTTCTCACGTCTTTTTCTATTTGATCTATTTTTTCATCACTTGCATCGATACCCATTCTGGACCCTTGGAGCTGTAGCAATTTTAAATCTATTAGCTCTTTTAGATACTTGGAGTAAACTTTTTTATTCAAAGGGTTGTCACCGCTTTCTTTAATATGTGATTGTAAATCAGACAGAAAAATAACTTCATCGTTTACTACAGCAGCAACTCCATCACTTATTTCAGCTTTAGACGTTACAGAAAAAAAGAATACTATAATTAAGAAGATAGATAATATTTTATAAGCTTTCATACGAACCTTTTTATTTTATTAAAATTCTACCACTTTTGAATTGATAATCATCCCCTACGAGATCTTCCAGGCTTCTTGTTTTTTTAATAAATTGTACTGTTTCATACAATCCTTTCTCTTCTCTTGGTAGCTCCATGTCAATATCTTTCATTTCATCTAATTTCACTGCCTTAATTATTAGAGACTTTGCTTTAATTTGTAACTTAGAAGCACCCAACCGTCTCATTTGGATTTTTATATCAGCTATATGTATTAAATTTAAGAGCTCATAAGGAATGGGACCAAATTTATCTAACAATTCATCAACCAAACTAACGGAATCATCTTCGCTTTCTATTAAGGAAATTCTTTTATAATAAAACAACCTTCTCTCTGCTGACGATATGTAACTTTTAGGAATAAAAAGACTCTCGTTAACTTCAACTTCTGGGTTGAATGAGATTTCAGCGGTATTGTTCCTGATTTGATTAATTTCTTTCTCTAACAAGTCAAGATAAAATTCTATTCCAACATCATATATTTTCCCTGATTGCTCTATACCAAATAAATTTCCTGCTCCTCTTATTTCTAAATCTTCTAGAGCTAAATTAAAACCAGAGCCAAGTTTTGTCAGTCTTTTCATTGCGGCCAATCTTTTTTTCGCATTGTCAGTTATCTCTTTATCCGGAATGATAAGATATGCTATCCCTTTAACTGAGCCTCGCCCAATTCTTCCACGAAGCTGGTAAAGATCAGATAATCCGAAATTATGAGCATTATTAATTATCATTGTGTTAACTGTTTTGATATCAAGACCAGATTCCACAATCGTAGTAGTAATTAGTATTGATATGTCACCATCAATAAATTGTTTTAAGCGATTTTCGATGTCAGTACTTTTCATCCTTCCATGTACATAATCTATTTTTTCATTGGGTAGCAATTTTTTTAGAACCTGGAAAATTTTTTCTATAGTTTTTATTTCATTGTGAATAAAGAACACTTTTCCGCCCCTTTCTCTTTCAAATTCAATTGCTTTTTTGATTTTTTCTTCATTATATTTATCTATATAAGTTTCAACCCCTAATCTTTCTTTTGGAGGGGTCCCAATGAGGCTTATGTCTCTTAATCCAGAAAGAGAAAGTTGAAGAGTACGAGGTATCGGTGTGGCAGAAAGACTCAAAGAGTCTATACCAACCTTAATCTTTTTAATCTTTTCTTTTGCTGATACACCAAATTTATGTTCTTCGTCTATTATTATCAATCCTAAATTCTTAAATTTGATTTTATCTGATAAGATTTTGTTAGTACCAACTACTATATCAATTTTGCCTTCGGCTAATTCTTTTTGAATCATTAAGACTTTTTTTGGTTTTACAAATCTAGAGAGAGCCTCCACCTTTATAGGCAAATCCTTAAATCGTTTTAAGAAGGTATTTAAATGTTGATGAACAAGAGGAGTTGTTGGAGCTATAATAACAGTCTGTTTTGAGTTAATTGAGGCAAGGAAAGATGCCCTCAGTGCTACCTCTGTTTTCCCAAAGCCTACATCACCGCAAATAAGTCTATCCATAGGCTTAGACGATTGCATGTCTTGATATGTGCTAATTATTGCATTTTTTTGATCCCTAGTTTCTTGATATTCAAACCTATCTTCAAATTCAGCGATTTCTTTTTCATTAATTTGATAAGAAAAGCCATCTGCTGATTTCCTTTGAGCATAAAGACTCAATATTTCTCTTGCTACATTTTCTGCTACTCTTTTAGCTTTCTTTACTTTGCCTATCCAGCTTCTGCTTCTTAATGAATCCAGTCTAATACTCTTATTCCCGCCTATATATTTTTGAATCAAGCTAATCTTGTCAATTGGTATAAGAAGTTTGTCATTTAGATCAAATTGACATTCAATAAAATCAACAACAGAACCGTTTATTGTTTTATTTTTTATTCCTTTGTAGAGACTTAAACCAAAGTCTCTGTGAACAACATAGTCTCCTAGTTCTAAATCCATAAAATTAGACAATTTAAATGATTGATTAGCATACGTATTAGAGTCTTTATTGGAGACCGTTTTATTGAAAGATAAATAAAGATTCTTGTTGTTCTTCAGATAAAAAGATTTTCTCAAAAATCCATCAACAAAGATTATCTTTCCTAAGATTTTTCTCTCTAAATCACCAATAAGATTACTCTTGGTAGCAGCATCTGTTACTAGATAAACTTTTTTTAAGTCGGCCCTTTCGTTGATAATTTCCTTTATAAATTCTAACGAAAGGTCATAAGGCTCTCTGATTAGCTCTAAGTCCAGATTAAGATTGGTTGCAGAATCAATGGGATGTGTTGGATTTAGAAAGAGTGTTTTCTTTTTACCTAATAAATCAAATATTTTTTTTCTACTACTTCCAAACAAGGTGAAATCAGATTCTGAATCAAAAATAAGAATAGATTTTGAATCAATTAATTCTAAAAGTGTCATGTCAGAAGCTACCATTGGATCAGCTTCTGATTTAATATTCATTATTGTAATTTCATCAAGAATTTCACCGGTCCTTCGTTCATTATCAAGATCAAAGATTTGAAAAGACGATGGATTATCATTTTTAAATTCAACCCTTATTGGGAAGGGTTCTGATGGTGAAAAAAAATCAATTATCGATCCTCTAACAGCATAATCTCCAAGTTCTTCTATAAATTCTTTTTCTCTGTAATCAAATTCAATAAGTTGACTAATTAATCCATCTCTATTAAAAGAAGAGGCATCTCTTTGAATTTTTTTGTATTCCATCCGTCTTCTTCTTTTAAATTTGTGAAGCAGATTTTTAGTATCAATAAATTTTATTCTTCTGTATTGATGTTGCTCTAGAAATGAAAATAGATTCAAAGAAAATTTTCTACCGTTATTAGAATCAGCTTCAGAATGAAAAATTTCATTTTCTAAATAGAAGCTAGGAATATTGAAACTTTGTTCTAGATGCTCAATTAACATTTGGCATCTTTTTGGGTTATCCGTAACAAAAAAAATATCCTCGAGTTCTTTTTCATATAAATCAGCAATGATGGCTGAGTTTATAAAATCATTAGAGCCATATATAGCGTATGAAGTATCTTTGTTTAAATCAATATTTAAGGACTTAATCATTCCTTTCTCAAAAGCAGTAGAATTTTTAGATAAATTTTGACTTGATTTCATCTATGTTTGCAAGAATCTTATCACCCATTTCAGAACAACTCACAGGCTCAGATTGATTGTTGTTTATATCCCTAGTCCTAATGCCAGAATCTAAAGTATTCGAAACAGCGGTATCAATCAATTCAGATACTTTGTCTAAATTAAGGGAGTATTTAAACAACATAGAAAGAGATAAAATTGCCGCTATCGGATTGGCTATATTCTTTCCCGCAATATCCGGTGCACTTCCATGTACTGGCTCATAGATTGCAGAGCTCTCTCCTATTGATGCAGACGGCAGCATACCCAAAGATCCAGTGAGCTCAGCAATCTCGTCACTAATTATATCTCCAAAAAGATTGCCAGCTAGTATAACATCGAAGGTAGATGGTCTTTTAATAACCTGCATGGCGGCATTATCAATGTAAAGATGTTCTAACTCAACATCACTAAATTCAGCTTTATGAACTTCATTAACTACATCTCTCCAGAGTTGCATAACTTCTAAGACATTTGCCTTATCTAGCGATGTGACTTTGTTTTTTCTTTTTCTGGCGTAATTAAAAGCTACTCTCGCGACTCTTACAATTTCTTCCTCATCGTATATTAAAGTATTAGCACCAACTCTTTTATTATTAATATCTTTAAGAAATCGTGGCTCACCAAAATATATCCCACCAGTTAATTCTCTTATCACGAGAATATCAGTATGGTTAACTATTTCCTCTTTTAAGGAAGAAGCGCTTAATAATGCAGAAAAAACTTTGCCAGGTCGCAAATTCGCAAAAGTTTCCAGTTCTTTTCTCAACATCAACAAGCCTTTTTCAGGTTTTAAATTATGGTCAATGTTCTCCCACTTCTCGCCCCCTACTGCTCCTAGTAGTACAGCATCTGAAGTCAAAGCTTTATCAAGAACTTCTTGAGTAAGTGGCTGTCCATTTTTATCAATTGATGCACCTCCAAAAATCTCTTTTTCGAATTCTATTTCGAATGTATCTTTGAAGTAATTCAAAATTTTTATACATTCATCTGTAACCTCTATACCAATTCCATCGCCTGGCAAAATTAAGATTTTTGACATAATTTCTCCTAATATATTATTTAATCCTCAATGAAACTTTATTTCTAGTTCCTTCGAGGCCCTCAATATTTACACTTACAATATCTTTATCTTTTAATTGACCTATACCACCAGGTGTTCCTGTTAGAATTAAATCCCCTCTATTTAAAGTCATAATTTTACTTATAAAACTAATTAAAAAATTTACACTATGAACCATATTCGAAGTACTTGATTCTTGTTTTGTCTCCCCATTAACAATAGTTTTGATTTTAACATTTTGATAATCAATTTCATCTGATACAGAAGGACCGACAGGACAAAATGTATCAAAACCTTTTGCCCGAGAAAATTGAATATCCAAAGACTGTAAATCTCGTGCAGTAACGTCATTTACACACAATCCGCCTAAAATGTAATTTTGAGCTTCATTGACGCTCACCCACTTAGCTTCTTTTTTAATAACTATTCCAAGTTCCCCCTCATAGTCTACTCTAGAGCTCATATGGTTCGGATATATAATATCCTCATTCCAAGCAATAAGAGACGATGGAGGCTTTAAAAACATTAAAGGTTCGGCAGGAGGCTTTTTTTTCATTTCCTCTGCGTGATCATGATAATTTAAACCTATTGCAATAATCTTGGTAGGATATCCAGTCTCTGAAAAACCTTTATATATCATACTAGTATTTTACCTTATATAGATAGAGACCTTCTGCTGGAACACTATAATTTAATTTTAATCTTTTTTTATTTTTCAAAGCAAGAACTACATCTTTCTTTTGAATCACCCCTTTTTCAAAATTAATTAAACAGCCAATTATTAATCTTACCATTCCTCTTAAAAAACCATTTCCGGTAATGAAGAAATCTATATAATTCTTTTTTTCTTTGATTGATATTTTTCTTAAGTTTCTTACAGTGTTTTCTCCAGAGTATCCGGTTTTACAAAAATTTATAAAATCTATTTCACCAACAAAAACAGAAGAAATCTTTTCCAATTTCTTTGTATTTATACTTTTTTTTAAATACCACATTCTTCCCTTTTCGAAAACCGAACAAGGTTCATTTATCTTGATTCTATATAGGTAAACTTTTTCCTTGCAATCATATTGTGCATGAAAATTCTCATCAACTTTATTGCAAGATTTAATTTTTATATCACTATCCAAAATAGAGTTCAGCTTATTCTTTAAACCAATCATATTTATTTTTTTTTCATCTTTTACATGAAAATTAGCAACTTGATTAATAGCATGAACACCACTGTCAGTTCTTCCTGATCCATACACAATAATTTTTTCCCCAAAAATCTTTTTTACGGACTTCTCTATTTCACCTTGTATGGTCCTGAGCCTTTTTTGTTTTTGCCAACCAAAAAAATTAGTACCAATATATTCAATATCTATCCTTATATTCATTTTAAATCTTTATCCTTTTATCAAGAAAAGGATAGATAAAGTCTATAAGCATGTTTATTGATATCAAAATCATAGTATAGATTAATGTTAAACCACAGATTAGTGGATAGTCTCTGTTGATAATTGATAAGACAAACATTCTACCCATACCCGGAATTGAATAGATGCTCTCAACAACAAATGAGCCTGTAATCATAAATGCAGCAATTGGACCAATTGCTGTAATAAAAGGTATAAGCGAATTCTTAACAATATATTTATTTAGAATAATTCCAGGGTTTATGTTGTTAATCGTTGCATTTCTTACGAACATAGAACTATTAGTTTCATTCATTGTCTCAACCATAAGTTTTGTAAGAAAAGCTATAGAAGGGATTGATAATGTAAGAACAGGAAGAATATAACTCGTAGGTTTTTCAAGTAATGCAGCAGGAAATAATGACAATTGAACCGAAAAGAAAATTATTAATACCGCTCCTAAAAGGAACATAGGAACACCAACCGAGGCATAGAGAAGTAGATTGATTATTTTTGAACTAAGTTGGTTTTCTCTTCTGAACAAAAAAACTGCCAGTCCAAGTGATGCAATTACAGTAAAGATTAAAGAAATCGAGCCAATTTTTAATGAAAAAGGAAAGCTCTTGCTAATAATTTCATTTACAGTTTTTCCTGTATAGAAATAAGATGGACCTAAATCGAAGCGCAAAATATTTTTCATATAAGACAAATATTGAGTCTGAATAGGTTGATCTAATTGATATTTCTTTTCTATGTTCTCTTTAATTGCAGGAGGCAGTTTCTTTTCACTATCAAAAGGTCCACCAGGCAATGTTCTTAATAATACAAAAGTCGAAGATGTTACTATAAGTAATACCAGGAAAGAACTTATTAGTTTGGTTAGGAAATAATTATTTCTCATAACTTGTTATAAAGAAATCTTCGAAAACTTTTATATTTTTCTTATCAATCGCCATAACTGAGAGCTTATTTCTTCCAGGCTCCAGCTGAATACCAAATGTTTCATTAATGTTTCTCTTGCCTTCCGCAACAAGTCTAATCTTCTTCCCGTTGATAAAGTAGTTCACACTTTTTAGATTTGTATCATCCTTAATTAAGGATACAATTTTTGCTTTATTTTTATCTTCTAATATTTGAGTTTTAATTTCCATAGTAGGAGGTGATTCATATTCACTAATAATTTTTGCATCTATAAACTTACTCTTTTCTTCATTATTTGTTTGAACTACATCTAATTTCTTAATCCAAAATGCGGGACTATCGTTATTATTGATCAGTACAAAATTCTCTGTTTCTCCTGAAGCTTGAATTAACCCACCCCTATGTATTCTTCCAGTAATAATTGCATCTTCTCCAGGATCAGAAAAAAAGAGATTTTTGTCTTGTATTCTATAATCTAAAACATTTTCATATTTCTTATAACTAGACATCTCTCTAAGTGGTAATGAGACTATTTTGTCAAAGAAGGAATGCGATTCCTCGTCATGGAATCTAATTATAAATTGAATATCATCTTCAATATTATCAATATCAATGGAAAGAGTTGTTTTAATTAGCGCATCCTTTTTATGTATATCGGGAATTTTATGATATTTAGCTTTAATAATTAAGTCATTATCTTTTGAAAGAACTTTTACTTGGCACTTGCTACAATCCTGAGAGAATTCTCTTTCTTGAGTAATCCTTTTCAATTCTATTATTAGATCCAGTTCGATTTTCTCTTCAGAAATGTCTTTTGGCAATACAAAGAAAGAAAATTGCGGGTAATCAAACCGGTTTTTGGTTATAAAGGCCTTGGAACTAGTTCTTTGTATTTCAAGAAATCTGGGACGGAGTGGATCATCTAACGAGATACTTGATAGAGTGAAATTAAGCAAGTCTTCACTATTTTCTACCCAACTAGGGATATTGATCTTCATACTAATTGATTTTTTTTCTCCTGCACCAAGGAGACCAACAAAAAAGAATTTATTATCTAATGATCTATTTTCAGAATTTAGACTTATAACTAAGTTGCGAATTTGTTTGTCAGAATTGTTCTCTATTGTTGCTTCAACTTCTTCACTTTTTCCTGACTCTAGTTTTATTGTTTTGAGAATATCTAAACCAACTTTTTCATTCTTAATTCTGACATCTTTGCCTGATTCAATATCTCCTAAGTAGAAATTTTCTATTTTCGATGTGAGTGAAGAATTTAAATCCCTTACCTTTACTTCTAATTCTTCTTCTATTAAAGAAAGAAAATTTTCAGTATTTTCATTAAATGCTACCTTCTTTAAACTTTCGGAGTTCAACAGAAATTGAGAAAATTGAATCAGCTCATCATCTTTTTCCTTATCTTCCTTTTTACTATACAAAATTTGCAAACTAGTTTTGCCTGAACTTAATCCATCTAATCCTTTATTTTCATTATTGAATTGAATAAATGAAGAATCATTATTAAAAATTAATTTTTCATCTTCAAATTCAACAGGTACAAAGAGTATGTCCGGAACAATTCCATTCAAATGCACTTTATATTCTTCTGGATTGAGATATTCGGCGATTGTAAGCTTAATTGCAGAACCATCTTCTTGCTCATAAACTTCTTGAACTGTCCCCTTTCCAAATGTTTTTTCACCAAGAACCAGAGATCTCTTGTTATTTTTTAAGGCACCAGCGACTATTTCAGCGGCGCTAGCACTACCTCTGTCGACCAATACTATTACGGGACCAAAAAATTTTTCAACCTCGGTTCTAGCTGTAAAAAAGTCTCTGTTTATATTGGCTCTTTTTCCTCTAGTGGAGACAATCAATTTATTTTTCAAAAATATATTCGATATTTTTAAAGATTGATCAAACAGACCACCAGGGTTCCCCCTTAAATCTAAAATAAGGGATTCAATTCCTTTATCTCTAAGTGAATTAAGAGCTTTCTCGAAATCTTCAAAAGAATTTGCTTGGAATGCTTTTATCTTGATGTACCCAACTTTTTCTTCTAAAATTTTTGAGGAGACACTGTCTATTTTTATCGTATCTCTTACAACATCAAATTGTATCAAGTCCTCAACATTTTCTCTTTCAATATATAGAGTCGTTGAACTTCCTTTTTCACCACGCAACAATGTGACTGCTTTTTGTAAGCTCATGCCCGCAGTATCAATAGATTCTATTCTTCGTATAATATCATTTGCTTTTATTCCAGCCTTAGATGCGGGTGTCCCATCGATTGGAGAAATAATAGTTAGCTTCTCGTCTCTCAAAGTTACTACAATTCCAATACCACCAAAACTACCCTTTGTTTCTGCCATAAATTGTTCAAGTTCTTCCGGCTCTATAATTGATGAATATTCATCTATTTCTTGCAATACAGCATTGGCAACATGATAAGATAGCATTTTGTCACTCAAGATATTTTCTTTTTCTAGGAAATTAATTATTTTATTTAAATTTCTACCCACATCGACCAAATTTTTATTTTTTGAAAGAATTAATTCTTCCTCTACCTTGGCATTTTTAATTTTTATTTTTAGATTGTGTTTAGTAGATTCTAATATTTGAATGAATATATCTTCAGAAAAAGTATTAACAGCGTCTATAGAAGCAACAAAAATCTTTTCATATGTGCTTGAATCATAAAAATGAGATTTCTTTTTGACATGGTAAATGGTCGAATCAATTATTTCTTTGTTGCTTGCAATAGAACTGAAGCAAATTGCTGCGAAAAGAACAAAAGATAGTGCTATTTTGATTGAATATTTTATCAAATTCATTAAAACAGTATAGAATATTATTTATAGTTTTATAATATGGAAAACAGTATTAAAGTAGCATTGGCACAAATTAACTCAAAAGTAGGAGATTTGGAATACAATTATAGTAAAATTTCCAAAATTATAAAGATTGCCAAGAAACAGAAGGTTGACCTACTATGCTTCCCCGAACTAGCTATAACCGGTTATCCACCAGAAGATTTGTTATTAAATAATAAATTTATTAAATCCACGGACGCATTTATTAAAAAAATAACTAAGCTAAGTAAAGGGATAACTTGCATAATTGGTTATCCTAAAAAAATTAATGACAAGCTATTTAATGTTGCAGGAATATTTCTTAACGGAAAACTTCAAGGAGAATATAAAAAGTTTCAGCTTCCTAACTATGGAGTCTTTGATGAAAATCGTTATTTTGAAAAAGGTATAGAAGGAGTAAGTTTCAAGATTAAAAATCAGACTGTTGGGATTTCTATTTGTGAAGATATATGGACTGATCTAAAAATAATAAACGAAAGAATCTCCAGAAACGATATCGATCTCCTTGTGAACTTATCAGCATCACCTTTTAGTATTGGTAAGCAAAAAAAGAGACTAAATATACTTAAAAAAATATCTACAAAGAATAGAATAAAGATATGTTACTGCAATCTTGTCGGGGGTCAGGATGAGTTAGTTTTTGATGGTAAAAGTATTATTCTTGATAGAAATGGGAATGTAGAGGCCTACGGCAAAGAATTTGAAGAAGATATTTTAATTAGAAACCTTAAATTTAAAGAAACTAAATCTTTTAATAAAACTTTAAAAACAAAAGAAGAATCTGAACCAGAGCAAATTTACTCTGCATTGTCCCTAGGATTGAAAGATTACGTAGAAAAGAATGGATTTAGCAAAGTTGTATTAGGTGTATCTGGTGGAATAGATTCTGCCTTGGTATCAGCAATAGCTGTAAATACTCTAGGAAAAAAAAATGTATTAGGATTAGCACTTCCCACAATATATAATTCATTCAAAAGTCTTCATTTAGCTATAGAGCTTGCAAAAAATCTACAATTTGATTTATCTGTTGCCCCAATTCAAGATTTATTTGAAGCTACAAATAAATTACTAGTGAACTCTTATGGAAAAAAGCAATGGGATGTTACAGAGGAAAATCTTCAATCAAGAATCCGAGCCAATATTCTTATGGCAACGTCAAACAAATTGGGCCATCTGTTACTAGCTACAGGAAATAAGAGTGAAATTAGTGTTGGATATTCTACTTTGTATGGCGATAGTGCAGGAGGTATTGCAATTTTAAAAGATATACCAAAAACCTTGGTATATAAGCTTGCAAAATTTCACAACAAGATACATCCAAAGAAAATGATTCCATTGGGTATTCTCAAAAGAGAGCCATCTGCTGAGTTAAGAGACAACCAAAAAGATTTAGATACGTTGCCACCATATAAGGTATTGGACCAAATATTGGAGCTTTATATTGAAGAAGGCAAAAGCGCATCCTATATTGCAAAATCTATCAATATTAAAAAATCAATTGCTTCCTCAATAATCAAGAAAGTTAATAATAGCGAATTCAAAAGAAGACAATCTCCTCCGGGTATAAAGATTACTTCAAAAGCATTTGGGCGAGATAGGAGATATCCAATAACGAACGGTTTTATTGATGCTTGATTAAAATCTTGCAAATATAATAATATAAATAAAATGGATTTTTTAAAACCCGAAGATCAATTAAATGTTATCAAGGAAAATGTTAGCGATATAATTCCTGAGAATGAATTGCTTTCGAAGCTAAAAGACTCTTATGAAAACAAAGCACCTCTAAGGATTAAGGCAGGGTTCGATCCAACAACTTCAAATTTACATTTAGGACATTCTTTGTTAATAAGAAAGCTAAAAGTCTTCCAAGATTTAGGACATAGTATATTATTCTTAATCGGAGATTATACGGCGAAAATCGGGGATCCTACAGGTAGAGACAAAACCAGACCAGCATTGGATACAAAAATCATTAAGGAAAACGCTCAAACATATGAAGACCAATTATATAAAATTCTAAAAAAGAAAAATGTAAAAGTTTTTTATAATTCTAAATGGTTCGATAAGTTCAACTTAGCAGAATTAATTAATCTTACATCGCAAGAAAATGTAGCGCGCCTTCTCGAAAGAGATGATTTTAAAAAGAGATATAATGCAGGAGATGGAATTACAGTAACAGAATTTCTTTATCCCCTTCTTCAGGCTTACGATTCGGTAATGTTGAAATCAGATATCGAGATGGGCGGCACAGATCAAATGTTTAATATTTTACTTGGTAGGCAGATTCAAAAGTCACATAATGTTCCAGAGCAAGTTGGAGTATTTGTACCAATCTTAGAAGGTCTTGACGGAAAAATGAAAATGTCAAAGACTTTAGATAACCATATTAGTTTAAATGATTCTCCAGAAGAAATGTTTGGAAAGGTTATGTCAATACCAGACGAGTTGATGGATAAGTATATTCATCTATTGTATCATGACAAGGAAGACGAATTTAAAAAGATCCCCAATCCATTAGAGAGAAAAAAAACATTAGGAACCACAATTGTTGCCGATTATTACAGCAAATCTTTAGCAGACTCTTCCCGTAAAGATTTTGAAGGTAAATTTAGTGAAAAAAGTTTTCCTGACGATATTCTAGAGATAGAAATTCAATTGCTAGACCAAAATCTTTTAGATCTTCTCGAAGAGATATCCAAAAAGACCTTTTCACGATCCGAATTAAAAAGACTTATAAAAGACAAAGCAATAGAAATAAATGAAGAAAAATTAACTTCATTGGATGTTTTGCCAGACAAACAAACCCGATGGAAAATTAAAATAGGAAAAAGAAATTTTTATAAAGCTAAATTTATTTAAATGAGTGAGTTAGTAAGCCGAGTTCTGTTCTATGCGATCATTCATCTAGGATAACAATTACTCATTATCTCAAGCGACCTACCCAGAAGCATGTGGAAGGGAAACCAGCTTCTATACTTGGTCTTTCTCTAGGTGGGGTTTGCCTTGCCATGTTTTGTCGCCAAAACTTGCGGTGGTCTCTTACACCACCTTTTCACCCTTACCATTAATATCATATGTTTATTAATGGCGGTTATTTTCTGTGGCACTTTCCGTTGCTTCGCAACACCTGGGAGTTACCCAGCACCTTTTCCCTTAAGAGCTCGGACTTTCCTCTTGTATAAACAAGCGATCACTCAACTCACTCAAGCTAATAATCTATGTTAGAATTCCATCTTTTGCAAGTCTATCCGCAACTGTATTATCTTCTCGTGGAATTAAAGCAATAGTCAGGGGAAGTTCAATCTTTTCACTTAATTCTAAAGCTTCTCTTAAGAGTGGAATTAATTTCTTATCTTTACATTTCCAGACCTTATTGAAATGCATGCATACTAATTTTGAATCAGAAAAGATTTGTATTTCTCCATCGGATATATTTTTTTCTATAATTAATTTTAAAGATTCAATTAAAGCCCGGTACTCTGCGATATTATTAGTTACTGTTCCATCTAATGCTCTCGATATTTCAACTTTGTCTTTATCTGTAATTAAATAGATACCAATCCCGCCATTTCCAGGATTTGGTTGACAGGCACCATCTATAAAAATTTTGACTATATTACTCATGTAATCAACTTAAATCTGGTATTAGTATTTTTTTTGTACAAGAAGGGCATAAAATTATTTCATTTAATTCCAAAACTTTAATATAGGTCTGAGGGGGGATTTTCATAAAGCAATGTCCGCACATTCCATCTTTAGCCTCAACAGCAACTGGTGGATTATGCAGAAGCAGTTTTTGATAAATCTTTAGGAGTTGTTCGTCCACATTTTTAGCTATTTCGTTTCGTGAACTTTCCACAGAGCTAATCTCAGATTCCGAGTTCTTAATCTCTGATTCCAATTTATCAATTTCTATCTTTATAGGTTCAACTTCCTCGTTGAATTTAGATTCCAATTCTTCTAAGGTTTGATTTGCAGATTCTATTTGTTCCATTATTTTTAATTCATCATTTTCTATTTCCAGTTTTTTTCTTTTTAAATCACCTGTTTCTTTTTGTAAGGCTTCAAATTCTTTAGAGGAGTTGATTGAAAATAGCTTTTCTTCAAGTTTAACAACCATTGCATCAATATCCTCAGTCTGGGTCTGTAAGTTATTAACTTCCTTACCGAGATTAGATATTTCATTCTTAAGATTATTAATTTTCTCCTCGTCAGTATTAATTTTAGAATTAAGCTCGCTAAGCTTTTCTGGAACTTCTTTTAAGTTGTCACGTATCCCTTGGATTGTCATGTCGAGCTTTTGCAATTCAAGTAAATTTTTAATTTTCTCTTTCATCTTTTAATTTCTCTGGGCCCAACTGGATTCGAACCAGTGACCGCCCGGTTATGAGCCGGATGCTCTAACCAGCTGAGCTATGGGCCCTTAATAGAATAGATAATAAAAACCTTATCCTATTTAATTAAAAACATTTTGTCAATTTATATGCATTATATATTTTATTCTACACATTAATTATAAATATTGACACTATCAAAGATATACTTATACTCAGAGTGGTATGATTTTTAGGGCCTTTTTTTTCATTATTATATTTTTACAACCCAGTTTAGTATTGGGAATTAACGATACAAGACAAATGAAGGATGTCTCATGGGAAGAAAAACTAGGAAACAAAATAGACTTAAAATCGGAAATAATTGATATAAATGGATCCAACAAGAACCTCAATCAAGTGCTTGATCCAGAAAAGCCAACTGTTTTTGTGCTGGCATATTACAATTGTCCTCGCATGTGCACATTTTTATTGAATGGTGCTTTGGATGCAGTTTCTGCAAATAACGAAATTAGACCAGGAGTTGACTATAATTTAGTAGCTCTTAGTTTTGATCCTTCTGAAACTCCTGATTTAGCGAAAAGGAAATCGGAAAAATATCGCAATAAAATTAACGATGGAGAAAGTTGGGAGTTCTTTGTGGCTAACAGCGCTAGCATTAAATCAATAACAGATTCCGTTGGCTTTAAGTTTGTAAAAGATGGGAATGATTTTGCTCATCCTGCAGGTATAATATTTCTCACCAGAGACAGAAGAATTTCTAGATATTTAGCCGGAGTAATTTTTGATCCCAAGGATTTTAAATTAGCTCTCCTAGAAGCATCTGGTGGAGTTATTGGGAAATCAACATTAACAGACAGAGTCTTGCTTTTCTGTTATGATTTTGACCCAGTAGGTAAAAAGTATGCACTGAAAGCTTTGAATGTAATCAAATTGGGAGGTGCTGCTACATTGTTGGGGCTGAGTTTATTTATGGGGTTTATGTGGTTTAGGAAAGGAAAAAGGAGTTAGAGAATGGAATGGCTGCCACCCGTTGCTTCGACTTTTGCTGATAAAGTAGATTTTGTCTTAATACTTGTAACCGTTATATCTGTTGCCTCTTGTGTTCTTATTGCTTTTTTACTTATTTATTTTGTTATCAAATATAGAAGAAGAAGTGACAACGACCCCACTCCTGCAATTACGGGTGATAGTTTTTTAGAAACACTGTGGACCGTAATACCAACGATTTTGTGTATTGTTATATTTCTTTATGGATATATTTATTATGACGAATATACAACTGTAGATAAAAATGCCTATGAAATAAATGTCAAAGCACAAAAATGGATGTGGACATTTAATTACCCAAACGGAAAAACTACACTTAATGAACTATATGTACCAATAAACAAACCAATAAGACTTGTTATGCAGTCACAAGATGTATTACACAGTTTTTTTATTCCTGCGTTTCGTGTCAAACAAGATTTACTAGGTAATCGATATACATTTATAAACTTTACTGCTACTAAAGAAGGAATATATAAAATTTATTGCACTGAGTATTGTGGAGCAGGCCATTCGGATATGGGTGGCAAAGTACATGTTTTGTCCGCAGAAAAATATGCATCTTGGGAAGCAGGGTCTGACGAAGATGTTGTAAAAGCATCAGCTGATTTACCCTTAGATGAAGTCGGTAAAGGCTTGTACCAAAGCGCCGGATGTGTCGCTTGTCACAGTATCGATGGAAGCGAAGGCGGAGTAGGCCCTACTTGGAAAGGACTTTTTGGAAAGAATAGAGAGTTTGATGATGGTAGCTCAGGGACAGCTGATGAAAATTATTTAAGAGAATCTATAGAGATTCCATCAGCGAAAATTGTTAAGGGGTATATGCCCGTAATGCCAGCTTATAAAGGAGTTTTAAATGATTCGCAAATAACTGCTCTGATTGAGTATATTAAATCATTAAAATGAGGTGAAAGATAATATGTCGTCTGATAACGGAAAAAATTATTTAGAAAACGGAAAAACTTTTGAGTCATGGTTTTTTACCCATGATCACAAAAGATTAGGAGTAATGTATCTAGCTGGAATTGGCTTCTTCTTTGTAATAGCAGCAATAGCATCATTTTTGGTAAGAGCAGAGCATTTAACTCCAGATCAAACTATTATGAGTGCTCACACTTATAATGTTATGTTTACTTTGCATGGAGCAATCATGGTGTTCCTTTTTATTGTTCCTGGGGTAGCAGCAAGCTTTGGCAATTTTCTTATCCCTCTGATGATTGGAGCGAGAGATGTTATCTTCCCCAAATTAAATCTCTATAGTTTCTGGATTTATTGTTTCGGTGCAGTTGTAATCTTGTTTGCTTTATTCGCACCTGTAGATACAGGCTGGACTTTTTATACTCCATATTCGATTGAGTCTGGAACAAACGTTATATTAGTTACAACTGGAATCTTTATATTAGGATTTTCATCAATTCTTACAGGAATTAATTTTATTGTTACTATTCATAAGTTGCGAGCCCCGGGGCTTACTTGGGACAGATTGCCTCTCTTTTGTTGGGCTGCGTATGCGACATCACTTTTACAAGTATTAGCTACACCAGTTGTTGCTATTACTTTGGTCTTACTTATAGGAGAAAGATATTTTGGATTAGGTTTCTTTGATCCAGCGAAAGGAGGAGACCCTGTTCTCTTCCAACACTTCTTTTGGTTTTACTCTCATCCTGCTGTGTACATAATGATTTTGCCAGCAATGGGAATTATTTCCGAAGTTATACCAGTTTTCTCACGAAAACCAATATTTGGATACAAAGCTATTGCATATTCAAGCCTTGCTATCGCTTTGATAAGCTTCCTTGTTTGGGGACACCACATGTTTACAAGTGGCCAATCTAAGTTGATTAATATAATTTTCTCTGCTATTACATTTGCTGTTGCTATACCAACTGCTATTAAAGTTTTTAACTGGTTGTGGACTATGTATAAAGGTTCTGTCGAATTAAGTGCCGCAATGTTATATGCGTTAGCATTTATTTTTCTTTTTACTATTGGTGGACTTACCGGTTTACACTTAGCTGCTCTTGCAGCAGATATCCATCTTCATGATACATATTTTGTCGTTGCTCATATGCACTATGTAATGGTTGGAGGGACTCTGTTCGGAATATTTTCAGCACTTCATTTTTGGTATCCCAAAATGTGGGGAGTGATGTTTGATGAATTCAAAGCCAAAATAGCTTTTGTTCTTATTTTTATTGGATTCAACGTTACTTTTTTCCCTCAATTTATAATGGGAGCACTTGGTATGCCAAGAAGATATTTTAACTATGATCCTGAATTTACTTTTTACCATGAGCTTTCAACATATGGAACTTGGTTCTTGGCAGTAGGATTTATTTTAATGATATACAATTTCTTCAAGCCTGTGTCTAAAGCTGAAGGAAATCCTTATAAGTCAACGTCGTTGGAATGGAGCATGCCTTCGCCACCACCAACTTTAAATTTTGATGAAATTCCTACTGTAACAGGTTCAACATATGATTATGGAAACAAAGTAGAGGGAGAAGGATAAGATGGGATTAATGGATGTAACTTCAAAATTTATTAAATCACTTGCTTATCCATCAGAGATGCTTCCATCTCTAGGGCATGATGATGAACATCAGCTTGTTGACCCGCAAACTGAGCATGAAGCTTCGAAATTTGGAATGTGGCTATTTTTGGCTACGGAGTTATTACTTTTTGGAGGTCTTTTTGCGGCCTATGCAATCTTTAGGGCAATTTACCCTGAAATGTTTGAAAGTGGTTCAAAAAGCTTGAATGTTGTACTTGGTACAGTCAATACTGTGATACTAATTTTCAGCAGCTTTACAGTTGCTGTTGCTGTGAAAGGTATTCAAGAAAACCGAATAAAATTAGTAGAGTGGATGTTATGGATAACTATAATTTGTGGTGCGATTTTTGGGGTAAATAAATATTTTGAATATTCGTACAAGATTAGTCATGGTATTACTCCCGGAACGGATATATTTTATTCTTTGTACTATGCTGCAACCGGAATTCACATGCTCCACGTTTTTATAGGTATGGGACTTTTAAGTTTTCTTTTGTATAAAACGAGAAAGGGTGCTTATTCGAAAGAAAATTATACAGCTATCGAGATAGGAGGCTTATATTGGCATTTAGTTGATTTAATATGGATTTATCTGTTTCCATTACTATATTTGATCGGCTAAGGGAGATGATATGGAAGGTTTAGAAGGATATAAATTATATATAAAAATTGGAGCACTCCTAATGTTTTTAACTGTAATTACGGTTGCTGCTGCACAGTTTGATTTTGGAATTTTAAATGTTCCAATAGCATTATTGATAGCTTCGGTTAAGGCAAGTTTCGTTGCTCTTTACTTTATGCACCTAAAGTATGAAGATGCAATGACATGGGTCTTTGCAACATATCCAATTTTTTTACTATTTTTGCTCATTACTTTTTCGGCTACAGATATCTTTACCCGCCTTTTGAATTAGTTTAAATGGGCAAGCTAGAAAAATTAACGTTATTTTCTTTAATCTTATTGCTCGTATGGGGTAACATGGTTAGCGGACTTGGTGCAGGGCTTGCCTGTCCTGACTGGCCATTATGTTTTGGAAAATTTTTCCCCGAGCTGAATTTTGCTATTTTTATGGAGCATACACATAGGGTATTAGGATTAATAGTAAGTATCTTTTTCTTTTTTTTAGCTAAAAAAAGATTTAAGTCGTATCATGGAAAACAGAAGTTGGTTCCAATTTTATGTGGAATATTATTAGCTATTCAAATAGTAGTTGGTGGATTAGTTGTAATTCTTCAACTAGAAACAAATATTACTACTTATCATTTCGCAAATGCAATTATAATTTTTATCCTAATTTATGTTATGTGTGTTTTTTCTAATGGAGAAGAATTGAAAAACTCACGAATTTTTCGTAGAGAAAATATTGCTTATCTTTTTTTGTTTCTAGTTGTTTACATTCAGTTAGTTTTGGGAGCATATGTCCGACATTCAAATGCAGGGCTTGCCTGTCCCGATGTTCCAAAATGTTTAGGATATTGGATACCGCCTTTTTTAAGTGGAACTGTCTTCTTCCATCTATCTCATAGATTTTTGGGAGTTTTTATTTTTTTATTTTCTATCTTTCTCTTTGTCTTTTCAAGATACAAGAACATGACTGCTACTATTCAAAAAAATATAAAAAATTTATTATTTTTAATATCGTTTCAAGTTTTACTCGGCATCTTTGTGGTAATTTCCAGACTCGCTTTTACTATGACAGCAATACATTTGCTAATAGCCCTAGTAATTATAATGGTAATATTAAATATTATTTTTGAAAAAAAAGAATCTTTTAATTTATGAAATATCTATTAGCACTATTTTCACTTTGTAAGCCAAATATTATTCTTAGTGTTGGCTTAACTGGATTTACAGGTATGATACTTGCTTCAAAATCTTTACCTGATTCTGAACTAATTACGTTTACACTTCTGTCATTAATTTTTTCAGCGGCAGGCTCTGCAATTATAAACAATATAATTGAGAGAAAAAAAGACGAATTAATGGAAAGGCTAGCAAAACGAGTAGAGGCCTTAAAGATGGTAGGAATTAAGTCTGCTTCGTTTTTCGCTTCTTTGTTAATAACGTTTTCTTTAGGTCTTTCTTATTTCTTTGTTAATACAACCAACTGCATCCTTATTGTTATTGCTATTCTTTCTTATACTGTTTATTACACTTTGTTTCTAAAAAGATCTTCCCCTTTCGGAACCGTGCTAGGAGGCATTCCTGGTGCACTTCCAGTTATAATAGGTTTCTCTTCCATAGAACCAAATATATCAAAAAATTATATAGAAGTTTTAGTGCTTTTTATCTTTATGATGCTCTGGCAACCACCACATTTTTGGGCACTGGCTCAGCACTTAGCGGATGATTACAAAAAAGCTGGTTTTCCTGTCATGCCCTTAGTCTATGGTCAAAAATATACTAATTACTTGATTGCAATTTACAGCTTGGCTTTGCTACCAATTTCATTATATTTTTGGATTATTGGTGTCGCATCAAGCTTTTACGCATTTATTGCCATAGTAATGGGAATAGGTTTCCTCTATACTGTATTTCTTTCATTTAAAAAGAAGAATCATTATATTTTAGTATTCCTGTTCTCAATCTTTTATATGCTAGTAATTAATTTATCGTTAGCAGCTGATATCCTTCTTAGCGTTAGTGGAAGCTTCTAAAAAATCTAATTGATTAAAATAAGGAATAAATTTATTGTATTATCAGTATGATAAAAATCATTAGTTTGTCTTCTGCTGAAATAGACAAAGAGATAAAAAAACTTAGAAAAAAAGAAAGAGAATCTAATAGAAGAATAGAGAAAGAAGTTGCTTCAATCGTAAATCAAGTTATGAGGGATGGAGACAAAGCACTTGCATCGCTATCTAAAAAATTTGACAAAATAGCTATCAGACCAAAAGATTTTGAGATAAAAAAAACTGATATAAATAATTCTGTTAATTTAATTTCCAAAGACGTAAAAGCAGCAATAGATAAATCATACAAAAGAATCAAAGAGTACCAAGTAAAAAAAATACCTAAATCGTTTAAATATAAAGATAATCTGGAAAACATATTAGGTTGGACAATTAATCCAATTGAAAAAATTGGAATATATGTACCAGGAGGGACTGCGGCGTATCCGTCAACATTATTAATGACTGCGACACTTGCACAAGTTGCCGGATCAAAGGAGATTTATGTTGTCACCCCACCTTCAAACAATAAAGTTAGCCCCTCAATATTATATGCAGCAAAAGTTACAGGAGTTAAAAAGATTTATAAAGTTGGAGGTGCACAAGCTATAGCGGCACTTGCCTTTGGAACAAAAACTATACCGAAGGTTGATAAGATTGTAGGCCCAGGAAATGCTTATGTAGCTACTGCAAAAAAACAGGTTTTTGGTGATGTAGATATAGATATGATTGCTGGACCGAGCGAAGTTTTAATAATTGCAGATAAAACATCAGATCCAAAATTGATTGCAGCAGATTTGATTGCTCAGGCGGAACACGATATTAGATCTTCAGCGATTTTGGCAACGGACTCTGCTATGATTGCCAAAGAAACTGCGAAAGAATTAGTAAGACAGTCTAAGGTATTACCAAGAAAAAATATAATACAAGCATCTTTGAAAAATAACGGTCGAATTTACATACTTTCTTCACTAAAAGGATCGGTTAAATTAGCAAACGAATTTGCACCAGAACATCTTCAAATAATAGCAAGAAACGCAAATAGCCTTTCATCAGAAATTACTAGTGCAGGGTCAATTTTTCTAGGAAAATTATCAGCAGAAGCTTTCGGAGATTATATTGCTGGTCCAAGTCATGTTCTTCCAACTTCAGGAAATGCAAAGTTTTCATCCCCACTATCGGTATTAGATTTTTTAAAATATTCAAGTCTTACAAAAATATCCAAAAAAGGAGCGAATAGTCTTGCTCCTTTAGTTATAGCTCTTGCTAAGGAAGAAGGATTACATGGCCATGCTATGGCAGCTTTGCTAAGATTGACCAAAGGAGAGTCATAATTGTCCTCAAAGATTAGAATTAAAAAAAATTTAAAAAATTTTACTGCTTATGAACCAGATGAAATTGATTATCTTTTTAGGTTGAATGCAAATGAGTCGCCATTTGATGAAACTAAAACAATATTGGCAAGATTGTCAAAGACTAAAAATAGAAATTATTTAAAGACTAATTCTGTAAATAGATATCCTGATCCATCACAGAATCAATTAAGAAAAAAAGTTAGCAAATTCCATGGAATCAATCAGAATCAAATTATTTTTGGAAATGGGTCTGATGAGTTAATATTATATTTGCTTCTAGCACTTACAGGCAAAACAACTAATATTATTCATTTGAACCCAAGTTTCTCCATGTACAAAATACTATCTTCTGCTACAGGCAATAACCCTATAAAAGTTAACTTAGATAGTAATTTTCAAATAGATATAAATGATATGCTTACGAAGATTAAAAAATACAATCCAGATTTAATATTTATACCAACACCAAATAATCCAACTGGAAATTCATTTCGCCAAGAAGATATAAAAAAAATAATTAAAAGTACAAAAGGGTTAGTTGTAATTGACGAAGCCTATGCTGATTATTCTTCTCACTCATATTTACCGATGCTAAAAAGAAATAAAAACTTATTAATAATGAAGACAATGTCAAAAGTTGGATTTGCTTCTTTAAGACTAGGATATTTAATTGGCAATAGTAAAATTATTTCCGAAATAAACAAAATAAGATTGCCATACAATATTTCGACTCTTTCTCAATTAATAGCTTGTGATTACTTTGATAATCAAAAAAGTATAAAAAGGAAAATTCAGATCATTAAAAGTGAAAGAACTCGACTAGTAAAATTTCTTCAAGACAAAACTAATTTTGAGGTTTACCCAACAGATTCTAATTTTATATTAATCAGAACAACAAAATCTAAATCTCTAAATAATTTCCTTAAGACTCAAAGTATTATTCTTAGAAGTTTTAACTCAAATAAGGAATTAAAAAATTGTTTGAGAATAACAGTTGGTTCACCAAAAGAGAACAATAAATTAATCAGAGCCATCTCTGCTTTTATAGTTAAATAGAGGTGTAAATAAAACTAGTAAAATCATGACATAGAATTCATTAATAAGTTCCTTGTAATAACTATAATAAGTTATATCTCCTCGCAATGAACCTGATCGAAATTTATAAGTGGCAACCGTATTGGTATTGTGGTTTTCTCTAGGAAAAAGCCAATAAATATGTCCTGATTCTCTATATGCAACATCATAATTTATGATCCCTTTTTTGTTTTTTTCTATTTTTTTTACAATTTTCCCTGTAGGGTCAACAACTGCACTTATTCCATTTGTGGTGGATCTAAGTAAATACCTCCTTGTCTCAATTGTTCTTGGAACTGAAAGCATTAAATGCTGATAAGAAGCTAAAGTATCCCCATACCACCAGTCATTAGTTAGGTTTATCATGATAGCTCCGCCATATTTACTCTCAAATAAATCTTCATAGCAAATCATAATTTCTGGGTATATTTCAACTCCCTTAGAAGTTGTTAAAGATACTATATGCCGGAATTTGTTATCTCTTCCAGTGTATAGCTTTAAATGCATGTGAAACATTCCATATTTTCCACCTGAGTTGAGACTTACAAAAGAGTCATAAATCGGAATTACCTTAGAAATAAGAGGGGCAAAGGGGTAGTATTCCCCAAATATCATTAGCTTTCTTTTATTGTAGGCACCTATAAGCCCAGTGTATATGTCGTTTTCTGTTTCCCTATCAAATTTGAAGTGAAACGCAGTATTAAAATAATATTGCCCGGAAGCACTCCAATTATGCAAATATCTATTAAGTTGTCGTTTATAGTCGATAGATTTTTTATAAAAATCTTCTCCTCTAGCTTTTGATAATTTCTCAAATAGTAAATTACTTTTTGATATACCATTAATTCTATTTTTTAAATTATCTAAAATTTGCTTATTTTTAATGGGAAGTATCGTTATTTGGCTTATGCTTCCAAAAATAAGATTTTCACCAGTGCTTTTAAATAATTTTCTGAAAGCTTCTTCGAATCTACTAAACTTTGCCTCTTCATTCTCATATTTTACCAAGTCAAGCGAGCTTTCAGGCCATATAATTAAAAACGGATTATGATCTATAGAATTATGCAACTCGATTAAATTTTCTAAATTGTTATTGTTCTGAATTATAGAGATTGGAACTTTTGGTAAACTTGATAGTGAAATTGAGGTCTTTTGAATTAAATGCTGACCGTAATAAAAAATTGAAATGACGATTAAAACAAAACCTACAAAAACTTTAGTTCGCTTTGAAAAGATTAATTCATATATTGTTATATTTGCTACAAGAACAAGAATACTTAATATATTTAATCCAAAGATTGAAATGAGTTGAGCGCCTTCTTGAAAAAGTATTTGACTATTACCTAGTCTGTATGGGAAAATTCTTGGGAAATAATTTTCCAAAACGATGTAAAAAAATATAAATAAACAATATTTGTAAGACTTGTTGTAATTTTTTGTTGAGACAAATTTGAACAGTAAGAAAACTATTATATAAAATAAAGATTCATATATCGCATAAAAAAAATGTGTGACTATTGAAACTGTATAATCTGCACCAGTTTGGTTCACAATTGTCGCAGGTATCCAATATGTTCCAATTAAAGTTACTATGGTGCCAAAAACTAAACCAATTTTTAAAGAACTTAAATTGGATGATTTGAATAGGTAAAATAAAGGCACAAAGCATACCCAAGAAAGAGGCCAAAAATTAAAATTTAAGAAAGGAATAACGAATAAAACTGAGGATAGAATAATCAGCAGATGCTGCACCATAATTAAATTATATGCTTTTCTTAAGAGTCAGTAAATTTTTTTATCTATAATTCAGGTAAATTATTAGTATGCTAAATAGCCCAGTTTTAGTTTTAAACAAATTCTTTCTTCCTATAGATACGACCAGTGTACGTAGAGCATTCTTAATGTTGTATGGAGGAGCTGCTAAGGCTGTAGATATCAACTATGAGACTTTTGATTTTAATTCTTGGAGTGAAATTGCAAGTATGAAGAATGAAGATTGCATAAAAACAGTATCAAAGGTTATAAAAATACCAAGGGTAATAATGGTCGTAAGATATGATAAAGTTCCATCAAAAGAAGTTAAATTCAATAGGTACAATATTTTCAAAAGGGACAAGTCACAATGTCAATACTGTGGGCTGTCTTTTCCAAGGAACGAACTAACTATTGATCATATAATACCAAAATCACAGGGTGGCAAGACAGCTTGGGAGAATGTTGTATGTTGTTGTATTAAATGCAATAGAGAAAAAGGAAGTAAGGCGCTAAATCTTACAAGTATGAAATTAATCAACAAACCAGTAAAGCCTTCTTGGGAACTGCTCTCAAATTTATACATAAAAACGGTTAGGTTTCAGGAATGGAAGCCATTCCTGAGCTTTGTTGAAGCGTCATATTGGAATGTGGAACTAGAAGACTAACTTTTAATATTGACAAAAAGCAATAATTTGTGAAAATATAACCTTTCGGAGGATTCGATGGAAGCTGTAGTTAGAACAGGTGGAAAACAATATCTAGTAAAACAGGGAGATAAAATCCTGATAGAAAAAACTGGACAAGAAGTTGGTGCTGAAATCAAATTCGATGATATTTTAATGATTTCAGATTCAAAAGAAGTATATGCGGATCCAGATAAATTAAAATCATTTCAGGTCTCAGGAAAGATTCTGTCTGACGATAAAGGAAAAAAAGTAAAAGTATTTAAGTTTAGAAGAAGGAAAGATTCTAAAACACTCAATGGGCATCGTCAGTCTTATCAAACTGTTGAAATAACGTCTATATCTAAAGGAAGGAGCAAATAATGTCTACAACAAAAAGCGGTGGAAGTAGTAAAAACGGAAGAGATAGTATTGGAAGAAGATTAGGTGTTAAGCTATTTGGTGGACAGAGTGTAAACACCGGAGGAATAATAGTCAGACAACGAGGAACTAAATATAAGCCAGGAAGAAATGTCGGAATGGGAAAAGACCATACTCTTTTTGCTTTACAAAATGGTCTTGTAAGATTCGACAAGAGGGGAAAAGCTAAGGTATTTGTGAATGTAGAAGTTCCTTCCAGCCAATAAAATACTTACTTTTTATTTATAACTTTAAAGTGTATTCAATATTTAATTTAGATTAGGTAGTTTAATCTGTTTCAATCCACATTATAATAATCAAATGAAATCAGCTGATTTAAGGGAAAAATTCTCAAAATTTTTTGTTAAATATAAACACGAAACTGTTAAGAGTTCCAGTCTGATTCCTTTTAATGACCCTACCTTATTATTTACAAATGCTGGAATGGTTCAGTTTAAAGATGTTTTTTTGGGAAGCGAAAAGAAGAATTTTATTAGGGCTTCGTCCTGTCAAAAGTGTTTAAGAGCAGGTGGAAAACATAATGATTTAGAAAATGTTGGAAGAACAAGAAGGCATCATACCTTTTTTGAAATGCTAGGGAATTTTTCTTTTGGTGATTATTTTAAAACAGAGGCAATAGAGTTTGCATGGGAATTTTTAACAAAAGAACTAAAAATACCAACGGAAAAACTTTACATAACTGTTCATAAAGATGACCAAGAAGCTGAGGAGATTTGGAAGAACAAACTTAATGTGAAAGCATCGAGAATTTATAAATTGGGAGATAAAGATAATTTTTGGTCGATGGGAGACACTGGACCTTGTGGACCCTGTTCGGAAATACTTTACGATTTAGGTAAAAAATCAGTAAATTGTCCAAATCCAAAAAAATGTAATGTGGAGTGTGATTGTGGAAGATATCTAGAGATATGGAATTTAGTTTTTATGCAGTTTGATAAATCTGAAAACGGAGAACTCACGGAATTGCCAAGTCCAAGTATTGACACAGGAATGGGATTAGAAAGACTGGCTTCTGTATTACAAAATGTTGAGAGTAATTACGATACAGATTCATTTACATATTTAATTGATAGTGTTTCAAAAACATTGTCAATACAGTATGGAAAAGATGAAAGCAAAGATATTTCAATCAGAGTATTAGCAGACCACTCTCGTGCAGTAACATTTCTTATTGCTGATGGGGTAACCCCATCAAGCGAAGGTCGAGGTTATGTTTTAAGAAGAATATTGAGAAGAGCAGTTAGACATTACAAAATGTTAGGTATTAATGAGCCGTACCTTTTTAATTTATGCAGCCTTGTTATAAATGAGATGAAAAATACTTATCCCGAGTTAAAAAACGAAGAAGACAATATTGTATCAATTGTGAAAAATGAGGAAGAAAAGTTTCTAATTACCATTGATAAAGGGCTTGAACAATTACAAGAGGCGATGAATGAATCCGAAGAAACTAAGATTCTGTCTGGAAAACATGTTTTTAAGCTTTATGATACTTTTGGCTTTCCTGTAGATCTAATTGAAGACATCCTAAGAGATAGTGATTACAGTCTTGATCTAAAAGGATACGAAGAAGAGATGATAAAACAGAAAAAGTCTTCGAAAAAAGCATCTAAATTTAAATCATCAAATCTTAATAATATTAATTTTCAAGATATTGTGAAGAGTGATTCAGGTACAACTTTTCAGGGATATAAAAATTTATCTATAGAGACTACACTTCTTGCAATTTTACAGGACAACGAAGTTGTTTCTAGCTCTAAAAAAGGGCAGAAGGTTGATTTAATTTTTGAAGAAACACCATTCTATGCAGAGTCAGGAGGACAAGTGGGGGATATTGGAGCTGCAAGCAATAAGTCTTGTTTAATCGATATACTTGATACCCAGAAATCTAAAGAAGGCTTTTATATACACAGCGGGATTATTAAAGATGGTGAAATTAAAACAGGAGAGAGGGTGTCTCTTTCTGTAGATAAAAATAAGAGATATGCTACTTCGGCTCATCATACAGCTACTCATATTCTCAATTCGTGCTTAAGGGATATTTTAGGTTCGCATGTAAGACAAGCAGGGTCGCTCGTAGAATCAAATAGACTCAGATTCGATTTTAGCCATTTCTCCAATATTGACCAAGGGACCTTAAGTCAAATAGAAAGATTGTGTAATGATCGTATTAGATTGAATTTCCCTATAGAAATTAGAGAGAATGTCGAATATAAAAGGGCGATTAAAGAAGGAGCCACGGCTTTCTTTGAAGAAAAATATGGAGATGTTGTTAGGGTTGTTAAGATAGGTGATTTTAGTATGGAATTATGCGGGGGAATACATGTAAACAACACCGGAGAACTAGGGTTCTTCCATATTTCTTCTGAAGGAGCTGTTTCTTCTGGAATCAGAAGAATAGAAGCACACACAGGAGATTCAGCTTATCATCACATTGAAAATTTAAAAAAGAATTTAGTCGACTCATCTGCTTTGCTAAATTCTTCAATAGAGAATATTCCAACATCGATTGCTCGAATCCAAAAAGAAAACAATGAACTTAAACAGAATTTAAACAAAATAGATAAAAAGAATCTGAATCAACTAGCAGAAGATATATATAGAAATTCTGAAATTTTTAATGATTCAAGAATTATTTATTTCTTAGGAGAAAATATGACTGCTAATCAAATAAAATTACTGTGGGATAATGTCAAAACAAATCAAGAAGAAATTATAGGATTGTTTATATCTAACAACGAAAACAAATCAATCATTATTTGTGCTTCTAACTCTAAGACAAAGTCTTTTGATTGTAAAGAAGCTATTAATAAGATATCTGCTCAATTTAATGGTAAGGGCGGAGGAAACAAAAATCTTGCACAAGCAGGTTGTGACAGAGTTGAGAATATAGACTCCTCTGTTGAGATAATCAAAAGTCTGCTTTAATATTTCTTTTTAAAAGAATTTTTTTAATTTTACTTATAGCAGTTTTTTCTATTTGTCTTACTCTTTCACGTGAAATTTTAAATTTTTCTCCTATTTCTTCAAGGGTTAGTTGGTCTTCAGAAATTATTCTATTTTGTATTATGTATTTTTCCCGATCATTTAAGATATCTAATGCTTCAGTTAAAGCACTATTCAATTCTTCATTTTGTTCTTGTTTTAAAACAATATCTTCTTGGTTTTGATTTCCTGATTCTAAAAATTCAATTTTTGTTTGATGTTCCCCTGCTTTAATCTCCTCATCTAAAGAGAAATCTTTTCCTCCCATTCTTATATCCATTTCTTTAATCTCTTTTATAGATATTTTTAAGTCTTCAGATAATCTTTGATAATATTCATCTTGAGAAATGTCTCCGGCATTATATAAGCTTTTTGCAGATCTAATTTTATAAAATAATTTTCGTTGAGATTGAGTTGTACCTATTTTAACAAGACTCCAATTTTTCATTATAAAGTTCTGAATATATGCTCTAATCCACCAAACACCATAGGAAATTAATCTGTATCTTTTTGTGGGGTCAAATTTTGTAACTGCTTGCATTAGTCCAAGATTTCCTTCCTGAATTATATCCATAAGATTTAATCCATAGTTCTTATATTCTGTGGCAATTTTTACAACAAATCTTAAATTTGAAGTAATTAGCTTTCTAGCTGCTTCAATATCCCCGGATTCCCTGTATTTAGTTGCAAAATCATACTCTTCTTCTCTGGATAAAATATGATAATTACTTATTTCAGTTAAATATTTCTCAAGGGAATTGGCTGGTACAGGCAAATTAGAATTTTGATTAATAATTTGCGCTTTCTTCTTTTTCTTCTTATCCATTAATGTTGATTATACTTTTATACTTTTATGATTCCAATTCCCTAAAGTCTGCTTGACTGTAGTCCCCATTTACATTAAATTCATAATCTTATATTCCGGAGTAGCTCAGCGGCAGAGCAGGTGACTGTTAATCACTTGGTCGGGGGTTCAAATCCCTCCTCCGGAGCAAAACATAATCTTGATTAATTAGGAGGTATTTATGCCAAGATACACAATAGTGACAGGACTCTTGCTAATATTTCTAGGAGCTTCTGGGTACTTATCATATAATACAGTTACTGTTCTTATTCCAGCATTCATAGGATTATTAATCACTTTGTGCGGAGTACTTGCTTTAAAAACAGAAAGAAGAAGAAAATTTATTCACATAGCGATTGTTGTTGTAGTAATAGGTCTTGCCGGAAGTATAACTTCTCTATCAACCATACCTTTACTTCTTTCATGTGAAGTTGTAGAGGGATGTGACAAGCTAGCCAGACCATTAGCAGCTTTATATAGAGCGTTAATGGCATTAATACTCGTCCCATATTTTATTGCTGCTATTACTTTCTTTGTGAAGGCACGATTATCAAAATAGTTTGCTGTAGTTCGGTATAATTATGTCTATGTCTTCTGCCAGAAAATCAGGATTGCTAGTATCTGAGATTAGACCAATAGAAAAAAGACACGGCGCAAAAAAATTGCCACTTTTTATTGCAAGGGTACAAGCTGGTTTTCCTTCACCAGGAGATGACTATATAGAAAAAAATCTTGATCTTAATGAGCTACTTATAAAGAATCCTGCGGCTACATTCTTTGTTAAGGTTGAAGGTGACTCAATGGTAAATGCAAGAATCGAATCAGGAGATACTCTAATTGTAGATAGGGCTATAGAAGTTAAAGATGGAAACATAGTAATAGCACTAATTAATGGAGAGCTAACTGTAAAAAGAATTTCGATAAGAAACCAAAGAATATTTCTTCATCCTGAGAATAAGAGTTTCAAGAAGATTGAAATAACAGAAGAAATGGATTTTGATACATGGGGCGTTGTTACCTACATCATCCACCAAGCTTAGCCATGAAACAATATATAGCTTTAATTGATTGTAATAATTTTTATGCTTCTTGCGAACAGGTCTTTAACCCAACACTAAGGAATAAGCCATTAATTATTCTTTCCAATAATGATGGATGTATAATCGCAAGGTCTAACGAAGCTAAGAGACTAGGAATCAGAATGGGCGAGCCATTTTTTAAATGTAAGCCAATAATCGAAAAAAATAATGTACAAGTATTTTCCTCGAACTACACTCTCTACGCTGATATGTCTAGCAGAGTAATGACCATAATAAGAGATTCTTTTCCTAAGACCGAAATTTACTCAATAGATGAAGCATTTGTTTATTTTGCACATTCGAATGAAAAATCTATTATTGAAGAATTCAATAAACTTAGAGAGAGAATATTGAAATGGACAGGAATCCCAGTATCTATAGGGATATCGACGACCAAGACTTTAGCAAAAGTCGCAAATAAAATAGCAAAGAAAGAAGCCGGAATTAGCACTCTAGTAAATGATGACAAGCTTATAGAACCTATCTTGAAAGACGTAGAAGTTGGAGAGATTTGGGGAATTGGTAATAGACTAAACGAATTTCTTACGAGCAACGGAATAAGCAATGCTCTTGAATTAAAGGAGGTTGATTATAAATGGATACGAAAAAAAACAAGCATTAATGTGCTCAAGACAGTAATGGAATTAAACGGTTTTCCATGTATAGAATTAAAATATGCAGAACCTAACAAGAAACAAATAATTACTTCTAGGGCATTTGCTTCAGGAGTTCTAGATTTTAATTTACTTGAAGAAGCAATATCAACATATATATCACGGGCTGCAGAGAAACTAAGAGAGCAAGATTCACTATGCTCTAGGATTACCGTTGCTATTTCAACTAACAAATTTGATACCAATTTAGGATATATATTTTTGCATGACACAATTCTACTAGAACAATCGACTAACTCTACTTCTACATTGATTCATCATGGAATTAACATACTTAAGAAGATTTTTAAAAAAGGTCTCTTATATAAAAAAGGACATGTGTTTTTAGCTGAAATCCAAGACTCAAATTTCAAACAATTCACATTTAATGATAGTTTGGAATTGATAGACAAAGAAGAGAGGTTAATGAAAGTCATTGATAAGATTAATAATCATTACGGAAAAAATACTCTTAAATACAGCATTACTGGTGTTAACCAGGCTTGGATAACTAAGAGGACTAAAAAATCAAAACATTTTACTACAAATTGGAACGAGCTTCTAACGATATCTATCTAAATATTTAGTAACAATATTAATTCCAGATTTTACTGCACCATCAAATTTCCCATTTGTGAAAGCATCACCACATATTCCAATAAAAATATTTTTCCCAACATCGATACTTAGTTCATTTTTGTAGAATGTTTTTGGTGTAGAATATCGCCATTTATGGTTTGATAAAATCTTATATTCATCTGTAAAAATATTTCTTAAATCTTTATCTATTAAAGAAGCAATCTCATCATAATTTTTATCAATATTTAATTGACTAAAATCACTAGAACATTGAACAGTAAAAAAATTATTTCGTTCCGATATTCTCTTCTTATTATTATCAGCAATCCAGGATATATTCCCCGAAGAAAAATTTTGACCAAAATCTTCTTCCAAACTATCAGCCCTTGTTTTTCCTTCTATTAAAATAACGATGCAAGGATTGTATTCAATCTTTTTTAGCTTATTAAAGGAGGATTCTTTTACTTTAATTTTACTATTTTCAAGGATTTCTATAGTTTGGGGTATTGGACATGAAAAAATTATTGATTTCGAATAAAAAGTTTCTCCGTTTTCAAAGACTAATTCAATTTTATCATCTAAGTTGTTAATACGTAGAAGTTTATGTTCCTTTTTTACATCTAAATCAGAGAGTAAAAATTTGCTTATATTCGTCATTCCTTCCTCTGCCACATATCGATCCATTTCCCCCCATTTAAAAATAATTTTGTTTTTTATTAGACTAACTATCTCAGGAACATGTCTTATTTCCTCTATATTGAGATACTGTGCACCATGATCAAACTTCCCATTTTCTATTCTTCTAGTTGCTAGCCTTCCTCCTACTCCTCGTGATTTATCAAAAATTGATATATTACTTATACCAAACCTTTTGAAATACAAAGCCGCGAATGTACCACTGATTCCCGAACCAATTATTGCACAATCTGTCATACCGCCTCCTTGCTTTATTAATTTATAGCTTTAATTTTAACTAAAAAAAAATATAATAATCTAGATTTATGAATAATATTTTACAATTAATTAACAGGCTTGGTCCTAGTATATTGTGGGCATCTGCAGCAATAGGTGTTTCTCATATAGTTCAATCAACTAGAGCTGGAGCAACTTATGGTTACATCTTAATTCTCACCGTTATTTTGGCTAACTTTTTTAAATATCCTTTCTTTGAATTTGCTACAAGATATACCGTCGTTAAGAATGAAACGGTCTTGGATGGATATAGAAAGATCGGAAAGTGGGCAATCTATTTGTTTGTTGCACTAACTATTTCTACTATGTTCACTATTCAAGCAGGAGTAACAAGAGTCACTGCTGCGATTCTTCAAAATTGGTTAAATCTCGATTCCGATTTCTTTTTAACTTCTTTAATCATTCTATCTCTTTGCAGTTTTATCATACTCTTTGTTAATAGAAAATACTTTGATATTTTCGTAAAATTTCTTATTTTAATACTTGTAATATCAACTTTAGTCTCTGTGTGTCTAACAAATCAAATAACGGTGGTCCCTTCGATAGATTTCATCCAACCCGAAATTCTCTCATCAGTTGGACTTACTTTTATTATTGCATTAATTGGCTGGATGCCGTCACCAATTGACTTATCTGCTTGGTCATCAATTTGGATAATGGAAAAGAGGAATCATAATGAATCCTTTTCTTATAAAGATAATTTTTTAGATTTTAATATTTCTTATATTACAACTTCTCTACTTGCTGTTCTTTTTTTAATATTAGGAGCGAATGTTTTTTATGGAAGTGGAGAAGAATTTGCACCCAGTGCAACAACATTTGTAAATCAACTTGTTCAACTTTATGCTTCTTTAGGAGATTGGTCTAGAAATATAATTCTACTTACAGCATTCACTACTATGTTTAGCACTACTATTACTTGTCTCGACGCCTTTCCAAGGGTTCTAAGCAAAAGTATTAATGTTATTAAAAATACTTCAAATTCAAAGGAAAAGGATTACAAAAAAATCTTATTATTTTTTGTAGTTGTTGGGACCTTAATCACAATCTTTTATATAGGGAAAAGAATGAAATATTTAGTTGATTTGGCAACCATTCTTTCCTTTGTTACGGCACCCTTCTTAGCATTTCTCAATCATAAATTAATTTTCAACAAAGATTTTCCTCTAGAATTTAGACCAAATAAAGTTTTAAAGACTCTCTCTTTATCGGGATTGCTCTTCTTGAGTATTTTTCTTATCTTTTTCCTACTAAACTTTTTTGGTTTAATTTATTAAATTGATAGCATACGGAATTGTATTATAATAATTATATTGCGATGGATGTTGAGTATATAAAAGAGAAAATAGAATCCTCTATTCCTGAAACAAAAGCTGATGTTAAGGGAGATGGTGTTCATTTTGAGGCAGTGATTATTAGCCCTATTTTTGAAGGAAAATCTACTCTCGAAAGACATAAAATTATATATTCAGTATTAGGCAGTGACATGGCAGAAGATATCCATGCACTATCAATGAAAACTCTTTCTCCAAAAGAGTTGGATACTTAAGAGGAGATTATGTCCGAAGAGATTAAAGATTTGATAGCTAAATCAATAGCAGAGAATAAAATTGTTTTATTTATGAAAGGTACACCAGAGATGCCCATGTGTGGCTTTTCTTCACAAGTTGTTCAAATTCTTAATACTTTCAACATAGAATATAAGACTTTTGATGTTCTAGCTGATCCAGAGCTTCGCTCATCTATTAAAGAATTTTCTAATTGGCCTACACTTCCTCAGCTTTATGTTGATGGAGAATTTCTAGGAGGATGTGATATCTGTATTGAAATGTTTGAAAATGGGGAATTAGCAAAGAAGCTTAATCTTGAATGAGCTCAAAAAACTTTTTTATATTAGATGCTAGCTCTTATGTATTCCGAGCATATCATGCAATAAACTACCTAGAGAACTCTAAAGGGTTCCCTACGAATGCAATTTTTGGTTTTGTAACCATGATTAACAAATTGCTTGAAGAAACTAAACCAGACTACTTTGCTGCAGTCTTTGATTCAGGTGGTAAATCCTTTAGGAATGATATCTTTGATGAATATAAAGCGAATAGAGGAGAAGCACCTGAAGACATCTCTTTACAATTTCCAATAATTATAGATTTCTTGAAAGCAAAAGGAGTTAGAGTGTTGTCCATGGAAAATTATGAGGCTGATGATGTAATAGGCTCACTAGTTAAGAAATTTAAGTCAAAACATAACATTATCATCCTTTCAGGCGATAAAGATTTTACTCAATTGATTGATTCAAAAGTTACAATGATTGATACAATGAGGAACAGAACTACCTCGGTCGATGAAGTTGTAAAAAAATATGGATTAAGTCCAAAGCAAATGATAGATTTCTTTTCTTTGGTTGGAGACTCGATAGATAATATTCCAGGAGTTAAGGGAATAGGTCCTAAAACAGCTGAAGGATTGCTTGGGAAACACAAGACCTTAGAAAATCTTTATAAGAACTTAGATAAGGTTGAAAACGAGCGAATAAGGAATCTTCTACTGGATTACCAAGAAGAAGCAAATCTTAGCAAAGAATTGGTGACAATAAAAACAGACTTGAATATTTCCCTTCAAACGGAAGATTTTAAAATAATAGAGCCAGACGAAGAAGCCTTAAACAACCTTTTTGTAGAGCTAGAATTTGAATCGTTTGTTGACCAAAAGACTAATTATAGAAAAGTAGAAAATTCTAATTATAAATCAATATTAACTATTGATGATTTTCAAGAATTATTATCCAATTTAAATAAATCGGATTTTGTGTCCTTAGATTTAGAAACTACATCACCAAACCCTATAGAGGCAGAAATAGTGGGAATATCCTTTTCTTTCATTGAAGAGACTGGTTTTTATATACCTATATCTCACAAAGAAGAAATAGATCAGCTTAAAATTGATTATATAATTAAAAATCTTAAACCAATACTTGAGAACGAAAAAATTAAGAAAATCGGTCAAAATATAAAATATGAAATTATAGTTTTTTCTAAATATGGCGTAAATCTCAAGGGTATTTTTTTCGATACAATGATAGCCGCACATTTCCTTGATAGCTCTTTGCAGACATACAGTCTAGATAATTTATCTAGAAGATTTCTTAACCACCAGATGATAACTTATAAGGAGGTTACAACTATCGATAAAAAGAGTATCCCGTTTTCAGATGTGAAAATTGATACAGCAGTTAATTATTCATGTGAAGACGCAGATATTACTCTAAGATTGTTTTATTTGTTCAGCAAAAAATTAAAAGAAAATAAGTTGATGAGTTTTTTTAGTAAATATGAAATTCCATTTATTTATGTATTAGCACAGATGGAGAAAGAAGGGGTCAAAATAGACCAAAAAAAACTCAAAAGCTTGTCAAAAGAATTCAATACTTCAATTAAAAAAACGCAAAAAAAAATATATAAACAAGTAGATGAAGAGTTTAATATCAATTCACCCTTACAATTAAGAAAGATATTATTTGAAAAATTAAATTTAAAACCATTTAAAAAAACAAAAAAAGGAGAATTTTCGACTGACTCTGAATCTATACAAAATATTATCAATCAACATGATGTATTAAATGAAATTTTACTTTTTAGATTTTACTCTAAACTTAAATCCACATATCTTGATTTATTACCCGAACTTGTTTTCCCTGATACAAAGAAAATACATACGTCTTATAATCATGTAGGGACCGCTACCGGAAGACTTTCTTCAAGTAATCCAAATTTACAAAATATACCAATAAAAACAACTGAGGGAAAAAGGATAAGAGAAGCTTTCGTTTCAAGTGATAAAGACTCGATTATTGTTTCCGCAGATTATTCTCAAATTGAGCTTCGACTCTTAGCTCACTTTTCGAAAGACAAAGAAATGATAAAAAGTTTTAAAAGCGGAGAGGATATCCATACTAAGACAGCTTCTGAGATTTTTAATTTAAGAAAGCATCTAGTAAGTGAGGAACAAAGAAGAATAGCAAAAACGATAAATTTTGGAATACTATACGGAATAGGAGCTAAACGTTTAGCTTTGCAAATCAACCAAGATACAAAAACAGCAAGAAAATATATTGAAAAGTATTTTGAACGATATAGTGGAGTAAAAGAATTTTTTGAAAAAATAAAAAATTTAACTCGTCAAAAAGGTTATGCTGAAACAATTCTTAAACGAAGACGGTATATCGAAACAATCAATTCGAATAATTTTGCCCTTAGAGCAGCTGCGGAAAGGGCAGCAATAAATACCCCTATTCAGGGTTCAGCATCTGATGTCATCAAACAATCGATGATATACATCAATGATGATTTTTCAATTGAAAAACATTGTAAGATGATAATACAAGTTCATGATGAGTTAGTATTTGAAGTGAAAAAAAATAAGATAGAATATGTCTCAGAACGTATAATTAGTCATATGGAGAATTCTATTAAGTTAAATGTCCCTTTAGTGGTAGAACTTAAAAGTGGTAAAACATGGGCAGATTCACATTAAATAAATCATCCATGATTTATACTTTGTTCTTCTTTCTGTTTGCAAGTAATTGCTCGATGGCAGAAACGGTAGACTCATTGATAGCAAGACAAATCTCAATAAGCCCAAATCTAGGTATCTATATTAAGAATATTACGAACGGAAAAATTATTGCAAGCTATAAAGGGAAGAAAAAATTTACTCCTGCATCAAACCAGAAGATAGTTACCACAATTACTTCTCTGCATTTATTAGGAAAGAACTATAGGTTTAAGACTGTTTTTTTTCTAGCGGTCAAAAAAAATCAAACAGGTTTATACAAGCAAGATCTTTTTATCGATACTAAAGGTGACCCAACTCTAAAAAGAAGTCACTTAAAGAAAGCAGTTGCTTATTTTAAGAAGCAAGGAGTTAAATCGATTGATGGAGATATAGTGCTGAACAGTAATTACTATGAAAAACCATACTATAATCGAGACTGGAAAATGAAATGGAAAGGATTAGTGTGGGCACCGTATGTATCTTCGATAGCCATTGATGGAAATTATTACTCTTCAGGTTCCACAGTCTACTTAACAGATAATCCATTATATTTGTTGGGTGTAAAATTTAAAAAAGAACTTAGGAGACAAAATATAAAATTTAATGGAAATATTAAAATCTCAAAGATTCCAACCATTAGAAAATTAAGCCCATTCAAAATAAAATACGAAACAAGCTCATCACAACTTTCTACGATTGTTAGTGTAGTAAACAAAAAAAGCAACAATCTATATGCAGAGCATCTATTCAAAAAATTATCCGCTAATTTTTTTAGGACAGAAGGCTCGTGGGTAAATTCTAGAAGACTGGTGAAGAATTTTTTGATTAAAAAAATTGAACTTGATGAAGGAAGCTTTGTAATCAGTGACGGTTCAGGGCTTTCTTCTAAAAACAAGATTTCACCAGTAGCTATGGTTAAGATTCTAGAATTTACTGTTGACCAAAATTATTTTGATGATTTCTATGAATCCTTGCCAGTAGGAGGAATAGATGGAACTTTGATTCGTAGATTTAAAAATAAGCCATTATATGACAACCTGAGGGCTAAAACAGGTTATATATTTGGAGTAAGCTCGCTGTCTGGATACTTTAAAGGACAAGATGATGATCTTTATGCTTTTTCAATTATAGTAAATGATTATAATTATTCTATAAGGCCTTTCATTGACCAATTGTTAAGCAAAATATATTATTTTTGATTCTTTAGATAGTAAAATATTTCAAAGAAATCTTCATTATCTATTTCTTCTGCCCTGATGTTTTCTTTTTTAGATATTTTTTTTAAAGCTAACAATATCTTTTCTCTAGGAAAATTTTTCTGTAAATTATTTATCAAAGTTTTCCTCTTTGAAGAAAAAGACAAAGTAAGAAAGGCATTAAATTCAGTATAGTTCTCGTAGTTTTTTTTATTCTTAGTTTTTGGTCTCAACATAACTAAAGTAGATTTTATTTTTGGTGGTGGCCAGAAATCAGCTTCATTAAGACTCAGAATCTTTTTGATTTCAAAGAAGCTTTGGATCTTTAATGTAAAAGCATTGTATGCTTTGGACTTTGGAGCTGAAAGAATTCTTTCAGCGACTTCCTTTTGAAACATGAAAATTCCAGCTACCTTCTCCATGTAAAACTCATCTACAAATTTTATTACTATCTGTGATGCTATATTGTATGGAAGATTGCCAAAAACAATAGCCTTTTTCTTAGTTCTAATTTTCCTTAAGCTTGTATTTAGAATATCTTTTTTGATTACATGTAAATCAGGTGAATCTATAAATTTATTTACTAGATAATCATAAAGCGTACCGTCTTTCTCGATACATATAATTCTTTTTTTCGAATGAGCAATTTTCTCAGTTATTGCTCCTAGACCAGGGCCTATTTCAATTATTTCATCAGCATCGTATTTCAACAACTCTTCACTTATCTTATTGATTTTTGTTTTATTAATTAAAAAGTTTTGACCTAAGGCTTTTTTAGGAAAAGCTTTGAGATTCTCTAATATTTTTTTTACTTCTTCTGGCATCTTTTAAATTGTCGATATTAATCATTATCAAACCTATAGATTTTCTCACCTTCTTTAATCATACCAAGTTTTTTTCTAGCTAAGAGATTTAGGTAGAATTCATTCTTTTCTAACAGGGAAATCTCTTTCTTGAAAATATTATTTTCTGCTTTGATTCTATCGATCTCGCTATATATATGATTTCTTTTTCTTGTTTGCTGAATTAATTCAACAACTTCTATAGCTACTATCAATAAAAGAAATGAGGAAATAAAAATTATAGAAAGTTTAAAATATTTAAAATTCATTATAAAAACCAGCTAAATATGGATTTGATTGTTTTTCTATACTTACTAGCGTTTCAGGACCATGACCAGGAAATAATCTTGTTGTATCAGGCAAAGACATAAGTCGTTTATTAATATTCCCAACAAGTTCTTCCATTGATGTTCCACCCGTAAGGTCTACTCTTCCAACACTTCCTGCAAATACAGTATCTCCACAAATAACTATATTTTCTTTAAGGTCTTCATTAAGATTTTTGCTAGGTTCAAAAAGAAAACATAGGCTCCCTGGTGAGTGCCCAGGTACAAGTATACATGTGAATACTAACCCAGCCATATTCACTTCCTGATTGTCTTCAAGGTAGAAATCGATTTTTGGAATCACAGGATTAGCAAACTCTTCTAAACCAAATCTAATTGAAGCATTAATCATTGCATCTAGAATAGTTTCTTCATTTTTGTGTATATAAAATTTAGCATCATATTTTTTCTTAAAATACTCCACTCCATAGGCATGATCTAAATGTGAATGAGTATTAACTATATAAAGAGTATTAAAATTTATTCCTGCTGCAGATGCCTCTATTTCTTCAATTTGGCTACCAGGATCTATGATAATTAACTCCTCCGATTCTTTTCCTTGAATCAGATAAGTATTTTCAACAAAGGCACCACCTGGAATTACTTCTAATATCATTATTTTGTTAGATTACTATAAGTTTTTAATCGATGTCAATTTTCTTCTTTTAAAGTTATTACGGAGATTTCAGCATGTACATCACTATGGAGTTTAATTTTTACTTTTGTTTCTCCCAAATTGTTAATCGGCCTGTCTAGATCTATAGATTTTTTGTCTATTGGATATCCAAGATTGTTAAGTCTTTCGGCAATTAACTTTGATGTAATAGAACCAAAAATTTTACCTTCGTTCTCTTTCACATAAAATGTTAGTTCTTCCTTTCTGAGATTGACAGAAAGTCCCGTTGCCTTCTCAATTGTAGCCAAATTTCTTTTTCTCTGAGAATCTTTTTTTGAATTTAAATCATTTATATTTTTCTTATTTGCTTCAATAGCAAGCTTGTCCGGTATTAAATGGTTTCTAGCATGTCCTTCAGCCACATCGACAATATCGTCTTTTTTCCCAATCTTTTTCACATCTTTTAGCAAGATTAATTTCATATTAATTATTATTTATGATTTACTGTATAAGGAAGAAGAGCCATATATCTGGCTTTCTTTATCTCCTTAGAGATTTTTCTTTGTTGGGATGCTGATGTTCCTGTCATTCTTCTAGGAGCAATCTTCTTTCTCTCAGTTATGAAGTTTGATAACAATTCTACGTTTTTATAATCAATCTCCACGTTGCCCTCAAGAAGCTTAGCAGGTCTTTTTCTTGGTTTTCTTTCTTTATTTTGAAAATCTTTTTTCTCACTCATTTTTTCACCCTTTTTTCAATTTTATCGATTATAAATCTAAGTACTTTAGTTTTTTCAAAGCTTAAAATTGATTCAAGTTCTTTTATACACTCAGATGAACAATCCGTCTCTAACAAATAATACCTACCTTCCTTGTAATCTTGAATTGTATAAGCAAGTTTTCTATCAGCCCATTTTTCAAATTTAACAATCTTTGACGAATGTTTCTCTTCGATAGTTTTTTTAATTTTTTCTGATAATTCTTTGTTGGCTTCTTCTTCCAAACTAGTAGGAACTATAAAAAGTACCTCGTAAAAATTCGTCATTTCTGACCTCCTGTTATGGTCTGTTGGTCAATTTGATTGACAACAGGCTGCTAAACATTATACCTAAAGTGAACTATATCTCCATCTTTGATTATGTAATCCTTGCCTTCAGATCTTATCAACCCTTTGTTTTTTACAAGTTCTTCAGAACCTAGTTCTGCATAATCTTTATAGTCAATTATTTCTGCTCTTATAAAACCCTTTTGAAAATCAGAATGTATTTTCCCAGCAGCTATTGGAGCAGTAGAATTATTTGCTATACTCCAAGCCCTTGTTTCTTGCTCTCCTGCAGTATAAAAAGTTATTAGATTTAATATTGAATAAGCTTTTTTTATAAGGATTTTTAATCCAGTGTCCGTAATCTCATATTCTTTAAGAAACAATTCTTTTTCCTCATTATCTAAATCCTTAATTTCATTTTCTAGTAATCCGTATATTTCTATATAAGAGTCTCCTCTATTAATTATCATGTTTTTTAATTCTAATATTCTATCTTGGTTGATTGATGTGGTTCCATAATTTAATACGTACATTACAGGTTTTGTAGAAATTAGATTTAATCTTTTTATAATTTGGACTTCTTTTTCATTGAAATTGTTTTCCAGGTTTAAAGTTTTATTTTCATTTAGAAGTTTAATTATTTGATTTACTATCTCATATTCATTGGCAGCATCCTTGTCACCGCTTTTTTTAATTTTGTCCAATTTTAATATTCTTTTCTCTAATATCTGCAAATCACTAATCACTAATTCAAGATTAATTATCTCAAGGTCACGAATAGGGTCTACACTTTCTAGAACGTGTGTTGTATCTCCTTCAAAGCATCTTAATACATGAGCAATAGCATCGACTTCCCTTATGTTGCCTAAGAATTTGTTTCCTAGTCCTTCGCCATCACTTGCTCCTTTTACAAGACCAGCAATATCAACAAATTTTAAAGATGCAGGTATATTCTTTTTTGAATTTAACAACATATGAAGATTGTTTAATCTTTCATCAGGAATATCAACGACCGCTATATTAGGTTCAATTGTTGTAAAAGGATAGTTTCCACTTTCTGCTGCAGCATTGGTGAGTGCCGAAAAGATGGTTGATTTTCCAACGTTCGGCAGACCAACAATACCGCAGCTAAGTGAACTCATTTTTTATAAGAATAATGGTGCTGCAACTAAAGACACAATTGTCATTAGTTTAATTAAAATATTCATAGCAGGACCGGATGTATCTTTGAATGGATCCCCGATAGTATCACCGACTACAGCAGCTTTATGAGCCTCGGATCCTTTACCTCCAACATTTCCTTCTTCTATGTATTTTTTTGCATTATCCCAGGCACCTCCAGAATTTGCCATCATAAGAGCAAGAGTCACCCCTGAAATAAGAGCACCAGCTAAGAATCCAGCTAATCCCTTAGGTTCTAGCAAAAATCCTACCAAGATTGGGCAAATAACCGCTAGTAGCCCAGGAAGTATCATCTCTTTTAAAGATGATTCAGTGCTAATTTTTATACAAGAAGCATAGTCTGGTTCTGTTTCACCTTCCATTATTCCTTTTATTTCTCTAAATTGTCTTCTTACTTCTTGAACCATCCCTTCGGCAGCTCTACCGACTGCACCCATCGTTAATGCTCCAAAAAGATAAGGAATCATGCCACCAAGTAAAAGTCCAGCGACAACTTTAAAATCTCTTAAATCTACCACATCTAGTTTTGCTGCAGCTGCAAAAGCAACAAAAAGTGTTAATGCAGTTAATGCGGCTGAACCTATTGCAAAGCCTTTTCCGATAGCAGCCGTGGTATTTCCTAGGGAGTCTAATTTGTCAGTAATCTTTCTTACCTCAGGACCTAAATGAGCCATTTCTGCTATACCACCAGCATTATCAGCAATTGGTCCATAAGCATCAACGGACATGGTTATGCCAATTGTTGCCAGCATGCTAACAGCAGCTATACCAATTCCATAAAGACCAAAACTAAGATATGAAAGAACAATAGCTAAAACGATTACTATCACCGGAAGAGCAGTACTAAGCATTCCAACCGATAATCCACTAATTATGTTAGTGGCTACTCCACCACGATCCGATGCATCAGCAATATCTTCTATTGGTTTTCCAGATGTGTAGTATTCTGTAATCATTCCAATTGTTGATCCTGACAAAAGCCCAAATATTGTGCAAAGGAAAACATTAAGCAAATCGTCTTCTGGTATTCCAACACTTCCTCCTACAAGATTTAAAGCAAAGTAGCCGAAAACCAGAAAAAGAATTCCAGCTGTAAGAGATGCCTTCCTCAAAACCCCAGATGGTTCTGATTTCTGAAGAAGATCAACAACTTTTGTCCCTATAAATGATGCTAGGGTTCCAACGATAATTAAAATTATAGGAAAAGCATAATAAGCGAGTTTAACATCTGCATCTAAGGCAAAACTTGATGCTATAACAATAGTTGCTATAACACTCCCTACATAGGATTCAAATAAATCTGCTCCCATACCTGCTACATCACCAACATTGTCTCCGACGTTGTCAGCTATAGTTGCTGGATTTCTTGGGTCATCTTCAGGTATTCCTGCTTCAACTTTTCCTACTAAATCTGCACCTACGTCCGCAGCTTTTGTATAAATTCCTCCACCAACCCTAGCGAAAAGCGCAACCGAGCTGGCTCCCATTGCGAAACCTCCAATGTTGGTTGCAAAATTCATTAAGCTCTCACTAGTTACAGGATTCAGATAAAAGTAAATAGCAAATGCTACTGATAATCCCAGCAAGCCTAGACTAGCTACTGAAAAACCCATTACACTACCACCTTTAAAGGCAGTTACTAGTGCAGGGCCTTGGCCTCCAGTTGAAGCTGCTTCAGCTGTCCTACTGTTGGCAATACAGGCTGATGTCATTCCAGCCCACCCACAAGTCATGGATAGTAAAGCTCCTGCAAAATACGCAATCGCAGTTTCTTTTCCAAAATAGAAAAATAGCCCAGTGCCAACAACAAGAACAAAAATGATTATATATTTATACTCCTGTCTTATGAATGACATAGCGCCATTATAAATAGTCACGCCAAGTTTCTTTTGTGTATCGTTACCTCTTGGCTGAGACTTTATGTTCCAATATGTAACTTGAGCGTAAATTAAACCTAGAACAGCAAGTATAATTCCGCCATATGTGACAAACTGATTTGATAAGTCCATAATTTCCTCCTGTTAGATATTATGTTTTTTTGGATAATCTTCATTGAATTTTACTGTTAAATTTGTTCATTGCAAATGCAATTCCTTCAAAAACTATATCATCTATAATTTCTTCTGAAATATCGGTTATTTCTTTAATTAGATTAATTTCATTTTTATCAAATTTAGACAAAACATGCTTATTAACATTTGTTTTTTCTAATGGTTTCCCAATCCCAATTCTTATTCTGATGAAATTATCTGTTGAAAGCTCTTCTATAATTGATTTTACTCCATTGTGACCACCAGAACCCCCACCTATTTTTATTCTAATTTGACCTATATTCAAATCTATATCATCGAACACCACAATAATTTTATCGATTGAGATTTTATAAAAATTCTTTATTTCTTTTACAGCTTTTCCGCTTTCATTCATAAATGTTTGAGGTTTGGCCAAAAAGACTTCTTGATCTCTCTTATGATATTTTGCATATAGAGATAAGAATTTTGATTGATTTATATCGAGCGAAATTTTCTTTGCTAACGAATCTATAAAAGTAAAGCCAACGTTATGTCTTGTATCAGTATACTTGTCCCCTGGATTACCTAGACCAACTAATAAAATCGAATTATTTTGCTTCTTCTTTGTCACTTTCGGTTGGTTTCTCTTCAGTAGATGCTTCTTTACCTTCACCTTCTTCTTCCGAAGGTTCATCTTCTTTTGCTTCTGTTTCTACTACAAGTCTTGGAGCAAGTATGCTAAGAACTGTACTTTGAGGATTTGATATTACATCTACTCCTTCAATATCGGGTATGTTTTCAACCCTTAAGGTTTCACCTATTTCAAGTGAGGATATTTCAACTTCTATATTGTTAGGTATGTTGGCAGGCAAACACTGGACTTGAACTTCATTTGTAAGAGTTTGAATAACTCCACCACTTTTTACTCCTTCAGGTTTCCCAATAAATTTTAAGGGGCAAGAAACTTTAACTTTTTCGCCCTCATTAATCTCATAGAAATCTAAATGCAACGGGTTGCTAGTTAGAGTATCTAAATGTGCTTCCTTTAGAAGTACAATCTTTTTTATATCAGAATCCTCAACTTGCATTTCTATTATAGTATTTTCCCCGGCTTCAGATTTAAATATTTTCTTTAGCTTTAAGTGGTCAACATTGATATTCAAATTTTCTTTGTTTTTTCCATAAACAACAGCGGGAACTAATCCGTCTTTTCTAAACTTCTTGCTGGCTTCTTTTCCTAGTAAATCTCTCTTTGTTACATTAAATTGAACCGTTGGCATTTTTTTCTCCTAAGAAAATAACTGGCTAATAGATTTATTACTAACAATTCTTTTTATAGCCTCAGCGATTAAGTCGGCAACAGTTAATACTTTTATCTTTTTTGAGCCTTTTAGTTTTTCTTGATTATTTATTGTATCAGTAATTATAAGTTCCTCAATATGAGAATTCTCAATATTTCTGACTGCATCTCCAGAAAGGACTCCGTGAGTACAGAACATTGATACACTATTTGCTCCAGATTTAACTATAGCCTCAGCTGATTTAGCAGCTGTCCCTCCGGTATCAATCATATCATCAATCAATATAACGTCTTTTCCAACTACGTCCCCAATCACTTTTGTTATTTCTGCCATGTTTGGCGCTGGGCGTCTTTTGTCTGTCATGACAAGCCCAGAATCTTTTAATTCTTTTGCAAAGACTCTTGCTCTTTCCATCCCCCCAGCATCAGGTGAACCAATTGTGAGATTTTTTTTCTTATACTTCTTTTTAAGGTATTTGATTGCAATTGGTCTAGCGTAAAGATGATCTACAGGTATATCAAAGAAACCTTGTATTTGTCCAGCGTGTAAATCCATGGTGATAACTTTTTTTATACCCGATGTAATTAATAAATCCGAAACAAGTCTAGCAGTTATAGGAGATCGATCAGAAACTTTTCTGTCTTGCCTTGAATAGCCAAAGTAGGGAATTACAGCTGTAATTTCATTAGCAGCTGCTCTTTTTAAAGCATCAATTATAATAAATAGTTCCATTAGGTTCTCGTTTACAGGCGCAGATGTTGATTGAATCACATAAACATTAGAGCCCCTAACGCTCTCATCTATATCTACAAAAATTTCCCCGTCACTGAATCTTCTAATTTCGAGATTCCCAAGATTGATATTCAGTTTTTTACATATCGCACTACTTAGTTTTTTACTGGCGGTGCCGGAGAACACTTTAATATTCTTCATAGAAAAATTGTAAAATATATGAACTACAAAGTAAATTTATTCATGCTTTCTTTGTTCTTTCTAGGTATTTGCCATCCCTTGTATCAACCTTGACTATGTCCCCTATGTTGATAAATAGAGGGACTAGGATTTTACCCCCAGTTTCTAGCTCAGCAGGTTTATTTCCTGCTGTTACTGTGTCTCCTCTGATCCCAGGTTCAGTTATTGAGATTTCTAAATCTACGCTCGTAGGCAGTTCGATATCTATGGGTGAACCATTATAATGAAGCAGTTGAACACTTTGTTCTTCTTTCAAAAATTTAGACTTTTCACCAATTATATCTTTGTCTATTTGGTACTGTTCATAATCCACCATATCCATGAATGTAAAATTGTCTCCATCTGAGTAAAGAAACTGAGATTCTTTTTTAATTAAATCTGGCAACTCAAAAGTATCCCCAGATCTAAAACTTTTTTCTTGTACAGATCCACTAATTATATTTTTTAATTTTGTCTTTACTACGGGACTTCTTTGCTGCATCACCCTATGCTGAAAATCGACTATTTCCCACATCTCATCCTCATAAATAATTCTCAAACCCTTATGAAAATTGGCGGTATCAACTTGACTCATCTTAATACTTGTCCTTTTTAAGCTCTTTTATAATTTTAATTACTTTACTATTATATTCTTCTGCTTTTAATAATCCAGAGTTTAGTATTAATTGCTCAACCTTCTTTAGCCCCGACTTATTTTTTCTTGATGATTTAAGTATTTTGTAAAGTGCCAACAAATCCTTCTTTAAGGTATGTTGAAAAAGGATTCTAATAATCTTGCTAAAGAAAGGAGAGTTTCCATTTGTATCACAATTGATTTTAATATCTTTGTTTAGTTTAAAACTAGAGGTAAAAGAAAAGTCGCTAATCTTTTGATTAGAAGCATTTGATGCCAAGATATTTCTTTTTCTAGACTCTTGTACTATTTTATTATTAAGATTTTCGTCATCTGTACAGGCGATAACAAAATCTGTAGAGTTCAAATCAACCACCCTAAAGCTTCTTTCGAATATTTTTATATGTTTGTTTTTTTCCCCAATATTTTTAATTGGCTTAGAGATACTTTTTCCTACTACTTTTACAACCCCTTTTGATTCAAGTATTTTCTTTATCCTTCTGGATGCAACTTGACCACCACCAACTATTAGCCACTTCTTATTAGATATATCAATATTAATGTTGAGCATCATGCATTATTAAAAATTAAGATAAATAACAAATAAATTATAGGAACAAATACTCCTAGAATTGCCAGGTACAAATAAATTCTTAAAACTCTTTTTGCCTTATACCCAGGAACATTAACTGATTGTTCTTTAATCTTTTGTAGAAGCTTATCTAAAATTTTTACTCATCCTCTGATTTCAAGTGTTTTATAAAAGTATCAATATTAATTGCAGGAAGTGTTGTGATTTGAATAGTTCCTCTGGATGTTAGCTCTATAGATAGTTTGCTTATTGAATCATTATCAGGAGCTTCAACAACATTTAAAAAATCAAATGGTCCCAAAGTTGCGTACTGACTCAAAATTTTAATTCCCATGGACTCAATCTCTTTATCAACCTCTTTCATCCTATAAGGACGTTCCTTTAAGGTCTTTCTTCCTTCCGGCGTCAATGATGATAACAATATATATCTAGGCATGAAAATCTCTGTTCCTTAATTACAAATTTAAGTTTATCAGATATTATTTTGTAATTAAACATAATGAGCATATCAAAGAAAATCTTATTAACTTACATAGCTATTTTTTCTGTATTTTTATGTCAAGAAGTCGTATCTAGTCAACCCGATAGCAGAGAAAAAGAATTAGAAATTAGGAGAAACATCAACAATGCAGATCTATCTAAATTAAAAATTGTTGATTTCAAATGGCTTACCAAAGCTAAGGGCACTATAGGGAAGTTTCAAGAGATTCGAATTAAGAACTCATCTATCGTTGGATTTAAAAATATATCATTAGAGCTTCAGATATATAATCGAGCTGGAACGCTAACCAGACATTCTATACCAATAAAGGATACTATTGGTCCAAATCAAACAATAGTAATTAAAAATATTAGTACCCCAATTCTTCCTTTTGTACCGGCTACGACTATAATAGCAATCAAATCTGCTGACATAATGTATGATTCAGAAGAATTTTCTTTTAAAGCTAAAAAAGCAATAAAAATTTTAGATTTTAAGTTCGTAGTAGACGACTCATCAACCAAAACAATTATTGTTGAAAAATTAGTAATAGAGAATAAAAGTAAGAACTATTATGAAAATATAGAGTTTGTATTAAATTTCATGCATAAGAATAAGATTGTTGCTTCAAGAGGATTTTTAATTAAAGAATCTATTGGACCAGGAGCATCTAAAATTATCAAAAATTTTAATGTGCCCGGTATTCCAACAAGGCAATTTAAGGATGTCTACATCGAGGTAGAATCGGCTAAGATGGTAAGTTCGAAACAGTACTTAACTTCCGGAGGAGACGAGGAGTATCTAGCGGAAACAGGAGATATAGATATAGATGATTCACCAGTACCTAAATTAGATTTAAAGCTGCAGGGATTCGCATGGGTTAATAATGCTAAGTATTCAATGGGTTCTATCAATTTGGATCTCGCTAATAACAGTAGGTTTAAATATAATGAAATTGAAATCTTTGTTAATTATAAAACTTCTCGGGGAAATATGCTTACAAGAGACAGGGTAGTTATTAAGGATGACATAGAGCCTTATAGTCAAAAAACTTTCAACAATATTCAAATTGGTTATATACAATACGAAACTGGAAATGTCCATGTAACTATTGAGAATGCAAGTATGATAGGAAGTATTCAACCAAAGCGAATTACAAAGTCTAAAACAAAAACCAAAACAAATACAAACAGAAAAAATAAAGAAAAAAGTTTTTCAAAAGAGCTTTTCATACCAAAACGAGAATTAATAATAATTGATTATGATATCAAAGACTATGGATCTATAAAAATTTTCAATAGGAGTGATACTCCAATATCTGATATAAAAATAAATGTTCAATTGCTTAAGGAAAACAAAATTATCAAAGAATATAATTTGACTATAGATGATACGATTAGCCCAAGACAAGAAAAAACTTTTAGATCACTAGAGTTGACAGGGGCTAACAATATAGATTTTACTTATGTGAATATATTAATTAAAGAAGGGAAAAGACCTTTGAAAGATAATAAAAATCGGCCTTAATCGAATTAAAATTGAAAAAAAGTATTTTTTAATCATAATTAAGAATTAATGAGCAATACAACTAAGACTTATACAATCTGGGACAAGATTGCCAACTATTTTTCGATAGATATTGGTTTAGACCTGGGCACAGCTAACATTGTTGTGTACGTGAAAAATCAAGGAATCGTCGCTAACGAACCATCAGTTGTAGCTGTTCAAATTGATAAAATGGGTGAGAAAACAATTTTAGCTGTTGGTGATGAAGCAAAAGCTATGATAGGAAAAACTCATGGAAAAATTGATGCCATTAGACCACTTAAAGATGGAGTTATTGCAGATTTTGAAGTGACACAAAAAATGCTCGAATATTTTATTTCCAGATATCATAAAAATAATTTTCTTGTTAGACCGAGAGTTGTTGTCTCTGTTCCAATTGGAATTACACCAGTTGAGAAAAGAGCTGTTGTTGAAGCAGCAGAATCGGCTGGAGCACGAGAAGTATATCTAATCGAAGAAACTATGGCAGCTGCATATGGTGCAGAAATGCCCTCAGTTTTAGAGTCGAGAGGAGGAATGGTTATAGATATTGGAGGAGGAACTACCGGAATCTCGGTTCTTTCCCTCGGTGGGCTGGTCATTAGTCGATCAATTAAAACCGCAGGTGATTCGATGAATTCTGCTATCGTAGACTATATTAGAAATACTTTTAATATTTTAGTTGGAGAAAACATGGCAGAGAGTGTAAAACAAAAAATAGCAGACGTAAGAGATACTCCAAGCGAAAGCCTTAAAATGACAATTAGAGGAAGAAGTTTAGACTCTGGGTTGCCAAAATCTATGCAATTAACAGCAGTAGATGTTAAAAAAGCCTTAGACGAGTCGGTAGATCATATTATTTCTGCTGTTAGAGAGACCTTAGACGAGACACCTCCAGAGCTTGCGGGAGACATTATAGTCGATGGTATTGTACTTGCAGGAGGAGGAGCATTGCTAGGAGGTCTTGCCGAAAGAATCTCCAAGGCAACCAATCTTAAAGTAGCAGTAGCTGATGAGCCATTAACCTGTGTAGTTAGAGGATGTGGACGAGCTTTAGAAGAGATTAATACTTTAAGAAGAATTTCCATTTAGTCTTAATGATTTCAAAGAGAAATATAAAGAAAATCTCACTAGTATTATTAATTCTCTTATTTGTCGCAATATTCTTTTTGTTAAATTTAAATTTTATCTTTTCCGAGTTTTTCACTTCTAACTTATCAAGTGTAGCTTCTAATCAAATACCAAAAAAATATGCTAATGAGATATTAGAAAATTCTAAACTTAATCAATCATTGATTAATGAGAATGAGGAATTAAGAAAAATGCTCAAACTTGAAAAAGAGAGCAAATTTAATTTAATTCATGCCCAAGTTACTGTAAAAACTCCTATTGTTTTATCTGCCATGGGTTTTGTAAACAAAGGAAAAGAGAATGGAGTCAGAGAGGGCTATTTAGTTATTAATCATACAGGTCTAATCGGCAAAATTGGCAAAGTTTTTAATAGACATTCTGAAATTATTTTTCCACATAGTCCACGATTTAGTACTTTGGTTTTAGTTGGTGAAAATAAAATTTCAGGAATTTTTAAAGGTGACGGTGTATCCTCCTACATAGAATACATTCCTGTTCAATCAGACATTAATGTTGATGATAAAATTTATCTTTCTGATAATAGTGGATTTGCATATACAAGCTTTCAAATTGGATCCGTAGAGAGTATAGAAGTTAAAAAGGGATTTTTAAGGATTAAAGTTAAAGGTTTAGTGTATTCACGTGGAGCCAAGTTTGTTTCAATTGTAAAAAATGAAAAACTTTAGTTACTTGCAGATAATTTTGGCCTATTTATTTGTTTTTATACCAGCATTTCCTAATTCAAACTCAATTGATTTCGGTGGATATACAGACCCTTCATTGATTTTAATTGTTATTCTTCTTGCAACTGGTATCAATTTTAATAGAATTATCGGAGTTTGCGCAACATTATTTTTTTATTTATCACTTTCCGATATTGTTGGATATATAGATATTTTTTCTAAGTTTTTCCTTTTCTTAAGTTTCTATTATTTAATAGAAAAATATTATTGGCGCTCAATCCTAAATGATGTATTAATGATTTTTTCATTTTTAATACTCCATTCATTTCTAGTTTTAATTATGTACAAGTCTCTGTATGGCGTAGATTTCTTTGATTATATAAGTATGGTAATAATTCCATTTTTATATAATTCTTTAATTTCAATTATTCTGTTATTTATGATTAAATATACTTCATGGCCTCATTATCCAGAAGAAACTTCTCAATATTAGTTGTACTGATTTTTGTAGGAATAGTTATATTCCGACTCGCATACCTCCAGGTTGTTCAGGGAAGCAAATATCATCAAATTTCAAAAAACAACTTTTTAAAAGAAGTACTGGTACCATCTCCACGTGGAGAAATTTTGGATAGATTTGGAAGAAAGATAGCTATTAGTAAACCAATTATTAATTTGTATATGAAAGTAAATGTTGAGGAAGAATCAGCGGAAATAAAAGATTTTCTTGTTAATAAACTAAATCTAGACAAAAAAACTTTAAAAAAGATTAGGTTTGAGAAATCACCTTATATATCTAAGAGAATTTTACTTAAAAAGGATTTGGATATAAATGAGATTTACAAGCTGGAATCTTACTTGAATCAATTTGAATCACTAGAACTATTAATAGATTACTTGAGAGTATATCCATACGGGGAGGTTGGTGCACATAAAATAGGTTATTTGAGAACAAATGATAAGCGAGACTTGGTTTACGGGTCTTTTTTGTCGAGTCGTTCCGGTGCTTCAGGTCTGGAGAAGAAATATGATCGAATACTTCAAGGAAATATGGGAGCAAAATATTTACTTGTAGACAACAAAGGAAGAGAAATTGATTCTGATGAGGAAAATATAACAACTGTTGAAAGAAAAAGAGGATCAGATCTCTCCTTAACAATTGATATAGAACTAGAAAAATTGATTTACGAAGCTTTTGGAAAACTAAATGGAGCAGCAATGGTTCATGATTTGAATACAGGGGAAATTTTAGCTCTAGTAAGCAAACCTTCATTTAATCCAAATTTATTTGCACAACCAATATCTAGTCAAAATTGGAAACAACTAAATAATGACAAAGCTAGGCCATTTATGGATAGAGCATTGCTTGCTACTTCACCACCAGGATCAATCATAAAAATTGTAACCGCAGCGGCAGCCCTTGAAGAGAAAGTCATCACTAAAGATACAAAGTTAAATTGCCCGGGGTCTATAGATATAGGTGGAAGGCGATTTAGAGATTGGCTTAAAGGAGGCCATGGCACCATTAATGTTAAACAAGCACTTATTGGATCAAGTGATGTTTTTTTCTACCAGGTAGGATTAAAGTTGGGAATAAAAAGATACAGTAAATGGTTGGAAAAATTTAAAATAGGCCGACCGTCTGATTTACCATTTGCACAGAATCCAGGAACGATTCCGAATAAGAAATTTATTGATAGATATCTAAAGGGAAAATTTTATCCAGGCGACATGGCAAATGTTTCAATTGGGCAAGGATATTTAACAATGAATGTCGTTCAAGCCTCAATTATGACATCTATCATTGCCTCTAATGGTTATGTTCCCAATCTGTATATAGTTAAAAGTGATGATGTTTTAAAGAAAGAAAAAGTAGAAATTAGAGAGTCAACTTTAAAAACTATACAAGAAGGATTGTTGGGAGTAGTGAATGACAAAAAGGGTACAGGATTTCATGCACGAGATGATGGAAGACTTGCAGGAAAAACAGGGACTGCACAAGTAATATCGAAAGATGCAAGACAATATGGTTATGGAAAATTTAGAAACCATGGATGGTTTACTGCTTATTACCCATATAATAATCCTCAAATAGTGATTTCTGTATTTGCAGAGCATGGAAGTTCTGGCGGTGCAGCAGGTGGACCGATAATAAAAAAAATTGTTAGATATTACAAAGCAAATTATTTAAAAGAGAAGCCAAAGAAGGATACATAATATGATTTTAGTTGAATTGTGGAGAAAGCCAGAATTTAAAATACTGTTTACCGGTTTTTTTATAATGTTTCTGAGTTTTATTAATTTATTATTTATTGAGGATGTCCCATTTTTTAAATCTTATGCTTTTAGGCAGGTCTTTTGGATAGCAATCGCAATATTTACAACTTTAATAATCAGAAATTTAAGACCCAAGATGGTCAAAGATGTGTCTTTGCCCGCATATATTCTTTCAATAATTTTATTGGTTCTTGTTCTTTTTATAGGACAAGAAATCTCGGGATCAAAAAGTTGGATTAAATTCGGTGGTCTATTTTCTTTTCAACCATCCGAGTTCGCTAAGATAGCTTTTGTTTTTATAATAGCAAAATTCTACTCTGAGCTAGGTGCCTATTCAAAATCTTTTGCAATTAAGTATATTTTGGGCGCCCTTTTTCTTCTACCTCCCTTTGCTTTGATTATTGCTCAGCCGGATTTTGGATCAGGATTTATGTTGTTATTAGTTTCTTTGTCCATAATTTTTACATTTTCATATAACAGGATATTCCTTATAGTGATTTTTTTAATATTTTGTATAATTTCTGTACCATTATGGAACAACTATCTTAAAGATTATCAAAAAGAAAGGATAGTGAATTTTATAAATCCCGAAAAAGACCCGCGAGGATACGGATATAATGCTATTCAATCAAAAATAGCAATAGGCTCTGGAAAAATTACTGGAAAAGGATTTGGAAATAGCTCCCAAGGTAAATTCAGATTTCTACCAGAGAAGCATACAGACTTTGCTTTTTCTGTATGGGCGGAACAAACTGGTTTTGTTGGCTCTTTATTTCTAATAGCTTTGTTCTCTTTTATTGTTATATATCCGTTAACTTTTTTAAACCAAATCAAAGACCAGTTTTTGCAAGTATTACTATTTGGAATGTGTTCGTATTTTTTCTTTCATTTTATGGTTAACATATGTATGACTTTAGGAATCTTTCCTGTAGTTGGAATACCAATAGTTATGTTTAGCTATGGTGGCTCATCATTGTTATGTGCATCTATAGCTTTATCTATCATTTCGCTAATTATTGCAGAATATAGAGACTACAATCAATTAGGAGTTTAGGATGTATGAAAAACTAGAAAGTAGATTAAAAAAGGATGCGGCCAATAAAGACTTTGTAAAAAAAATATTATGTTTAGATAGTGTAGATTCAACAAATAACTATGCTCTATCTATGGAAACAAAAAGCGAAGGATTATTTATTATTTCTAAATCGCAAACTAAAGGAAAAGGGAGGAATAATAGATCTTGGCACTCTTTGGAAGGAAAAAGTATAGCGTTATCAGGAATAGTAAAATATCCAGAATCACCGAAACTCCCGCCAACTCTTGTACCACTTTTATCATCAAATGCCGTAGTAGACACATTGATTAAATTTGGCTTGAATCCTAAAGTTAAATGGCCAAATGATGTACTTGTTAATTCAAAAAAGATTTCGGGCATATTGTGCGAATCTGATTACAAGAAAGATTCTAATAATTTTATTATTGTTGGAATTGGAATTAATGTAAATCTTACAAACGAAGATTTTGCTGAAGATAAAATTAGCTACGTTGTTCCTCCTACTAGTATGAATATTGAAACAAACGGAAACCACAATCTAGAAGATGTAGCCTTTAATTTAATAGATTCTTTCTGTTTTTGGATTAATGAATACAAAAACAGAAATATAGACAGAATATTAAAATTTTGGGAAGAAAATTGGAATGACAAAAATAAAGAAGTTTCTTTAATTAGAAATGAAAAGCTACTTAAAGGTATTGCAAAAAGAGTCACAAATAAAGGCGAACTCGTACTACAGTATAAAGATAAAGAAGAAATAATTAGCAGCGGAGAAATTAAAGTTTAAATCATTTTTGTTATTTCTTCCTTAAGCTTTGACATTAATTCAGTCCATTGTTCCCCAGATTTATAATCGTTTATTGGTATGACTTTATTAATTTCTATTCCGTTTGAAATTATATTTATATCATAATCTTTTTTTCGTCTTAATATTTCACCAAATTTAATTAAAGCCTCTATGCTTTCTTCATCTTTGCCTTTAAAGGTAGATCTTAAATTTATATTCTGATCCATTCCTTCATAAAGAAGATTCCACATAGTTCCAGGAGCTGTAAGAGCAAATCTCAGATCAATTCTTTTGTTGTCTTTAGTCATCAAACTCCCTTTTTAATTAAATCTTTTGGAAGTTCTCCGTAATATGGAGAATCTTTTTTATACAATTCCTCAATCTTCTCTCTCGGCATATCGGGCATATCCTCTGTAAGACCTAGAGATCGACAAATACTTCTTAGTTCTTCTTCTCTTTCATCGATTGGATTTGGATCGAGTATCATCCCCGCTTCTTTTAATAATTCCTTTGTTTCTTTATCTTCTTTTAAGGGTTTACCGTATTCATTAAAATGAAATAGTCTATCAAATCTCTTTCTTGGTCTCTGATCAGGATGCTCCAAAGGATATCCTACTGTCATTGCCCATAGAGGAACTATATTTTCTGGCAATCCTAATACTTTTGGAAACGCTTCAGGATTTCTTCCTGTAGCAATCAAACATGATCCCAAACCTAATTCTGTAGCAGCTAACATTGATTGTGCCATAGCTTGACCGGCTTCTATCCTGAACAAGTCTTCTGTTTTATCTTTTGGAAAACTCATTAATCTTGGATAAGTAGTTTCTGTCAAAAGTTTATATGTCCAACCTTGAGCAGCTGAAATTGCTCTAAGTGGAAATAAAACCGCAAAAGATTTAACTAAATCTTTGTACCAACCATCTAAATTAGTAAGCCAAACAATTAGTGTTGGTGCTGTTTGCAAATGTAGCTCATTGAAAGCTGATACGCATCCAACAATTTCTTCCCATTTTTTCTTCGGATAAGTAGCTTTGTCAATCACTATAGCTTCTGTCGAGTTACAATTGCCTTGACATGATGCATATCTGGCAGCCTGAAGAATTACTTGAATCTTCCAATCTTCAACTTTTTTCCAGCTTTTATAAAATCTAATACTTCTTCTTTGTCCTATTGCTTCTAATACTTCCATATTTCTCTCCTTTAGAATATTGATTATGCTCACGATATGAACATAATTAAATAATAAAATGGATAATTCTTCATGGCAATTTATTGTTGGAGTCGCTGATAGTGGCAAAAGACTGGATAAGGTTTTAACTGAAAATTTAACCAGTAAATCAAGGGCTTCTATTGTAAAGTTAATTAAATCAGGAAATGTACTTTGTAATAATAGTAGCACCAAAGCATCCTATCAAGTTAGAGATAGTGATTTAATTAAGATTAGTTTCCCTAAGCCTAAGATAGATTTTTCCGATCCAATCAACATGCCACTTGATTTTTTGTATGAAGATTCAGATATAGCAGTAGTCAATAAGCCGGCATTTGTTAGTGTTCACCACGGATCGGGAATAAATTCCCCGACTCTTGTTAATGGACTCTTGTACCATTGCAAGAACTTATCTGGAATTGGTGGAGTTTTAAGACCAGGGATAGTTCATAGATTAGATAAGGAAACTTCAGGTGTTCTTGTTGTTGCGAAAAATGATATTGCACATCAGAATTTATCAAGACAATTTGCAGAAAGAACAATAAAAAAAACCTATTTAGCTTTGATTTATGGTAAGCCGAAAGAAAGCAAAGGAATTATAGAGTTTTCAATAGGACGAGACAAAAAAAATCGAACCAAAATATCCAATAATACAAATTCTCCAAAAACTGCAGTGACAGAATGGAAAGTAAAAGAATTATTTAAAGAATATACACTTGTAGAAGCTCGACCAATGACTGGAAGGACACATCAAATTAGAGTTCATTTTAATTTATTAGGACATCCTATTGTTGGAGATAAGGTATATTTCAAAAAACATTTACTAGGACAAAACAACAGAAAAGAAAAGAAATTGTTTGAAAGACATTTTTTACATGCAGAATCTTTATCTTTTAGTCATCCAACAAAAAATAAGATAAAGAAGTTTAGCGCGAAGCTTCCTAGAGATTTAGATGAAATTTTGAGAGAGCTTAGAAAATTATGAAAAATTATTCTTCTTCAGAATACTTTAAGGATATTACGAAAACCGAGCATTATTTTGGTTATAAAGATTTTACTTTAGATGAAGATAAAAGAATTTATTTTCTAAATCAGGTGCATGGAAACAAAGTATATATAGTTGATAAGGATTATGATTTAAAAAACCAACACGATGGAGATTCTGTTATTACAACAAGAAAAGATTTTTATGTCGGAGTGAAAACAGCAGACTGTGTACCCATTTTGCTTAGTAGCGTAGAATCTACATTTGTTTGTGCTATACATGCAGGATGGCGAGGAACTTTTTATGAAGTTGTAAAAGAAACAATCAATATTTTATTAAAAAAATATAATTGTCATCCTAATGATATTGTTGCAGCAATTGGTCCATCAATAGGTATGTGTTGTTATGAAGTCGACAAAGACCTTTGGTTAAAATTCAATGAGAAATTTAGATTAACAAAAGAGAGTTTTCAATTAGTTGATGAAAAATATTATCTTAATTTGCAGAACATAAATAAAAAGCTATTAAATGAAAACGGAGTAAATAAAATAGATGTGATTACAAATTGTACAAAATGCGATATTAATTTTTATTCTTACAGGAGAGACGGGTCTACCGAAAACAGTCAGATTAGTATTATTAAACTTAATTAGATATTATAAATACTTTAGGAGCTCATTGAGATTTCCAGAGCACTAAGGAGAAAAAAATGCTAAATATTGGATGTTTGATTGATAATGAAGATTACAATAGGGTAGAGAGCACTTTAGAAGGAGACCAGCTTCCCAGTGCTAGTTATACTATAACCGTAGAAGACGGGCCCGAAGAAGAAGCAACTGGCACATCAGTCCAACTCCATGTAATAGAACTGCAATCCATTAGTTTAGCGGTAGGATTCACCTTGCCCAATGAAAAAAAAATTGAGGACGAATTAGCAATTGTATTTACTACCCCTCCAGATGCACAGAGAACTATGCCAAAAGACTTAGTGGTTAAATTAAATTTTTCTGATACTCAGAAAACAGCTAAGCATGGCGGAGATGAGTTAGAAAAATTAGAATTTATAGGATACTCTCTGGAGAAATTTTATGAAGGCAAACAGGCTACGTTTTATCTTTTTGATTACAGAGGTATAACAAGAAAATAATTAATGATGAAAAAGAAAACAATTATTCTTGCATATTCTGGTGGCCTAGACACTTCGGTGATACTTCATTGGTTAAAAGAAAATTACAATGCAAATATTGTTGCATATATAGCTGATCTTGGTCAAAACGAAAATCTAAAATCAATAGCAGCACAGGCTAAGAAAGTTGGTGCTTCAAAAGTATATGTAGAAGATTTAAGAAATGAATTTGTAAAAGATTTTATTTTCCCAATGATTCAATCTAGTGCCGTATATGAGGGTTCATATCTTCTTGGGACATCTATTGCTAGACCTCTAATTGCAAAGAGGCAAATTGAAATAGCAAAAAAAGAAAAAGCTTATGCTGTATCTCATGGTTCTACTGGGAAGGGTAATGATCAGATTAGATTCGAATTAACTTTCAAGGCGCTTAATCCCAAAATCGAAATAATAGCTCCTTGGAGAATATGGAACCTTGAATCTAGAGAGTGCTGTATAAATTATGCGAAAGAACATGGCATACCGATTACTGTAACAAAAGCAAAACCTTATAGTTGTGATAGGAACATCTATCATACAAGTTATGAAGGAGGAGTCCTTGAGGACCCTTGGGTTCAACCGCCAACAGGCATGATAGAGTTTGTCAAACCAGTAGAGCAAACACCAAATAAGGCAACTTATTTAAATATATCTTTTAAAGAAGGTATTCCATATGCAATAAATAGTAAAAAAATTAATCCGTTAAATCTGCTAATAAAGCTTAATCAAATTGGAGCAAAGAATGGTGTGGGAGTAATCGACATAGTTGAAAATAGATTTGTAGGAATGAAATCTAGGGGAGTATATGAAACTCCAGGTGGAACAATTCTGAATATTGCTCATAGAGCAATAGAGTCTTTAACTATGGATAGAGAAGTTATGCATCTTAGAGATACACTTGTACCTAAAATATCAGAGCTTATATATAATGGTTTTTGGTTTTCTCCAGAGATGAAAGTATTGCAGGCATTTATTAAAGAATCCCAGAAGAATGTATCAGGGGATGTAAGATTAAAAATATACAAAGGAAATGCAACTGTTCTTGGAAGAAAATCAAAGAAATCACTTTATAGTTCTAAATTGGCTACATTCGAAAAAGATAATCTCTATAATCAAGGTGATGCAAGCGGATTTATTAAACTTAACTCATTAAGACTTATTTTAAATAAAATCAAATAATGAAACTATCTTCTTTTGACTATGATTTACCGAAAGAATTAATTGCTAAACGTCCTTCAAGACCTAGAGATTCTTCAAGATTATTGGTAGTTAACAAACAAACTAAGAAGGTTGTTATCACAAAGTTCAACAAGATAGTTGATTATCTAAGCCCAGATGATTTGATGATTTTTAATGACACTAAGGTTAATCCAGTGCTTCTGAATGTCGAAGATGATAAAAATAAGAAGAGAGAAATTTTACTAGAAAAGAAATTAAATAATCGTACTTGGTCTGTACTTACAAAAAATCCTACTAAGACTAAGATTATTTTTTCTGATAATTCAACCGGAGCTTTAGATTATATCAACAATAAATGGCAATTATCTTTCGATTCTGATGCAATTGAATTAATAGAAAAATATGGCAAGATGCCAATACCTCCATACATTAAAAGAGATTCTGATGATTTTGACAAAATAGATTACCAAACAATCTTTGCTTCTCAACCCGGTTCTATTGCAGCGCCAACAGCAGGATTACATTTTTCCAAAGAATTAATAAAATTAATAAAGAATAAAGGAGTAGATTTGGAATATATAACTCTTCATGTGGGATTAGGCACTTTTTTGCCAATAAAAAGCGATACAATATCTAATCACTTGATGCATAAAGAAGCTTTCTTTGTTGATAAAAAACTAGTTGAAAAAATTGAAAAACGAAACAAAAGAATTATCTCTGTAGGTACTACAACAGTAAGAGCTTTAGAATCGATAGCAACAAATAGGAATTTGGCCGGGCAATGGTCTGAAACAGATCTTTTCATAAAAGAAGGATTTAAATTTAATTTTACTGATTCTTTGTTAACAAATTTTCACCTACCAAAATCCACACTTTTAGTGCTTGTTTCAGCATTTCTCGGACAAGAATTAACTATGAAATGCTATGAAATAGCAGTCAAAGAAAGATTTAGATTCTATAGTTACGGGGATGCAATGTTCATAATTAATTCTTAGTTAAATTGCATTATATTTTTTTAAAGATAGAATTCTTTTTATGGCCGGTAATTCCTTTGGAAATCTATTTAAAATTACTACATGGGGAGAATCACACGGAAAAGCTCTGGGCGTTATAGTCGATGGATGTCCCGCAGGATTATCTCTTAAAGAAAAGGATATTCAATACGAACTTAATAGAAGAAAGCCGGGCCAAAGTCGTTTAACAACTCAGAGGAAAGAAGATGACAAAATAGAGATTTTGTCAGGTGTATTTAAGGACAAAACTACTGGTACTCCAATTTCAATGCTTGTTCGCAATGTTGATGCAATTTCAAAATCATATGAAGATTTTAAAGATATATACAGACCAGGGCATGCAGATTTAAGTTATGATGAAAAATATGGTGTGAGAGATTATCGAGGAGGAGGAAGATCTTCAAACAGAGAAACAGTTGCGCGAGTAGCAGCTGGCGCTATAGCCAAGAAGATTTTGAACAATTTGGGTATTAGTACGTATGGTTACGTATCTCAAGTTGGAAACATAAAGATAGAAGAAGTTAATCTAAAATATATTGAAAAAAATCCTTTACGATGCCCAGATAAGAAAAAAGTAAAGGAGATGAGCCAACTTATTGATCAGGTTAGAAGACAAGGTGATTCAATCGGTGGAGTAATCGAGGTTGTAAGCACTGGTCTCCCTGCAGGACTAGGTTCGCCAGTTTTTAACAAGATTGATGCAAGGTTAGCATCTGCAATTATGAGTATAGGTGGGGTAAGAGGATTTGAAATTGGACTGGGATTTGCTATTTCTGAAAAGAAAGGTTCAGAAGTGAATGATATTATGAAAGCAAGAAAAAAAGGAAAAGTTATTTTTAATTCTAATAATGCAGGGGGTATTCTAGGAGGAATTACGAATGGTCAAGATTTAGTTTTGAGGTTTGCTCTCAAGCCTACGTCTTCAATTTCAAAACAACAAAAATCTATAAATAAAAAAGGTGTTGTGAAAAATTTAAGGGTAAAAGGAAGACATGACCCATGCTTATGCCCAAGAGCAGTGCCAATTGCTGAAGCAATGGTAAATTTAGTTTTGATTGATACTTTTCTTGAAAACAAAATTTCTAAAATAGAAAATTTATAAAATTTTTATTTCATATTATGAAGTATGTTCGCTGCCGTACTTGTTCCAGCACCCTTTTTAAATTTAATTCCATTTTCATCTAATATGTTCTCAACAGCAGAAATTAAAGCAATCATGTCGCTTTTGTCAACGTCGCCCATATGCGTAATTCTTAATATTTTACCCTTTGCTTGATCCTGACCACCCGCAACAATTATTCCATAATTATCTTTTAGTTTTTTTATGATTAATCCAGCATCTATATTTGATGGTGAGCATATAACAGATAAAGCAGGACTAGGATGCTTTTTTGCAAAGGATTCCAATCCAATTGCCTTAAATCCTTCTCTTGTTGCTTGAGACATAATGGAGCATCTTTCATAAACTTGATTAAAACCTATACTTTTGAAATGTTTCAATACAGCACCAAGACCAATAATAAGAGTTACAGCTGGTGTCCAAGGAGATGTATGTTTTAAACTATTTTTTAAAGCAGCACCCAAATCAAAATAAAAATTAGGTAAATTTGCATTTTTGGTAAACTCCCAAGCTTTCTTGCTCAAAGAAATAAAAGCTAGTCCAGGCGGAAGCATAAAGGCTTTTTGTGAGCCACCTATTAGGATATCGATACCCCAGTCGTCGAAAGCGATAGGGAATACACCAACACCAGTAATTCCATCAACTACTAGAATTGTGTTGCCCATCTTTTTTGTTATCTTTGCAATTTCTTTAATTGGATGTTCGACCCCAGTTGATGTTTCACTAGCTTGTACTAGCACACCTTTGACGTCGTCATTCTTCGCAAGGATTTCTTTGATTTTATTAGCATCAACACTTTCACCCCATTCAACAGCAAGTTCTATTACATTCAATTGGAAAGCTTGGCAAATCTTTAACCATCTTTCTCCAAATTTTCCACCATTTACCACTATCACTTTATCATTCTTTGAAAAAGAGTTTGAAACAGCCGCTTCCATTGCGCCAGTCCCTGATGATGCAAGAATTAAAACTTCCTCTTTTGTCTGAAACAATTCTTTGAGATCTTGAGTAGCATTATTAAAAATTTCTTCAAATTCACTTGTTCTATGGTGAATTAGTGGTTTAGCCATTTCAAGCATTACAAATTCTGGAACGGCAACTGGGCCTGGTGTTAAAACACGATTTTTCAATATATACTCCATTAAGGAATTAAGATGTATTAAATATAACATTATTTGAATGGTAGAAAAATGACTGAAATTAATCATAAGATAAAAGACTTTAAAATACGATTAGAAAAAGTTCGGGAGTATCTTTGACCCAGATACTCAAAGTTCGCATTTGGCCAAACTTGAAAAAGATACCGAAAAAGAGGATTTCTGGGAAGATAAAGCTCAAGCACAAAGGGCCTTAAAAGAAATTTCACTAATAAAAAAGAATTTAGATACTTACTCGAGACTCGAAGGTTCTTTTAATGAGACTTCAGAGTTGTTCAATCTTTTTAAGTCAGAAGATGAAAATTTTTTAAAAGAGATTGATGAATCTTTGTTAACTTTCAGCAAAGAATTAGAATTATTTGAAATTAGAATGATGCTTTCTGGTAAAGACGATACAAAGAATGCAATAATTTCTATTAATTCTGGCGCAGGAGGAACAGAAGCCCAAGATTGGGCTCACATGTTATCACGAATGTATTTACGTTATGCTGAAATTAATAATTTTAAGGCTGAGTTTTTAGATCTTCTTGATGGAGAGGAGGCCGGTATCAAGAACTGCACAATTCTAATAAGAGGAGAATTTGCTTATGGTTTCTTAAATAATGAGACTGGTGTTCACAGATTAGTTCGAATATCACCTTTTGACTCAAACAAAAGAAGGCATACTTCTTTTGCATCTGTTTCTGTGCTTCCTGAAGTTGACGAAAGCATTGATATTAATATCGAGGAGAATGAATTAAAAATAGAAACCTTTAGGGCAGGGGGTGCTGGAGGACAACATGTAAACAAGACTGATTCAGCTGTTAGGATAACTCATATACCTTCCGGCATTGTCGTTGGTTGCCAAAATCAGAGATCACAACATCAGAATAAAGCCTCAGCAATGAAAATTTTGTCATCTAAATTGTACGAAATAGAAATGAACAAGCTTAAGAAGCAAGAAAAAGAATTTAACTCAGAAAAAAAAGATATAGCATGGGGTAGTCAGATTAGATCTTATATTTTACATCCCTATAGAATGATTAAGGATCACAGGATTAATTTTGAAACCGGAGACGTCGAATCTTTTTTGGATGGTGATATACAAAACCTAGTTCAAGATTTATTATCAACTCCAAAGTAGAGTGGTCTGAAAAGTCTAAAAACTAATCTATAATATACTTATGATTGTAGGGGTTATCGCAAAGCCTGATTTGGAAGGCTTTCATAAGGTTATAAAGAATCTCGAGCAGACTCTCAAAAAGTACAAAGCAGAGGTATTAGCCGAAGATATTCTTAATGAAGCTGTTAATCTCCCAGCTAATTTTGTCTCTCGAACTGAATTAATAAAAAAATCAAATCTCATAATTGTTTTTGGTGGGGATGGCACATTGCTACATGTTGCTGAAGAAGCTGCTATAAACAAGAAGCCAGTAATAGGAATCAATTTAGGAAGTTTAGGATTTTTAACTGAGGCACCATATGAAAGATTCAAAGTAATATTAGATGATTTCTTTGAAGGAAAATTGGTAAAAGACAATAGACAATTACTTCAAGCTACTTTGTCCAAAGACAATAAAATAATAAGAAAAACAAATTTTCTTAATGATGTTGTAATAAACAAAGGAGCATTGGCAAAAATTATTAGTCTTGATTTGTATATTGATAAAATTTTGGTATCAAATTTAAGAGCCGATGGTCTAATTCTATCCTCCCCTACTGGATCAACAGCATATTCATTATCTGCTGGTGGGCCAATTGTTTCACCAGGACTACCTCTAGTTATTGTTACACCAATTTGTCCTCATACTTTATCAAACAGACCATTAGTTGTTTCGGACAACTCAGCAATAAAAATTAAAATCAATTCAACAAATTATCCAGTCTTTGCAACATTTGATGGTAATGAGAGTATAGAGATTGACAATATTTCTGAACTTACAGTCCTAAAATCTAAACACAAGCTTACCTTGCTTAGATCTCCTGATACAGAATATTTTCATGTATTAAAAGATAAATTAATGTGGAGTAATAATAACTATGGAAGAAAATGAAAAAGAAGCATTTCTTCATGATTGGGTTGTTGAAGAAATACAAAAAAAATACTCTAAGGAATTCAATGAAATTAAGATTAATACCTTAAATAATCAAACACATCCCGTAGAGGGAGAATTTCCTGACATCATATTTGGTAATTACGGGCAAATTATGATGATTGGAGAAGTGGAAACGATATCTAAAATTAATTCTGAATCTATAAAAAAGTGGAAGAAATTACATTCTCTTGGTTATAATTGTATCCTTTTTGTCCCAAAAGATGAGCTAAAGAAAGTAAGAGATTTATGTTTTGACAATAAATTAATAGAAAGAATTAAGATATCCCCTTTCTCTGTGGAAATTCCAATTAGTTAAAATTTAAGATACCTATATTTTTAATCCCATTTAAAAAGTCTCTACCAGAGATTTTTTTCTGACCACTTTTTTGAATTTCTATTATTTCGATGGAACCTTCGCCACACGCTACTACCAATTTTCCATTATCATTAAAAATTTCACCAGGAGATTTAGTAGTTTTTCCGTATAAATTTACCTTAAAAATTTTAATCATATTTTTGTCTAAATTTGTGTAAGCAACTGGCCATGGATTGCAACCCCTGATTAAATTATTTATCTCTATTGAAGACTTTTTCCAATCTATCAAACCGTTTTCTTTTTTAATTTTTGGTGCTACAGTTGCTTCATTTTCATTTTGTTTCACAGATTCGTATTTACGTTTCTCTGTTAAGCTTTTTGTAAAGTCGATTAATTTTGTTGCAGCCAAATTAGCAAGCTTTTTTGATAAGGATTCTACATTATCGTTTTGTTCTATATCCAATTCGTATTTAGAAATTATATCGCCTGTGTCCATCCCAACGTCCATTTTCATTAATGTAATCCCAGTTTTTTTCTCACCATTAATAAGTGCCCAGTTTATTGGTGCAGCACCACGATATTTTGGTAATAGTGAAGCATGCACATTAATGCACCCATATTTTGGTATTTTTAGAATCTCTTCTGGTAGAATTTTTCCGTATGCTGCTACATATATAACATCCGGATTAATACTTATTAATTGATTTAAAAGTTCTTGGTTCCCCTTTATTTTTTCAGGCTGGAGGGTATTCAATTTTTTCTCAGTTGCAAATTCTTTTACAGAATTAAACACAATCTCTTTTTTTCTGCCCGTAGGTTTATCTGGCTGAGTAATAATTAATTCTGTATCATATACACTCGCTAATTTTTCAAGAATTATACGTGCAAAATCCGGTGTTCCCATAAAGACTATTTTCATATTTTCTAATGTTATCATATTTAATTTATTTCACTGGCAAGCTTCCGAATTATTGTTTATATTTACGTTTTATGAGAAAATTAAGCCTTTTCTTCATACAAGCTCTATTAGTTCTTGCTTTATGTCCATTTAATTCAAATGCTGAAAAATTAGAGAATATTCATAATTTAGTAGAAAGATTAAGCTCATCAGTGGTAAGAATAGAAACTACCAGTATAAAAAAGCAAAATCTTGGCTTAACAGGAGATCCATTTCTAGATGAATTCTTCGATAGACACTTTGGAGAGAATTTTAATAGAGAATTTAATAACGAGTCTCAGCCTAAATATGCAAAAGGATTAGGCTCTGGGTTTGTATATTCAGAGGATGGTTTAATTGTTACAAATTATCATGTGATAAAAGAAGCATCTGATATATCTATAGTTTTGAGCAATGATAATAAATATAAAGCGGAAATTGTTGGAGTTGATGAAAGGACTGATTTAGCATTATTAAAAATAAAACCCAAACAGATATTAAAAAAGGCTACACTTGGAAATTCTGATTCACTAAGAATAGGAGAATGGGTTTTGGCTATAGGAAATCCTCTTGGTTTTGGAACAACGGTTACAACCGGAATAGTTAGCGCAAAAGGAAGATATATAGACGATCTCGGAGGTTATGTAGATTTTATTCAAACAGACGCAGCCCTTAATAAGGGAAATAGCGGCGGCCCACTTTTTAATTTAGATGGTCAAGTTATTGGAGTTAATACTGCAATTTCTGCTACCGGGCAAGGAATCGGTTTTGCCATACCTTCCAATATGGCATCTAATGTTATTAGCCAATTAAAAAATTCCGGAATAGTGGAAAGAGGATGGCTCGGTATAGTAATACAAAAAATAAATAAGGAAATAGCCGATTCTCTGAAATTGAAATCAACATTTGGTGGACTAGTTAGTGATGTAATAGTTGACGGACCTGCATTTAAAGCAGGTGTAAAAAGAGGAGACATTATAATATCGATAGGAAGTAAGCAAATTAAGGAATATTCTGATTTACCTAGAGAGGTTGGGAGACTTAAGCCAAATACAAAAGTGAAACTTGGCATTATCCGGAATAATAAATCAATAGAGATTTTAGTCCTATTGGGTCAGATTCCTACGAATAAGTTTTCTCGAAACAATAAAGAAATTAGCAGTAAAGCTAGAGATAAATTTGGTTTTGATATAACTGAATTTGTAGAAGGCCCTAATTCTAATAATAGAAAAATATTAGTTACTAGAACCTATCCAAATACAAATGCCGAATCCATATTAACCAAAGGTGACATTATTTTAGAAATTAATCGCAAATCTATATCAAATATCGAAAGTTTTAATTCAGCAATTAACAAGATTAAACCAAATGAAAATTGTTTATTCTTGATTCAAAGAAAATCTAGAGATGGATCAATAACATTCTACAAATCAATTAAGTCGATGAAGTAGTTTATTTGCTCCATTCGCATTGGAAAGAATATTTCTGATAAATTCTTGCGTGACCACTTTTAACCATTTGCTCTTGGATATTTAATCCATCTGCAAATAATTCTCCGACAGTTCTTCCATAACGATCTTTCGTGATTCTGTGAATTTGGATTACTTTTTTGTAAGTCAGACTTCTTAAATAATCTCTTGCCGCTTTTGCTTTTTTAGGATTAGCACGTGACCCTTTTAATTCAGGAGCATCAATGCAGGCCAAACGTATTTTTTCACCTTTATCTGAGGTACAAGTATCTCCGTCATAACAATCAATGATTCTTATGCCGGACGATGCTTCTACAAAGAACGAATTTATAGAAATTAAACATATAAGAAAAAGAGAGAACAGTAGAAGCTTATAAAATTTAAATATTATTTGCTGAATGGTCGACCCTTATTGCTTGTAGAAGCTGTGGCGTATTCACGTTGTTCCATCGGACCAGCTTTTATTGATGTTTGAACTGCTTTCATTCCAATAGATAGTGCTTCGGCAAATTTTTCAGGTGATTTAGAATTTACTACTGCTGAATTTAATAGAACTCCATCAAATCCTAACTCCATCACCTGGCATATATGAGAAACCCTACCTATGCCCGCATCTACAATTAAAGTTTTGTCAGGAATTTCCTCTCTAATTATTTTAAGTTTAGACAAATTATCAAGACCCCTACCTGAACCTATATGAGATCCCCAGGGCATTATTACTTCACAACCAAGAGATTCCATTGCTTTAGCAAAATTAAGATTGTCTGTTATATAGGGTAGAACTTTGAATCCTCTATCAATGAGCTGTTCGGCAGCTTTTATTGTTCCTCTTGTCGAAGGCTTTAGTGTTGACTTGTTTTCAATAACTTCAAGCTTAATTAAATTCGTTTTGAATAGTTCTCTTGCCATCTCAGCTGTTGCTATTGCTTCTTTTGCTGAAAAGCAACCCGCTGTATTTGGCAAAATATGACACTTGGTTTTTTTTATTACTTTTAAAAAGTCTTCGCTTTCTGGTACCAATCTTCTTACTGCTACAGTTATCATTCTTGTTCCAGATTTTTTGATACAATTTTGAAAGATTTTCGGAGTAGGATATTTAGATGAGCCTAATATGATATTGCTACCAAGTTTGATATTATAAATTTTCATTATTAACCACCAGGATGAGCAGTTACTACCTCAATTTCATCACCATTGGTTATTGAAGTAACTTTGTATTTAGATTTAGATATAAATTCTCCATTTACAGCAACTGCAAAATTTACTTTAGAAGAAAAATGTTCTTTTAAAAATTTGTATAGATTCATTTCCTTTTCCAACTTAATCCTTTCACCATTTAATATTATTTTAAACATTAATAAATATAATTTAACCTAATTAGAACTTGATTTATATGATATATTTTTAGTAATGTCCCTATCAATTTTTAGTTCACTGCTTTCGAAATTGATTATTATCCTTGTTGGCCTAGGATTGATAATTACTTTAGGAGTAGACTCAGACCTTACAGGACTTGGAATGTCTGATGATGTAGTTGCTGAGATTAATGGAAACGATATATCCAAAGAAGAGTTTCTTTATTTTAAAAGTATGCGACTTTCTCAACTACCAAAAAATGTAGTTAAAGATCAAGAATCAATTCAAATAATAAATAAGCAAGTAATTTATATGATAGCGACCAGGAAAGCGTTGGCTATGAAAGCTCAAGAGCAGGGATTGACTGTTTCAGAAAACGAGATAAAGAAAAATATTACCAATAGCGTTTTGTTTCAGGAAAATGGTCGATTTATTGGGCTTGAGAATTACAAGAGAAGAATCAAAGAAGTTTTTAATCTCAGTGAAGAATCATTTGAGCAAATTCTTAGAGAAGAAGCATTAAATGATAAGCTCAAAAATTTTCTCTTTAATTTTATTAGTATTTCAAAAGATGATATTTTAAAACAATATTTTTTGGATTCGACAAAAATAACTTTTTATAAAATAATTCCAAGAGTCGATAAAACTGACTTGCCAGATTTTTCAGAACAAGATATTGAGAATTTCATTAAAATCAACCAAGATACGGGAAATGAAAGTAAGACTATTTATAAAGTTTTTGCTATAGATTACAAAGATATTACAAGTGATATATCAATCTCCAAGGAAGACATTAGAAATTATTTAGATAATTATCCTGATGAAGCTGAGGAAGATGAAGAAAAGATTAAAGATTTAATAAGAAAGCGTGTTGCTGATAGTTTGTTTGATGAGAAATTAGTTGAATTGAACGAAGAAATAAATAGTACGAGCTTTAACGAGGTTGCACGAAAATATAACAAAAGCAAAAAAGTTAAGAAACTTATTTTATTAAGGCCCACTGGTGAATTTCCTAAGGCTTTAGTTGACAAATTGAGGAAAGATTCTACAAAGATTGGGATGTCCGAAGTTTATTTCTTTGAAGATAAGATATGGGTGGTTTCATCAGAATCATATTCTAATAATAAAGAAAATGCTATCAAAAAAATGACAGAGATTGCTTTGAACGAAGCAAAAAATGCACTTCTCGAGACTTTATTGGATGAATCACAAAATTCCGAAGACTTAATTTCGTCTATTAAGACTGACAATAATTTTCTTTATGAATTTAAATATGATATTAGCCTAAGAGAATTTAGAAGAATTATAGGGTACAGCATTAAAGTTTCTGAATTGCCGGATAAAGATACTTTTTTAAAGAGAGTTTGGGGTGAAGATGAGAAGTTTGTGATATTTGTAGAAAGAGTGAGAAAACCAGATGGTGAATTTATTTCGTTTGATGAACCCAGAATAAAAAAGGCTCTGCTGATAGAAAAAAGAAGTATGTTTTATCAACAATTTACTAATGATTTGATGGAAAAAACCCAAATAAAACTAAATGACAAGTATTTTCAATAACACAGTCAAAGTTTATTACTGCCTTTACTTGGAAACTATATTGATTTATTATTGCTAAAAATGAGGATTAAGGCTTTATCCATAAGAGGATTCAAGACTTTCTATGAAAGGTCGTTAGTTGAATTCGATTCTGAAATTTCTGCCATTGTAGGACCGAATGGCTGCGGTAAAACAAATATATTAGATGCTTTTCGATGGGTTTTAGGAGAACAAAATCCTAGAATATTACGATCTGACTCAATGGCCCAAATTATTTCTGATGGGAACGACAATTTGTCAAAGCAGGGTTTTGCTGAAGTTTCTTTGTTGATAGAAGAAGATAATAATGACTTTGTTGAGACAGAAATAAAAAGAAAGCTTTTTAGAAATGGAGAAAGTGAATACCTCATTAATAATCAAGTTTGTAGATTGAAAGACATTAAAGATATTGTTTTATCTTTTGGTGCAGGATCGAAAAGTTTTACGATGATACCACAAGGACAAATTGAAACTTATATAACATCAAAACCAGAGGAAAAAAGACAACTGATTGATGAAGCAGCAGGATTAGCAAAATATAAAGTTAGGAGAGCGGAAACAGAAAGAAAGATTTTATTAATCAAGGATAATGTTGAAAAAACTCGATATGTACAATCAGAAGTAAAAGAACAGAAAGAAGTATTAGCCGAACAAGCTTCAAAAGCAGAAGAGTATTCAGATTTGGTGCAAGAATATAAAAATCTTGAGGCTATTTTCTACAAAAGTCGTTACAAAGACTTAAATGGCAAACTAACTTTAGCACAAGCAGATAAAGATTTATTCCAAAAAAGTTTTGATGAAATAGAGAGCGAGAAAAACAATCTTAAACATAAGATTAAGGAAATTGCTTCAGACAAAAATAAGATTAACGAAAAGCTGGAAGAATTTAACAATAAAATGCTTATAAATAAAGAAGGTGAATTAAAACTTATATCAAGTAGAGATATATTAACCATAGAAACAAAATTATTAATTGAAGAACTAGAAAGATGCAAAAATGAAAAGAATGAAATCAACATAGAGATGGATTCCCTAGGTCAAGAAATCAGAGATTTGGAAAAAAATTATCATGCTGCGGACAATGGTCTAAGTGTAAAAAATCAATTAGAACTCGAGAATATTAAGAGAAAATGTATTATTAGCAAGCAAGAAGAAACAGACAAGCTAAAAAAGATTCAGCAGGATTTACAGGTAGCAAACAAGAAATTTGCTGAATTAAATGCTGAAATCAAAGTTACAGAATCTAGAATGAAATTTTTAGAAAACGTTGAATCTTCTTATGGGTGGCTACCAGAAGGAATTAGGAGTTTTGTTCAGAATTTAAAAGGTCGAGATATAGATGGGATTCTTTCAGATTATATAAAACCAAATGATGGATATAAGAAGGCTGTTGAATCCGCTTTAGGAGAAAAATTAAAATGGATTCTAATTAATGATAAAAGAGATGCAGTAAGTACTATAGAAGAATTTAAAAGAAATTGTGATGGGAAAGGTACTTTCATATCTTTAGGTTATACAAAAATTGCTGGTGCAAATACTAGCTTAGATTATAAACAAATAATGGACTGTATTGATTGTCATACAGAGAACAGGCCTTTTCTTGCATCTATTTTTGGTGATACTTATGTTGTTGAAACTATTAAAGATGCGTTAAATGCTAGAGATGAAAATCCAGGATGTAATTTTGTTACTAAAGATGGAGAATTTTTTGATGCAAATGGTTCGATAACAGTAGGCTCTGCTCCTGACAGTATTTTGCAAATCAAGGAAGAAATTAAAGATCTTATGACTCAAAAGGACTCATATGATAAAGAAATTGATTTAATTACATTGGACATAAAAAAGACCGAGGAAGAAATATTTGATATAAATAATAGAATAGCGTCTTTTAATAATGAAATTGATACCACAACAAAATACCAATCTTCTGGGATAGGTAAAATTAACGATAAAATAAAAAAAATTAATGAAAAAGCTAACCTTACAACCTCAAGGATGTCAGAATTAGAAGACAAGATTGAAACTAATAAGAAAAACCTTAGCGAACTTGACAGGCAACTCCCTGATATGAATTCGGAAAGAGATATTATTAGTAATGAAATTATTGAATTGAATACACGCATCAAAATCAATAATTCAGAAATTGAGACTTTAAATAATAAAATACTCGAGAAAGATGAAATTGTTGATCAAAAACGTTCTGAATCATTAGAATATGAAGCTAGAATTCAAAAAATTAAATTAGAAATAGATCAATTAATTGAAAGCGTCAATGATAAAAACATAGATATATCAAGAATAAGTTCTGACGAAGAAGATAAAATAGAGACTTTAAGAAAAGAAGGGAGTCTTTCAAAAGCTAGATTTAACAGATTGCAAAAAGCTATAGAAGAGTTTGGTCCAGTTAATTTATTAGCACCAGATGAATACAAGAAATTGCAAGAAAAGTATGATTTTATTGATTCTCAATTACTAGATTTAGATTCATCTTTAATTAATCTCGAAAAGACAATTAAGAAAATTGACGAAGAGTCTAGAACTGCCTTTATTGATGCTTTTGATAAGATTAGTGCGAAATATAATGAATCTGTAAAGAGATTATTTGGAGGAGGAGAAGGTAAGCTTGTATTAACTAATCCTGATTCTATAGAACATTCAGGAATTGAAGTAATGTTAAAAATAGGATTAAAGAAATATAGAACCTTGAAATCATATTCAGGAGGAGAAAGAGCTCTAGCCGGTATAGCTTTGTTGTTATCCGCATATTTTGTTAAGCCAGCGCCCTTCCTTTTGCTTGATGAAGTTGACGCACCGTTGGATGATAGAAATATATCTAAATTTGGAGAAATTCTTCAAGAGATTTCACAAAAGTCTCAAATTGCAATAATTACACATAATAAAGGGACTATGAAATATTGTAAAAAACTTATTGGTGTTACATCGAAACTTGAAGGTATAAGCGAAATTGTTCCGGTAGAATTATCCTAATAGGCCTAAGCCTTAGTAATAATGATAAAAAATATAATAAAAAAGATTTTTGGTTCTGACAATGAGAGAGAGTTATCAAGAATTGGACAAATAATAGAGAAAACTAATGAATTAGAAGAAGAGTATTCTAAAAAGACTCCTGAAGAATTAAAGCAAACTTTTTTAACTTTTAAAAATAATTTTTCTGAAGATGATGATTTAGATAAAATTGTACCGGAAATCTTTGCTTTGGTGCGAGAAGCATCTAAGAAAAATCTTGGATTACGACCTTATGATGTTCAGCTTGTAGGAGGTGTAGTTTTGCACGAGGGAAAAATAGCTGAGATGAAAACAGGAGAAGGGAAAACTTTGGTTGCATGTATGCCTGTAGTTCTTAATTCTATACGAAGTAAAGGAGTACATATTATAACGGTGAATGATTATTTGGCTAGAAGAGATGCATTGTGGATGTCCCCCGTTTACAAAGCTTTTGATTTGAAAGTAGGAGTATTAAATAATGATCAATCATATATTGTTGAATTAGATAAGGAGCAAAATGAATTCAAACTAATTGAGTCGAAAAGAAACGAAGTTTATAAATCGGATGTTGTGTATGGCACTAACAGTGAGTTTGGTTTTGATTACTTAAGGGATAATATGAAATATTCTTTAGAAGAAGTATCACAAAGAGGCCATTCTTTTGCTATTGTAGATGAAGTTGATAGCATCTTGATTGATGAAGCCAGAACGCCTTTAATTATCTCAGGCCCTACAGATAGTTCTACAATTGACTATAAAAAAATAAATGAAGTTGCAAAAAGTCTTTTACTTGAAGATATATCTAAAGATGAGAAGACAAAACAAGTTTTTATTCTTGATACTGGAATAGAAAAAATTGAAAAAAATATGAATTTAATCAATCTTTATGATCCAAAAAATCTTCCCATACTTCATTCTATAAACCAAGCTCTTAGAGCTTTGCATATGTATACAAAAGATAAGGACTATGTAGTTCAAGATGAAAAGATAATAATTGTTGATGAATTCACCGGTAGATTAATGCCAAGTAGAAGATGGAGCGATGGACTTCATCAAGCTGTAGAAGTAAAAGAAAATGTAAAAATAGAAGAGGAAAATCAAACACTTGCATCTATTACAATTCAAAACTATTTCAGGATGTATGAAAAGTTGGCAGGTATGACAGGTACAGCTGATACGGAAGCACTAGAGTTTCAAAATATTTACAATCTTAAAGTAGTTGTTATTCCCACAAATGCTCCAATGATAAGAAAAGATTATAATGATTTAATTTACAAAACCGAAAAAGAAAAATTCTCTGCAATTATTGAAAAGATAGTTGAATACCACTCTAGAGGAAACCCAGTTTTAGTGGGAACAATCTCTGTTGAGAGATCAGAAGATCTTAGTAAAGAATTGAGGGAAAGAAGCATTAAACACCAAGTTTTAAATGCAAAAAACCATGAATTTGAGGCTGAAGTTATTGCACAAGCCGGTAGATCAGGTGCGGTAACTATTGCAACAAATATGGCAGGAAGAGGTACTGACATAGTGTTGGGTGGGAACAAAGACTTTTTGATTAAGAATAAAGAAAATGGGTCAGAAGAAGATGTTTCGAACCTTATTCAGAAAGAGAAGAACCAAATACTTGATTTAGATGGACTAGTTGTTTTAGGAAGCGAAAGACATGAATCTAGAAGAATTGACAATCAATTAAGAGGAAGAGCTGGAAGACAAGGTGATCCCGGAGTAAGCCAGTTCTTTGTTTCGATGGATGATGACTTGATGAGACTATTCGGATCAGAAAGAATTTCATCTATGATGTCAAAATTAGGATGGAAAGAGGGAGAACCAATAGAGCACAAGATGATATCTGGCTCAATAGAAGGGGCACAAAAAAAAGTAGAGACAAGAAATTACGAGATAAGAAAACATTTAATTGAATATGATGATGTGCAGAGCCAACAGAGAGAAGTTGTTTATGGAATCAGGAATAAGCTTCTAAAGGAAGAAGCATCTTCTGAAATCCTAAGCAATATACTGGAGAATATTATAGAAAGTTTAAAAAATAGTAACCCAGATTTAAAAGAAATATCAGAAGAAGATAGTCATCTAATAGCAAACCAATTAGGTTTTAATTTAGAAGAAAAATTTAATACTTTATCAGAACTTGAAGACATAATTCAAAAGAAGATTGAAAATAAAATAGAATCTCTCGGAGAACTTTATCAGCCAATCTCAAGGTTTATTCTTATTACCACACTTGATATGTCCTGGAAGGAGCATTTACTAAGTATGGATTATCTCCGTGAAAGTGTTGGGTTAAGAGCATATGGTCAAAAAAATCCATTAAGAGAATATAAGAAAGAAGGATTTGAAATGTTCCAAGCTATGATTGATGGATTCAATTTTGAAGCAGTTAAGCGATTTCTTGAAGTGGAGCCAGTTTCTTCTGAAGAGATTGACGAATTAGAGAAGCAGAAGAATCAAAATGATGAAGTAAAATATTTAGATGATTCTTCGATAATTGATGCAGAAGAAGTTGAGCAAGAAGAACCAAAAGAAGAGGATAATACAAAAAGAAACCAAACAAGGGCTAATTCAGAAAAAGAAAAAGCAAAGAGAAGAAAATTGCAAAAACAAAAGAGACAACAAAGGAAAAAGCAAAGAAAATGAGTAGAAATTTAAAATTAGTTATTACATCAATTTTAAGTGTAGTTATACTAATTGCACTTACTGGCTTCTTTGCCTTAGCATTTGTAGGAATACTAATAATCTATTTTATTCTGAGATTCTACAAAAAAGTAAAACCTTCTAAGAAAAAGAAAGTCGATAAAGAAAACAAAGAAAATAAATATGTTGATATCGATGAAGATGATTATACGATAGACTAAATATCATCTATGGCATCAGCTAGTTTTGTATCTAATTTGGTAATCCCGTTTGCTGAGTGAGTCGATAAAAAAATTTCAACTCTATTATAAGTATTGTGAATTGTAGGATGATGATTCATTTTTTCTGCCTCTAGGGAGACTTGGATTATGAATCCCACAGCGTCTGAAAAATTTGAAAAAACAAATCTTTTATATAGATGTTTTTTCTTTATACTCCAAGTTGGTGATAATTTTTTAATCTCACTATCAGTTATTTTCTTTGGTTTTACAGCCATTATCTGAAAGATAAACAGAAATCATTAACAAGTCAAAAAAATAAATTAAAATTAAAATTAATGATTAATAAAATATTTCTCTCACTTGGATCAAACCAAGGAGACAAGATAAAAAATTTAAATTCGGCAATTATATCAATCAAAAAGTTTGCTGTAATAAACCATATCTCAAATTATTTTATTTCAGAAGCTATTGATGTTAGGAAACAAGAAGATTTTATTAATATTGCCTTGGAAATATCAACTCAACTTTCAGCAGACGAACTATTGTTGTCTATCAAAGAAATTGAAGTTTCTATGGGAAGAGACATAACCAAAATAGGGGAACCAAGAGTTATTGATATAGATATAATTTTTTACAATAATATTGTCTACAATACCAATGATATTGAGATTCCTCATCCTAGAGCACATAAACGAGCATTCGTAATATACCCAATTTTAGAGATTGATTCGAAATTTGTACATCCTGTGCTAAAAAAAACTATTCAAGAGATTTCAAATGAATTGCCAAGACAAAAGTTAGTCAAACTAGAGGACAAGATATATTGAAAAAAATAAATGAATGTATATCATTTTTTTATGACATCAGATATTGCTAAGTTCAAATTAGGCCAGGTAGTAAAACATAAAAAATTCTTTTTTAGAGGGATAATATTTGATGTAGATCCAGTTTTTAATAATACAGAAGAATGGTATTTACGAATTCCGGAAGATAGAAGACCAGATAAGAATCAACCATTCTATCACTTGCTAGCTGAGAATGAAGACAAAACTACTTATGTTGCTTATGTTTCGCAACAAAATTTGGAAAATGATGATTCCAATGAGCCTTTCAATGATCCAACTGTCAAGCTACTGTTTGATGGCAATGATAAAGATGGAAACTATATAATTAAACAATCAACTAATTGAATTTTCTAGTGAAACCATTGTATTCCAAAGCAGCATTGTTATTGTCATTGGACCGACCCCGCCAGGAACAGGAGTGATATAGCTACAAAGATCTTTTACATTTTCAAAATCTACATCACCCGCAAGTTTACCATTATCTAATCTATTGATTCCTACATCAATAACAATGCACCCTTTCTTAACCATTTTCTTGGTAACAAAGTGAGCACGTCCTATTGCCGCAACAATGATATCTGCTTCTTTTAGAATTCCTTCTAAGTCTTTCGTTCTAGAATGACATATGGTAACTGTTGCATTTTTCTGGAGTAATAAAATGGATGCAGGTTTTCCAACTATATTGCTTCTTCCTAGGACAACAGCATTCTTTCCTTGAAGATCTATATTATAAAATTCAAACATTTTTATAATTCCATGAGGAGTGCAAGCTATAAATTTTGGTTCACCCTGAAATAAGAGACCAGCATTAACAGGATGAAACCCATCAACATCTTTCTGAGGCGAAACTGCTTTTAAAATTAAAGATTCATCTATATGATTTGGTAAAGGAAGTTGCACCAAAATCCCATTAATCTTATCATTTCTATTTAAGTCATCAATAAGGTTCAAAAGTTCATCTTGGGTTGTTTCCTCTGGCAACTTGTATTCTTCGGAATAAATACCTACATTCTCACAAGCTTTTCTTTTATTTCTAACATATATCTCTGAGGCCGCATTGTCTCCAACTAAAACTGCAGCAAGCCCAGGGACTCTTGAATGCTCATTTAGAAGATTAGAAACTCGTTCTTTAATCTCTTCTCTTATACTATTGGAAACATGTTTTCCATCAATTAATTCAAAACTCATAAATTATCTCCTATGGGAAATGGTTTAATGGGCCGCTGCCAGCACCAATATCCAGCGATTTTTTTATAGCCTTAGTTACAAATTTTTTACTTTCATCTGTAGCTTTAATTAAATCCATCCCTTTAGCTATATTACCAGATATAGCAGCAGATAATGTACATCCAGTTCCATGTGTATTAACTGTTCTATATCTTCTCGATTCAAATCTATAAATTTTTCTCTTATAAAACAAATAATCGATGGATTTTTTAGGATTTTCAATATGGCCACCTTTTAATAATATATTCTTCGCACCAAGTCTGCTAAGCTTAATACAACATTCCTTTATATCTTCTTCATTCCTAATCCTTTTCATTTGTGTTAATTTTAAAGCTTCTTCAAGATTAGGAGTAAGGAGATAGGCAAGCGGTACGATTTTCTCTTTAAAGAATTTTATTGCACTTGGTTTCAACAGATTGTCGCCAGATTTAGATATCATTACTGGGTCAATTATTATGGGTATATTTCTTAAAGATTTGAGAGATTGCCTAACAGCTAGCATTATTTCTTTGTCGTACAACATCCCTAGCTTAATAGCAGAAATATTAAAATCTTTTCTTACAGATTCAATTTGTGCACTAATTATAGATGCTGGAATTTTTATTATTCTATTTACTTCAACTGTATTCTGCGCTGTTACACAAGTAATGGCAGTAGTAGCGAAAACTTTCATTGTATTTAATGTTTTAATATCTGCTTGAACTCCTGCTCCTCCTGAGGAGTCGGAACCAGCTATACTTAAAACTATAGGAATATTTTTTTTCATTCTAAAAATATTATTTTAATGTAATTTTAAATATATGAAAATATATGAACCATATGTTGAAGAAAGATTTGAAGATTTAGAGGTTTGTATAAATTTAGGGAATTCTGCTGAGGCAGTTAGGATTTTCCTTAATAAAGGTACAGCTTTCGGATCGAACCATTCTACTACTCAATTATCAGCAAAAGCTATAACCCACCTTGCTAATAATAATCTTGATTCCGCCTTAGATATAGGATGTGGTTCAGGGATTTTAACAATTTTACTATTAAAGCTTGGATATAAAATAGTTAAATCAGTTGATATAGATCCTTTTGTGATTGATGAAGCAAAAAGAAATATAATGTCTAATTTTGAAGAATTTCCAAGAAATCTAACTTTATCTCTTGATGAAATTGGCCAAATTAACCAAAAATTCGATCTTGTTGTTGCGAATATCTCAAGAAATTTTGTATATAATAATTTTAAAGTTATAACTTCACTTCTAAGAGGAAAAGGTTATTTGATTATCTCAGGATTTAATTCTGATGATAAGGATAAATATTTAAGTATAGCAAGTAAAAATGATATGGATTTAGTCTGCGAGTTTAAAGAAAAGCCTTGGATTTCCTTGGTTTTTAGAAAATTATCATTTTGATACTTCCTAAGCAAAATATATAATACCTTTTACCCTAAATTTGGTAATTATGATGAGAAATAATCATTTATTATATGAAAAGCAATTTGAGCATGATGCATGTGGCGTTGGATTTGTTGCTGATATAGAAGGAAAAAGAACTAATAGGGTTCTAACGAAAGCCATAGAAGGAGTAATTAATTTAACTCATAGAGGAGCTATTGGCGGGGACCAGAAAACCGGAGATGGAGCAGGTATCCTAACACAGCTTCCCTTAGAGCTCTTTAACGACATACTTGCGTCTCAAAATATAAAAAATATTAAACTAGGAAATCTAGGAGTCGGCATGTTTTTTTTGCCGTCCAAAGCCGCGGTTAATCATGATTCAGCTCTTAAAATAATTGAAGGTGTCATAGCACAAGAAGGTGCAAAATTATTATTAACTAGGAACGTACCTGTAAACCCTTCTGTTTTAGGAGAAAAAGCACTAAATACTTTACCAGAGGTTTATCAATTTTTTGTAACTCCAAGCAAGTCCCTGAGCCAAGAAAAATTTGAAAGACTACTTTTTAAGATAAGAAAAAGAATCGATTTTGATGCTGCAAAAAGTCAAATCGAAGATATATATTGTTGTTCATTTTCTTCGAGGACAATATGTTACAAAGGAATGCTGGTGCCGCGCCAATTAGATCAGTTTTATCTTGATTTAATGGATCCGAACTATAAAACAAATCTAGCAGTATTTCATTCTAGGTACAGTACGAATACATTCCCTGATTGGAAATTGGCACATCCTTATAGATGTATTGGACATAATGGAGAAATTAATACTCTTATGGGCAACAAAAATTGGATGAAAGCCAGAGAAAACTCATCAAAATCTAAAATTTGGAGAAAGGAAATAGACAAAATAAAACCTTTTATATCTCCTGAAGGAAGTGACTCGGCAGATTTGGATAATGCCTTAGAATTGCTAACTTTATCAGGCAGAAATATATTGGAATCTATTTGCATGCTGGTGCCAGAAGCTTACGAAAAAGATCCAGATATAAGTGAGGAACTAAGAGCATTTTACGACTATAGTTCTTGTATTGTTGAGCCATGGGATGGCCCTGCTGCCGTAGTATTTACAGATGGAAGATATGTAGGAGCCGCACTTGATAGAAATGGATTAAGACCGATTCGATATAGTATTACAGACGATAATTTAATTATTTTGGGATCAGAGGTTGGTATAGTTGATATTCCAGCAAGAAATATAATCAGATCAGGACGTGTTGCACCAGGAAAAATTCTAGCGGTAGACACTAAAGAAAAAATCCTTATGTTTAATAATGAAATTAAAGAAAATATTTCAAACTCAGCAAATTATAAAGATTGGAAATCCAAAAGTTTTCATAAAGCCTCAGAAATTTTAAATGCTAATCAACTAGACAATAATGATTTAGATTTTAGTGAAGACGATTTGCTAACTTATCAAAAGGCTTTTGGTTACACGTTGGAAGATATGGAACGATTAATAGAGCCCATGAGCTTAACTGGAAAAGAGCCTATGGGTTCAATGGGTGACGATACTCCAATATCAGCACTTTCATCAAAGCCTAAATCAGTTTTTTCTTATTTTAAACAAAGATTTGCACAAGTAACAAATCCACCAATTGACCCTTATAGAGAAGAGAGTGTAATGTCGCTAAGAGTTTTAGTTGGTGATAAATCAAATTTTCTTGATTCTATTAGTCCAAAGAGCGAATTCTTTTATTTTGACTCACCGGTAATAACAAATGAAGAATTAAGCTGGATTAAAAAATTCAAATCAAAGAACTTTAAATTATCAGTTATAGAAACCTTGTTCTCTCCTGATAGTAAGAGCAACCTAAAAAATACTTTAGAGAAGATTGTAAGTAAATCTATGAAAGATGTTGAAAATGGAGCAAAAATTCTTTTGCTTTCAGATAAGAACATATCAAAGAAGAAAGCCCCAATACCCATGCTACTTGCAGTAAGCGCGATACATCATGAACTTATTTCTCAAGGAAAAAGAATGGGAGTATCTATAATTGTAGAATCAGGAGAAGTTAGAGAAGATCATCAGATTTGTTGCCTGCTTGGGTATGGAGCTTCATGTGTCAATCCTTATCTTGGATTTGCAAGTGTTAGAGACTGGATGAAAAAATTTGATGATAATTTAGAAGTTTATTTATCTAATTATAAATTAGCTCTCGAAAGAGGAATACTTAAAGTTATGTCTAAAATGGGTATTAGCACAGTAGCTAGTTATACTGGATCACAGATTTTTGAAATAGTGGGAATCGATTCAGAGACTACACAGGCTTATTTTCCTGGAACAATAAGTAGAATCGAAGGAGTTTCTATAGAGCACTTTGAATCTGACACACTAGCTTTTCATTCAAATGCTTTTGAAGCTAATCAAGCAAGTCAACTTAAGGAAGAAGGAATATATCGCTTTAGGAAAGATGGAGAGTACCATTATTTTAATCCATTAATCTTTAAAGGAATAAGAAAGCTTTCTAAGACAGGATCTTTTGAAGATTATAAGAATTTTGTTTCACTTCATGAAGAAAGACCACCCTCAATGATTAGAGATTTATTTGAATTTAATTCTTTAGGTGAAATACCAATTGATGAAGTTGAAGATGTAGAAGAAATATTTAAAAGATTTAGAACAGGGGCAATGTCCCATGGAGCTTTAAGCTCAGAAGCACATGAAGCTGTTGCTATAGCGGTTAACAGGATTGGTGGAAAGAGTAACAGTGGAGAAGGTGGTGAAAACTCGAAAAGATTCAAAGAAGATGAAGATGGTAATTTGAGAAATAGCGCAATCAAGCAAGTTGCGTCAGGAAGATTTGGTGTAACGCCAGAATATTTAGCATCTGCTGAGATGATAGAAATTAAAATGGCTCAAGGAGCAAAACCAGGAGAAGGTGGGCAAATTCCAGGACCAAAAGTTAGTGAAGAAATAGCTTCTCAGAGATTTTCAGTTCCAGGAGTTGGTTTAATCTCACCACCACCACATCATGATATATATAGCATAGAAGACTTGGCTCAATTAATTTATGATTTGAAACATGCAAATACATCTGCCCGTATAAGCGTAAAACTAGTTTCTGAAATAGGGGTTGGAACTGTAGCCGCTGGTGTAGCAAAAGGCTATGCGGATAACATACAAATAAGTGGAAGCGAAGGAGGGACAGGAGCATCTCCTTTAGGGTCAATTAAAAATGCAGGAATACCTTGGGAAATGGGTTTAGCAGAAACTCAGCAAGTTTTAGTTATAAATGATTTACGAGGCAGAGTTAGCTTGACAGTAGATGGTGGCTTCCAAAGAGGTTTTGATGTTGTTGTTGCCGCAATTTTAGGAGCAGATGCATTTGGATTTGGCACTTCGGTATTAGTTGCATTAGGATGTGTGATGGCACGACAGTGCCATTTGAACACATGTCCAGTTGGAATAGCATCTCAAAAGCCAGAATTAAGAGAAAAATTCCCAGGTGTGCCGGAAGAAGCCGTTAACTATTTTTATGCAATTGCATCTGACATAAGAGAAATTCTTTCAAAAATTGGAGCAAAATCACTTGATGATATTATTGGAAGAACTGAGTTATTAAAAGTTAAATCAAATATAGATTTTAATAAAACGAGTAATATAGATTTGTCGAAATTGATATCGGATCCAGACCCATCTAACAGAAAACCTAGAAAACAAATTCTGAAAAAAAATGACAGAAATGAACAGCCAATAGATTATAAAATATTAGAAAAAATCAAATCGAGTATTAACGAAAAGAAAAAAAATTCACTTGATATTCCGATACGTAACACAGATAGGACTGTAGGAGCAATAATATCTAGTGAAATAGTTAAAAAACATGGAAACGCTGGACTAGTAGATGATACTGTTGTCATTAATTTAAGAGGAATTGCAGGTCAGAGTTTTGGAGGATATTTAGTCAACGGCGTATCCCTAGTTCTGGAAGGAGAGGCTAACGATTATGTAGGAAAATCCATGCATGGAGGTAAAGTTATTATTTTCCCTGATCGAGATTCCAGCTATTTAGCAGAAGGAAATTCTATAGTTGGTAATACCGTTTTATATGGAGCAACAGGCGGAAACTTCTATGCTGCAGGTTGCGCCGGTGAAAGATTTTGTGTTAGAAATAGTGGTGTGGTTGCAATAATTGAAGGGGTTGGAGATCATGCATGTGAATATATGACAGGAGGAGAAGTGTACATATTAGGACCGATAGGAAAAAACTTAGGTGCAGGTATGTCAGGTGGAATTGCTTACATATTAAATGAAAATGAAGATATTAATCATCAAATTAATCATGAAATGGTTTCATTAGAAGAAATTACAGCCAAAGATATAGAAAAAATTAAATCAAATTTAAGTAACCATATAAAATTAACCCATAGCGATAAAGCAAAAAAGATTCTAGAAAACTTTAAAAAATTTGAATCAAAATTTATAAAAGTTGTACCAAAAGAAATCTCAAAATTGTTAAAATCTAAAGGTATAGATATCGATGATTTTGATTTTGTTAACCCAAAACTTAACTAATTGTTTTTGTTTTTCTCATAGTGCTGAAAGTAAGAAAATCAAGAGGGGTGGTTTTTTCGGACTGTAATGTTTTTTGAAGACCTCTCATAGCAATCATAGCCCCATTATCTGTACAGTAGACTTTTGAGGGAAAAATTATTTTAAAATTATTCAATTCTGATTCGGCAACATCGCGGAGTCGTGAGTTGCAAGCTACTCCACCACAAAACAAAAGACTTTTTGGTTTATATTTCAAAGAAGCTTTTTTTACTTTATCAATTAAGGTTTTTACTATTGCTTCTTGATAAGATGATGCTATGTGATTAATATTCTCCTTCCAATTTTGATTTTTTTCTAAGTAATATTTTAATGATGTCTTTAATCCACTGAAACTAAAATCCAAAGAATCTCCTAGTCCAGATACAGGGAAAACGTGAAAGTCTCTTTTTGAATTTTTAGAGATTTCATCAATTTTAATTCCACCTGGATAACCTAATCCAAGTAATTTTGCGCCTTTATCAAAAGCTTCGCCAGCAGCGTCATCCAGAGTTGATGAAATCTCCTTAAAGTTAAATTCATTTTCTAAATAATATATATTTGTATGTCCTCCGGATACAACTAAACATAGTGCTGGCATCTCTATGTTATTTTCAATAAAGCAAGATGCGATATGACCTTCTAAATGATTTATAGGCATAATCTCTTTGTTGCTGATCAAGCTAAGACTTTTTGCAGTTGAAACCCCCACCATTAAGCAGCTTAGAAGTCCAGGACCATTAGTTACACAGATTTTATCAATTTCATAGATTGTTTTTTGAGCAGTTTCTAGTGAATGATTAATTACAGGGATGATTTTCTCTAAATGATTTTTTGATGCAATCTCTGGAACAACTCCACCAAATTTTTCATGAATTTCTGCTTGACTATAAAGTACGTTAGACAATACTTTGCTTTTCTCGTCCAAAATGGCGACTCCTGTTTCATCACAAGATGTTTCGATTCCCATAAAATATTTCATAGATTTATATGTTTAACATAATTATTTTCAATATGAACCAATTGTTCAAATATGTGGTAAAATTTACTCGAAAATGACCAAAATAAACAACAAAATTTATAAAAACCAGACTTCTATTTCAAGAGAACCTTTTCCTAATTCAAAGAAGATATACATCAAAGGAAAGCTTCATAAATCGTTAAAAGTTGCTATGAGAGAAATAGAGTTTTCTGTTTCAGAAAATTTTTATTCTACCAATCCATCAAACTCTAAAGGATTTTTCACTACTTATGATACTAGTGGTCCCTATACTGACCCTGATATTGATATTGACGTAACAAAAGGTCTTCCGAGAATTAGAGAAACTTGGATATTAAATAGAGGGGACGTTGAGTCCTCTGAAAGTTGTTCTTCACATAAAGTTCAACAAGAACGAAGAAAAAAAGATTTAATCCCCTTAAAGTTCCTAAACAGAAACCCATTCGTTGGAAAGAAGCAAAGTAATGTTACCCAGATGCACTATGCTAAGAATGGAATTATTACTCCCGAAATGGAGTATGTGTCTATCAGGGAGAATCAAAAACTAGAAGATCTTTTGCTTGAAGAAAAAGATTTACTGAAATCTCATCCTGGAGAGGAGTTTCATTCTAAAATCGGCAATAAGCTTGTAACACCAGAATTTGTCAGATCAGAGATTGCTCAAGGAAGAGCGATAATACCTTCAAATATAAATCATCCAGAAGCCGAACCCATGATAATAGGAACGAACTTTCTTGTGAAGATAAATGCCAATATTGGTAATTCTGCTGTAACATCCAGCATCGAAGAGGAAGTAGAAAAAGCGGTATGGTCATGCAGATGGGGAGCCGATACTATCATGGATCTTTCTACTGGAGCGAATATTCACCAAACTAGAGAATGGATAATTAGAAATAGTCCAGTTCCTGTAGGAACTGTTCCAATTTATCAAGCACTAGAAAAAGTAAAAGGAAAAGCAGAAGATTTAAATTGGAATGTATACAAGGAGACACTTATAGAGCAGGCTGAACAAGGAGTGGACTATTTTACTATTCATGCCGGAGTATTACTTAGATATATACCTATGACTGTAAGAAGAAGAACAGGGATAGTCTCAAGAGGTGGATCCATTATGGCAAAATGGTGTCTCTCGCATCACCAAGAAAATTTTCTTTATACAAAGTTTGAAGAAATATGCGAGATAATGAAAAAGTATGATATAGCTTTTTCTTTAGGAGATGGATTAAGACCTGGTTCAATATATGATGCTAATGATGAAGCACAATTTGCTGAACTTGAAACTTTAGGTGAACTTACTGATATAGCGTGGAAGAATGATATACAAACAATGATTGAAGGTCCCGGACACGTACCTATGCAAATGATTAAAGAAAACGTAGATAAACAAGTAGAAAAATGTAAGGGTGCTCCTTTTTACACTCTGGGTCCATTAACAACTGACATAGCACCAGGATATGATCATATCACTTCTGCGATTGGAGCAGCTATGATTGGTTGGTATGGAACCTCTATGCTTTGCTATGTAACACCAAAGGAACATCTAGGATTGCCTAACAAAGAAGATGTTAAAAATGGTGTTATAGCTTACAAGGTAGCAGCTCATGCTGCAAACCTTGCGAAGGGTCATCCAACTGCACAGTATAGAGACAACCTTTTAAGCAGAGCACGATTCGAATTTAAATGGGAGGACCAATTTAACTTGTCGCTTGATCCCTATACAGCGAAGCTTTTTCATGATGAAACGTTACCTTCTGATAATGCAAAAGTAGCACACTTTTGTTCTATGTGCGGACCCAAATTTTGCTCAATGAAAATAACGCAAGATATAATGAATGAATTTGGGAATGAAGATATCGATAAAGAACTTGAAAAGAAATCGGAAGAATTTAAAGATGCTGGTGGCGATATATACATCAAGGTAAGCTAAATTTAATTTAGAATTATGCCTAAGAGAACAGATATTGAATCAATATTAGTTATAGGCTCTGGTCCTATAGTGATTGGACAAGCTTGTGAATTTGATTATTCAGGAACTCAAGCATGTAAGGCCTTAAAGGAAGAAGGCTATAAGGTTGTATTGATTAATAGTAATCCCGCAACCATTATGACTGATCCTGATTTTGCTGATAGAACTTATGTGGAACCTATTAATGCAGAAATTGTAGAAAAAATAATTAAACAAGAAAAACCTGATGCAATACTTCCAACAATTGGGGGACAGACAGCTCTTAATATAGCTATGGAGCTAGATTCAAGAGGTGTACTTGATAAGTATAATGTTGAACTGATTGGAGCGAAAGTTGAAGCAATAGAGAAAGCTGAGAAAAGAGAAAATTTTAAAAAAGCAATTGAATCAATAGGCCTTAGAGTGCCTAATAGTATTGTTGTAAACAATGTTAAAGATGGACTAGATTCAATTAGCAAAATAGGATTTCCAGCCATCATCCGTCCTTCTTTTACTCTTGGCGGGACGGGTGGATTTATTGCTTATTCAGATGAAAATTTAGAGATTCTTATGAAAAATGCATTAGATTCCAGCCCCATCTCAGAGGTTCAGATAGATGAATCAATAATTGGATGGAAAGAGTTTGAGTTGGAAGTTGTGAGAGATTCAAAAGATAACGTAGTAATAATTTGCTCAATAGAAAATTTTGACCCTATGGGAATTCATACAGGGGATAGTATTACCGTTGCACCTTCTCAAACATTAAGCGACAAGCAATATCAATTATTGAGAGATTATTCAATAGATATTATAAGAGAAATAGGTGTAGATACTGGAGGATCTAATATCCAATTTGGAATTAATCCTAAAAATGGAGAAATTGTTGTCATTGAAATGAATCCAAGAGTGTCTAGGAGTTCAGCTTTAGCTTCGAAAGCAACAGGTTATCCAATAGCTAAAATTGCTGCCAAACTCGCAGTTGGTTATACATTAGATGAATTACCAAATGATATCACTTTAGATACACCAGCTTCTTTTGAGCCAACTTTGGACTACGTAGTGGTCAAAATACCAAGATTTACTTTTGAAAAATTTCCACAAACAAAACCAGAGTTGGGAACACAAATGAAATCGGTGGGAGAAGTAATGTCCATCGGAAGTACTTTTAAAGAATCACTTGGTAAAGCTATGAGGTCACTAGAGATTGAGAATCTTGGTTTTGATTTATACGACAAAGACAAAGAAGAAATTATCAGAATTTTAAAATCTAACAATCCAAAGAAGCTTTGGTATTTAGCTAATGCAATTAGAATAGGAGTAAGCGTTGAAGAGATATATAAATTAACAAAAATAGATAAATGGTTTTTAAATAATATAAAAGAAATAATTGATTTAGAGTCTTTAATCAAAAAAAAGTGCAAGAAATCACTCGATAAAGATTCTATCACAACAGCAAAAAAGAATGGACTCTCTGATTCTATTATCTCAGATTTGTTGGAAAAAGAAGAAAAAGAAATAAGAGAGTTTAGAATAGCAAACAATATTGTTCCATCTTATAAAATGGTAGATACCTGCGCAGCGGAATTCGAGGCATATACCCCATACTTGTATTCAACATATCAATCAGAAGATGAATCTAATCCACAAAACAAGAAAAAGATTGCAATTTTAGGCGGAGGCCCTAATAGGATAGGTCAGGGGATTGAATTTGATTATTGCTGTGTTCATGCGTCTTTCGCATTAAAAGATGATGGATATCAAACCCTAATGATAAATTGTAATCCCGAGACAGTTAGCACCGATTATGACATTTCAGACAAACTTTATTTTGAGCCACTAACAGCCGAAGATACTATTTCAATAATAAACAAAGAAAAACCAGATGGAACAATAGTACATTTTGGAGGCCAAACACCACTAAAGCTAGCCCTTGATCTTGAAGAAGCAGGTGCAAAAATAATTGGAACTTCAGCAGATAGTATTGATTTAGCTGAAGATAGAGAAAGATTTAAAAACTTAATGGAAGAATTAAAGATACGCCAGCCCGATTCAGGTATTGGAAAATCTACCGACGAAGTACTCAAAATATCTTCTAATATTGGCTATCCAATTATTGTTCGACCTTCCTATGTGCTAGGTGGAAGGGCAATGGAAATAGTATATTCTGAAGATGACTTAATTAAGTATCTAGAAAAAGCGGTTAGTGTTTCTAATAAAAAACCAGTCTTGATAGACAAATTTCTAAATGACGCGAAAGAAGTTGATGTTGATGCAATTTCTGATGGGAAAGATGTTGTAATTTGCGGGATACTTGAACATATAGAAGAAGCTGGTGTACATTCAGGGGACAGTACGATGGTGCTACCTCCTTATTCACTTAGCCAATCTGTCATAGATGAAATTATAGAAAAATCAAAAAAAATAGCTCTTAGTTTAGGAGTAAGGGGTTTAATGAATATTCAATATGCTATAAAGGAAAATAATATATTCATAATAGAGGTTAATCCTAGAGCTAGTAGAACAGTGCCATTTATTAGCAAAGCTATTGGTATACCTATTGCAAAAATTGCTTCTAAAGTGATGGCCGGAAAGAATTTAGCCGAACTAGATTTTACTAAGGAAGTAACTATTAATCATTTTGCAGTTAAAGAGTCTGTCTTCCCATTTATTAAATTCCCCGATGTTGATACTCTGCTTGGTCCAGAAATGAAATCGACTGGTGAAGTGATGGGGCTAGATGATAATCTAGCTGCGGCATTCGCTAAAGCTCAGATTGCTGCTGGTAACAATTTACCGATTAAAGGAAACGCTTTCGTAAGCGTAAAAGATGAAGATAAGCCAAAAATAATAGATTTGTGCAAAAGATTAATTAATCTTGATTTTAAGATTATATCAACAAAAGGTACTCATGAATTTTTAATTAAAAATTCAATTCATTCAGAAATAATTAATAAAGTAAAAGAAGGTAGCCCAAATATTGTGGATTTAATACTTGATAAGAAAATTGACATAGTCATGAATACTACTTTAACAAAAAAAGAAATTACAGAGTCTTTCTCTATAAGGAGAACAGCTTTAACTAGACAGGTTCCTTACTTTACTACTGTAGCTGGAGCCTTTGCAGCAGTAGAAGCAATTGCATATTTAAGAAACGATTCAATCAAGGTTAAACCACTTCAAGAATATTTTTAAAAGGTATAATTAATTATGGATCAACTACCAATTACACCCAAGGGTTTTGAAATGCTACAGGCAGAATTAAAGCGTTTAAAAAACGAAGAGAGACCCAAGATTATCAAAATGATTGAATTTGCTAGATCGCTTGGAGATTTATCTGAGAATGCTGAATATGAAACTGCAAAAGACAGACAAGCTTTTAATGACAAGAGGATATCCGAATTAGAAAGTAAACTTTCTTCCTCTATTGTAATTGATCCATCAAAGATAAAAGATAAGTCAAAGGTGATTTTCGGGCTTTCCTTTGAAATTGAAGACTTAGATTCAGGAGATAAAAAAACTTTTCAGATTTTAGGCCCTGAAGAATCAAATCCAGACAATGGATCAATATCTATCGAGTCTCCTTTAGGTATGGCAATGTTGGGGAAAGAAGAAGGAGATGAATTTACAGTAAGGACACCTGCTGGACCTAAAGAATATGTTCTTAATAAGATTTTTTAATGAAAAATTTTATTATAATTTTTATCCTAGTCTCAATAGATCAACTTACAAAATTTTACATTTCTACGAATTTCATTCTGGGTGAAAGTTTTTATATTACAGAATACTTGAATTTGATTTACATTATTAATAGTGGTCTAATTCTCGGAATTTTCTCTTCCATAAATTCAGAACTCATGTTTTTTATTCATTTCTTTTTATTTTTCCTGGCTTTATTAGTTATATATAAATTTTTATATTCAAATAGTGAATTTAGAAACATATCTCTACTGTTTTATTCCGGCGCTGTTGGCAATACAATTGATAGAATTTTCAAAGATGGAGTAATAGATTTTATTGATTTCCACTATTCAGAAATCCATTGGCCCGCATTTAATTTTGCAGACCTCTTCATTTCACTTGGTATTATATTAATGTTGTATAAAATTTTTAAAGGACAAGACAACAGAGTTGTGTCTTAAAGGTGGAGTTTTGTTTACAGGTATAATCGAAGAAAAGGGAAAAGTTTTAGGGATTAAGAAGCTTAAAAGTGGAGAATATGTTTTATCTATTGGATGCAAAAAGATTAATCCATCAACTTTATCAATTGGTGATTCAATTGCGATTAATGGAATTTGTCTTACGGTAACAAGCAAGAAAAAAACTTTGTTTCAAACTCTGGCTTCCAAAGAGACTTTATCAAAAACTAATCTAAAAGAAAAAAATATTAAATCTTTAGTTAATTTAGAAAGAGCTATGAAGGTTAATTCACGGTTTGGTGGACATATAGTAAGTGGACACATTGATTCGACAGGATTAATTAAAAAAATTGAAAAACAAGGAAAATCTATTAGATACTGGTTCTCGATTCAGAAGAAATATAAAAAATATATAATAGAGAAGGGATCAGTAGCAATAGACGGTATAAGCCTAACAATTAATGATATAAAAGATAATTTATTTTCAGTAAACATAATCCCACATACTTTCGAAGAAACTAATTCTTCAGAATGGAAGAAAAATGATTTGGTTAACATAGAATATGATATGATTCCGAAGTATATTGAGAAACTAATTAATCATGAAAACTAACAATATATATTTAATAGGATTTATGGGCGCTGGAAAAACTACCGTAGGCAAAGAGCTTGAAAAATTAATTTCATATAAATTTCAGGATATGGATGAATTGATTGTAGAAGATTCAAATATGGAAATAACTGAAATTTTTGCATCAAAAGGAGAGGATTATTTTAGAGACTTAGAATCTAGAAAATTAATAGAAATGTCCAATAAAGATAGCCTTATAGTGTCAACCGGAGGCGGAATAATTTTAAGAAATACAAATAGAGAAATCTTATATAGAAATTTTTCAATATACCTAAGGGCTTCATATAAAACTATTTTTAATAGAATCAAGAAAGACAAATCTAGGCCGCTACTCAATACGGATGACCCTTATTCTACAGGACTGAATTTATTCAATAGCAGGGAGGAGATATACGAATCTTTTAATTATATTGTTGATACAGACGATTTAAACCCTTCCAAAGTGGCAAAAGAAATTTTAGAAATATATAACGATGTCGTCATATCATAATATTTCATCCCAAATTAAATCATTAGTTCTATCTTCAGGATTTGATCTTGTTGGTATATCTCAAGCAACAAAACTCAATGATAACGAATATCTACAAGCATGGATTGATAAAGATTACCAAGGAGAAATGACATATATGGAGGATGTACGAAAGAGATCTGATGTGAGAAAAATTAACAAATCCTTTAAGTCAGTAATTACTTGTGGGATTAATTATAATTCGATTGATAATGATAATACTTCTAAAAGTGTAAATGAAACTACTAAGGGATGGATATCTAGATATGCTACCGGGGATGACTACCATAAATTGTTAGAAAAAAAATTAAAAAGAATTACTTTTGAAATAAAAAATCTTTTTCCATTCAAAATAGAAGCTAAGTACTATGTCGACACTGGGCCAATATTGGAAAGAGCTTATGCAAGTAATAGTGGTGTTGGCTGGATAGGTAAGAATTCATGTTTAATCAATAAAGACATAGGATCTTGGATTTTCTTATCAGAAATTCTCATAGACCAAGCTCTAGATTATGATGAAGAAATAAAAGATATGTGCGGAACTTGCACACGGTGCATTGATGCATGTCCAACCAAGGCAATAATTTCTGAGAAAGTTATTGATTCAAATAAGTGTATATCGTATTTAAATATCGAAAATAAAAAATATATAGACAGTAGTTTGGCCAACAAGTTTGTGAACAATATTTATGGTTGTGACATCTGTCAAGAAATTTGTCCTTGGAACAGGAAAGCAAAACTGACGGATTTAAAAACTTTTAATACAAGAGAAGATTTAATATCCCCTGATTTATTGAACTTGCTAGATCAAATAGAAAATAATTGGGATACCTTTAAGATAAATAGTCCAATGAAAAGGGTTAAGCAAGAAGGTTTGATAAGAAACATATTGATTGTGCTGGGAAATTCATCGCGTGCTGAATATATACCAATTTTGAAAAAATATTTGAATAGTAAAAACAAAATTCATGCCAAAACAGCGGAAGATTCTATAAGGCGACTAAGTTCTTTAATTAGTTCTTGACACAATTTCTTAATTTGTTTAGCTTATTTTTGGAGGTTTTTTATGAGTGAAGAAAGAAAAGGAGCCGTAACATTAAAAGGCAATCCAATTACATTATCTGGACCAGAGCTTAAGGTAGGAGATCAGGCACCTGATTTCACCTGTGACCAAGGACTTGCACCAAGCATTTCTTTGTCTGACATGGGAGACAAAATAAAAATATTCAATGTGTTACTTTCTATTGCAACACCAGTTTGCCAGAATCAAACAAGAAAGTTTAATGAAGAACTAGGAAGTATAAACGGGGAATTGGAAGCATATATTGTAAGTGTGGATTTGCCAATGGCGCACAAAACATTTTGTGGATCGGAAGGAATTGAAATTATAAAAGGTCTTTCTGATTATAAAAATAATTCATTTGGTTCTTCTTATGGAGTTCTAATGACTGAGCATAAGGTTTTATGTAGGGCAGTTTTTGTTATTGATAAAAATAATACCATTCAGCATGTTGAATATGTAAGTGAAATCTCACAAGAACCTGATTATAATGCAGCGTTAAATGTTATAAAAAGTTTAGTATAATGAGTGAGTCTCTAAGCAAGGAGAAGATTTTAGAAGCATTGTCTCAGGTTTACGATCCTGAAATACCTATAGATATAGTAAATCTAGGACTTGTTTACAAAGTAACTATAGATAATGACATTGTAAACCTAGAGATGACCATGACCTCTCCAGGTTGCCCTTCAGCAAGAGAGATAATAATGGAAGCTCAAACTGTAGTAAGTGAGCTGGATGGTGTAAAAGAAACAAATATAGAGATAGTTTGGGATCCACCTTGGTCGCCTGAAAAGATGAGTGAAGAAGCAAAACTTAGCATGGGTATTGATTAATGGCGAAAAAGAAATTAGCTATAGGTGATATTGCACCAGATTTTAACTATAAATTCGAAAACAATGAAGAAATATCGCTTAAAAATTTTATAGGCAAAAAAGTTTTAATTTATTTTTATCCTAAGGACAACACCCCAGGATGTACAAAACAAGCCTGTTCGCTAAGAGACTCGAAAAAAGATTTTGAAAACTTAGGGATTGAGATTATAGGAATAAGTAAAGATTCTGAAAAATCACACAAAAACTTTGAATCTAAATATGGATTAAATTTCATTTTAGTTCCAGATCCAAATAAAAAAATAATCCAACTGTATGGCGTACTCAATGATGCTGGTTCTGCACAAAGAGTTTCATTCTTAATCGATGAATACGGGAAAATTCTTAATATATGGACAAAAGTTAATACCAAAGAACATGGAAAAGAAATTTTAGATTTCCTTAACTTATAATATGATAATCTTTGTAACCGGAACAGATACAAATATTGGCAAAACTTTTACAACAGCAATGTTGACCCGTTGTTTAAGTAGAAAATATAAGAAATTAGCTGTTGTTAAACCTATTGAGTCAGGAGTGGTTGCTTCTAATAAATCTGATTTATACACAATAAAAAAATTCAATGAAAATAACTCCAGAAGTATTGATTATTACAACTTTATTACTTTTAGAGAACCTGTTGCACCACTAACAGCGGCCAAGTTAAATCAGAGAAGAATTAATTTTTCAGATATTGTAAAAAGCATTAAAAATCTCAAGAAAAAATATAATTTAGTCATTGTTGAGGGAGCCGGTGGAGTTAGAGTTCCTATTACAAAAAAATTCCAAATGATTGATTTAATGAAGAAATTGGATGCTGTGGTTATATTAGTCGCCTCCCCTTCTTTGGGGACAATTAATCATATTCTATTGTCTGTTCAGGCTCTAATTAGTCATAGAATTAAATTTAAGGGCATTATTATTAATAGGTACCCCAAAAAGCCCAACATTTCTGAAATATACAATCCAATTATAATATCCCAAAGCAAAATCAAGATTCTCGGCGTTATTCCAGATTTTGGCTCAATAAATCTCAAAAAAAGCAAAATCAACTATAAAAATTTTTTTACTCCATTCTTAAATGGAAGCTTTAATTCAAAAATTTTTTTGAAGAATTGCAGATCCAAATTCAAGAATATTTCTAATAAAGTAGGCTGATTGACAGTAAAAATCACTATGATATCATTTTACGAGTCTTACGATTCGGCTGTAAAAAATAAGGAATACTTCGTTGTCAAAGAAACTTGCGCTTATAACTATTTCTGCATTTTTGTTCGCTCTTATTGCTACTTATTTTGCTTTTTTTAGAGACGTGAGACCTTATCAACCTATAGCGTTTAGCCATAAAATTCATGCTGGTGTTAATGAAATTCCATGTACTTACTGCCATTCTTATGTTGCGAAATCATCACAACCTGGAATTCCTTCCGTAATGGAATGTATGGGATGTCACCAATATGTAAAAGCCGAATACGATCCAAATGACCCAAAATCGGTTTATCAATATAAAGGGAAGCCAATAAATCCAAACGATTATCTTTATGATGGACGAAGACGAATTAAATTCGAAGAAGAAATTAAAAAGTTGGCAGGTTATTGGGAGAGAAAAGAAGATATTCCCTGGGTAAATTATCACTATGTACCAGAGCACGCTAAGTTTCCGCATAAGCCTCATATCCGATATGGATTAGAATGTAAAACTTGTCATGGTAACGTAGAAGATGTAGACATACCAAAACCAATAGTAAATATTAAGATGGGCTGGTGCATAAGTTGTCACGAAGAAAAGTTAGATAAGAATTTTGAAGAACTTGAAAAACTTCATGAAGGTCTTTCTCAACTAAGTGAATTAGATAGACGAATAATGACTCATACAGGAAGAATACCGTACAATAAACTTTATAAAGATAAAAAGAAATTGGGTGATGCATGGACTTCTACTCAAGAATCAGAAAGATTAATTAATATTGATAAGGAGGTTGCTTGGCTTAAAGATTGCTCTACATGTCATTATTAAGCCAATACTGTTGAATTAAACAATGAGTTCTAAAATAAAAAAAGAAAAAGGTTCATTAAGTAGAAGAGATTTCCTTAAAGCAATTTCAGCAATAGGGGGAGCTGCTATAATATCATCTGGCTGCTCACCGGAACCTTTAGATAAACTAGTTTCGTATGCAATTCCGCCAGAGGATGTAATACCAGGAGTTCCAAATTTTTATTCAACAGCACTGCCGCATTCTCCTGTGGGGTCTTCCATTGTTGTTAAAATAAGAGAAGGAAGAGCAATTAAGGTAGAAGGGAACCCTCTTGATCCAGTATGTAAAGGTTCAACAACTGCTGAGACTCAAGCTTCTCTTCAAGGACTATATGACCCAGATAGGATAAAACAGCCTTTATTTAGAAACGATAGAAATAATTTGGTTCCGCTTACGTGGACCTCTGCACTAGATATTCTGTCAAAAAAATTGAATGAAAAACCAAAGAATATATATTTTCTTACAGACAATACGACCGGAACTTTAGATGTACTTATAAATTCATTTTGTAATAAAATCAACGCTAAAAGAATTAAATATGAGATGTTATCTTATGAACATATTTCTTATGGAAACTATTTGTCTTTTGGTAAGAGACTAATACCTACTTATAAAATCGACAAAGCAAATTACCTGTTAAGTTTTGGAGCGGACTTTTTAGAAACCTGGCTCTCTCCAGATGAATACAATAGAAGATTTTCTAAGATGCACTCTATTGATGGAAAGAGAAAAGGGAAATTTGTTCAAATTGAACCAAAACTTACTCTTACAGGCGCGAAGGCAGACGAATGGGTGCCAGCAGCACCTAATACTAGTCTTTATTTAGCTTTAGGTTTGATTAACTACATTAAACAAAAAGGATTAAACAAGAAACCTGTACCAAACACTTTTTCAAACTTATCTGATTTTAATCTTTCAACAACAAGTCGAATTACAGGAGTGTCAACTGAATCAATAAAGAAAATTGCTAAAGATTTTGCTAAATCTAAATCCGCTCTTGCAATAGGAGGCTCAATATCTAATGCTGGCAATCAAGAGCATTTAACTATCGTTGCCATCAATATACTCAATCATATAACAAACAATTTAGACAAGGTTGATTTTGACAATAATTTATCATTGTCTAACGCATCTCCTTATTCTGATATTCTTGATTTTGTAAATAAAGCGAAATCTGGAGAGGTAGATGTTGTTTTAATTCATAATACTAATCCAGTCTATTCTCTTTCGGATTCTTTAGATATAGAGAAAGCTTTTGAGAAGATTCCATACAAAGTTAGTTTTAATTCTAGTATGGATGAAACAACGGAATTTTGTGATTTAGTGCTTCCGGATGCACATCCTTTAGAACAGTGGGGTGATTACGAAGGAAAGAAAGGAAACCGATATATTATTCAGCCTGTAATGAAGCCGCTATATGGAAACTTGTCTGTAGGAGAATGTATAGTTTCAATTTTCAACGATGTTGAGCCTACAAAAGGAAACATAACCTCTAAGTCTTATCTAGATTATTTGAAAAATTCTTGGAGAAAATTATCTACTGAAGGATCATTTGAAGATTTTTGGAACAAAGTTCTTGTCTCTGGTGGATTATTTAAAGAATACACATCAGCATCTAATGTTTCTTTTAGTTCATCAAGAAGACATTCAGTGGTCCTGCCTGAATTCAATCAAGAAAGGCTGAACCTTTACATAACTCCTTCATACAGATTTTATGATGGACGGAGTGCGAATAAGTCTTGGCTTCAAGAATTACCAGACCTTCTAACCACTGCAGTATGGGACTCTTGGGTAGAAATCAATTCCAAGCTTGCTGATAAGTTAAAAATTAAAGAAGGAGACTATGTAGAAATTGAATCAAATTATGGAAAGATTACAACTCAAGCGTATCTTTCTAAAGCTATGAGGCCAGATACGGTTTCTATATCTTTAGGTCAGGGGCACACATCCATGGGGCGTTATGCAAGTGATCGTGGAGTGAATCCAATAAACCTACTAGATGGAAACGAAATTGGTCAAGCTGGGAATCTGAATTGGTCTTCAACAAAAGTTGTTATAAGAAAAACAGGTAGATGGTCACAATTTGTTAAGGTTCAACACTCGTATTCACAAGAAAATAGAGATATTGCTCAAACTATAGCACTCTCAAAATTAATTAAAGACCACCATGATGAAAAACACGAGGAACATCATAATGGGAAAAGTTACGGACAAGACAAAGGCCATCATGATGAACATCATGGCGATCATCATGCTACATATGATTACGATATGTATAAAGAATATGATTATTTTGTTCACAAATGGGGTATGAATATTGATTTAGATAAGTGTGTCGGCTGTGGAGCATGTGTTGTGGCATGCTATGCAGAAAACAACATCCCTGTTGTTGGTAAAGAACAAGTGGCGAATGGAAGACATATGGCGTGGTTAAAATTAGAAAGATTTCAAGATGAAGAGGACCATTTGGGAGAAACTAGAATCGATACTAGGGTTCTTCCACAATTGTGCCAGCATTGTGAAAATGCGCCTTGTGAACCTGTTTGTCCAGTTTTTGCTACTTATCATAATCCAGAAGGACTTAATCTCATGGTATACAGTCGATGTGTAGGAACTCGATATTGTTCTAACAACTGTTCTTACAAAGTAAGAAGATTTAATTGGTTTAAATACGAATGGCCGGAGCCACTAAATTATCAGCTTAATCCTGATGTTACAGTTAGGTCAAAAGGTGTAATGGAAAAATGTAGTCTATGTGTGCAAAGAATAAATTATGCAAAAGATAAAGCGAAAGATGAAGATAGAAAAGTTAGAGATGGTGAAATTCGTCCTGCGTGTGAACAGGCATGCGGATGTGATGCTATTACATTTGGAGATTTAAATGATCCAAAAAGTAAGCTATCAAAATTAAATAAATCAGAACGAACATACCATGTTCTCAGCGAACTTAATACAAGACCAACTATCTCTTATTTGAAAAAAATCGAGTGGGATAAAGGATAATGAGCAACATAGCTGAAGCAGATAAATATGCCAATTTAAATCAAACTGTTATGAACATGTTGAACAAGCCTTCGTTTGGCTGGTGGGCTATTTTCGTAGTGGATTTGATGTTTCTTGCTTTTGGAATTTTTTGTTTTATGTATCAAGTTTACACAGGTTTAGGTGTAGCCGGATATAGCCACCCTGTTCTTTGGGGAGTATATATTACTAATTTTGTTTTTTGGGTTGGTATTGCTCACTCTGGAACCTTGATTTCCGCGGTTCTTTATCTATTCAGAGCACGATTTAGAATGTCTATCTATAGAATTGCTGAGGCAATGACGGTATTTGCAGTTTTCACCGCAGGATTATTTCCAATCATTCACCTTGGTAGACCGTGGAATTTTTATTGGCTCTTACCTTATCCTAACCAAAGAGGTTTATGGGTAAATTTTGATTCACCACTTTTATGGGATGTTTTTGCTGTTAGTACTTATTTGACGATAAGTTCAACATTCTTTTTTATAGGGATGATTCCGGATATAGCTGCAATAAGAGATTCAGTAGTCAGCAAAGCAAAGAAGACTTTTTATTCTGTTCTGTCACTGGGATGGAAAGGGTCAAGTTGGGAATGGGGACATTATACTAGAGCATATTTTTATTTTGCTGCATTTGCTACTCCTTTAGTTATTTCAGTCCATAGTGTTGTATCTTGGGATTTTGCTATGGCGAATACACCTGGTTGGCATACAACAATCTTCCCACCATATTTTGTGGCCGGAGCGATATTTTCTGGTCTTGCTATGGTTATAACTTTAGTCATTCCTCTTAGGAGTATATTTAAACTAGAAAATTATATAACTATGGATAATTTTGATGGGATGTCTAAGATGATTATTTTAACTTCAAGCATAGTATTTTACGCATACCTAACAGAATTTTTTATTGCTTGGTATAGTGACAATAAATATGAATATGACCAGTTCCTATATAGAGCAAATGGAGACTATGCATTATTTTACTGGACTATGATGTTTTGCAATGGAATAGTTCCGCATGCTTTATGGTTTAAAAAAATAAGACAAAATTTAAAAATTCTATTTGTAATTTCTTTATTAATCAACGTTGGAATGTGGTTTGAAAGATTTAACATTATTGTTATTTCATTATCTAAAGAATTTGAACCTGGCTCATGGGGTTTATATAAACCGTCTTGGGTTGAGCTAGGTATAACTGTTGGAAGTTTTGCTTGGTTCTTTATGTTCTTTTTGATTTTTGTAAGAACTCTACCAGCTTTATCTATTGCAGAAATCAAGGAAATACTTCCTGTTCCAAAGAAAGATGGAGGATCTAATAATGAGTGATAAGAATCACGATGTACTAGGCGTCTACTCATATGTAGACTTATTGTTAGGTTCGGTAAAAGAATTAAGAAGCAAGGGCTTTGAGAGTATACAAGTTTTTACCCCATGTCCAAATCATGAAGTAGAGGATGCTTTAGATACTGGCAAAGAGCCTAGCAAGGTTAAATATTTTACTCTATGCGGAGCCATCCTGGGTGCTTTAGTTGGAGCGTCTTTTACTGTTTTGACGTCAATGGATTGGCCAGTTGTTACAAGTGCAAAGCCAATTGTTTCCATACCGCCTTATATGATAATAATTTTTGAATGCATGATTCTTATCGGTGGATTATCTACTTTTCTAGGGCTGATAATTAATTCAAGATTAAGAAAAAATATTTCACCTCATCTTTATGATGAAAGATTTAGCAATGATAAGTTTGGTGTATTAGTAAATTGTTCAAGTGAGAATCTAGAGGAAGTTGAATCAATCTTGATTAATCATGGTTCAGAAGAAATAAAAATAGATGGACTAATTACTGAAGACCAAGAACAGGAACCGGAAGAAACTCCAAAAGAAGAACCAACAAAAGTAGAGGTTAAAGAAGAGCCAAAAGCAGAAGCGAAGGAAGAGCCTAAAAAAGAAGATGCACCACCACAACAAGAAGCAAAAACAGAAGCACCGGTAAAAGTGGAAGAGCCAAAAGCAGAAGCGAAGGAAGAGCCTAAAAAAGAAGAAGCACCAACACAACAAGAAGCAAAAACAGAAGCACCAAGAGATGATGACGATTGGGCCCACAAGCCAGCAACGAAACAAGGAGGAGAAAAGCAAGCTCCACCAAAAGAAGAGGTTAAAGAAGAGCCAAAAGTAGAAGCTTCACCAAAAGAAGAACCACCAAAAGTAGAGGTTAAAGAAGAGCCAAAAGCAGAAGCTCCACCAAAAGAAGAGCCTAAAGCAGAAGCTCCACCAAAAGAAGAAAGAGCGCAAAGTCCAGAAGATGATAAAAAGACTAAAATGGCGCGTCTAATGAAAATGGCTCAAAAGTCCAAGGGAGAAAAAGAAGCTAAAGAAGAGCCAAAAGCAGAAGCTCCACCAAAAGAAGAGGTTAAAGAAGAGCCAAAAG